>VYKP01000176.1_pt1 | contig 36009 bp, 41 predicted proteins | sample 5114551 | NCBI WGS metagenome assembly VYKP01 (sample SAMN12291777, study PRJNA351875) | freshwater metagenome | isolation source: freshwater lake | place: USA: Michigan, Baseline Lake | collected 2013-08-09
ACTTGGTAATATTCCCTCTTTGGCAACTATTATTCGTGAGCAGTCTTCTCTCAATCACTTTGCTTGTTCATGAATACCAGAATAACTCCTGACCCCGATATATTGAGGGGATACAATTTATTCTCGCACCTCTAGAAGTTTAAGCCATGTCACTCGCTGAGTTAATTCCTCTGGTCAATAATCTGAAGCTGCAAACATTCTGATGCAGATGATTCAGGATGACCAAGGGGCATCTGCTCATGCCTAGTAAAGTTGAGTTTCCCTTTTCTGAGGATAACGCATTACCGACCAGAACCTTGATCCCAAGCGGCGATCGCTCTGATAACATGAGCTACTTTATCATTCTGCCTCAAAATTGTTTTTTTATTGGTCGGCAATAATTGTCTTCTTTTTTTAATTTTGTACGGTAAGTTTGGAACAATCATATTTAAAAAGGCAAAAAATCTTCATCAAGAATTTGCTCCAGCGATAGTCCCCACTCTCAGGCTCAATGACAATAAACCAGTCATAATATTCCCCTGCTAATTGTGGATAAACGCAGTCAAAAATCTCTCGACAACGCCGAGCTAAGTCTTTATCCTCAGCCTCAATTTTCGCTATTTCTTCAGCAGAAAGGCGATGTTGATGAGGAAAAATCGAACTTCCCAGAGGAACTTTTCGAGAGGTTATTTGGCTCATTTTGGCTAATTTTTGCTTGGTGGTGACAAGTTTAACTAGAGACAGAGAGAAGAAAAGAGCCTGTTGTGTTTCGGAAATGACTATCGTTCAGGAGAAGTCATTCTTTGATTATTCTAGCTATTTCTGCATCTAGTCCGAGCCGTTTTTTTCAGGACAATCGCCACTCTCCACCCAGCCCAATATTGGGAGTAATAAGCTAAATCCCGTCATATAATTGGAAAGGAGAATGGCAACATTAGAGGCTGAGGCGAGGGGAAACAGATGAAGGGCGATCCGGCTGTATTGAAGAAAGTGTCTGTCAGTCTTCCTTTTGGTATTGGTTCAGCCGAATGGGAGGCAGATCCGACTGAGAGAAGGGCTGCATGGTCACTTTATGTGGAATTGGTGACGCGCATTGCTGTAGAGCCATTAGAGGGGGAAGAAGGGCTGCTGCGTGAGGCTTTGAACTCGCTGTATAGTTTGTTTGGGACAACCCGCGAGATTCTCAAGGAAGCTGGTCCCGATGTGGGGGCTTCTCGCAATTCAGTGGGCGGTATTGCGATCGCTGTTCTGAATCGGGGGTTGCGCCGTTTTCTAGCCAAGTGGCATCCTCGCTTACAGGTTTGGGAGGCCAAGCGCCCTGCTGATGTCAGTCCCAAGGAATACGAGCAGCAATGGACAGAAGAACCTGAATTGCGAAGGGAGTTAGAGGCTCTCCGGCGGGATTTAAGTTCGGTATGCACTGGCTCTGGCAGAGATTGCTGGGGTTGAAAATTAGATTAGGAGTTTCTGGGAATGTCTATTTTTATTAGCTACAGTCGTCAAGACCAAGCCTATGTAAACAAGCTGGTGGAAGCGCTTAGAAAGCAGGATTTGCCTTGGTGGTTAGATAACAAAATTGACTACGGGGATCAATGGACGAGGGAGATTGAAGAAAATCTTAAAAAATGCCAGGTTTTTCTGTTGGTGATGTCTCGTAATTCGTTAGCGTCTGAATGGGTACAGCGCGAACTGATTTTCGCACAACAGTTAAAAAAGCCTATTTTCCCGCTTTTGTTGGATGGGGAACGATGGTTTCAAGTTATTAATATTCAAATGACTGATGTATTGGGAGGGGAATTGCCGCCTGCAAGTTTTTTTAATAGAATCCGATCTAAGTTAAATAATAAAACCAGTGAATTGACCGCCGAGGAGTGGTTTAACAGTGCCTATAACAAAGGTGAATCAGGAGACTACCAAGGTGCGATCGCTGACTACAATCAAGCCATTCAAATCAAACCCGACTTTGCTAATGCCTACAACAATCGCGGGATTGCCAAGTATAACTTAGGAGACTACCAAGGTGCGATCGCAGACTACAATCAAGCCATTAATATCAAACCCGACTATGCTGATGCCTACTACAATCGCGGGAATGCCAAGTCTGACTTAGGAGACAAGCAAGGTGCGATCGCTGACTACAACCAAGCCATTAATATCAAACCCGACTATGCTGATGCCTACAACAATCGCGGGAATGCCAAGTATAACTTAGGAGACTACCAAGGTGCGATCGCTGACTACAACCAAGCCATTCAAATCAAACCCGACTTTGCTGATGCCTACATCTTTCGCGGGAATGCCAAGTCTAACTTAGGAGACAAGCAAGGTGTGATCGCTGACTACAATCAAGCCATTAATATCAAACCCGACGATGCTGTTGCCTACATCTTTCGCGGGAATGCCAAGTCTGACTTAGGAGACAAGCAAGGTGTGATCGCTGACTACAATCAAGCCATTCAAATCAAACCCGACTTTGCTTATGCCTACATCTGGCGCGGGATTGCCAAGTCTGACTTAGGAGACAAGCAAGGTGCGATCGCTGACTACAATCAAGCGGCACAACTTTACTCGCAGCAAGGCAATATGGAAGAGTATCGTAAGGCTCTCGACAGGATCAAAAATCTTGAAAAAGGATTTTGGGGAAGGTTGTTCTCGTGAAAAATGGTTGTTACTGAAATTAAAAAATCAAAATAAAGGACTGATGAATTAATCTATAATGCAAGAGAAAGGAGCTATTAGCGGAAGGTTATTTGAACCATCTAAAGCGGGAGGTAAAATTCTTAAATTATCCTATCAAGAAATAAAAAACTAGGCTATCCCACTGGACAGCAACCCGATCCCGATCTGGCTTACAAATTGTGGAATAATGCTCACACAGCAACCCTTGAAGATTATGGTTTAAAAGAAGGATTTGGCGTTTTATTTCACCCAAGTATAGAGGATTAATCATGAAAGATACCGTACAGTTAACCCAACTTGAATTGGTGCTTCTCCAATTAGTTGAAAAAGGAAAAGGAAAATGGAGTTGTTACGAATTAGCTAACGCACTTTCCCGCCGAGATGTTCCTAGAGAACCTGATATGATGACAGTCTTAAAAAATCTTTGCCAGCGAGGCTTAGTCAAACGTTATGTGGAAAAAGAATCGCCCCGTGATCGTTGGGAATTGACTTCAAAAGGGGAGGCTTTGTTAAAAAATAGCTAATGACAAACCGCAAGAAGATGGGGCTAAAGTTTGGGAAGAATGGTTTGAAGGACTAAAATTGATAAATTATGAAAAAACTCGAAAAAATTATCACAGAATTTCGCCAAGCACTAGAAAAAATCTATGGCGATAAATTAATAAACTTAGTTCTCTACGGTTCTCAAGCAAGAGGGGATGCAACAGAAGACTCTGATATTGATATAATGGTAATTTTAAAAAGTCCAGTTTCTCCCGGAGATGAAATTTTCCGTATGGGAGAAGTTAAAAATCAAATTAACCTTAAATACGATCAACTCATCTCAGTTTTGCCCATATCTGAAGAAGACTTTTTATGCAAAGATACTCCTTTATTAGAAAATATTCGCCGAGAAGGTATAGCTTTATGAACCGCATTCAAACATTGCTAAATCTAGCTAAAGAAGAATTATCTGCTGCTGAAATTTTGTTGGAAAATACTCTATATCGTGCTTTATTTAGATAAAGTAGGAAAACTGAGTAACTCAATTCTGACAATTGGTGAGATAAAAATCTGATGCAAACTCAAAAAAGCTTGGGAGAAAAAAGAAGTAACTAGATCATCATCGGCTAAATAATAAATAAAAATATTGGTATCATAGACGTATTTCATCCATCCCACTCCCGACGAAGAGACTCTACATGAGATAGCATTGCCGCTTTTTTATACTTAAGAATACCTTTGGCTTTAATCACCTTTTGATAATCTTTTTGCCAAAGCTGAAGCAGTGAATCTGGCACGTCTGCTGTAATGAAATTTTCATCTTCAGCAATCAGATAATTCCTTGGTATTTTAATCAGTGGCACAGCTTTTCTCCTAATACCAAACAGTATTTAATGTCTCTCTCTGTCATAGACTATCATTATATATCATCCTTTCCTCATGAATCCCTAACCTCCCAGAAAAATCCAATCATCGCGGCGGTAATCCAAAAATAGTAATAAGTAAAGACTGTAGCCAATTAATCGATGCTTGAGTTGATACCCTGTTAATTGAGCCCGTAGGTTGGGTCGAAGAATGAGACCCAACAATTGTTTCAATACATTGGAGTTGATTATCAAGAAATTATTATGTAAACTTATTTTGTTGGGTTTCCCTGTCGCTCAACCCAACCTACGCCTAACATTACAATTCCGTTGCGCTTCTCTGAGAATATCAGAATCTTTAGATCGAGGATAGCTTAACAATGAAAACTCCAATAAAAATGGCAAGAGCCTACGAAGAGATAATTGATTTCCTAGCTGCGGGAATCACCCCCAAAAGTCTGATTGAATTTCAGCCTTCAGAATATGTCAAAGAGCGAGTCGCCGATCTTATTTTCCGAGAAAAAAATAGTACCCTCACCTCTGAAGAGAAATCAGAATTAGATCACTATATGCTCCTAGAACATTTAATCAGATTGGCAAAAGCCCGCGCTCACCAATACGTTTTAGAGAAGCAATAAAAAAAGAGCATGGAGCGTCCCTACATCGATCGAACACTTCGTCGCCTAGTTGCCACTCGCGCCGATCATTTATGTGAATACTGCCTCATTCAAGAACAAGATACAGCACTAGGATGTGCCGTCGATCATATTATTAGCCTCAAACATGGGGGTGAAACCGACGCAGATAATCTAGCCTACGCTTGTGTTTTTTGTAATCGCTTTAAAGGTAGCGATATTGGTTCAATTGTTTGGCAGACTAGAGAGTTTACAAGATTCTATCATCCCCGTTGGGATTATTGGGGGGAGCATTTTAAACTTGAAGATGCTCTCATCCAACCCATCACTAATATTGGAGAAGTAACCGCTAGAATTTTAGGATTTAACGATTTACCCCGTTTGTTAGAGCGCCAACTGCTCATTTCTAAAAATAAATATCCATCGCCAGCAGCCCTCAAACGAATAAATAGCTGATCTTGTAACAATTGTTTCAATTCATTGGAGTTGACGATCAAGAAATTATCATTTATACTTATTTTATTGCTTTTACCTGTCGCTCAACTCAAACTACGCCTCGTATCAAGAATTAACCGATAAGATAGGTAAATTATGAATGATGAAAGAAAAGAAACCAAGCCAAGGAATATTCGGGTGATAAAACTAACTTTATTTAATTTAGAGCGGGATTTAGTAATTCTACCTGACAGCGTAATGCTGCATCGATTAATTGTTTGTCATTGGTAGCCAATGGTAAATCTAAGCGCAAAGCAAGTTCTAAGTAAGCAGCATCATAAGAAGCTAATTTTTGTTCTCTTGCTAGTGTTAAAGTCCTGCCAAAAGCTTGGACTGAAGTTAAAGAATCAATAGTAATAAGTAAAGACTGTAGCCAATTAATCGATGCTTGAGTTTGCTCGACCGTCATCCGATTTCTTCTTTCTGCGACTGGGAGATTATGGTTCTTCCGAACTTACACTGTAGAAAATTCCCCAAGCTCCCTCTCTGTCCAGCAATGCTCTAAAGTTGATAAATATCAATCTAACAAAAACTCAAAGCCTTGCTGTACAAGCAGAGCCGAGATTATTGACAATCTCTAAAGACCAAATTTCGGGAACAAATGCTTCGGCGTTTGGCATTATGTCTAATACTGCGTTAGCAGAATCGTTATCTTCATCGACCAAACACCAGCTAATTGCTACCGAACAATCTAAAACAAACTCAATCAAAACCTTCTCCCTTCTTCTCGCATGGCACGAATTTCACTTTTAGGTAAAGCTACAGTTTTTTGAAGGCGGCGCATTCCTGAAATAGCTTGGGTAACAGATTGCTCTACTACTGGGTTGCCCCAAGCATTATAGCGAGGTTTTCTTTCCTCTTTTCTACTTGCTAAATCTTCACTGACTTCTTGAACCGCTTCAACGGTTACTGTAACATTTACTTCAGTTTCTTTAAAATCGGACGGTATATCTAAATGTAAGATTCCATCTCTACCAATCTGAGAACGTAGTTTAATTGTTGGCATATTAAAACCTCGTATATTCTTATCCTTTTGCCCCTTTATAAGCAGTAAAACGTAGGGTGCGTTAGACGGCAAAAATTGCTGCTGTGACTGGAAGGTGACAATCCGTCGTAACGCACCACCTCTCATCAACACCTACTCATACCGGCGGTTACGTTTGCGGATAATCCAGAGGATAAACCAGATAACCAGGACAAGTAGGGCGATTTTTGAGACGGGAGCCAGATATTCTTCTACAAGGGGGTAATTCTTCCCTAAAAAGTAACCTGCTGCCGTTAAAAAAACGACCCAGAGAGTCGTGCCGATGGTAGAGTAAACTAAAAAGGGAATCATCGCCATGTGATTCATCCCAGCGGGTAGGGAAATCAAAGTTCGTACTCCGGGGACCAAACGACAAAGTAAAACTGCTTTACTACCGTGACGGTTAAACCATTGATTGGCTTTTTGAATATCTTTAGCGGAAACGGTAATCCATTTGCCGTATTTATCGGCTAGTTTTTCGATTTTTTCCTCATCCACAACCCGACCGAGATAATACCAAGGTAGCGCTCCGACTACGGTTCCGACAATCCCCGCTACCACTGCCGGAATAAATTGCATTTGTCCCTCATGGACGGTAAAACCGGCTAGGGGCATAATTAATTCCGAGGGAATGGGAGGAAAAAGATTCTCTAAAAACATTAATAGGGCTATGCCTAAATAGCCCATAGAAGTCATTGTATTTGTAATCCATTCAGTCATATTTTTTGAGGATTTAGAAAACAGTTTTAAAGTAAAGTATTTTCAGTGAACTGACAACCGATAACTGATAACTGATAACTGATAACTGATAACTGATATTAGGTTCCGGAAGTCCAGGAGTTGATATATTCTAATTGGGCTTCGGTGAGAGTATCGATTTCAATCCCCATAGCTTGCAGTTTCAAGCGGGCGATTTCTTGGTCTAATTCGTAGGGAATTGAGTAGATGCCGGGGGCCAATTTACCCTTATTTTTAACCAAGTATTCTACACCGATCGCCTGGTTAGCGAAACTCATATCCATAACAGCGCTAGGATGACCTTCGGCGGCTGCCAGGTTAACTAGGCGACCTTCACCGATAACAACGACGGATTTACCGCTTTTTAGTCTATATTGTTGGGTAAAGTTGCGAACTTCCTTAACATTATCGGCTTTTGCGCCCAAAGCTTGCAGGTCGATTTCAATATCAAAGTGACCGGAGTTGGAAACAATCGCCCCATCTTTCATCACGTCAAAATGTTCGGCCCGGATAACGTGCTTGTTACCGGTAACGGTGATGAAGATATCGCCTTCTTTAGCGGCTTCATCCATGGGCATAACCCGGAAACCGTCCATCGCCGCTTCAATGGCACGCACGGCGTTAATTTCGGTGACAATTACATTAGAGCCTAAACCTTTGGCCCGCATAGCCACACCTTTCCCACACCAACCATAACCAGCCACAACCACGGTTTTACCGGCGAGGAGGATATTGGTGGCGCGAATGATACCATCAAGGGTAGATTGACCTGTACCGTAGCGATTATCAAAGAAATGCTTGGTTTCTGCGTCGTTAACGTTCATTGCGGGGAAGGATAACACCCCGGCTTTGAGCATGGCTTGCAAACGGACGATACCGGTGGTAGTTTCTTCGGTAGTACCGATAATGTCGGGTAATTGGTGACTTCTTTCTTTAACCAGGGTGGCCACTACATCACAACCATCATCGATGATAATCTGGGGTTTGTGATCGAGGGCGATTTGAACGTGACGGTGATAGGTGTCGTTATCTTCCCCTTTGATTGCATAAACGGGGATACCGTAATCAGCGACTAAACAAGCGGCCACATCATCTTGGGTGGAAAGGGGATTACTGGCAATTAGTAACGCATCAGCGCCACCGGCTTTTAGTGCGATTGCTAAATTAGCGGTTTCGGTGGTAACGTGGCAGCAAGCGACTAAACGCAGTCCAGCAAAGGGTTTTTCGATGGCGTAACGTTCGGCTAATTGACGCAAAACGGGCATTTCCCGTCCGGCCCATTCGATGCGCTGTTTGCCGATGGGGGCTAAACTAATATCTTTGATGTCGTATTTCTGTTGAACTGGTGTTGCTACCATAAGGGGTTTTCCTTAAATACAAGCCTCGGCTATTGGTTAATTTAACTTAACATTGTCTGGGGATTTTGGCTAATGTCAAGCTTTTCACCGGTTTTTTATATAGGAAAAACTTATCAATCAGATTTACACTGGGTTACGCACTTTTTAATAACCATGTTCGGCCAGAAATTCTAAGCTAATCTCGGTAGGAGGGTGATAAGAGCGTATTCCTAGCAATTTTTCCACATATTTGCCTAAAATATCCCCTTCTAGATTCACCCAATCGCCTAATTTTAAATGGGAAAGATTGGTTTCAGCGTAGGTGTGGGGGATGACTGCCACTTTAAACCAGCTACCGTAGGCATCACAATCGGCCACGGTTAAACTGATGCCATTAACAGCTATACTGCCCTTACCGACGATATAACGAGCTATGTAGTTATTCCACTGCTCTTCTAGGGAACTAGGGGCAGCAAAGGTCATTTCCCACGAATTAGCCACGATTATCGATTCGACTAAACAACCAATTCCGTCCACATGACCGGTGACAAAATGACCGCCGATTTTACTACCCACCCGCAAAGAGGTTTCTAGGTTAACGTTGGTTTCTGTTTTAATCCTTCGTCCCAAAGTAGTGCGCTGTAGGGTTTCCGGGGAAGCAGTGGCCAGAAAACCCTCTGAGAGAATTTCCTCCACTGTCAAACAAACCCCATCCACAGCCACACTATCACCAATCATTAAATCTTGGAGAATTGTATCAGAAGATACAGACAAATGGAGTCTATCAGTATCCACGACCCGAATTTTTCCCAAGGCTTGAATTAATCCTGTAAACATCGGCTTTTTTCTCGACTATAAATCCTTATGAGTGAAAGATTGGGCATTTTCCCCAGAATAATCGGCGACAATATGACCATCTCCGGCTAATTGATATTTGTAGGTCACTAATCCCTCTAATCCCACCGGACCGCGGGGAGGCATTTTTTGGGTACTGATACCCACTTCGGCCCCAAAACCGTAACGGAAACCATCGGCAAATCGCGTGGAACAATTATGAAAAACTCCGGCGGCATCGACTCGATCGCTAAAGGTTTTGGCCGTGTTAAAATTTTCGCTGACAATGGCTTCCGTGTGTCGAGAACCGTAATAATTAATATGTTCGATTGCCGATTCTAGACTATCAACAATTTTAATTGACAGGATTAAATCACTATATTCGGTTTGCCAGTCTTCTTCTGTGGCCGACGGTACGTTAATAATCTGACGAGTTGCTTCATCTCCCAATAATTTAACCTTTTTTTCCTCTAATGCCTGGGCAACTGCGGGTAAAAATTGTCTAGCGATGTCTTGATGAACCAATAAAGTTTCAATGGTATTACAAGCGGCAGGATATTGGGTTTTGCTATCAACGGTAATTCTAATTACTTTGCTTAAATCGGCTTCTTTGTCGATGTAGAGATGACAGATACCATCGGCATGACCGAGGACAGGAATGCGGGTATTATTTTGGATATAACGCACAAATTCGTTAGAACCTCTAGGAATAATTAAATCGATGTATTGATCAAGTTTTAATAGTTCCTGAATTTCTTCTCTTGTTGTTAACAATTGTACCGCCGCCGAATTAACTTTAGTTTGACTCAATGCCTGATGAATAATTGTTACTAAAGCTTGACAAGAACGGAGCGCCTCTTTCCCCCCTTTTAAAATAACACCATTGCCGGATTTTATCGCTAGACTGGTAATTTGAATTAAAGCATCGGGACGAGCCTCAAAAATAACCCCTAAAACCCCTAAAGGACAGGTTATTCTCCGCAGAATTAAACCTTGATCTAATTCCCTATTAATTTGTATGGTAGCTAAAGGATCTGCTAATTTGGCCACATCTCGTACCCCAGCAATAGCGGCTTTTAATTTGCCAAGACTTAACTCTAATCGCGCACATAAAGCCGGAGATAATTCCATCGCCTTGGCTGTTTGAACATCGGCGATATTCGCTTCTAGTATTTTATCAGCATTGGCAGTTAAAGCCTCAGCAATAGCCTCTAAAGCTTCATTCCTTTCTTCGTTAGTCAGGATAGCCAGTTGAAGACTTGCTTGACGGTTCTCTCTTGCGATTTCGGGGAGGGATAGAGAAGTTCTAACCATAGAAAATTTAAAAGTAATAACTATTTATCTTTTTTTATTTTATCTTATTTTTGGGAAAGCTTCGGGGAAATTAGACTAAATATGTTGAGTATAGGCTACTTATAAGGAGAGGCAAAAAGCTTCGACGGTGAGACTTCGGACGTTCGGCCAGCTCAGTAGTTCGACAAGCTCACTAACACGAGCGGACGGTGAGCCTGTCGAACCGCCGCGTGAGCTTTTGTCGAACGCTCAGGCTTTGACGGCGATCTCAGCCGAACCGCAAAACGGAGAATAAGTAATCAGTTTTTAATAACCAGATTTAGTACGACTAATGGGTAAGAGGATCAGAGGAAAAATCTATCTTCTATTTAATTGGAATCACTTACTTACAGGAATAACTAGAATTTCTTCTACAAAAATCTGCCTAAATCGAATTCCGTTGTGGGAGTAATTTCTCGAAAACGTTCCTGACTGATAATTAACAATAATCTTTCAGTATAATCCACCGCACCGCGCAATTCTCGTTCTAATCTTGTTAAACCAGCGTTAGCATATTCCTCGAAAATTATCACTCGCAAAGCTTCTGAATCTACCCCATGAGGAGCAAGAATTTTTGTGTCTTTAAATTCATTGACTGCCAATAATTTGATTAGGGTATCGTAACCACGAGAAATAAAAATTTCGAGGTTAATGGGCGAGGGTTCCTTCGCCACATTTTCTATCGTCACTCTCTCTTGATATTTTACTCCTAAAGCCGCCGCAAAAGCGATGACATCAGCATAGGTTTGAAAGGGTCCAATTCCCTGATTAAAATTAACTAAGGACTGGACAAATTCCCCTTTATCTCTAGCAATACGCACTCGATTAATGGACATATTTATCAAGTAAAAAGTAAATAATAAAGATTACAAAGTTCAAAAGATAGAAATCAGAAGTATTTATCAACTATTTATCTATCTCCTACCCGATCATAACTGATAACTGCTTTAAGGATAAGTTTTAATTAGTCCTTTAGCTTGGTAAACATGAAATTGTTCAATGGCAACACCACCGCGCTTGATCGGAATAACCGCTACTTTAGTTATATCTTGAAAATAGGGACGGTAGCGATCGATTATTTCTGGTCTTTCTAGGGAACTATTGGTAGTAATTAATAAACCATTTTTACCAATCCATTCCTGAGCATTAAACCAAATTTGATAACCTCTTTGATCGTTGTTAAAACAGGTGACGGGTATAGGAACTAGGGGATAGAGGGCCATATCTAGCCATGCTGTCACATAAAAACTATTGGTAAAAACGAAGCTAGAATCTTTTAAGAGTGCTAATAATTCGGGAGAATTAGCAAAGCCTTGACGCAGTTGATCGATATCAACAATTTCCCTAGAAGGGTCTTGTTCTGGGGCAATAATTCCTCCAAAAATTGCGTATTGACTAGGTTTTTGGAAAGTGCCAAAAGTGACGTGAAGCATTGCTATAGATAAAATAGTAACGATAAAAATTCCCGATCCCCATAACCATCTTTTTACCCAGATTCGAGAAGATTGCTGCCAAATAGTGGCTTTTTCTCCTAGTAAAATTGTGCAGGACCAAAACCCTGGTAAAATCCAACTAGGGGCGAGATAATGGGAAGCACCCACATAAAGCATTCCTAAGATTAAAGGCAGAGAAACTGAGAGAATTAACCATTTTTTAAGTGATTCTTCTTCTCGATGAAAAAATCTTTTTTTAGAGAGAAAGTTAGGCATTTGTTCGGCAAAGCTTTTAAATGTCACCCACCACATCGGCAGACCGAAGGGAGGAAACATCGTGGCGATACTAATGCCAATAACCGAGAGAATACCGAGAATATTAAAGGTTTTAGGTTCTCCCGAAAAACGGTCTTCTAAGTGAAAGCGAAAGGAAATCCAATCATGGTTAATATTCCAGTAGATAATTGGCAATAAGGTTATCAAAAATAGAATAAATCCCAATCCCAACCAAGAGGATTTAAATACAGGCCAATAGCGGGGAGTGGTCAGGCAAAATAAAACTAAACCAAAGCCCAAAATAAAGCCGTGATATTTACTTAAAACCGCCAATCCTACGGCAAGTCCAATATAAGCGAGACGATAGCTAGGATGATAGTTTTTTCCCCGAATTGGGAAGAATTCTTGGGCAGCTAAATAGACTGTTAATGACCAAAAAAAGATTAAAGGACTATCTGGCTGCGAGAGAATCCCGAAGACGATCCCATAGATGGGGATCAGAGTAGCGATCGCTAAAGTCATTCTGGCGACCGGCAGGCTGAACAATTTTAAAGCCGTTAGATATAGCAAGCAGAGGCTGCCAGTATAGAGAAGGAGAGTACCAAAGCGAATGGTAAATTGATTGACTAATCCCGTGATCCAAGTCCCAAAACCCGTGGAAATCGCTACTATCGGCGGATGATCGAAGTAACTCCAATCCAGATTATGGCTGTAAACGTAATAATAGGCCTCATCGTAACCGGGATAAAGCCCCAAAGCGATGATTATTCTAAACAGGAGTCCGCCGATGAGCAGATAAACGGCAATGCGATCGCTAATTATTTTGGCCAAAATTCTCACCTCATTTCATCGCTAAAACTGATGTTAGAGACGGGATGTTTTTGGGGTTGCCAGATTCGAGATTTGTGCATCTATGGCAAGGTTAGATTTAAGTGTGATCTTTAGTTACTATATCACCAAATTTGTCATCTCTTAAGCAATATCACCTCTGGCATTGATATTCTCAATCTTAATTGAAATGGCTATAACTTTTGAGGAGCGCTATTTCATCCGACAACCACCAAGCAACGGTTCTCTATTACCGTCGATTCTAAATTGCTTCAAGATATTGACCAATTGACGGAGAATCACTCTGCTGCTGTCGAAGAAGGATTGCGACTGTGGCACCGATAGCAAATAGAAAACCAGTTAAGCACCTTCTACCAAACTCAAAAACCAACTGAACGGCAATTCGAGCGGGACTGGGGAGAATTCCCACACCCCAATGGAAGGAATCCTCAACCCGGAAGGACTCTAACATGGAAGATGACAATTATCCCCATCAAGGAGAGATTTATTTAATTCTCGCCCTTGAAACCATAGGAGATACCAAAAAACGCCCTACTTTTAGAGCATCAAACTGAGCAAAGGCAATAAATAAGGTTTCTTCGTTACTTGGTATGGTTCTATAGGGTAGCATAAATCGACTAAATTCTTATCTGGAAAGAGACTTAATTGATTAGTTCGCTCTAGAGCGAAAAAAAATTGACAAAAACCGCCAAATGCCTTTCTCTATAAAAGTTCCATCCCTTATAATCCGCGTGCATTGCATAACACAAACCGAAGAACGAGGATTATTAGAGAAATATAAAACTCGCTCCTATATTTCTGGGTGTACCGAATTTCATCTCTTAACAAAATCTCTGAAACTCCAAGGAATTGACTCCATTAAAGTGATCGATCTTTTAAGTACCATCCCTCAAAACTTTTCTCAGTTAATCATCAAACAAGCTCAGGTAAATCTAGTCACCGACTGCCATCAACTTTTGACCCGAAAAAGCTCTTAACCATCGCACCTCTATCAGGTACAATTTAAACTTGAGTTGACCACTTCTGACTTTTAACTTGCACTTAGCGATATAATGGTTTATAGGGTTTTTGGGATTAATTCTATTTTTGATACAGAGGTAAAAAAATGTCGGCTCTCTTGGATTTGGTGGATAAAATGTATTCTAAGATACAGTCCTACTGGCGCGGGAATGGAAGGAACCACAGAGACACAGAGGACACAAAGATCAATCGATCATAATGTAAGTTAAACTTATCACACAGACCACTAGAAGAGCCAGTTTTAGATTGTCGATAATATCATCGGGTAATTTTGAGAGATTGGCCAGGGTTCTTTTTTTGACTCGATCTCCTTCTCGGTAGGACTCTCGAAGAAGAACAGCGGGGGGGGGAATTACGGTTAGAAACTTTTTATATATACATGGCTATCATTTTAGCAAATAGAGAGAATTCTTGTCCATTAAGAAATATTACAAATTACATGGGTACATTGAGAAAGGTTAAGGGGTGCATCCATTGATGGATAAGGGTCTCGCGTTGCGACCGCCCGCAGGACTGTATCTTAGAATACATTTTACCCACCAAACCCAAGAGAACCCAAATTCTTGAGACAAGTGGCTTAAGCTATTTGTCTATACCCAATATAAAAGACGGTCTCCCTAAACCAGTTGCCAAAATCACCACCATGGACAGTCAATTACTTGATAAACTCGGACAATTACAAAACCTCTTAAAAGCCAGTGAAAAGGCTCTGATTGCCTATTCTGGGGGCGTGGATAGTACCCTAGTGGCAAAAGTGGCTTATGATCTGCTAGGGAGTCAAGCATTGGCAATTACGGCGGTTTCCCCTTCCCTACTGCCGGAAGAATTGCAAGAAGCGATCGCTCAAGCCGATTATATCGGTATTCGGCATGAATTGGTAGAAACCGAGGAAATGAATAACCCCAATTACACCAGTAATCCTGTTAATCGCTGTTATTTCTGCAAAAGTGAGCTACACGACACCCTTAAACCCCTCGCTCTCGCTCGTGGTTATTCCTACGTCATCGATGGCGTTAATGCTGATGATTTAAGGGATTATCGTCCCGGAATCCAAGCAGCTAGGGAGCGCGGCGCTCGTTCACCTTTGGCGGAAATTGCTATCACAAAAAGCGAAGTTCGTCAACTATCTCGTTACTTAAATTTACCTTGGTGGGATAAACCGGCGCAACCCTGTTTAAGTTCCCGTTTTCCCTACGGGGAGGAAATTAGCCTGGAGAAATTGCAAAGAGTCGGACGGGCGGAGATTTATCTGCGAAAATTAGGTTATCGTCAATTACGGGTGCGATCGAGCGGCGATACGGCACGGATTGAATTACCAGCAGCAGAAATTCCCGACTTTATTAATCGGACAAATTTAAGCGAATTAGTCGCTGATCTGCAAAAATTAGGCTTTATCTATGTCACCCTCGATCTGGAAGGTTATCAAAGCGGCAAGCTTAATCGAGTCCTCTAGTTCAGTGATCAGTAAACAGTAATCAGTGGACTGAAAACTCAAATCTGCTCTAACAGTTATCTTAATGATGAGGTACGAAGCTTTCGTTTTGGGGAGTTGGTCGTCAATACCAAATTGGGTTATACTTCATCTTGACGGGAAAGGCTGTAACGGATAACAGATAACTGATAACTGGTCACTGATAACTGATAACTACGTTCTGCTCTAACAGTTATCTTAATGGTGAGGTACGAAGCTTTCCTTTTGGGGAGTTGGTCGTCAATACCAAATTCGGTTATACTTCATCTTGACGAGAAAGGCTGTAACGGATAACAGATAACAGATAACTGGTCACTGATAAATGATAACTGGTCACTGATAACTGGTCACTGATAACTGGTCACTGATAACTGATAACTGAACCTTTTTCTGGGGTTCCTAAGTCTTTACCCTTAAACCTCTAATTGCCAAGGCGAGGATAGATGAGTCAACTACAAAATGCCTTTACCCTATTCCTGAGCCTGTTGGTGGAAGCGATGCCTTTCTTACTGCTAGGGGTGATTCTCTCTAGTATTCTTTTAATATTTGTCGATGAACGTCGCCTAGTTGCCTTGATGCCTCGCAATGCTGTTTTAGGAGCATTTGTGGGGGGATGTATTGGTTTTTTGTTTCCCGTCTGCGAGTGTGGCAATGTGCCGGTGGCGCGACGTTTACTTGTGCAAGGAATGCCGAATGCAGTAGCGGTTAGTTTTCTCTTAGCAGCACCGACAATTAACCCGATTGTTATCTGGTCCACTTGGGTAGCTTTTCGCGATCAACCGGAAATTGTTTTCTATCGAGTTATCTTTTCTTTGTTCATCGCTACGGTTATCGGGATTATCTTTAGTATCCAAAAAGATCCGAGACCACTCCTCCAAACCTCTTTGGCAAAAAGTCTCAATTGGCAACCGGAAACACCGGAAAAAGAATCTATCCCACTACTACTACAATCCGGTTCTTTTCTGATCGGTAATTCTGGAAAAACTTTGCGCTTAGATGAAAGTTTTGCCGCTACTGCTGTCCTACCGGCAGTGCAAGCAATACCGATGAAAAGGCGCTGGTTAACTTTTCTGGAAAACGTGGTGATGGAATTACGGGAATTAGGAGGAGTGTTAATCTTAGGAAGTGCTATAGCGGCCGGTTTACAGGTGTTTGTTCCCCGGGAATTTGTTCTTAATTTGGGTCAAGATCCGATTACTTCGATTTTAGCAATGATGCTGTTAGCGGTAATTGTTTCGATTTGTTCCACGGTTGATTCTTTTTTTGCTCTCTCCTTTGCCTCTAGTTTTACCAGTAGTTCCCTGCTGGCTTTTCTAGTGTTCGGGCCAATGATTGACCTGAAAGGGATTGGTTTAATGTTGTCTATTTTTAAACCGAGAATGTTAATTTATCTCTTTGCTCTAGCAGCGCAAATGACTTTTTTACTAACCTTAGCTCACAGTTATTTATTCTAGGTCAGTTCCTTGACATTTTTTCCCATGAATTCATCACGTCTAAAAATAATCGCCCCCCAATTTATCGATATTATTGCCCTCATCGGTTGGGGTTCGTTACTATTTAAATACTGGATAACTGGACAATTAAATTTACTGATCCATCCTAATTATTTTATTCTTGTTCTCATCACCAGTATTGCTTTATTTGTCCTAGGATTAGTCAAGCTTTGGACATTATTAAGACAGGGGCAAAAAAAGATTAATCTAGATAGTAGCGATAATCGATTGCATATTACTATTCTTCCCCAACATTTTGGCTCAGGTTTATTAGTAATAACTGCCCTTTTAGGCCTATTTATTGCTCCGCAGCCCCTCAGTAGTCAAATCGCATTACAGAGGGGAATTAGTGAATCTTTACCCCTAACTCGCGTGCAAACTCAATCCTTTGGCACTACCGTTAAACCGGAGGAAAAAAGTTTAATTGAATGGGTAAGAACTTTGAATGCTTACCCCGAACCTGATGCTTATACAGGACAACCAGTAAAAGTCACGGGTTTTGTGGTACAATTACCCCAACTACCCGATAATTATTTATTAATTAGTCGCTTTATTCTTACCTGTTGTGCCGTAGATGCTTATCCCGTCGCTTTACCGGTGAAACTATCAGGAAGTCGCGGTCAATATCCCAATGATACTTGGTTAGAAGTCACCGGAGAAATGGCCACGGAATCTTTACCGGTAGAGGTGGGAAAATCAACCACCAGAAGACAATTAGTAATTAAGGCTAAATCGGTGAAATCTATACCCACTCCTGCGGATCCCTACGGATATTAACAGTTAACAGTTATCAGTGACCAGTTGTTGTTACTAACCATCTACTATAATGATCAAGACCTTACAACTACAACCGATTGATAAATTAGCGATAACATTAATTGTATCGCTAACCTTAGTAATTGGTGGCTTAATTTGGTTGGGCAATAGCTGTGGTAATCAGTGTCTTTTACAAACCGGCCCAAGAGTCAAGGAATTTAGCTGGGAAAATCGAGAAATTGGAGCGGAAGATCAAGCATTTATTATCACTTTTGATCGTCCCATGGATCATGCTAGTGTAGAAAAAAATCTAGTTATCGATCCTCCGCTGCCAGGAAAGTTTAGTTGGGCCGGAAGACGATTAGCTTATACTCTCACTTCTCCCATTCCCTACGGAGAAAAATATCATCTGCAAATTGAAGGTGCGCGGGAACAATTTCCCAGCGGTAATCGATTGGGACAAACCCTAGGAATCTTTGAAAGAGAATTTAAAAGTCGGGATCGTGCTTTTGCCTATATTGGCACTAATGGGGAAGAACAGGGAAGATTAATTTTTTATAACCTGACCGAGGAGAAGAAAACCCTCTTAACCCCCGCAGATTTGACCGTTATGGCTTTTGAATTTTACCCTGATGGTAAAAAAATTCTCTTTTCGGCCGTGGCGAAAAATCAGGGAGTACAGGGAATTCGTGAACTGCAGCTTTATCAAGTTGATAGCAGTCAATCCCCTGCAAAAATTGAGTTAGTGCTAGACAATAAAGATTATCAGAATAATCATTTTGATTTAGCTAAAGATGGGGAAACCATTGTCGTGCAGAGAATTGAGCGCCGCAATCCGATTAACTTCGATTTATGGGCAGTTAAATCCGGGGAAAAACCCCGGCAATTAAACATCCAAGGTGGGGAATTTTTGATTGCACCTGATAGTAAAACTTTGGCTGTTACTCAAGGGGAAGGAATCGCCCTTTTGCCTTTAAAAACCGAAACAAAACCCCTAGATTTTTTACCAAAATTTGGGCGAATTTTGAATTTTTCTGCTGATGGTACGGCTGCGGCAATGGTAAATTTTAATACTGATAATGCTAAAATGCGTTATATTCGATCGCTTTTTTATGTCAATAATCAAGGACTACAAAAACGCTTACTCAATCTACAAGGTTCGATTATAGATTGTCAATTTAATGCCACTGGTAGTGATTTGTATTGTTTGTTAACCGAGTTAGTTACTAACAGTCAAGAGTACAAAGAAAAACCCTATTTTGCTAAAATAGATGTGAAGACCGGTCAAGTGACTCCCCTACTGGAATTAGCAGATTATCGTGATATTCACATTAGTTTATCTCCCGATAGTTTAGCGATTATTTTTGATCAACTTCGCACCAGTTATGATACTAATCCGACTAATCCCTTGACTACTAACTCAGGAGAAACAATTATCGGTGGTCGTTTATGGATGTTAATTCCTCCCCTACAAGATGGAGTGAAAGCAAGTAAATCTGATTTAATTGAATTGCCTCTACCTGGAATTCGTCCCCAGTGGATGCCGTAGAATTTCATTATTAACTTGGGAATTATTTCGATGCTATCAAACTCAGAAAAATTAGCCAAATTGCGTCAGTATTTTGCTAGTGGTGTCACTCATTCTTGTCAATTCCGTCGTCAGCAGTTAGAGAAGTTAAAACAGGCAATTATTAAATATGAAGCAGAAATCTATCAAGCTTTATATAGCGATTTAAAGAAAAGTCCCGAAGATTGTTGGATTACTGAAAATGGGTTCCTTTTGGTGGAAATTAATACCGCTTTAAAAAATTTGCGCTCATGGATGCAACCCAAACCTGTTAAGACTAATCTCTTAAATTTTCCCTCCTCCAGTCAAATTATTCGGGAACCTTTGGGAGTGGTGTTAATCATTGGTGCTTGGAATTATCCTCTGCAATTGTTATTAGCGCCTTTAGTTGGTGCCATTGCTGCTGGTAACTGTGCGGTATTAAAACCGAGTGAATTTGCCTCAGCAACGGAAAAATTAGTAGTTAAAATAATTGAAGAGATATTCCCTGAAGAATATGTGTTAATTGTACCCGGAGATGGTGCAGAAGTAATTCCGAATATCTTAGACAGTTTCACCTTTGATCATATATTTTTTACTGGCAGTACAAGGGTAGGAAAAATTATTTATCAACTAGCGGCAGAAAAGTTAATTCCTGTTACTCTAGAATTAGGGGGAAAAAGTCCCTGTGTTATCGAAGCTGATGCTAATATTTCCGTGGCAACCCGTCGCATTGCCGTGACAAAATTCTCTAATTGTGGTCAAATGTGCATCGCAGCTGATTATGTTTTAGTACATCAATCTCAGCAGGAGAACTTTATTAGAGAATTAGCTAATACTATTGTTAATTTTTTCGGTGAAGATGCCAGATTAAGTGCTGATTATGGTAAGATAATTAATGAAAAACAATTTGATCGCTTAATTGACTTGCTCAAAGATGGTGAGATTGTTTTTGGCGGCAAAACCGATCGAGAAAGTTTATATATTCAACCAACTTTATTAACTAATGTTTCCCTCGATGCTCCTATTATGCAAGGGGAAATATTCGGACCAATTTTACCGATAATTGCCTTCAGCACTTTTGAGGAAGCTTTAGCAATTATTGCTAAAAACCCTAATCCTCTAGCTTTTTATCTGTTTACTACTAAGGCAAAGACCGAGAAAAAATGGTTAGAATCAGTCCAGTTTGGGGGAGGTTGTATTAACAACAATAGTTTTCATTTTACTAATCCTAGTTTACCCTTTGGTGGCCGGGGAAATAGCGGTATTGGTAGCTACCATGGTCGTTTTTCCTTTGAGAATTTTAGTCACCAAAAAGCGATTATGAAAACACCTCTTTGGTTCAATCCCGCTTTAAAATATCCGCCTTTTAAGGGTAAATTAAGCCTATTTAAGTTATTGGTTCGGTAAAAAGCTAAGTAAGGCTTGCTCAATAATAGCAAAACCCTTTTAAAATGGCTGTTCGTTACTTGTTATGGTTCGATAGAGGGCCATAAATCGACTAAATCCTTATCTGGCAAAAGATTTAATTGATTAGTTCGCTCTAGATCAAAAACAACTGACAAAAATCCCCAAATGTTTTCCTCTATAAGGGTTTCATCTTTTATCATCCTATCCCTTACATGAGACAAACTGAACAACCAGAGAGTCTTTAGAATGAGATATGAAGATGAGCGAGTTTTTATCGAACACCTTGAAACCAAACTGGATGACAGCGCACCCCTGAAAGCGAGCCTCAAGATCAATACTCCCGAAAATGTTAAACTTGCCTTGGATAACTTGGCACTCGATACGATGCAAGACATGGTGGAAACCAGTTTCAGCTTTTACAAACAGTTTACTGATAACCTTGAATTTAAGGAGCAGCTCCTCGGTTTTCTCTTTAATCGATTGCTACAGCGATCAAATGCGTCCGAAGCAAAAACAGACTCAGTTTAGCATTCGATCGAACTTTCCCGCCGATCCTCGACCAATGACAGGGTAAGAACAGGGGTCTTCAGCCCGACATTTGAGATAAAATCGATCTAGTTTAAAAATTTAATTCCGAAACTATGTTCGACGCACTGGCCGACCGCTTAGAAGACGCATGGAAAAAATTACGAGGTCAAGATAAAATCTCCTCGGCCAATATACAAGAAACCCTCAAAGAAGTCCGGCGGGCTTTATTAGAAGCAGATGTTAACCTACAGGTAGTCAAGGGATTTATTGCTGAGGTCGAAAAACAAGCCCTCGGCGCTGAAGTTATTTCCGGAGTCAATCCCGGCCAGCAATTTATCAAAATTGTCTATGATGAATTGGTCAAAATTATGGGGGAAAGTAACGTCCCTCTAGCTCAGGCCGATCAACCCCCCACCGTAATTTTAATGGCTGGGTTACAAGGGACAGGAAAAACCACCGCCACCGCCAAATTAGCCCTATATCTCCGCAAACAGTCCAAAAGCTGCCTAATGGTGGCTACTGATGTTTACCGTCCGGCGGCCATTGACCAATTAATCACCCTCGGTAAACAGATAAATGTTCCTGTCTTCGAGATGGGTTCTCAGGCTAATCCCGTCGATATCGCCCGTCAAGGTGTGCAAAAAGCCAAAGAATTAGGCGTAGATACCGTTATCATCGACACCGCCGGTCGTTTGCAAATAGACACCCAGATGATGGGCCAACTAGCACAAATCAAGAAAATTGTCAACCCCGACGACACTTTATTAGTGGTGGATGCCATGACCGGTCAGGAAGCGGCCAGTCTCACCTACACTTTTCACCAACAAATCGGCATCACGGGGGCAATTCTCACCAAACTCGATGGCGATACTCGCGGTGGTGCGGCCCTATCAGTGCGGCAAATATCGGGACAACCGATTAAATTTGTTGGGGTTGGGGAAAAAGTAGAAGCTTTAGAGCCGTTTTATCCCGATCGCCTCGCCAGTCGTATCCTCAATATGGGTGATGTCCTGACCCTAGTAGAAAAAGCTCAGGAACAGTTAGACCTAGAAGACGCAGCCAAAATGCAGGCCAAGATTTTAGAGGCTAAGTTTGATTTTAATGACTTCCTCAAACAGATGCGGCTGTTAAAAAATATGGGTTCCCTAGGGGGAGTTTTAAAGTTAATCCCCGGTCTGGGTAAACTGAGCGGGACGGATATCGAAAAGGGGGAAAAAGAGTTAAAACGCACAGAAGCGATGATTAATTCCATGACTACCGAGGAGCGCGCTAACCCCGATTTATTGGCTAAGTCTCCTAATCGTCGTCGTCGCATTGCCAAGGGTTCGGGACATCCAGAAACCGAAGTCAGCAAACTAATTGCTAATTTTACCAGAATGCGATCGATGATGCAACAGATGGGACGAGGACAAATGCCCGGGATGCCCGGTATGCCTGGGATGCCCGGGATGGGTGGCGGAATGTTTGGGGGTGGTAATCAACCGGGGTTCCGCGGCCAAGGTGGCAGCCCGAAAAAACCGAAGAAAATCAAGAAAAAGAAAGGTTTTGGCGATTTATGAGGAAAGGCAAGGGAGCAAGCATCAATCCGGGTGAGTTGGGCAAACCCTGATTTTTCCGGAAAAAATCTCGACACTGTTAATTTTACAGTCAGACACCAGAGTATTTTTAATACTAAATCTGGTTATTAAAGACTGATTATTTATTCCCCTTTGCCTTTTGCCTCTCCTCATAACTAGGGTTTGCTGAAAAAGTTTGTTGGTGGGGTTAGGAGTCAGGAGCCGGTCGTTTCAGGCTTTGTTGTCCTCTTTTTTTTGTACCAGTTTGTGTACTCAAAAAATGATAATGCAAGGTTTTTGAATATCCCAATCCTATATTCTTGCACTAACATCAGATTTTAGCAGGTCAAAAGCCTTATTTTAAAAGGGTTTTACCATTATTCAGCAAACCCTAACTAGCCTGTACTCAACGGATTTAGTATTAATTGATTTTTTCTGAGAAAAAAATTTACAATTCTTCACCTTGACAAAAATCCATCATTGTAGGCATAATCCTTACTGCCAAAGGCTTGTCAGCAATATATTAGTAAAAGTTATCAATTGAATGTTAATAATTGCAGAAAGTGGGAATAGGGGGATTTATCCCCCTATTCCCATGGGCGACCATCCGTTTTAACCGATGGCTAACCCTCGCTCAAGATTTTATGGTTTCATGATCGATCGGTCAATCAGAGATTAGGATGGGGATGTTTCCTCTACGGAAGTGATTTTAGTCGTATTTCTTGCCACCTCTGTTTCCGCTTTCGCTTCTGCCACTAAATCTTGCCAAGATTGACCAGCTTCGGCAAAAGTAGCTTGCAGTTTTTCACTAGCTTCCATCCCTAATTTGATCCCGCTTTTGGCCGCATTGCGACCTGTATCTGTAATAGCTTTGCCAGTCTGGGGACTAGCTAAACTAACTAGGGAACCCAATACTAAAATTGCGACGACTCCAACACCGCCAACAACCAGTAATTCTTCCATAAAAACCTCCTGAATGAGTTGTTCACTATTAACCGTCTATTTTTCGCTAGTTGCCTTAGCTTTTTTAGCGGTTCTGATTTCGGCCTGTGCTTCCGCTACCAGATCGTTCCAGGATTCGCTGGCCTCAGCTAGATAGGTTTGCACGGTGTCAGCGGCCTCTGCACCCCACTTGATTCCCTGTTTGGTCATGTCGCGCCCAGTTTCGGCGACCTTTTCCCCAGTTTCAGAGTTGCTTAAGGCTCCAATAGCGGGTGCGATCGCCAATGCCGCCAAACCAACCCCTAGGGCGAAAATTGGTTCAATACCTAATAAAAATTCCATGAGACCTCACAAATTTGCTCGATTTTGGATTTTGTTTGACTGTTAGACGTTCGCCGCATCTCGATAGGTCGTCTTCTCGCCACCGAGGGCTGGACGCAAGCCGTTCAGTCCAGCTAAAATAGCCGAACCATTATTGATGATAATCGCTAGGAGCGGATCGAGGGCAAAGAGAACCCCCACCGCCAGCGCCCCCAGGTTAGGAATGCCGACAATTAAGGCATTTTGGTAGATAATGTCCATCACTTGCTTGCTGATCTCGATCGCGTGGGTCAAGCCGCTGAGATCGTTATCCATCAGTACCACATCGGCAGTTTCCCGAGCGATGTCGCTCCCTGCGGCAAAGGAAATCGAGACATCGGCATAGGCAAGGGCGGCCGAGTCATTAATGCCATCGCCGATGAAGGCAACGGTTTTCCCTTGCGCTTTCAGTTGCTGCACTACTTCCACCTTCCGTTCTGGGAAAGCTTGGGCGTGAACCTCATCCCGGCGCATTCCTAACTCTTGGGCCACCGCATCCGCTACCTGCTGCACATCGCCGGTGAGCATATGGGTGCTGATGCCCTGCTGGTGTAACTCAGCAATTACCCCGGGGCTTTCGGTGCGGATCGGATCGGCATACATGATAACGCCAATTAGGATGCCATCCCGGGCCACATAAGCCAGAGAAACGCCTCCCGTCTTAAACTGCTCACTGGCCCTAATGTCGATCCCTTCCGTTTTCATAAAGCGGCTGCTCCCCACCAGTAGCTGCCGCCCTTCGATTTGGGCGACCACTCCCAATCCAACCCGATAATCCCACTCCTCGCAGGTTTTCGTTTCCGTCCCCTGTTGTTGGGCCTGTTGGACGATGGCATGGGCAACGGGGTGGCTCAACCCCTGTTCCGCCGAGGCCGCCAGACAGAGAATTTCTGCTGGGGTAACTCCCTCGGCGGTAACTTGAATGTCGGTGACGGAAGCATTGCCCTGGGTCAGGGTTCCCGTTTTGTCAAAGACGACGCAATCGACTTTTGCCAACATTTCGATCGCCCGGCCGCTGCGGATGTAAACCCCGGTCCGGGCAGCGTAGGTCAATCCGGCTAAGACGGCGGTGGGGACAGATACGCGGATGCCGGTGCCGAAGTCGAGGGTGACAATCGCCGTTGTCCGGGCTAAATCTCCCGTGAAAGCAAAAATGCCCGCCCCAATCATTAGGGTGGGCAACACGGCAATGTTGGCAAATTTGGCGGCATAGTTTTCTACGCGAGTATCATGGACAGGAGCGGCTTTCATCAGTTCCACGACTACCCCGGCGCGGGTATTATTCCCCGTCCTTTCCACGAGAATTGCCAATTGTCCTTCTACCAACAGGGTGGAAGCATAGACCTCATCATCTACTTCCCGGTGGACGGGAACCGATTCTCCTGTCAGTTTCTGTTGGTCAATTAGTCCCTGTCCCCGGATAATCTTGCCGTCAATGGGAATTAAATCTCCCGGATAGACGATGACGACATGGCCTTCTCTCACGTCTTTGAGGGGAACTTGCACTTCTACGCCGTCCTGTTCGATCCAGGCGTATTTGCCCAAACTGTCGAGTAAATCTAGGGTCTGGCGTTCGCTAGAGCGAGCGGTGACATCGCGAATTACTTCCCCAGATTCGATCAAACTGATCATGAAGGCGGGGGGGATGAAATGGCCCTGGGCAGCGCTGAGGGTGATGGCAAGGGAGTCGAGGAAATCGACGGTCAATTGTTTTTCTTCACTGATGCCTTCCCAAGCTCGACCGTAGGCCGGCAGACAGGCGGCTAAAATTAACCCCCCAACGAGCAAGGGGGGCAGTTCTAGGGGAAAGGCGACAAGAGCGAGGGCTAAACTGGCAGCGGGAATGCCCAACCTCTCCCAATAGTTAATTTCGTGGGATGTTGGTGCTGTCGCTGCCTTGGTGGTTAAGAGATAGCCGAGATCGGCCTCTTCCATCGAGAGTAGGATATATTCCCGTAGTTGTTCGGGGGAAATTTCCTCGTAATTGTATTCAATAATTAGGGATTCAGCCGCCTCATTGCAGCGAACTTGTTCGATGACATTACTATCCTCTAATATTGCCACTAAGTTGCTGGCATAGTCAGGATCGTAACCCAGACGCTCGATTTTGACCCGCCAGCGTCCTTCGAGGGAGTGAAGGAGTTGATAGTCTTGGGAAAACCTGTGAGGTTTGGGGACAATTGCCGCGGTTTCGTTAAGTATGTCTGGTTGGACAATTACTTTTTCTGTAGTATCTGTGAAGGTCATCTTGAAGGGTGTTGGTTAGTATATGCTTGACACTTGCATCAACCATTTTTTATTGTCAGGAGGGAAGACGGGGAATCAACCCAGAACTCGTGTCTGCAAGCAAGCTGTCTGTACTTCGTCGAGATTAATGGCAGACTCCAGTATAGTTGACATTACCGTGCTGAAGTTTAAAAACGCGAGCATTGTTGTCTAAACTAAAGCTTAGAGGAGTACCAGCTTGACTTTTGCCTTTAAAGGTATTGTTGCCCTGATAGGTTGTTAGAGCTAGTCCCACGGGTTGCATTTGTGGGGGAGTGGCCGCTCCAAAGGTATCAATCGTGATAGATTGACGTTCTTTGTCGATAACCACCACGTCTGCTTCGGCAATGTCCGTCACTGATTCCACTATGGTTACGGCAACGGGCCGTTTTCTCTGGATCGATGCGTCATCAATGACAGAGGTATAAAAATAGATTTTCGTTCCTTTGTCTGTCTTCCCCCTAGCAACGCAGAGAATGCCATTTCCTAGACTGGGTGCTTGGGCTAAAACAGGCTTAATGGACAAGCTGGGCAAGGAAAGCAAGGTTACAGCTGCTAACTAAGAGTGCGGCTTTGTTAGGAATTTTTAACATTTTTTCGCAAGGGCTAAATTAACTTTTGGTCATTGTACTAGAAAAAGTGAAATTTTGCCAGAGTTTTGAGGCGGATCGTTTTTTTTTACTCACCGGGTAGTAATACCAAATCCTGTTTTTAAAGACTGATTATTTATTATCCCTTTTTCCTCTTGTCTGTCCCGATATGTAGCCGCCTATACTCATCCGCTCGGCTGAGCTCACGCCGAAGTCCGAACGGCAAGAGGCAAAAGGCAAGAGGGGGTTAGATATGTGTAATTAATTTTGCTTAGGTACTTATCAATCCTATAGGATTTGTTAGCAAAATTTATATAGCGGTTCTCACACCTGGATTGAACCTTTGCTGATTAAGCTTTTAAACATCGATAATATATAGTCATTTCAGATAAGTCTGATACAGTCTAGACCGACAAAATCCTTATGAACTCTGGGATTGATATTCTCAATCTTAATTGAAATGACTATACCTCTTGCAAACAGGAAACGCTATATTTGTCAACAAAATCACAAATCATCGTAAATTAAAGATTGTTAAAAAATGTATCGAATGTCAACTATTGGTCAAATAATTTTGACATAATTGGGGTGGAGGGGTTGACAGGTAAAATTTTTGTGTTTTATCCAGCATTTCTTAAGTGTAACTAGGATAGTTTAAAATCCACAACTGATAGTGTTATGAGTGATAATACCAAACAAATTTATAACTACACCGTTATTCTCGAAAAAGAGTCAGACGGTGGTTATCACGCTTTTTGTCCTGCGCTTAAAGGTTGTCATTCTCAAGGAGACACTTTTGAAGAAACGATTGTCAATATTACAGAAGCTATGGAATTGTACCTCGAAAGTTTGATAGCTGATCATCAACCCATTCCCAAAGAAGATTTGATTTTTAAGCCTTTAAATATTTTAATATGAGTCAGTATCCCTCGGTTTAATAATCGGGACGAATTATTTCCAGTAAATTTCTTGCTACTGCCTCCACCACTGTTATAGGAACAGCGTTTCCGAATTGTTTTTTAGCGATAGCCGGCTGTGGATGATAGATAAAATTATCGGGGAATCCTTGTAATTTACGCGCATCTTGGGGAGTAATTTCTCGAAACTTTTTGGGTTTATAGATTTTCTTTAAAAACAATTGTTTGTATTCTTGGGGATGAGTAGCGGTAATTGAAATAGTAGCAATATAATCTTTAGCACCCGTAGCGGTTAGGGTAGGAATAATATCGGCCGTCGGTAAAATAATCCGATAAATGCCGTTAATTCCCGTCATATTTTTCGAGTTAATAAATTCATACTTCCCCTCCTGCGTTTGCCAACAAATCCCCAGAGAAACTAACTGATTTAGTTCCCCGATTTTTAGGTCGGGTATAATTTCCAAAAAAGTAGAAAAAGCCACGGGATGACCATCTTTTTCGCCATACTTTTTACTGCGTCTTAATTTCAGCAAAGCTAAACAGATACTTTTTTGTCGTTCCGTAGTTTTGATAATATCCCAAGAATGAATAGTTGTGTGACCATTTCTTAAATCAGAAAAAATAAAAAAGTCATTTAATTCATCTTCTTTTTGAAAACGAGTTCTCGATGGAGGAACAAAACCATTAAATAAAGTATCTGCGGATAACTTAACTTTCTCGACAGGTTGAATATTCTTGATGTCTTCTAAAATATCTAAAACCTTCGGATGGATACCCAAAGGGAAAGGAAATTTAAACCGCTCATAGTTGTCTATATCTTTTCTAATTCCTACGATAAAAACTCTCTCGCGATTCTGGGGTAAACCAAAATCGTAGGCATTTAATAACTGCCAGTAAACTTGATAACCACAGCTAGTTAATTCATCGATAATTAACTCTAAATTCTCCCGATTGCGAGGACTAGCTAACCCACTGACATTCTCGAAAATAAAGCTTTTCGGTTGACTTTTCTGGACTAATTTAATCACATCAAACCAGAGTGGCTCTTCTCGACTTTGTGTGATAATTTTTGCTTATAGAATCGTGAAATATTTACCTGGAAAGACTTTTAGGACTATTTTGCTGAAGAAACTATCAGTATAGACCCCGTTTCCCAATAAGATCGAGATTATCGGGTAAATTGCTAATTTTACTCACATCTCCGAAAGCAATTTCATCGCTGTTGAGATAGCTAATAAAATTCTGTTGATAAACTTGGATGGCCTGTTTATCGATTTCTGAATAGCCTAAACAACGTCCTCCCAATTTCTCCAAAGCGATTCTAAAACCACCGATTCCCGCGAATAAATCGACAAAACGATATTGGGGATGGGTGATAACTAGATGTAGGGGTAATTGGGTTTGTGTGCTGACTTTAACTGTGGTTTTCAAGGGTAAATAATTCCTTTTCACCGTCTGGGAAGATGCCTATCTGTACTAACTATTTTAGTATAACTTAAGAGTTTTTTTCTAGAGACCTCCTGCAAATTTCCTGTCTCCTGACTTGAAGGAGGGTGTAGGGTGTGGGGTGTGGGGTGTGGGGTGTGGGGTGTGGGGAAGTGGGGAAGTGGGGAAGTGGGGTGTGGGGTGTAGGGTGTGGGGAGTTTTCTCAGTGAACTGATAACTGATAACTGACTTTAACCCAATGGTAGATGTGGGATTTTTGCAGGAGATCTATCGAGTCGAGGAATACTCGTAGTCTTCGATAATATGGAGAAGTCGCATAGCTGAACTACAGGATTCTTCTAAAATTTCCTGTTTCTCCTGAGAATCTTCGATTAAATCTTCAGATACTAGACGCAAAGAACCCAAAAGACTATTAAGACTGCTTCTCGCTTCGTAGGATAAATAAGCTTTTCTTTTTTGCTCATCTTCCCTATTCTTAGAGTCGGCCTCTTTGCTATCACTAAATTGCAGAGCGTGTAAACGAGCATAATGACCACCTTGAGCTAATAATTCCTCATGATTGCCGATTTCTGCCACTTTTCCCTTGTCCAGCACCACAATTTGATAGGCTTTTTGAACTGTGGAAAGACGGTGAGCGATCACAAGAGTAGTGCGCTCGCGACAGAGTTCATCAATCGCTTCCTGTACTAAACGCTCAGAAATTGTATCCAAAGCACTGGTAGCTTCATCGAGAATGAGAAGATCTGGATCTCGCAGTAAGGCACGAGCGATCGCTAATCTTTGCTTTTGTCCTCCCGAAAGTCTCACTCCCCGATCGCCAATTTCCGTATCCAGTCCTTCCGGCAGTTTGGAGATAAACTCGTAGGCATTCGCCCTTTTTGTCGCTGCTAAAATTTCTCCATCACTAACATCGCTTAACCCGTAGGCAATATTAAAACGGAGAGAATTATTAAAGAGAAAAGTGTCTTGACTGACTATTCCCATGGCTTTTCTCAGAGATTTGATCTCATAATCCCTTAAATCTTGACCGTCAAAAAGAATTCTCCCGGCTGTGGGATCATAAAAGCGTGGTAATAAATCAGCAATTGTCGATTTTCCCGCCCCCGAAGCACCAACAAGAGCGATCATTTTTCCTTTTGGAATCCACAGATCGATGCCCTTGAGAACTAATTCTTGATGGCTAGGATAGGAAAATTGAACGTTATCAAAATGAATACCTGTCTGTAATCTTTGATAAGGAATAGAGCCATTGCTCATAAATGGTTTATTATCTCGAATGAGAAAATCCGCTACCACTTCTACTGCGGAAACATCACCCAATAGACTACTCCTAGCACTGTTAATTTGACTAACTATCGGCAAGGCCCGGAAAAGTACATAGAGATAGGTCAATAAAATTGTCGTTAAAGCTTGCAGTTGTTCATTAAAAAGATAACGACCAGCAATGATAATTAAAGCAATAATAATGACCCCACCGATCTCATTGAGCGGAGCGATTACAGCATTATTAGTCTGGGCATCTAATCCAGCTTTCTCGCGGGCTTCTATATCTTCCACAATAGATTCTAATTCGTATTTTTCATTGCCAACTGCTTTAATTAGCCGAATTCCCGTTAACAGTTCCAACAGTTTATTAGTTTGCTGTTTAGCCGTTACGGTGATAATCTCTCCAAACTTTTTCGATCTCTTGACAAAGTATTGATTAAGCATAGCTAAAAAGCCACCCAAAATACTAGAAAGAATAGTTAATTGCCAAGAAATTGATAATAAAATAGCCAAGTACATGAAAGCTGTGGTGATAATCTTAATTAGATTTATGTAATTTCTAATTGATGCCACGGCTCGATTAATCTCCGACATGAAACGATTAAAAATATCTCCTATTTTACTTTTTACATAGTAATCTATATCCACTTCTAGCAGCAGAATAACTGAATCAATTCGCATATCTTTTGCCATAATCAAAGATAAGTAAGTGCTTAACCAATTACTGATAAAATTGGTAATATGCTTGAGAATTAAAATTAATAATATCGCTGCAAACATCCAGAAAAAACGAGTGTCAACCGAGAAAACCTCGAAAACGGAGAGCAGCTTTTTGATAATTTGGGGGGCATTTTTTAAGATATCATTTTCGGGATTAATAAAAGAAATTAGTAAGGGGATAACTAAAATAGCTCCTACCCCATTAAATATAGTACTGGCAAATCCGATAACAATGCTGGAAACTACTAATATCCAGTGTTTAAGCGTATATTTAAGGAGAATTTGATTAGGATTCATCGCAAGTAATAAAGTAAATAGTCAACGGTCAATTATTCTACTCGCTAGACTCTAATATTTCCCTTCCAGAGAAGTAATTAGGCGAGAGAGAGTTGTCGCCATGGCGGTGGTACTGTAGGAGGCAATACAGCGCTCTCTCGCTTTTAGTCCTCGTGCATTAGCCGAGTCGAGATGATTAAAAACTTCGCTAATCATAGCAGCTAGTTGCTCGGGCGATCCTGGTTCGACTAAATAGCCAATATCAGCTAAAATTTCGGGAATATCTGCCACTTTAGTGGAAATAATCGGTTTAGCCATCGCCATACCATCGGTGAGTTTAATCGGAAATTGGGCATTAGCCGTAGCTTCATCCCTCTGGGGAACGATAATAGCATGGGCAGCGGCCACAACTTCCGGCATTCGATCGATCGGTTGAGCAGGTAAATGAATTAACCAAGGTTGACCTTTTTCTAGCAAACTATCCAGATAGCCATCCCCGATTTGGCGACCTCCCACCAGCACCAATTTAAAATCAGGATCAGCAATTTGATCTAAAGCGATTAAGACATCTTCTAAACCTTTGTGGGGTCTAGCTGTACCCGGGAACATTAAGACTTTATACCCAGATAAACCGTATTTTTGACGACAAGCGACAGGATCGTAGAGATTGGGATCGAAAAGTTGCGTATCCTTGCCATTCGGTAAATAAATCCCCCCATAACGCTTTTGCAAAAATTGATTATTAACCGTCACCGCATCAGCACGGTTAATTAAATTTTCCATCCAACGCACATAGAGAGGGTGATTCGGATCCCTAAGCGCACCATTTTTTTTGAGGATATCCCTAGCTAATTGTCGGGGGGAAGGACGATAAGACCATCGATCACCACCAAACCAACTCATTTCCCAATCGTCAATATCGAGAATTAGGGGACGTGGAGAAAAAAAACGTTTCAGTAAACCGATGCCAAAACTGGTGGGACGGGGTTTAACCGCATAGATAATCTCTCCAGAGATGCGATCGAGTAAAGTTTTGATCTGGCCAAAAAACTGGGGATAATTATTGCCTTTGACCGATACCACCGCTATATTCCCCGGTGGGGTTGGATAGATTTCCCGGCCAAAAATCGGACCATAAACCGTCACCTGACAGCTTAACTGTTGCAAGACTTGAGCAATCAAATAGACTCTTGTGCCACCACCACCGGATAAATCTGGTGCTAAAACAGAGATTTTTTTGTTCACGATCGCTGATCAATCCAGATTATCTAGCACGATAGGAGAATGTTAATCAATGTTAACCTTCTTGTCAATCTTAAACGGACTTAACATTAATCCCTCCAGAGATCGACTAGACAAAGAAAACTAACATATACATAGCCGAGACGACTAACTGAGTAAACATCACCGGTAAACCGTAGCGCAGAAAGCTATGAAAAGTAATTTTGCCCCCGTGTTGTTCGGCGATGCCGGCGGCGACAATATTAGAAGAAGCTCCCACTAAAGTACCATTACCTCCTAGGGTGGCCCCATACATCATCGCATAGAAAAGCGGTAAAACTTCCGGGGGAAAAGAACCGGCATAATCAGGAGAAAGAACCTCAGTCCCGACTAAATTAACATTAACAAGGTACTGTTTCAGTAGTGGAACCATGGCCACCACTAAGGGAATATTGGGAACAACACTGGAAACAAGGCCAACAAAAAACAGCAAGACTAGAGAACCTAAAAAGATATTTTTGCCTAAAATTATCGCCAGAAGTCCCGATAAACTATTAACTACCCCAGTTTTTTCTAAACCGCCAATTAGTACAAAAATCGACATAAAAAATAATAGGGTACTCCAGTCCACATCTCGGAGAATATTATGCACCGTATCTATCTTCGATTGCTGGGCTAAAAGTAGAGCTAAAGCTGCTCCCATCAAAGCAACTGCCGCCGGAGCAAGGGGTACAGGAAAAGATTCGCCGACCACGAATAAAAATAAGACCAAAAAGACGATAATTCCCCCCAAAACTAAGACGCGCGGATGATTAATTTGCGGATGGGGTAAGTCTTCTAAATGCTCGAATTTTGTTCGCCAGATTTTGGGGAATAACCAAGGTAACATAACCAGAATGGTAATCACTGCCAAGGCCCCACCTAAACTCAAACGCTGTAGGTATTCCATGAAGGTGATATTAATAGAATCACCAACGATATAAGTAGCAGGATCACCAACAATAGTTAATAATCCTGCACTGTTGGCCACGAAAACCATTAGGATTAAGAGCGGCACAAAATCCACACCTATATCTTGAGCTAAAGGTGGAATTAAAGGTGCTAATAACATCACCGTGGTGGCGTTGGGCAATACCGCACAGATTGGGGTAGTAATAGCAACAATTCCTATTAGTAATAATTTGCCCTGTCCCTTGGCTAAAAGCACCATTTGTGCTGCTAAATAATCAAAAATTTTCGTTGGTTCAAAGGCTCTCACTAACACCATCACCCCAAAAAATAAGGCGAGAGTGGCATAACTGCGACTGATATAACCCACCGCTTCTTGAAGAGTCATGATATGGGTAAAAACTAAGATTAAAGCTCCTAATAAAGCCGCTACAGTAATATGAAGCCACTCGAACATAATAACCACAATGACTGCAATAAAAGTCATCGCAGCAATCCACATTGGTAAAGATTCCAGCATTTTTGATCCTATTTTTACTCTTGGTTTCTCGATACAACTAAAAGTTTGCTCGAAAAATGTACAGCAAACTCATAGAAAATATGGTTATCTACGGAAAATCTTAAAATTGTTGTGATCGGTAAGCTGACATGAGAATCCCCATAAACAATGTCTCCTTTGAGTTATGACTATCAAGTAGTACCAGCGACATAACTGAACCGATCAAGACATTACTAGGAATGTAGTGATGCTTCAGTCTTCCCCCCCACGCCTACGAAGTTAGCTGACGGGCTAGGATAGAGAGATATCCTTTTCTAGTCCAAAAAATCTAGAAATACGCCCCCAAATGTGGTTCCTCCGCTCCGAATTTGTCTAGCTAATATCTAGCATAGAAACTCGGATTAGGCTGACTTACTCTATTTAGTGATCCACCATAGCATACTAACCCCAAAAAAAACTATATAGTCCTATACCAGACCTGTCCTGTCAGTTATCCCCCGGGTTGCTAGGATAGAACAATGATAAGCTAATAGCTAACGACTGACCGCCATAGCAGCCACAGCAGAAAGAAATTTTTATGAATAGAAGACCTCGTTATACTCCTCCTCGATCGCGTGATCGTGATTATGACCGCTCCTATGGCGACGACTCCCGCGCTTCGTCCCCCGGTGGCCTATTGGCAAAATTGAACTATGCCATGATCGCCCTGATTGGTGGTATTTTTGTACTAGGAGTGGGTCTCGGTCTGGTATTCAGTTCTACTGCTAATTTTAGCCCCGAAAACGTCGCTTCCCGAGAAGTAATCGATCGCAGCGCCCCCAATGCGGAATTATGCGTGCAATTTGGGGCCAGCGCCATTGTCACCGATTTGCGGGTTTATGTCACTCTTAACCCCTTTAATGTTTTTGTTACCCAACCAGTCATGCAACCCGGTTGCGTTTTGCGACGCAATAACTGGTCAATTTTAGAACAACAAAAATTAGTCGATGGACAGCAGGTACAAAGTTGTAAAAACCGGATGAATACCTTTGGTTATACCGGCCCCTTGGAAGGCAAACCGAAAATCGATTGTATCTTCCAAAATGAAGCTGGGGGTAATCTTTTTGTTAATCCTGCTGGCGCTGTTGGTCCCAGACCAGATACAGATAAATTCTAAACTAGAAAAGATCTTTCTCCTGACTGAGGTCTAATGAGTTAGCCATTGGGCCGTAGTTACAACAAAAATTCCGCCAGCTTTTTTTAAAAAAGGCTGGATTTTATCGATCAGATGATCGAGTTGTTTGTCACTATTACAAACCGTCATAATGTAGCTACCACTGTAATCACAATCGAAGTCATCACAGGATAAACCTCGATCGCCTTTTCCCGAAGCATTGCCAAGAACGGTATAACCGGAAACTCCGACAACATCAAGAACGTTTAAGGTTTCTTCCAGAAAAGCATGACTAACAATTATTTCTACTCTTTTGACGGTTTGTAGGGAAGAATGCGGCGATTCAAGCATGGTAGTTAAGTACAAAAAGGACAAGTGAAATAGAAAAAATTTGACAGGAATTATTTAAAAACCGCCGGGCCTTTTAGACTCCACAGCCAATGATTTTAATCATCTCTAGGTACAGAGGAATACCGATGATGATATTGAAAGGAAAAGTTAAAGCCAAGGCCATAGAAACGTATAAACTAGGATTAGCTTCAGGAACAGTCATTCTCATGGCTCTTCTAGGTTCTGTGTGAGCATGGTATAATAGTAACACAGAATAGGAGGTGGGTTATGTGGATAAATTTTGATCAACTCCTCGATTTACAAAATGTAACAGTGGTC
>VYKP01000020.1_pt1 | contig 35593 bp, 33 predicted proteins | sample 5114551 | NCBI WGS metagenome assembly VYKP01 (sample SAMN12291777, study PRJNA351875) | freshwater metagenome | isolation source: freshwater lake | place: USA: Michigan, Baseline Lake | collected 2013-08-09
AGCGCAGTGCCGGCCAGCAGGGTGGCGGTCACGATCTCGCCGAGTTCGCGCGCGTCGCGCCGCGTGTCCGCCCGCGCCACGAGCCGCGCCGCCGCGTCCGGCACGCCGAGATCGAAGAGGCCGATCAGGCCAGTCGGCAGCAGGTAGCGCGCGAACGCGACGATGCCGTAGAGATGCATCCCGTACGCCGACACCGTCCAGCCGACGGTGAGCAGCCCCAGCGCGCCCATCACGCCGAACGCGCCGAGGTTCAGCGTGGTGTTGCGGACAAGGGCTCGGAGCACGGCAGCAGATCCCGTCGGAATATCAGGCGCGCTGGAACACGGCCCAGATCTGCCGACAGAAAAGGTTGTAGAACCGCACCTTGGCACCCCACCCGTAGCCCAGGCCGGTGACGCAGGCATCCGCCACGCGCAGCGGCAGGTAGACACTCTTCGCCGCGCACCAGACCGGCAGGCCGGCAGCGCCGAACCGCTCGGCGAAATCCTCGAGGCGGGCCTTGCCGGCGAGTCGCATGAACGGGGAGAGACCCGGCATGCCGGCCACGAGGCCGTCGCTGCCATGTTCGAACCGGTACTCCAGCCGCGCGCAGCGGAATCCCTCGGGGCAACGACCCGTGAGGAATTCGCTCGCCTCCTCGAGATTGAAGAAATGCTTGTGCCGCGAACCCGGCACGCCCGGCTGCGGCCCCAGTCCATAGCCCGCCCGATGGGTCGTGTTCCGGCCGGACAGCAGGCTCCACTGGAGTTGCGGCCAGTTGTTGGGCAGCGAGATCAGCACCGTCGACCGCGCGAGGCGGAACAACTCGTCGTAGAAGCGGTGGATGTCGTCCACGTGCTCGAGCACGTCGAGGCACATCACCGTATCGAACGCGCCGTCTGCGAAGGGCAGCCCGTCCGCGGTGCGTGCGGGATCGACCACGTGGGTGAGCGCGGCGCGATCGGAGGCATCGCGCAGCTTGTAGCTCGCCGAGAAATCGAGCGCTTCGTATCGGTCACCGAAGTGGGCCGCGAACACCGGTCCGTTCGCACCGGCACCGACGTCGAGGATGGTGCCGCGGCAATCGTCGGAGAAGTGCGCCATGACTTCGCGGGCCCGCCCGCCGCGGATGGCATAGGGTCGGGTCCATGGATTCAGGGCGGACCGTCGCAGTTGCGCGGACCAGTTTTCTTGGGTGATGGTCATGGGGCCGTTGGATCTCTTTTCAGCAAGACTGGTGGTTGCCCTGGACATCGACGGTGGGTTCGACTTCGCACTCGCGCCCCGTCGTGCGCGAACGCCGCAGGGCGTCGATGACACGCAGCACGGCCAGGCCGTCGCGTTCGTCGCAGGCGGGTGCAGCCCGGCCCGCGAGGATCTCCGGCCACTGGGCGTAGGCGACATCGAGCGCACCCTCGAGGCAACCGTCCTCGTGCACGTGCGGCGCCAGGTGCCGGTAGCCCGCGTACTCCGGATCGGGCGCGACGCGCTGCACCTCGAGACGCCGGCCGGAATCGAGCATGCGGAGACGACCGGCGGCGTGCACGAGATCGCACTCGAGCAGCGTGTACTCCCGATGGTCGGTGGCCGCGAGACTGCACCAGAGCGTCCGGCCGGCGATCTCGAAGCGCAACAGCGCATCGAAGGATTCGTCGGCACCGAACGGCGCCGATGCGGGCGGCAGCGCCTGCACCGCGACCGGACGACCGAGGACTGCCGTGAGGAGATCGATCAGGTGACTCGCGTTGTTCGCGATGCCCTTGCCGTAGGAAGCCTGCACGCGCTGGAGGCCCGCCGCGCCGCCGAGGGCGTCGAGATGCACGCGAAGCCGTGTCGCGATCGGTGCCCAGCGACGGAGGTAGTTCACGGCGCACACAGCCCCCGCGTCGCGGATCATCGCGGCGATTGCAGCGCCTTCGTCGACATCGACGGCGAGCGGCTTCTCGCAGAAGAATGCGCTCACCCCGCTCGCCAGCGCACGCTCGACCAGCGCCGCGCGTCCAGCCGGTGGCGCCGCGATCACGAGCAGGTCGGGGGCGCATTCGGCCACGAGCGCTTCGGCACTCCCGAACGCACGCTCGGCGCCGCGGGCGCGGGCGCATGCCTCGGCACGGCTCGTGTCGGCATCGGCCACACCGACGAACCGGAACCTGCCGTTCGCGACGATCGCAGCCGCGTGCGTCAGGCTGTGCGGATGCGGCTGTGCCTCGTCGAGGAGGCTGCCGATCGCGCCGCAGCCGATCAGTCCGACGCGCGGAGCTGGGTGCGGATGCGCGGATACAGCGGCCACTGCTCGACCAGGGTCAGGTACTCGTCCCTCAGCAAGGACATGCGGCAGACATCGTAGTACCTGCCGTTGCGATAGAGCTCGTTGCGGAGGGTGCCTTCCTCGACGAACCCGGTGCGACGGTAGGAGCGGTACGCCCGCTCGTTCGCGGTGGACACGCCAAGCCACACCTTTTCCAGGTTCAGCATCTCCATGCCGTAGGCCACGAGCAACTGCAGCACCTCGCCGCCGATGCCGCGGCCCCAGGCCTGCTTCTCACCCAGCAGGATCCGGAACTCGGCGGAACGCGCGATCCACTGGATGGCGTGCAGGCCGGCCACGCCGAGCGGCGCACCGGTGTCCTTGTCGATCACGCAGAGCTCGAGATCGACCGGGCTCGCGGACATCTCTTCGTACAGGCGCCCCATCTGCTCCGTGCCCTGCGGAAACGTTCCGCGGACCAGATAGCGCGTGACCTCGCGGTCGTGCATCCAGCGCTGATAGTGCACTTCGTAGTCCTCGCGCCGGAGTGGCGAGAGCACGATGCGATCCCCCTCGAGAAACACCACCGGATTCAAGACTCACCTCCCGATCTGGTCGACAAAGGCCTTGTACTCCACGTTGCGCGGCTGGTGGGCGAAGGCCGCAGGCAGTTCGGGTCGCTCGGCAAAGAGGGCCAGCAGTTCGCGCAGCCCCGCAACCGAACGGCGATCCCCCAGCGCCTCGTAGATCCGGCGCACCGCCTCGAGGTCCTCGGGGTAGTCCACCGTCAGATGCAGGTCGGAGAAATCCGCGAAGGTCTGGAGGAAGGACGCAGGCAACCGGTCTCCGCGGGCCAAGATGTACTCCACCGGAAACTCCCGATATCGCGCATCGGTAGTGCCGCCCACGATCTCGTCGAGCACGTCGCGCCGGTAGACCTCGGCATCCATGCCAGGCGGGAAGGTGCGTCGGCCGAGCAGACAGTTGGCAGTGAACGCATGTCCGCCATCGACGCACGACGCCACCAGTTCGTCGATGGCCGCGGGATCGACCAGCGGGCAGTCTCCCCAGACGCGCACGAGATAGTCAGCCCCCAGCGTCACGGCAGCCCCGCGCAGACGGCCCGCGATGTCGTCAACTGCACCGCGAGTCGCGCGAAGCCCGTACGCCGCGGCGGTGGTCACGAGTTCATCGTCGGCAGGCTCAGTCGTGGTCGCGATCGCGACCTCGTGCACGCGGGCGGCACGCGCCACTCGGTCTGCCACGCACACCGCGAGCGGGCGACCCGCGAGCGGCGCGAGCGACTTGCGCGGGAGACGGGTCGACCCCATCCGCGCCTGCACGATCGCGACGACCCTCGGTGGCGACGGCATGCTCATCGGGCGCCCAGCACCAGACGCTGGATCTCGTCGAAGCCCGGTCTTTTCACCAGGTGGGCGAAGGGCAAGGCAACATCCCAGCGCCGGGGTAGAACGAATGCGAAAGGGGAGTAGTACTGGATCACGAGCACACGACGCGGTGCCCGCCCCTCGCGGCTCCCGAGATGGAAGCAGCGATCGGTATCGACGATGTACACGTCACCGGGTTCGCCCGTGAGATGGACCACGTCGCCGGCCGCCAGCACGGTGTCGTCTTCGAGACGTTTCGTCGCTGCGGTCTTGCGGTAACCGACCCGGCGTGCGAGCGCCTCGGAGGCATCGGCGCGCATCACGGCGAGCGGTCCGTTCTCCCCGGTGACGCGTTCCAGGAACACGAACATCTGCACCGTGCGGACATCCTGGCCGTCGAGATGGAAGTATTGGCTGCTGTTGTCCAACCGGCGATCGTTGGGCGAGTACCAGATCATCGCGTTCTCGATGACCGGCACCATCCCGATGTAGTGGGCAACCGCGGCCAGGACGTCCGGATGCAGGGCGAGGCGCAGCACCGGATCGCCAGGCGCCAGGACGGGCCCGAGACCATGGACCACGAACGGCCGTTCACCCCGCTCCGCGAGGGCACCGGCCAGATCGAACCGGGACCAGTGCGCGTTGGCGGCAGCCACGGCCTCGCCGACGGCACCGCGATCGAGGGCATCCAGCTTGGCGAACCCGGCATCCTCGGGAATCTGCACGGCGGGGTTGCGCGGGAGCCGTGCGACCAATTCGCGCCTGGTGGCATACCGCTGCCACTGGCCCATCCGCAGCAGCCAGGCGACGCGCTTGCGCGAATCGAGGGTTCGGCGACGACCGAACGCCCGCAGTCCGCGCGCGAGATAGGCCAGCTCGCGAACGTGTCCACCGAGGGAATCTGCCATGACTGAGTTCTCCCTATCGCTTAACCGCCGCCGCGTGCGGCTTGCGGATCTCGAAGAGAACGGCGCATATGCCCTCGCGGGCGGGATCGGCTGCATCGTGGCGGAAGAGCACCCGCGCGACGTGGTCACCGAACAGCGCGAGCAACCCGTCGACGGTCTGGATGCGTCCGGCCCCGACCCGCACTTCGCCGCCCGCGGGATTCACGACCGCACCCTCGGGATAGTAGCTGAGGCCGATCGCCACGACGCCGCCGTCGCGGCACACGCGGATCACCTCGGAGGCCGCCTGCAGCTGGTCGTCGCTGTAGGGGAGCACCCAACCGAGGATGACGACATCCCACGAATCGACGCCGTAGGGCAACGCGTGCATGTTGCCGACATCCACCCACGGCGAGTACGACACCATGTCGAGCCCGCGAATGCGTGCGCTGTCGAACCCGTGGCCGATCAGGTAGAGCAACTCGGTCTCGAAGCGGCAGCCGATCGAGAGGACGCGCGCCGTGGCCTTGTCCACGTGATCGAGGACCGACAGCGGACGGATCAGGCGCAGCGGGCGATGGCTCGTGCGCCCCTTCAGCAGCATCTCGACGCTGTAGTTCGCCGCCAGGACGTGATCCTCCGTCTGATGCGTGCGGACGCTGCGACGGACGCGGACGAACCAGAAGAAGCGCAGCTGGAACACCAGCAGGTTGATGTGCTCCACCAGAAGCAGCTGGCGGGTCACGCGTCGCATCACGCTGGCGATGCGGTTCGGAAAACTCACTTGGCGGTGTCTCCGTGTCGGATGGAGGGTGTGGCCCCGTCGGTCCGGGCGGGCACGGCGGCAGTCACCAGGACGGCGACGCCCTGATAGTGGTCGGGATACAGGCCCGCTGCACCGGCGGAAGCCGCGCGCGCGGGGCGCCCTGCGCGACCCGACGACGTCTCGGTCGCGTGGAGGTCGTCGAGTATGCGCTGGACCCCGGCGACGTCGAAGGCCTTGGACGTCGTCGCCCAGCGGCGGCGATGCGGGTACACCATGTCACCCCACGCGGCGCCGGGCAGCATCCGGGCCCCGGCCCGCCCCAGCCGTCCGGCGAAGCCGCGTGCCGCGGTCACCTCGGCCACGCGCTCGTGGGACGCACCGTCGATCGCATGGAACCAGTCGTCGACGATCCGGGCGAGCGCCGCGCGCTGTGCATCGGTGACGAGATCCTCACCGCGTGTCGCGGCGGCCACCGCATCGCGGAGGGTGTCGTAGTCGTGCGCGATGACGCTCACGGCCTCGGTGTCCGGCGCGTTCGCGGCGGTCGGCATCCAGGCGGGCACCACTGACGGGACGTCCGCGAGCATGGCCTCGACGGCGGTGGTGCACATGCGGTGCACGAGCACGCGCGAACCGAGAATCCAGTGGTCGACCGTCCCCTCGCGGATGACCTCGACATTCGCCACGTCGGCCAGGCCTGCGCGGTAAGTCTCGGGTTGCTCGTGGGGATGCGGACGCAGCACGAAACGGATCTCCGGGAGATCGGTCGCGAGACGGCGCGTCACGGCGATGGTCTCGCGGATCTGCTCGAAGCCCACATCGCGCCAGCGCAGCATCATCTCGCGATCGAGTCCGAGCTTGTCGACCAGCAGTTCCACCTCCTTCTCGACGGAGTGGCCTTGCGGATTCGACACCGCCACCTTGGTCGGGATCAGCACCATCGGCCGGCCATCGCCGGCGATATCGCGCGCGTAGTACGCACGCCAGCGCCGGCTGTAGTAGTCGAAGCGGGGGGTCCCCGTCAGGTGCAGCTGATCCGGCCGGAACATCCGTTTCTCGAGCAGGAACTCCTCGATACGCCGGCCCCACAGGAAGTTGCACGCGAGTGCACCGCGGATGTCGGTGCGATCGGTGAACGTCGACTCGAAGAACGACAGGTCACCGTACAGCCCCCCCTCGGTATCGAGCATCCCGAACGCGATGCCGACGTCCATGCAACCCGCGAGCACCGGCTCCGCCGTCCTGCGGATGTTGTTCATGAGCAGGAAGTCGGGCGCCAGTGAGAAGGTCTCGGCAGACAGAAGATTGAGCGGCACCAGGCAGACATCCACCCCCGACTGCGCGAGTCGGTACGCGAGCAGCGTGATGCCCGGCAGGTCACGCAGGGGATGGTCGACGACCAGGGCGACCAGCGGCTTCATGCGCCGACCTCAGCGAGTCCGAGGGCATCGAGGAACGCATGCGTCGCTTGCCCGCGGGGCGGTCGATGCGGACGCACGGCGCGAACCGATGCCGCGGCGCGCAGGCCTTCGCAGAGATCCGTCGGGCGGCACACGCGCAATGCCGGCGTCGCGCGCACGAGATCGGGCACCGTCTCGTCGGCACCGAGCAACGAGATCACGGCGCCGCCTGCGACGGCGGCCTCGTGCAGCAGCATGGACTGATGCCCGACGGTGACATCGGCGGCACGCACGAGCCCCCGCGGATCGCCCTCCTCCACGGAGGTCGTGACGCCGGGGGCGGCGGCAGGCAGCGCGGGCCGGAACCCGCGCTGAATCTGGATCGGATGGGGCTTGATCGCGAGGTGCACGGACCGCCCGGTGTCCGCGGCGAGGGTGGCTGCGGCACTCGCCACCCGCGCGATCCGGTCGTCGTAGTCGGCATCCGCGAGGCGCCAGCCGTCGGTCCAGTGACGCGGGTCGGGCTCGCACACGTACAGCAGGATCCACGGATTCCCCGCGCCGCCGAACGTTGCGCGGAGCGCGGCCACCGCCGCCGCATCCGACGCATCCCAGGTGTCGGTCAACGGCGTGCCGGTCACCACGATGCCCGCCGGAGGCAACCCCGCTTCCACGAGCCGACACGCAGCGAGCGCATCGACCACGGCGATGCGCTCGGGCAAGGCATCGTGGGCGAGAAGCGCGCCGTCGACCGTGAAGCGCTCAGCGTAATTGCACCACTGGTCCACGAACGCCACCGACGACACCCGGCGCCGCCGGGCCCACCGCCACCAGAGGCTGTCGTCCACCACGTCGAGGGATGTCCCCGTGAGGAGCAGCGGGCATGGCGCCGCGTCGAGCGCGGAGGCGACGCTCTCGAAGCGATCGACGGGCGCATGGGGCACGCCGAGGCGTTCGAGGATGGGCACGGCACCGGGATACGCGAACACCCGGACCGCGCCACCGGCGGACGCCAGCGGGGCGAACGCCGCGGCGGTGCCGGCCTGGCGGGCCACGACGATGGCGCCGGAAGGCATCATGCGGAGCGGCGCCTCAGGGCGGGCGCGTGCTCGATCACTTTCAGCATGGCATCGACGAAGTCGTCGAGATCGGAGGTGGTCAGGGGCTCGCGCACGAGGAAGCTGATCATCAGTTCGTCTTCGTGCATCCGCTCGGCCACGGGACACAGCCCCTTCGCGTAGCTCGGCGCGGGGTCACCGGCGCGGTCGAAGGGGAAACCCTTGCCGCCGATCGCGATGCGCCGCTGGTACACGGGGTTCAGGTACAACGGCTTGACGTACCCGCCGGACAGCGGGATGTCCTCGGGGATCCCGGCGCGCGGCAGTTCGGCACTCACCGCCTCGATGAACGTGCGCCGATCGATGCCGACCACCGCCGGATCGAAACGGATCGGGTAGATGTAGTACGCGTGGTCGCAACCGGGAAGCTCCGTGGCGGCGTGGAGCCCGGGGACGCCGTCGAGACGCGCTGCCAGATGGCGCGCGAGCATCCGCCGCTGCGCGAGGATGTCGTCAAGACGGTCGAGCTGCGCGATGCCGATCGCGGCCTGGATCTCCGTCAAGCGGTAGTTCCCGCCGACGATGTTGTCGATGTCCTGGAGACCGAGGGTCTCGATGAAATTCTCGCCGTGGTTGCGGATCAGCCGCGAACGCAGCGCGAGGTCGTCGTCGTTGGTGACGATGACGCCACCCTCGCCGGTGTGGATGTGCTTGTGATAGTTGAGACTGAACCCGCCGAGGTCACGCAGGCCACCGACGTAGCGCCCCTTCCACGTGGTGCCGGGCGCCTGGGCGGCGTCCTCGATGATGCGCAGGCTGTGCCGGTCGGCGATGGCGTGGAGCGCGTCCATGTCGGCCGAGCCCCCGAAGAGGTGCACCACCATGATGGCGCGCGTGCGCGGCGTGATGCGCGCCTCCACCGATTTCGGATCGATGCAGTAGGTGACCGGATCGATGTCGGCGAAGACCGGGATGGCGCCGTAGAAGAACGCGGCGGTCGCCGACGCGGACATCGTGTACGGCGGGCAGATGATCTCGTCGCCGGGCCCGAGGCGGGCCGCGCCGATGGCCGTCATCAGGCCGGAGGTCCAGGAGTTCACCGAGATCGCATGCCGGTAGCCGAAGCGGTCCGCCCAGCGCTCCTCGAACTCGCGCACCTTCGGTCCGCCCCACGCCCCCTCCCCCGGGCTGCCGAGGAAGCCCGAGATGCAGTCGGAGTCCATCACCTCGAGGACCGCCTTCTTCTCGGCGTCGCCCATGGTCCGGCGCTGCGGGAAGGGTTGCGAGCGCACCGGCGTGCCGCCGAGGAGGGAAAGGTTGCTGCTCATGAGCGTCTCCGTGTGGGTCGTGGCTCTGCGGCGGCAGGGCTCAACCGATGAGGTCCCAGGACATGGCCGTGCCGCGCGCGACGGCACGCGTCACGCGCTTTCCGAGCAGGGCCTCGAAGTACTTGGGCGGCAGCCCGCAGCCGGGCCGGATGGGCCGGAGATTCTCGGCGGTGAGGACGTCGCCGGGCTGCATGTCCTGCACCACGTAGAGCGACCGGCGGAACACGAGCGAACCCCGTTCGTGTTCGAGCGGGCCGTAGCTCACGCCGCCCACCGCCTGCCAGGCGCGCAGCGACTCGTCGACCAGCTGCCGCAGCTCCGAGGGCTCGAGCGAGAAATCGGCATCCACGCCGCCCTCGGCGCGGGCGAGCGTGATGTGCTTCTCGATCGCGACCGCACCGAGAGCGACGCTCGCCACCGCGGCGCCGATCCCGAGCGTGTGATCCGACAGGCCCACGTGGCAGCCGAACATGGCGCGCATGTGGGGGATCGTCGCCAGATTGCTGAACTCGGGTGAAGCCGGATAGTTGCTGGTGCACTTGAGCAGGATGAGATCCCGGCAGCCCGCCTCGCGCGCGGCGCCGACGGCTTCCTCGAGCATGGACGCCGTCGCCATGCCGGACGAGATGACGAGGGGCTTGCCGGTCGCGGCCGCCTTCCGGATGAGCGGCAGGTCGGCATTCTCGAACGAGGCGATCTTGTAGGCGGGGACGTCGAGGGACTCGAGGAAGTCCACGGCCGTGGGGTCGAACGGCGTGCTGAAGGCGACCATGCCCCGTTCCCGCGCCCGGCGGAACAGCGGCTCGTGCCATTCCCACGGCGTCCCGGCCTTCTGGTAAAGCTCGTGCAGCGAGTGGCCCTTCCAGAGACTCGCAGGGTCGGAGATGAAGAACTCGCGCTCGCGGATGTCGAGCGTCATCGTGTCGGCGGTGTACGTCTGGAGCTTGAGCGCCCGGGCGCCGGCGTCCGCGGCGGCATCCACGATGGCGAGCGCGCGCTCGAGCGAGCCGTTGTGGTTGCCGGAGAGTTCCGCGATGACCAGCGGGGGATGGCCGGACCCGAGGGTCTGGTGGCCGATGCGGATGTCTTTCATGGCTTGCGATCTCCGATGATCAGATGGCGTCCGACCGCGAATGCCTCGGCGGCTTCGGTGCCGATGGTCGCCCCGCGCCAGTGGGCCAGCGCTTCGACCGCGCGGAGCGAACGCGCATGCGGCCAGTCCCGCATCTCGCCGGCGTAGTGCCCGAGGGCCAGGAGCTTCTGCGACAGCGTCGCACCGATGTCGACGAACCACGCCGGCACGAACGGCCCGGACCCGCCCGGCGGCTGCCATTCGGTGCTGGACGGCACCTCGAAGAACAGCACCGTGCGCACCGCTGCACCGGGCATCGGACGGCAGGCCGTCGCGACGGCCTGTGACACGATGCGATGGTCGACATTGAGATCGGACGGATGGTGCGTGTAGACCACCGAGGGCTGTCGGGTCGCCAGGAATGCTTCGACGGCCTTCACGACATCGAGCAGATCCACGCCGTCCAGCCGATTGTCGGGGAAGCCGGCGAACTCCAGATCCGTCACGCCCAGCGCGGCATTGGCGGCGCGGGCCGCCAGCTTGAGGGCGGCGAGGTCGTCGAGGCGGGCCGCGGCATCGCGCGTGTCGTCGCGGCTCGTCAGGCCCTCGGCCAGGATCAGCACGTCGACGCGGTCACCGTCGCGGACGTGGCGCGCCATGGTCCCGCCGCAGCCGAGGACTTCGTCGTCGGGATGGGCGGCGATGACGGCGATCCTATTCGTCATGGGTCTTCGGCACGATCGTGACATCCGCCACGATGCGCCCCTCCCGGAGTCGTGCGCGCCCGAATTCCAGGCGCAGATGGTCGGTCTCGAGAAACGCGGGGGGATAGCCCTCTGCATCGAGCATCCGAATGTGGTCGTACGCCTGCGCCACCGACGCGATGTCGCGCAAATCGCCGTCGGCGACGGTACGGCGCGGGAACACGACGGGCTCGCCGCTCTGCGGCACCGGGGCGGGTCGCGACGTCACGAGTTCGACGATCATGTCTTCGATGACGGCGTTCGCCTGCTCGTAGATGTCCTGGGCGCTGCCCTGGAGCGACAAGGGTCGCTTGAGGTACACGGGCCCCGCATCCAGTCCCTCCGTACAGCGCAGCGCAGAAATGCGGGTCTCGCGATGGCCACGGACGATCAGATTCTGCAACGGTGTGCCGCCACGGCCGTACGGCACGTCGGTCATGTGGAAGATCACGCACTCCCAGCGCTCGTGGATCTCGGGCGGGATGCGCCACGACCAATGGGTCAGGAACACCAGTTCGGCATCGACGGCAACCAAGTGCTCCACCGTCAACTCCTCCGGCCGGCCGACAGCGATGAACGATTGCCCGGTTCGGCTTGCGAGGCTTTCGGACATGTCCGGATGCCGGCCCCGGCGGTTGGCAACAACGTGCGTCACTGAGTCACCATGGGGTCTTGCAACGACTTCTCGAAACGCACCAGCGTCTGCCCGAAGCCCGCGCGGGAGAATGCCCCGGCCGAGCGCGCGTTCCCGGCCAGCACCTCGGCCCGCAGATGTTGCAGGTCCGGACGATGGCGGCGAAGCCAGCCTTCTCCAGCGAGCAGCACCGCAGTGCCCAGGCCGCGGCCATGAAGCGCGGGATCGAGGTAGATCGAAACCGTTGCCGTGGGGCCATCGACATCGAAGCGCAGCACGCCGATCGGCAATCCGCTGCGCTCCGCCATGAGGAGGACGCGTTGGGGATCGTCGAGTGCGCGGACGAACCAGTCGCGGTGCGCCGAGAGATCGAGTGGCCGAGTGTCGTGGAAGTACTGACGAGTCTGCCACGCATTGCGCCACTCGAACACAATCGCAAGATCATCGGCGAGCGCCAGCCGCACGTCGACACGGCCGCACAAGAGCTGGCGGGCCACGCGATCGCAACCGAGGCCGTCGACCAGCGCCGTCCCGGCACGGATCATCGATTGACGCAGCACGGCATTCTCCAGCAACACGCGGACCGCGGCCTCGATGGAGTAGTCAGACACGGCCTCCGCTTTTCCGAGATACAGACACGCACCGGCCAGCGCAAGATTGCGGGCCGGCGCCTCCTGATTGCCAGCGGTGGCGATCACCACGCTCGGCACACCGAGGCAACTGCGCTCGAGCGCAGCCACCCCCCCGGCGCCAATGGCCATCTGGCAGGCGGTCAGGTGCCCGGCCATGTCTTCACAGTGATCGACGACCCGGAACGTCGGATGCCCTGAGAATCGGGCCCGGATGCGCTCGCTATGGGGATTGCTGCTGCCCACGATCGCCGTCGTGTGCACCGACGGCGGCAACGCCGTGGCCAGCACGTCCAGCACTCGCGCAGTCACACCGTTGGGATCACCGCCGCCCAGGAACACCGAAATCGCCTGCACCTCGGCAACAGCCTCGGTATCCCTCGCGGCATGGGCATCGTGGAACTGGCGCCGCAACAGCGCGAATCGCGGTCCGAACAAACAAGTCGCCTCGGCAGGCACTCGCTGCACGTACCGCGCCCGCGGATCCGGTGCGAGATTCTGGTCGAGCAACAGGTCGCAGTCGTGGTCGCGGTCGGCCACGTCGTCGATCACCATGACCCGGCGCGCCACGGATCGCATTGCGCCTTCCCATACGGCGTCGAGCGCGTAGTGGTCGACGATCAGCCAGTCGAAAGGGATCTCGTCGGCGAGCGCGCTGCGGCACTGCGCCGCATCCACGTCGGGAGACTCCTCGAGCCATCCGACGTGGGGCGGCCCCGCATCGACCGGTCCGGATCCCGCCGGGAGCCGGACCACATCGAAGCCGCGAGCCGCGATGGCGTCCGCCATGTGCCCCGTCAGCAGTCGGCAGACGAAACGCACCTCGGCACCCGCCGACCGGAGCGCGTCGGCCAGTGTGAGGCAGCGCATGACATGACCGGACCCGATCCGGACCGAGGCGTCGGCGCGCACGAGCACGCGCATCCCCGCAGGCGCCGTCTGCGGATCGGCAGCGCTTCGGTCGTCTGTGGGATGGCGGGGACGGGTCGGCACGGCGGATCAGTGCCCCAGAGCCTTCTGCTCGATGTGCGCATTCAGCCGGAAGATCTCGGGATGGCGCTCGAGCAGCGTCAGGACATCCTCGGTGCCGAACCCTCCGACCTGGTGCCCGAGATGCCCGAACACCGCCTCGAGGAAGCGCCAGTCGTCTTCCGTATCGAGAGTCCAGCGATGCTGGGAGAGGTCTCGCTCCGGGGCGTGCTGCGCAATCGAGAACCGCTCGGGATGACGGTAGAAGTACGGCGTCACGTGTTCGCGCTCCGCCGGGGCATGGGCCTCCGCGTGCGCACGCGCCAGCACGTCGAATCCGAAGATCTCGGCGTCGAGTCCGCGGGGGAACCGCCGCGTGACGGAATTGCTGAGATAGTCGACCGGCGTGCCCGCAGCCGCCAGCGCGTCGAACTGCGCGAGCATGGTGTCGACGACGCCGGGGTCGAGCAGGGGACAGTCGGAGGTGATGCGCACGATGCGCTCCGCGCCGCTCACCTTCGCCGCCTGGTAGTAGCGATCCAGCACGTCGTCTTCGGATCCGCGGGTGGCGCGCACACCGAGCCGGGATGCCTCGGCGACGATCGCATCGTCCGCCGGCGCCGTCGTCGTTGCCACCACGACTTCGTCGATGCGTGCGACGGCCTGTGCGCGATGCACGACATGCCCCAGCACCGTCTCGCCGGCCAGCACGCGCAGCACCTTCCGGGGGAGTCGCGTGGACCCCATGCGGGCCTGGATGATCGAGACGGTCTTCAACCCAGCAGCTCCACCAGGGCCGCCACCACGACGTCCTGCTGGTCATCGCGCAGGCCGGGGTAGAGCGGGAGCGTCAGCGCACCGTCGTAGTAGCGCTCGGCCTCCGGAAAGTCGCCCCGGCGGAACCCGAGGGCCTGGTAGTACGGCTGCAGGTGGACGGGGATGTAATGCACCTGGGGGCGCACACCCCGCGCCACCAGGCCGTCGTACACCTCGCGGCGCGTCGGCCCTGCGGCCTCGGCGAGGCAGATCACGAAGAGATGCCAGGAAGACTCCGCCGCCGGATGCTGGTCCGCCATGCGGAGGGGCAGCCCTGCGAGTGCTGACCGGTACCGGGCCGCGAGTGCGCGACGGCGCGCCACGAATGCATCGATGCGCGCCAGCTGCGTGCTGCCGAGGGCCGCCTGGATGTCGGTCATGCGGTAGTTGTAGCCCAGCTCGATCTGCTCGTAATACCAGGGACCCTCGGAACCCGACACCATCTCCGCGGGGTCCCGCGTGATGCCGTGCGAACGGAACCGCCGCAGCCGCGCCGCCAGCACCGGATCGTTGGTGACGGCCATGCCGCCTTCCGCGGTCGTGATGATCTTCACCGGGTGGAAACTGAAGACCGCGATGTCGGAATGCGTGCAGGCGCCGACGGGCACACCGGCGAAGCGCCCGCCGATCGCATGCGAGGCATCTTCGATCACGCGGAATCCGTGACGCTCGCGAAGCGAGCCAATGCGCGTCATGTCGCAGCTCTGGCCGGCGAAATGCACTGGGATCACGGCTTTCGGCGCAGCCTGCCGGCCGAGCTTCTCCTCCAGGGCATCCAGGGACAGATTGAGCGTGCCGGCATCGATGTCGACGAAATCGACGTCGGCGCCGCAGTAGCGCGCGCAGTTCGCACTCGCGACGAACGTGTTCGGCGACGTCCAGATCGCATCCCCCGGACCGACGTCGAGGGCGGCGCAGGCCGCGTGCAGCGCAGCCGTAGCGCTGGACATCGCCACGGCGAAGCGCACGCCGCAACGCGCGGCCACGGCCTCCTCGAAGCGCTCGATGGCCGGGCCCTGCGTCAGGAAATCGGAGCCGAGGACGGCAACGACAGCGGCGATATCGTCCGCGTCGATGTCCTGGCGCCCGTACGAGATCAAAGTGTCGCCCCCAGCAGCGTCGCGAGTTCCGGGACGGTGAGGAAGTGCGGATTCTCGCCGGAGCTGTAGGCGAATCCGTCGGGCACCGGATGCCCGGTCTCGCCGAGTCCGTTGCGCGAGAAGTCCACGGGCACCGAGAAGAGGATCGTCGGCCGGATCACGTAGTGGTCGTCGAACTCGACCGTGAGATGCGAGTCGTCGGCGGGACACATGATCTCGTGCAGCTTCTCGCCGGGGCGGATACCGACGATGTGGGTGGGCATGCCGGGCGCCATCGCCTCGGCGAGGTCGGTGACGCGCGCCGACGGAATCTTCGGCACGAAGATCTCGCCACCCTGCATCCGGCCGAGATTGCGCAGGACGAACGCCACCCCCTCGTCGAGCGTGATCCAGAACCGGGTCATCCGCGGATCGGTCAGCGGCAGTTCGGTCGCGCCTTCAGCCAGCAACTTGCGGAACAGCGGGACCACCGAGCCGCGAGAGCCGACGACGTTGCCGTAGCGTACGACGGCGAAGCGCGTGCGATGGCCGGCGGCGATGTTGTTCGCGGCCACGAACAGCTTGTCGGACACGAGCTTCGTCGCGCCATACAGGTTGATCGGGTTCGCGGCCTTGTCGGTGGACAGCGCGATGACCTGCTCGACCTCGTTGGCGATGGCGGCGGAGATCACGTTCTCGGCGCCGTGGACGTTCGTCTTCACGCATTCGAGCGGGTTGTACTCCGCGGCCGGCACCTGCTTCAGAGCCGCCGCGTGGATCACGATGTCGACGCCACGCATGGCCTGGTGCAGTCGTTCGCGGTCCCTCACGTCACCGAGGAAGAAGCGCATGGCGTCGTCCCGGAACTCGGACTGCATTTCGTACTGCTTCAGCTCGTCGCGGGAGAACACGACGAGGCGCCGCGGCCGGTAGTTCGCCAGCACGGTGCGGATGAACTGGCGACCGAAAGAACCGGTCCCGCCGGTGATGAGGATGGACTTGCCGTTCAGCATGCTGGGGAAATCTCCTTGGACGGGTCGCCGAGGATCGGCTCCAGCGCCTCGAGCGCCTGCCAGAAGCCGGCGCCGTCGTCCTTGTGGCCCTGCCAGATCTCGGGAATGAACGAGGCTTCCGGACAGGCACGATCGAGAACTCGCGCGACCATCGCGAAGTCGATGTCGCCCGCGCCGATCTGCAATCCTTCGCCATCGACGCCGGCGGCATCCACGACATGCAGATGCGCCGAGTGCGGTGCGACGCGTTCGAGGAACGTCTGGAACGACGCGTGGCCGTGGTTGCACGCCAGCTTCGAGTGCGACAGGTCGAGGCAGACGCGATAGCCGTGCGTCGTGCAGAACTCGACGATGTCGGTGTCGTCCATGAACAGGTTGTGGAAGCGCTGGCCGCCGAAGTGCCACGGGAACGGCGGCATCGTCTGCGGGATGATCTCGACGCCGGCCGCGTCGACCTGCGCGAGGCTCTCGGCGATCCGTGCGTAGTGTGCCGGGCGATCGGCGACGGGCATCGGCGCGTCGAGAGTGAAGCCGCCCGCGTTGATGATGATGAGCGGCCGCTTCGCCTTCGTGAACCACTTCGCGAGACTGCGCGTGAGATCGACGACACGCTGCAGCTCGACGATGGAGCGCCCGCGATAGTCGGCGTCGACGGCCGAGAGATCCATCACGTGATCGCCCGCGAACAGTTCCGGGCTGTGCACCACGAGATCGAGGTCGAACGGCGTCGAGAGGAAGCGCGCGGGGTCGGCTTCCATATCCTTGTAGCTCAGGTGGAACTCGAGCAGGTCCATGTTCGACAGGCCGGCCATCCGGACCGCGTCGTGATACCGGACCGGCACCCCGAAGGGGCGACGGAACCGGTACGGTCGCGCGGCAGCGCGCGGCGCCTCGACATCCGACGGATAGAAGAAGTCGCCGGCGGCGATGTCGCGGCGTGCCGGTTGCCCGACCAGCTCGGCACGCCGGTTCGGTGAGAGGCCTCGGCCTGGACTACGCACCTCGATGCACGCGTCCGTGACGATCTCGCCGCGCTTCAACGCCCGCGTGGCGACCAGACTCTTCGCGAGCACCTCGCGGTTCATCAGTTCGCCCTGGGTGATACGACGCGTCTCGCGACTGCCGAGGGCCTGTTCAACTTCACGGATGCCCTGCACCATCGCCCGGAACTCGTCCGGCAGCAGGCTCACGCGATGGTCGTTGCCCTCCATGTTCCGGTCGAGCGTGAAGTGCTTCTCGATGACGCGGGCGCCCTTCGCCACGGCGGCGATGGCGACGGCGATGCCACGCTCGTGACCCGAGTAGCCAACGACGCCACCGGCAAGCCGGCCCAGGCGCTCGAGGTAGTCGAGGTGCACATCCTTGAACGGCGCCGGATAGGTGGAGTTGCAGTGGAGCAGCACGAACTGCGCGGAGAGACGCCGCAGGAGCCGCACGACCTCGACGATCTCGGACTCGTCGGACATGCCGGTCGACACGAGCATGGGCTTGCGGGTTGCGGCGATCGCCTCGATGAGCGCGTGGTTCGTGAGGTCCGCCGAGGCCACCTTGTAGGCCTCCATGCCGTAGGACTCCAGCGCCGCCAGGCTCTCCTGGTCCCAGGGCGTGCACAGCGGCAGGATGCCGCGCGCCTTGCAGTGATCGAACGCTTCGAAGAGCTGGGCATTCGTCAACTGGAAGCGGGCGAGCAGATCGAGCGTGTACTGGGCGCCGAGATCGGCCTCGGCATCATCGGCCGCGCCCGCGTTGCGATACAGGGAATCCATGTGCCGCATCTGGAACTTCGCGCAGTCCGCGCCGGCCGCCACGGCCTCGTCGATCAGGCGCTTGGCCAGGTCGAGGCTGCCGTTGTGGTTGTTGCCGATCTCGGCGATCAGGAAGGAGGGCGACTCGGCATCCACCGTGAAGCGCCCGATGCGCACGGAGGCGCTCTTGCGGCTCGCGACGGCGACGAGCCGCCCCTGGCGATCGAGCAGCGGCACGAAGGCGATGCGGTCGCTCAATTGTTCCGCCACGCGTTCGGGCGATTCGTGCTCGTCCAGTGCGACGTAGCGACGGTTCATCGCGACGGTCACGGGCTCGGCCAGATCGATGTGATCGGTCGCCGTCAGCCAGCGGCGGAAATCGCCGTCGGTGAGGATGCCCTCCAGCACGCCGTTGTGCGTCACGACGAAGACGAGGCCGTCGCGGTTCTCGCTGATCTTGCGAAGCGCGGTGATCAGCGACTCCTCGCCGAAGACGACATACCGGGCGATGTTGCGCTCGACGATCACGCTGCGTTCTCCATTGTCATGAGCGCCTCGACGATCGCGAAGTCCGCGAGCGAGTCGATCTCCCAGCTCTCTTCCTCCGCCATCGGGAACATCGCGATGCGCCCGCCCAGACGATTCTTCTCGCGGAGCAGCAGCTCGGTCCGGGTCACGTAGATCGAGCCGTTCTCGCGGTAGCGCCGGTCCTCGGGCTTGATGTCCTGGCGTCGCGGGCGATGGCGGAAGTCGTAGAGCGCTTCGGGATCGTCGGGGCGCCGCCAGAAGAACGCGTGGCTCTCGCACACCGCGACGAGGGAATCGGCGCCGGAGGCTTCGAACGTCTCGATCGCGCGGTCGATGGCGCCCGCGCGGCGCAGCGGGGAGGTCGGCTGCAGCAGCACCACGGCATCGGCCGACCAACCCTCGGCGGCAAGCCGTTCGACGACGTCGATCAGCACGGGCTCCGTGGCGGTGGTGTCGGCCGCGAGCGCGGCATCGCGCAGCCACGGGACGTCCGCCCCCGCCTCACGGGCTTCGGCCGCGATGGCCTCGCCGTCGGTGGACACGACCACGCGATCGATCCGCCGACTCGCCAGCGCCTGCTCCACGGACCAGCGGAGCAGCGGCTTGCCGGCGATCGGCCGGAGATTCTTGCCTGGCACGCCCTTGGAGCCCGCGCGCGCCGGGATGACCGCCAGATACTTCATCGGCGGTGCGTCAGAGAGAGCCGCGGAAGTAGTCAATGGTCTTCGCAAGCCCCTGTTCGAGCGGGATGGTCGGCCCCCAGCCTAACTGCTGCTTCGCGAGCGTGATGTCGGGGCAGCGGCGCACGGGATCGTCCTGCGGCAGCGGGCGGTAGACGATCTGCGAACGCGAGCCCGTCAATGCGATCACCTTCTGCGCGAGTTCGAGCATGGTGAACTCGCCCGGGTTGCCGATGTTCACGGGGCCCGTGAAGTCGTCGGCCGTGTTCATCAGGCGCATCAGGCCGTCGATGAGGTCGTCGACATAGCAGAACGACCGCGTCTGGCTGCCGTCGCCGTAGATGGTGATGTCCTGCCCGCGCAGCGCCTGCACGATGAAGTTCGACACGACGCGCCCGTCGTCGGGGCGCATGCGCGGCCCGTAGGTGTTGAAGATGCGGGCGACGCGGATCCGAAGCTTGTGCTGCCGGTGGTAGTCGAAGAAGAGCGTCTCGGCGCAGCGCTTGCCCTCGTCGTAGCAAGACCGCGCCCCGATGGGATTCACGTTCCCCCAGTAGCTCTCGACCTGGGGATGCACCTCGGGGTCGCCGTAGACCTCGCTGGTGGACGCCTGGAGGATGCGGGCCTTCACGCGCTTCGCCAGGCCCAGCATGTTGATGGCCCCGTGCACGCTCGTCTTCGTGGTCTGGACCGGATCGAACTGGTAGTGCACCGGGGAGGCCGGACACGCCAGGTTGTAGATCTCGTCGACTTCGACGTAGAGCGGCATCGTGACGTCATGCCGCAGGATCTCGAAGCGCGGATCCGTCAGCAGATGCCCGACGTTCATGCGCCGGCCGGTGTAGAAGTTGTCGACGCACAACACCTCGTCGCCTTGTTCCAGCAGGCGCTCGCAGAGGTGGGACCCCAGGAAACCGGCCCCGCCGGTCACGAGTACTCGCTTGCCGCTCGATGTCATTGGATCTGCATGGCGTGAGACTGCGGGCTGAAGGCGCGACCAGCGCGCCACGGCAGGATGCCGACACAACCGGCGACAACCCCGGATGTGCACTACAGGAGCCTCAATGAGGCGACTTGTACCGCTCGATTTTATAGGAGAATCCCCGCTTCCGGCGACTTCGGCGCCCTCGATCCGGGAACGTCGGCAGCGGGCAGATGGCGTCCGAACCGCAGGATGCGGTCATGATCGGCCCTTCGAGACGCCTGCCTCGCACGGTGAGAGAATCTGTTGGCCCCGGCGACCGGCCGGCGCGACGGCTCCCCGTATTCGCGGCCTTTCCCCCTTACCGCCCGTGTCTGTACGGGCCACCGACGACCACATCGCGACGCCATTGCGCACCTTCCTTCTGGTCAAGACTTCGTCCCTCGGCGATGTCGTGCACAACCTGCCGGTCGTCGCTGACCTCCGCACCGTGTTTCCGGGCGCTGCCATCGATTGGCTGGTGGAGGAGACCTTCGCGGAAATTCCACGCCTGCACCCCGGCGTGCGCCGGGTCGTGACCTGTGCGGTCCGCCGCTGGCGGGGATCGATCTTCCGCGGTGCAACGTGGCGGGAGATCCATCGGCTCGGCGACAACCTCCGCCATGCGCGCTACGACGCGGTGATCGACACCCAGGGCCTGCTGAAGAGCGCCTGGCTCACGCGGATGGCGGGCGGCGAACGTCATGGCCTCGACTGGCGCAGCTCGCGCGAACCGCTGCGATTCTTCTACGACCACACGCACAGGGTCCCCTGGGGACGCCACGCCGTCGTGCGCAACCGCGAGCTCGCGGCCAGGGCGCTGGGCTACGAACTGCCGCCTTCGCTCGACTACGGGATCGTCGCGCCGCCCTTGCCGGCCCGACCGTCGGATGACGATGCCCCACCAGCCTGGCTGGATCACGACACCTCGTTCTCGTGGCTGCCGGCCCGCCCGATCGTCGTCTTCCTGCATGCGACGAGCGCGGAAGCCAAGCTGTGGCCGGAGCACCAGTGGAAGAAACTGGCCGCGCGGTTCACGGGCGACGGATTCACGGTCGTGCTGCCGTGGGGTCAGGACGACGAGCGGCTCCGGGCCGAACGCATCGCCGACAGTCTCCGCCACGTGATCACGGCACCCCGCCTCGGCCTGCGGGCGATGGCGATCCTGCTCGGGCAGGCGCAACTCTGCGTCGGCGTCGACACGGGTCTCACGCACTTCGCCGCCGCGCTGGGCCGTCCGACGGTGGGCATCTACACGGCGACGGATCCGGCGGCCACGGGTGTCCTCGCACCCGGCAAGGCAGTGAACGTGGGCGGCCGCCGTGAGTCGCCATCCGTGGCCGACGTGCTGACAGCGATCAACGCGATCTTCTGACCGTGCGTCGGTGGCTCTACATCGTCGTCATGCACGCGCTGATTCCCTTCGCGCTGCTGCATCTCGCGTGGCGCGCCCGGCGGCAGCCGGCGTATCTCGACCATGTCGGCGAGCGCTTCGGACGGCAGACGCCTTCGGGGCCGGGCCCCTGGCTCTGGGTCCACGCGGTCTCCGTCGGAGAAACCCGGGCCGCGCAGCCGCTGGTCGCGGCACTTCTCGCCCGGCACCCTGACCATGGGGTGCTGCTCACGCACGGCACGCCCACCGGTCGAGAGACCGGCGAGCAGCTCTTCGGGGATCGCGTCGCCCGCGCCTATCTTCCCTACGATCTGCCCTGGGCGGTGAGTCGATTCCTGCGTGCGTGGCGCCCCCGCGCGGGCATCCTGATGGAGACGGAACTGTGGCCCGAAGTGATCCGTCAGGCCGGTCACGCCGGTACGCCGATGCTGCTCCTCAATGCGCGTCTGTCGGACCGCTCGGCGAAGCGATACGACCGGGTCGCCGGTCTCGCGAAAGACGCCCTGCTCGGGCTCCGGGTGGTCGCGGCGCAGACCCTCGCCGATGCCGAGCGGCTGACGGGCCTCGGCGCCCGCGACGTCCAGGTGATGGGCAACCTCAAGTTCGACGTGACGCCGCCCGCCGCCCAGATCGGGCTGGGCCGCGATCTTCGGGAACGCTTTGGGCGGGATCGCCCGGTCTGGCTGGCCGCAAGCACGCGGGAAGGCGAGGAGGCGATCGTGCTGGATGCGCTTGCTGCGATGCCGGATTCGCGGGGGCTGCTGGTGATCGTGCCGCGGCATCCGCAGCGCTTCGAGGAAGTGGCGAAGCTGGTCGACGCGCGCGGATTCCGGGTGCAGCGCCGCAGCGAAAACACCGCCGTGGCCTCGTCGACCCAGGTGTTGCTGGGTGACAGCATGGGGGAGATGTTCGGCTACTTCGGCGCGGCGGACGTCGCCTTCGTCGGTGGCAGCCTGGTGCCGACCGGAGGTCAGAACCTGATCGAGGCATGCGCCATCGGCACCCCGGTGCTCATCGGCCCGCACACCTTCAATTTCGCCGATGCGACCGACGAGGCAGTCCGCGCCGGTGCGGCATTGCGGGTGGCCGATGCCGCAGGGCTTGCCCGTGCAGTGGCACACTTGCTGGCGGATCCGGCCGCGCGCGCTGCCATGGGGGAGGCGGGCACTGCCTTCGCGACCCAGCACCGCGGGGCGACGGAGCGGGCGCTCAGCCTGCTGGAGGAAACGCTGCCCCGGTCTCGGTGATGACGCGGTCCATCAGCATGTCGTGAGGGCCGCGCGGCACGGCATCGACGATCTGGCAGTCGAACGCCGCCGCGATCCGCTTCAACCGCGGCAACCGGGGCAGCAGGCGGTCGTAGTAGCCGCCGCCGTAACCGAGGCGCCCGCCGCGCCGGTCGAAGGCAAGACCTGGCAGCAGCATCCAGTCGATGTCCTCGGGCCGCACCACTGCACAACGAAGGGGATCGGGTTCGGGGATACCCCACACCCCCGGGATCAGATCGGTTTCGAGATCACGCACCCGATAGAGCACGAGTCCACCGGCGGCGCGCTCGACCCGCGGCAGCACCAGCGAGAGGCCGCGATCGAGGAGGGCGCGATTGAAGGGCAGCGTGTCGATCTCGCTGCCGAACCCGGCGTAGCTCAGGGCATAGGCCGGCGCGGCGAGATCGCATTCCCGCAACAGGTGGTGACAGATCCGCTCGGACCACACACGCCTGTGGTCCGGATCGATGGCGTCTCGGATGGCCCGCACGCGCTCGCGAAGCGATCGCTTCTCCGCGCTGACGTCGGCAGGATCCTCCGAGGGACTCACCGCGCCCCGGTCAACTGGCTGTGGTACCCGACCTGCGGCGCGGTGGCTGCGGACTACTTCGCTTCAGCCTTGAGGAGCCGGTTGACGGCCTCGAGGTCGGCGACCGTGAGACGGCCCACGGCCTGCTTCAGCTTGAGCTGCGCGACGATGGTGTCGTACGTCGCCTTGGCGAGGTCACGCCGCGCGTTGGCAACCTGCTGCTGCGAGTTCAGGACGTCGACGGAAGTCCGGACGCCGACATCGCGACCGAGCTTCGTGGATTCCAGGGAGACCTGCGACGACTGGAGCGCCTGCTCCAGGGCTCGAACCTGGGCCAGACCGGAGGTCACGCCGAGGAATGCCTGCTGGGTGGACAGCACGGCCTGACGACGCGCCGCCTCGAGATCCTGTTCGGCTTTCGTGCGGTTGGCCAAGGACTCGCGCACGCGGGAGTCGACGGCACCACCGAGGTACAGCGGCATGCTGAACTGGAGGCCGACCACGGTCTGTCGGACCTCGCTCCCGAAACCGAAGGTGCTGGCATTCGCCTTCGTGTCGTTGAAGCTCGCCACGGCATCGAGGGTGGGCAGGTGACCCGCGCGCTGCTTGCGAACCTCGCGACCCGCGATCTCGACGGCGGTCTTCTGGACCTCGACCTGCAGGCTGGTCGTCTGGGCCTGCTCCACCCACGCCTCCATGCTGGCGGGTGCCGGGGGATTCAGGACGATGGGATCCGCCGGTCCGGAGAGGCTTCCAGGATTCTTGCCGATGATCGCCGCCAGGGTCCGGTTCTTCACTTCCAGATCGTTCGCGGCAGCCACTTCCTGCGCCTGTGCGAGGTCGAAGCGGGCCTGGGCATCGTTCGTGTCGGTGATGGTCGCGGTGCCCACGACGAAATTGCGCTTGGCCTGGGCCAGCTGCTCGGCGATGGCGGACTTCTGGGCGCGGATGAAGGTCAGGTTGGCCTGCGCATACAGGACGTCGAAGTAGGCCTGCGACACCCGGACCATGAGGTCCTGGGTCGAGACGCTCAGCTGGATCTCGGACGCGGCGGCCTGAAGCTTGGATTGTTCATAGGTTTCGTAGAGCGCCGGCCGGTACAGGGGCTGAGTGAGTTGCACGCCGAAACCGCGGGTCCCGAAATCCTTCTGGCCAGGCGACGGCTGGGTGCCGCCGATGAAACGCGAGTCCAGCGTCGTGTAGCTCAGATTCGCGTTGGCCGTCAGCTGTGGCAGCAGACCCGCCCTGCCCTGCACGACACGCTCCTGTCCGGCGAGATAGGCCGCGCGCGCAGACGCGAACTGGGGATCGGACCCGACCGCTTCGCGGTACACGGAGACGAGGTCCGCGGCATTGGCCGCGGCGGCACCGAGAGCGAGGGACAACGCTACGACTAGCTTGGCTTTGCGCATGACGATTTGCTCTTCCTGAGATTCCGGGTTTCGTTCAGTACCGCGCCATGGAGGGGTCCACCGATCGCGCCCAGGCATCGATCCCGCCCTCCAGGTTGTACACCCGGGGAAATCCCGAGCGCTCCATGACCATCGCCACCTGATAACTCCGCATGCCGTGGTGACACACCACCACCCAATCGCGATCCCGCGGCAGCTGCGCCAGCGCGCCTATTCCCTGCGATAGAGGCAGGGGGACCGCGTCGGGAAACGAGCATAGCGCCGTTTCCCAGGATTCCCGCACATCCAGGATGCCGGGAGATACCCGTTCGGCATCCTCGAGCCAGACATGAAGCTCCTCGACCGCCAAGCGCTGCATCAGAACACGAACCGCCCGGATTCGCGCGCGTGTCGCAGCGGCGGGATGCTCGTTTCGAAGAGACCTTGCTCGGAGAACGCGCCGGGCGAGACACACGTCACCAGACGGGCGGTCATGATCGGCTCGCGTCCGACCACGGCGAGCAGTCGGCCGCCCGGGGCGAGCTGGCGCCGGAACTCGTCGGGGAGTTCCGGCACGGAACCCGTCAGCAGGATCGCGTCGTAGGGGGCATGTCGACTCCAGCCCGTGGCACCGTCGCCCTGTTCGAGCGTCACGTTGGAAATACCGCAGGCCGACAGGCACGCGGCAGCCGCCGTGATGAACTCGGGGACGATCTCGATGGAATGCACGTGTGCGGAGAGCCGGGCCAGCAGCGCTGTCGTGTAGCCCGTCCCGGTACCGATCTCGAGGACGCGATCCGTCGGCTTCAAGCCGAGCTCCTGGACGAGCCGCGCTTCCAGCTTGGGCGCCAGCATCACTTCGCCGTGGCCGATGGGAATCTCCATGTCGGCGAAGGCGAGTCCGCGACGCTCGGCGGGGACAAACTGCTCGCGGCGAAGGACTGCAACGAGATCGAGCACCTTCTGGTCGAGGACGTCCCAGGTGCGGATCTGGCTCTCGATCATGTTGGCGCGCGCCAGCTCGATATCCATGGGCGAAGGGGCAGGATGACAACCCGGTCGATTATGTCACAGGCGGCGCAGGCGACCACATTAAATGACGCGTCGGTCATTTGCCCAACGAGCACGCCACCGATGAATGGCGCTTTGCCACGCACCGGCCCCTGGTTTAGTCTCCGCTTCCGAGCACACAGGGGTCCTGGTCGCGTCGCCGCGGCCGGGTGAGACAGTCCCTCAGCACCTGACCCGGGTAATGCCGGCGTAGGAAGATGTCGCCCATCGAGATTCCCAGCCGTCCCGTTCCCAACGTGGTGTCCATCGCCGGTGTCGATCCGTCCGGCGGTGCGGGCGTGCTCGCGGACATCAAGACGTTCTCGGCGCTCGGGGCCTACGGCTGCGGGGTGGTCGCTGCGCTCACGGCGCAGAACACGCGGTCCGTCACCGGCATCCACGAGGTGCCGCCCGATTTCCTGGCACTTCAGCTGGAAACCCTCTTCTCGGACGTGCGCATCGACGCCGTGAAGATCGGCATGCTGGCGACCAGTGAGCTGATCGGCGTCGTCGCAGATGCGCTACGCCGCCATGTCCCGCCATTCGTGGTCCTCGACCCTGTGATGGTGGCGAAGAGCGGTGATCGTCTGCTGCGATCCGATGCCGTCCAGGCGCTGATCCGCGAACTGCTTCCCATTGCCACCCTCGTGACGCCCAATCTGCCGGAAGCCGGTGACCTGCTCGGGCGGCCCGTCGGAGAATCACCGGAGGCCATGCTCGCTGCCGCCCGGGACCTGCATGCCCTCGGCGCTCACGCCGTGCTGCTGAAGGGGGGCCACGGCACGGGGGAGCGCCTCACCGACCTCCTGCACGTGAACGGCCAGGCGGTGCTGATCTCCGCCGATCGCATCCGCACGACCCACACCCACGGCACGGGCTGCACGTTCTCCTCGGCCATCGCCGCGCTGCTTCCGCAGCGGGCTTCGATGGAGATCGCGGTACGCGAGGCCCACGCCTACGTCCACGGGTCCATCGTCGCCGCCAGCCGGTTGCGGGTGGGCGGCGGCCACGGACCCCTCCATCATTTCCATGCCCTCTGGCCGACGATGCCTGAGGCGACTTCCTTCGAGACGAGACTGCAACCATGAACGCACCCCAGAAGTTTCTCGCCACCGACGCCCGCGTCGACGACGCCGCCGTGAAGCCGCTGCCGCGGTCCCGCAAGGTCTACGTCCCGGGTTCGCGCGCGGACCTGCAGGTGCCGATGCGCGAGATCTCGCAGTCCGACACGCCCGCTTCCTTCGGTGCCGAGCACAACCCGCCCCTCTACGTGTACGACACGTCGGGCCCGTACACCGACCCGGACGCACGGATCGACATCCGCCGCGGCCTGCCCGCGCTGCGCGCCGCGTGGATCGAGGAGCGCGGCGACACCGAGATCCTGACGGGACCGACGTCGGCCTTCGGCCGCGAGCGTCTGGCCGACCCGGCGCTCGCCGATCTGCGCTTCGACCTCGCCCGCGCACCGCGACGCGCCAAGGCCGGCGCCAACGTGACCCAGATGCACTACGCGCGGCGCGGCATCGTGACGCCCGAGATGGAATTCATCGCGATCCGCGAAAGCCAGCGGGCCGCCTGCTACACCGAACTGCTGCGACGCCAGCACCCCGGCCACGACTTCGGCGCGAAACTGCCGAAGGAGATCACGCCGGAGTTCGTGCGCGACGAGGTGGCGCGCGGCCGGGCGATCATCCCGGCGAACATCAACCATCCGGAGTCGGAGCCCATGATCATCGGGCGCAACTTCCTGGTGAAGATCAACGCGAACATCGGCAATTCCGCGCTGGGTTCCTCCATCGGTGAAGAAGTCGAGAAGATGACCTGGTCGATCCGCTGGGGCGGCGACACCGTCATGGATCTCTCGACCGGCAAGCACATCCACGAGACCCGCGAGTGGATCGTCCGCAATGCCCCGGTGCCGATCGGCACGGTGCCGATCTACCAGGCGCTGGAGAAGGTGGACGGGCGCGCCGAGGAACTCACCTGGGAAATCTTCCGCGATACGCTGATCGAGCAGGCCGAACAGGGCGTCGACTACTTCACGATCCATGCGGGCGTGCGCCTGCCCTACATCCCCATGACTGCGAAGCGACTGACGGGTATCGTCTCGCGCGGCGGCTCGATCATGGCGAAGTGGTGCCTGTCCCATCATCGCGAGTCCTTCCTCTACACGCACTTCGAGGACATCTGCGAGATCATGAAGGCGTACGACGTCTCCTTCTCGCTGGGCGACGGACTGCGGCCGGGCTCTATCCACGACGCGAACGACGAGGCGCAGCTCTCGGAACTGAAGACGCTCGGCGAACTCACGCAGGTCGCGTGGAAGCACGACGTGCAGGTGATGATCGAGGGCCCGGGTCACGTGCCGATGCACATGATCAAGGAGAACATGGATCTCCAGCTCGAGTACTGCAAGGAGGCGCCGTTCTACACGCTCGGACCGCTCACGACCGATATCGCGCCGGGCTACGACCACATCACTTCGGCCATCGGCGCCGCGATGATCGGCTGGTACGGCACGGCGATGCTCTGCTACGTGACGCCCAAGGAGCACCTCGGCCTGCCGGACAAGAAGGACGTGAAGGACGGCATCATCGCGTACAAGATCGCCGCGCACGCGGCCGATCTCGCGAAGGGGCATCCCGGTGCGCAGGTGCGGGACAACGCGCTGTCGAAGGCGCGCTTCGAGTTCCGCTGGGAGGACCAGTTCAACCTCGGACTGGACCCGGACACGGCGCGCGAATTCCACGACGAGACTCTCCCGCAGCAGGGGGCGAAGCTCGCACACTTCTGCTCGATGTGCGGGCCGCACTTCTGCTCGATGCGCATCACCCAGGACGTCCGCGACTACGCGGCATCACAGGGCGTGGCGGAGAGCGAGGCGCTGGAACGCGGGATGGCGGAGAAGTCCGAGGAGTTCCTGCGGGAAGGCGGCGAGATCTACCACAAGGCCTAGTGCACCCCGTCGTGGCAAGTCGAGGCAAGTCCTGGCACTGGACGCCAGGACCTGCCGGCGGCGATGCCTACGCGGGCTGCGCCGTGAGGAAGCGGGTGGGATCCACGTTCCACTTCTGCGGCTGTTCGTGGCCGACGATGCGGTCGGCGCCGCCCCGCCCCATCGACTTTCCGAGGTCCACGGTCTCGGGCTTGATGTAGCAGTTCTGCTTCGCGCTGAAGAACGCACAGACCTTCGGTGCAAGCAGATTGCCCTCGGTCTGTTCCGTGACCACGCCGAGCCGGCCGCTCTCCAGCATGACGAGCGTCCCGACAGGGTAGATCCCGATGGTGCGCATGAAGTGCTGCACCAGTTTCTCGTCGAAGTGGAACTTGCTCCACTCGAACATCTTGCGCAGGGCCTCGGTCGGTTCCATGCCCTTGTGATAGCAGCGGTCGGAGGTGATGGCGTCGTACACGTCGACGATGGCGGCCATCTTCGCGAGCAGCGTGATGTTGTCGCCGGCGAGCTTCTCGGGATACCCGGTGCCGTCCATGCGCTCGTGGTGGTGGAGCGTGATGTCGAGGGGGATGTCCCCGACGGATCCGGTCTCCACCAGCGCCGAGTGCCCATCGGACGGATGGCGCTTGATGAGCAGGAACTCCTCGTCCGTGAGTCGGCCCGGCTTGTTCAGCACGGAATCCGGGACCTTCATCTTGCCGACATCGTGAAGCAGGCCGCCGACCCCGGCCTCGCGGATGGTCTCGGGGTCCAGACCCATCGACCGCGCAAAGGTGACGAGGAGAGTTCCGACGGCCACGCAGTGCTGGAACGTGTAGTCGTCGGCGCGCTTGAGGCGCAGGAGGCTGATGAGTGCACCGCTGCTCCGCGCGACGGACGCCGTGATGTCCTCCACGACCGCTTCGACGTCGGCCACCTGGATCGCGTGGCCGAGACGCACGTCGTTCATGACGTTGCGCACGACGCGCCCCGTCTGTTCATAGATCTTGCGGGCCTTGCCCATCTCTTCGGAGACGGTGCGCTGGATGGCCACTTCCGGCTTGGCGGTGGCTGCGCGGATCATGTCGGCATCCACGCGCTGTCGCACTTCCTCGACCGTGGGCGCATTGGCGTCATCGAGGCCGCGGGACGTATCGATATAGATCTCTTTGATCCCCGACGCGACGATCTTCGCGATGTCCGCGGGATCCTCGAGAAGGAACCGACTCCGGACGAACGGGTGGGACATCCAATCGCAGTTCAGGTCGTGGAGATACATGCCCGGCTGCAAGCGGTCTGCCGTGATGAGCTTGATCATGAAGGGAAAGAGGTGGGGGCGTCCGTGGGCTGTGCTTGGCAAGTGGAGTAGGAATGGGGCCTGCCGACCATGTTCGCCTAACGACGAAAACCCCGACTTCTTGATGGTGTTCGAGCGGAGTTCAGTGGCTATAATCCGCCCCGCTCATGGATCTCATCGCCCTCTTCAAGGCTCTGGTCCTCGGCGTCGTGGAGGGGCTCACCGAGTTCCTGCCGATCTCGAGTACCGGCCACCTCATCATCGTCGAGCAGCTGCTCGGCTTCACGGGCGAGAAAGAGAAGGCGTTCGCCATCGCGATCCAGCTGGGCGCCATCCTTGCCGTGTGCTGGGAATACCGCCGCCGACTCGCTCAAGCCGTCTCGGGCCTCGCCAGAGATCGTGACCAGCAGCGTTTCGTGCTCAACCTGTTCGTGGCCTTCCTGCCCGCCGCAGTCCTGGGACTCGCGTTCGGGAAGTACATCAAGGCGCACCTGTTCCAGCCCGTCCCGGTGGCCGCTGCCTTCGTGATCGGCGGCGTCCTGATCCTCTGGCTGGAGCGCCGCTACCGGCGCCCCCGGATCGACGACATCGATCAGATCCGGCTTCCCGATGCCCTGAAGGTCGGCCTGGCGCAGGCCCTCGCGCTCATTCCCGGAACGTCGCGCTCCGGTGCCACGATCATCGGCGGCATGTTCTTCGGGCTATCCCGTCGCGCGGCCACGGAGTTCTCGTTCTTTCTGGCCATCCCGACGCTGACGGCAGCGGCGCTCTACGATCTCTACAAGCATCGCGACCTGCTCGGCACCGACGACATCGCGCTGTTCGGCGTCGGATTCGTCGCTGCCTTCATCAGCGCCCTGGTGGCCGTGCGTGGCCTCATCCGATACGTGGCACACCACGACTTCACGATCTTCGCCTGGTATCGGATCGCCTTCGGCGGCCTGGTGCTTCTCACGGACTGGTCAGGCCTGATCGACTGGTCCGCGCACTGAACGGCTTGCGTGGCGGACCCCTCCGCCGCACGGACGCAAGAGGTGTCAGGACTGCGTCCATGGCAGCCCGGCGTGGCGCCAGCCGCCCACGTTGTTGCGCCTTCCATGGGCGTCACGATCGCCTTCAAACCCCTCGATGATGTTGTAGACCGCGGTGTATCCGGACTCCTTGGCGATGGCGGCAGCAGCGTGGGAACGCGCACCGCTGCGACAGAGGAACATCGTCAGTGCCTCCCGATCCACCTGCTGCTCCAACTGCGCACCGAACCCCGGATTCGGCTGGCCGCCCGGGTAGGTCTGCCATTCGATCTCGACGCTCCCCGGAATACGCCCGACCCAGTCCCATTCGGCACGGGTCCTCACATCGATCAGTTTCGCCCCGGGGGCGAGCCCCAGCACTTCGTGCGCTTCGGACGGGGTGAGCGCGCCGTCGTAGGGCAGTCCTTTCGCGGCGGCCCTCTGCTGCGCAGCCTCGAGAATCTCGGTCAAACGGCCCATTGGATTTCCTCCTGGTTGGTTGGGTCTTGCCCGCAGCCGGGGTACGACAGACCCATCAGCGGCCCCGGAATTGTATGATCCAAAACAGTGCATTCAGGCCAAACGACGCACCAAGATTGCGCAATTCGGGCGGGTAGGAGAGTGCTAACGAATTGTGGCACAATGCTTTTTCGTCCAGAAGCCGTGGCATGGAATCTGCACCCTTCCGGCACTAATGTTTGATTTCCCGGGGATCCCGCGACCCCCAATTCCCCGAAATCCCGTCCTGAGGAGAAACAAGGATGTCCCCAGCCGAAGTCCTTCAACTGGTGAAAGACAACGAAATCAAGTTCGTTGACTTCCGCTTCACGGATACGCGTGGCAAGGAACAGCACGTGACCGTTCCGTCCAAGCAGTTCGACAACTCGAAGTTCGAGGACGGCCACGCCTTCGACGGTTCCTCCATCGCCGGCTGGAAGGGGATCCAGGCCTCCGACATGCTGCTCATGCCGGATGCCAGCAGCGCCCGCATGGACCCCTTCACCGACGAACCGACCCTGATCATCACGTGTGACGTGATCGAGCCTGCCGACGGCAAGGGCTACGACCGGGATCCTCGTTCGATCGCCAAGCGTGCCGAGGCTTACCTGAAGTCCTCCGGTATCGGCGATGTCGCCTACTTCGGTCCGGAACCCGAATTCTTCGTGTTCGACTCCATCACCTGGAACGTCGACATGTCGGGTTGCTTCGTGAAGATCAACTCGTCGGAAGCCCCGTGGTCCACGGGGCTCGACATGGACGGCGGCAACATGGGTCATCGCCCGGCGGTCAAGGGTGGCTACTTCCCCGTTCCCCCGGTCGATTCGCTCCAGGATCTCCGCTCCGCCATGTGCCTCGCGCTCGAGGAGCAGGGCGTCGAGGTCGAAGTGCACCACCACGAAGTGGCGGCGCCCGGCCAGTGCGAGATCGGCACCAAGTTCGCGCCGCTGGTCCAGCGGGCTGACTGGCTCCAGATCATGAAGTACACGATCCACAACGTCGCCCATCAGTTCGGCAAGACGGCCACGTTCATGCCGAAGCCGGTCGTCGGCGACAACGGATCGGGCATGCACGTGCACCAGTCCGTCTGGAAGGATGGCAAGAACCTCTTCGCCGGCAACGGCTACGCCGGCCTGTCCGAGTTCGCGCTGTTCTACATCGGCGGCATCATCAAGCACGCCAAGGCGCTGAATGCCATCACGAACCCCGGCACGAACTCCTACAAGCGTCTGGTGCCCGGCTTCGAAGCCCCGATCAACCTCGCCTACTCCGCCCGCAACCGCTCGGCCTCGATCCGCATCCCGTTCGTCCAGAGCGACAAGGCTCGCCGGATCGAAGTGCGCTTCCCGGACCCGACGGCCAACCCGTACCTCGCGTTCGCGGCGATGCTGATGGCCGGCCTCGACGGCGTGCAGAACAAGATCCACCCGGGCGAAGCCATCGACAAGAACCTGTACGACTTGCCGCCGGAAGAAGCCAAGAAGGTGCCGAACGTGTGCTCGTCGCTCGACATGGCCCTCGAGCATCTCGACAAGGACCGCGAGTTCCTCACGCGCGGCGGTGTGTTCTCCAACGACATGATCGATGCCTACATCGAACTGAAGATGGAGGAAGTCACCCGCTTCCGCATGACGACCCACCCGGTCGAGTTCGACATGTACTACAGCCTCTGATCCCCCGGGATCGGTCGCAGGGAAAGGGCGGGTTCATCCCGCCCTTTTTCTTTTCCGTGGCGATCGAAGCACCGCGGACCGATGCGGTCCGGGGCACCGCCGCGATACCACGACGATCCACCCGCATTGCCGGCTCAAGACCGCTCGCCTAGACTCACCGAAACTTCCGGACCGACAGGATTCCCCTCCTTTCATGCGTTCGACCCGACGGCCCCTCCTCCTCGCCGCACTCACTCTCGGACTCGCGGGCCTTTGCGAATCCGCCCGGGCGGATGCCACCTGCAAGTACATCGATGCAGACGGGCGGGTCACCTTCGCGAACGTGCCGATCAAGAATGCCCGCCGCGTCCTGTGCTTCGATCCGGTGCCGGATCGAACGCCGGCACCGAAACGGAGCGTGGACGCACCACCAAGACGTGCATCTCCGGACACCTCAGGCAACGTGAAGGTGGACCCGGACACCCAGCGACGTCGCGACCTCGACCGCCGTCGGATTCTCGAGGACGAACTCGCCGACGAGCGCCGGTTGCTGGACGAGGCCAACCGCAGCCTCCCCGCAGGGCGCGGCGACGCCACTGCCCAGGGACAGGAGCGGTTGCGTTCGCTGGAGGAAGCGGTCGCGCGCCATACACGCAACGTCGAAGCAATCCAGCGAGAGCTGGCTTCGGTCCGTTAGCCATCCACTCGTCGCCGTCTGAATCGGCCACATCGGTGTGTTCGCCGCGCGCGCAGCACGCGCCACCCAATGGCGCGCTTATTGCGAACACTTGCCTCCATTCGGAAACCTAGAACATGAACCCCGACGCACGCGAGGGACTGGATCTGTTGTCGACGGCCGTCGTTCTCATCGACGCCACGCAACGCGTCCGTTACCTGAATCCAGCCGCCGAAAACCTCTTCCGGGTGAGTCACAAGAGCATGGTGGGTCAATCACTACACGACGTGTTCTCCGAGTGCACTGCACTCGACGCCGCCGTGGCGCTCGCGCAGCGGGATCGCTGCAGCTTCACCCAGCACGACCTGGCACTCGTGGTGACCGCGGGCAACCAGATGCAGAAGCTCCTGCTCACCTGCACCGTGACACCGGAAGATCTGTCCGAGCGCAGCGGCTTCATGCTCGAGTTCGCCCCCATCCAGCAGCAGTTGCGGATTGCCCGCGAGGAGCGCCTGCTCGACCAGAGCCAGGCCAATCGCGAACTGGTGCGCAATCTCGCGCACGAGATCAAGAATCCGCTCGGCGCCCTGCGTGGCGCGGCGCAACTGCTCGAACGCGAACTCGATCGTCCCGAGCTTCGCGAATACACGCAGGTGATCATGATGGAGGCCGATCGCCTGCAGGCCCTCATGGACCGTCTCCTGACGCCGCACCGACTGCCTCAGGTCTCGATGCTCAATGTGCACGAGATCACCGAACGCGTGCGCAGCCTCATCCTGGCCGAGTTTCCCGGCATCAAGATGCGCCGCGACTACGACACGAGCCTGCCGCCGCTCGAGGGTGATCGGGAGCAGTTGATCCAGGCCGTGCTGAATGTCGCCAAGAACGCCGCACAAGCCATGAAGGGTGTGGGTTCGATCACGTTCCGGTCCCGGGTCGTCCGACGCGTGACCCTCGCCAAGAAGCTGTACCGGCTCGCCATCGCGCTCGACGTGATCGATGACGGCCCGGGCATTCCCGAAGACATCCGCGAGCGAGTGTTCTTTCCGCTCGTGTCCGGCCGCGAAGGCGGTACCGGTCTCGGACTCACCATCGCGCAGACCTTCGTCAACCAGCACCACGGGTTGATCGAAGTGGAGAGCCAGCCGGGGCGCACCTGCTTCACCCTGCTGCTCCCCCTGCGCGACACGGCCGTCTCCAGCGGCGAAGACATTCCCTCATCGAAGCACTGACTCCCATGAAACCCGTCTGGATCATCGACGACGACCGCTCCATCCGTTGGGTATTCGAGAAGGCCCTCGCCCGCGAGGACATCCCCTTCAAGACATTCTCCAATGCACAGGAGGCGCTCGCGGCACTCGCAGGTTCCCCGCCCCAGGTGGTGGTGAGCGACATCCGAATGCCGGGGAGCACGGGGATCGACCTGCTCCAGCAGATCAAGGAACAGCACCCGAGTCTGCCGGTCATCATCATGACGGCCTACTCCGACCTCGACAGCGCCGTCTCCGCGTTCCAGAGCGGCGCCTTCGAGTACCTGCCGAAACCCTTCGACGTGGACCAGGCGGTGGACCTCATCCGCCGCGCGATGTCGGAGAGTCAGCAGCACGAGGAGATCGAACAGACGCCCGAGACGGCACCCGAGATCCTCGGGCAGGCGCCCTCGATGCAGGAGGTCTTCCGCGCGATCGGACGACTCGCGCAGTCGCAGGCCACCGTGCTCATCAACGGCGAATCGGGGACCGGCAAGGAACTCGTCGCGCGCGCACTCCACCGCCACAGCCCCAGGTCGCCGCGCCCGTTCATCGCCATCAACACTGCGGCGATCCCGAAGGACCTCCTCGAATCGGAACTCTTCGGCCACGAGCGGGGCGCCTTCACCGGCGCGCAGACGATGCGTCGCGGTCGCTTCGAACAGGCCGAAGGTGGCACGCTCTTCCTGGATGAGATCGGCGACATGCCGCCGGATCTCCA
>VYKP01000021.1_pt1 | contig 35469 bp, 33 predicted proteins | sample 5114551 | NCBI WGS metagenome assembly VYKP01 (sample SAMN12291777, study PRJNA351875) | freshwater metagenome | isolation source: freshwater lake | place: USA: Michigan, Baseline Lake | collected 2013-08-09
CCGCATCGCTCAGCCAGTATAGATGTCGGCCCATGATCCACCTCCGATCCAAGAAGAGTGAATCACGAACAAACGGCGCGAGGAATCCCCTTATTGAGTACGAAGCCTAGACGCGCTCGATCAGGTTGATCAAGACACCATCCGGGTCGCGCAGCATGACCTCACGGTCGGTTTGACGCCGAGGTGTGTCCACAAGCCGTTGAGGACCGCTCAGGAAGGCCTGGTTGATCCCTGCCAGCCGGGCCGCAACGGCGTCGAGGTCGGGGCGATGGAACACAAGGACACTCTCGCCGATGTTGACCGTGCCCTCTGTCTTCGCGACTCGCGTGAGAGTTTGTCCGGTCACCTGGAACAGGGCGATCATGCCGTACGGTGGTCCCTCCGCCTTGAGGATGCGGAACCGAACCCCGGCACCTTCGGTGAGGCCCAGCAACCGCTCCAGAGGTGCGCCCTGCAGGGCCCCTTCAAACAGCAACTCGGGCAGGCCGATCACATCGCGGTAGAAGGCTGTCGATGCCTCCAGATCCGAAACGAACAGGGCGCACCTGACCAACTGGCCGGTGGATGGCGGGGTCTGCGCCAGGACTGCGGTCGCAAGGGCGGCCGGGAGCAAGGTGGACCCGGCCAGGATGGCGCGGCGATCAGTGGTCATGAGCTTATCCGTTCAAGGTCTGGGCCATCAGCAGGTCGGCGACGACATGAGGCGCTGAGACCATCGCATCGTGTCCGGTCGCCAGCGTCGAAGTGGACCAGCTGGGATCGGAGCTCAATCGTTCGTGATGGGCCCCGAACGAGGCCATAGGCAGGACCGGGTCGATGCAATGGACATAGGTCCGGCGAAGTCCGGCCGATCCGCCATCGCCGAGGCGAATCGGGTCCAGCCATGTCTTGAGAGGATGGGGGGTCAGGCGCCGCTTCAACCAAGCCTCATCTGCGCTTCCGGCAGCCACGCCGAAGAGGGTAACGTCATTGAACACCTGCATGGCGACGCCGTCTGGAGCCAGGGCGCGCAGGCTGGCTTCCATGGCAGCCGCCGCCTCCGGCGTAATTCCCGGCGATTGGGTGACCATGGATTGGCCATCCGATGGGACAGCAGCGTCGAGATACAGGACCGATGCGATCCGGCTCTTCATTCTGTCACAGACGCCTGTGACGACCATTCCGCCGTAGGAGTGGCCGCAGAGATGCAAGGTCGTCAGTTCTTCCGCGTCTATGGCACCCATGACGTCCTGGATGTGGGTTTCCAGGTCCACGTCTGGTCCCAGCAGGTGGGTCCGCTCGCCGCAGCCGGTCAAGGTCGGGGTCAGCACCCGCGCGCCCGAAGCTTCCAGCGTGCTGGCGACGCGCCGCCAGCACCACCCGCCGTGCCAGGCGCCGTGTACCAGAACGAAGACGGGGCGCGAGCTATGCGCTCGCGCCCCGTGATGGGTAGCGTTCAGGACCGCCCCCATGGCACCGCCAGCCAGAAGCGTGCGGCGGCGCAATCTCCTGGCCTCAGAAATTCCGGCGCAGGCGGAAGGTGACCCGACGCGGATCGTTCGGATAGGCTAGGCCCACCAGCGAGGAGGTGACGTAATACTCTTCACCGCAGTTCGAGCAGTCCAGCGATGCTTGCCAGGCCCCGTCGTTGCTCTCGTAGCGCACGCCGATGTTGTAGACCGTGGTTGCTGCGGTCAGGGATAACGGCACCGTAATGGCTGTCGTTCCGCCAAACGGCACACCGGTCGCGGTGCGCGCATCGTTGTAAGTCGAAGTCCAGTACTCGTCTGAGTAGCTGATCGAACCGTTCAGCGACCACTCGCCGTCGAGCAGTGTGGTGGGCAGGGTATAGCGGGCACCCAGCGTGGCCTGGCTCTCCGGGAAACGGACCGGCTGGTCGCGAGTGGTCACACAGTTCAGCGGCTCTGGCGTCGTTGAACACGGGACGCCACCTGCGCCGTTACGCAGCGGGATGTCGACGTATTGCCGATCAGCGATTGAGCCGGTGGCATAGATCTCCAGCGCTTCGGTAGGACTCCAGGTGATCTCGGCCTCAAGGCCGGTTGCTTCGAGGCCACCCGCGTTACGGGTCACGAAGTCGATACCGCCGCCGGGGCGAGGCTGACCCGAAAGCAGCTGCAGGTTCTCCACCTCCAGACGATACAGGGTCAAGTTGAGCCGCAGCGTATCCTCAAGAAGGTCAGAACGCATGCCGAATTCGTACGACCATGCCTCCTCCGGGCCGAAGGCGGAGTTGGTGATTGCGGTCGTGCCGCGCGCGTTCCAGCCGCCTGACTTGAAGCCATTGGTCGCGGAAGCGAAGAACATCACGTCATCGTTCATTTCGTAGGCGAGGGCGACGCGGGGCGTGAACTTCGAGGTCGACTGCGAAACCGGTATTCCGGCTGCGATCAGGTTCGCGGTCGTCGGCCGTGAGGTCGCGGCACCGGTGAAGCCGATGAAGCCGGCCGGATAGGTCGCTCGGGTCCGATCACCGAAACTGATGTCCTTGTCCTCATCGGTGTAACGCCCCCCAAGCGTCAGGGTGAGCTGGTCCGTGATCGCGAAGTCGCCCTGGGCGTAGGCCGCAAAAGACCGGGTCCCGTTATCAAGCAAACGATCGCCCAGCACCAGGGCGCTGGTGGCCGTCGGCGTCGTGGCGAAGGTGTCGACCTGATAGGTCGAGTTGTCCTCATCCAGGTAGAAGAGGCCGGCCACCCAGTTGACGCGGCCGGTCTCGCCGACCAGCTTGAGTTCCTGCGTCCATTGCCTCGTCTCGACGTCATTGGAAATGACGAAGCCGCCGAACGGCGTGGGGCTGCCGCCAAGGCCGAAGTCGATCGAAAAAATCTGATCGGTGGAGATGTAGCCGCTGATCCAGCTGACACTGGCCCAGCCCATGTCGTGGGTCAGGTTCGAAATCAGGGTGGCGACCCGAGTTCGGGCACAGTTGCCAAGGCGTTGGTTCAGGAAAGACTCCACCGCGCTGTCGGAGCAGTTGCCGCGCCTCAGTCCAGTCCGGCTCGTGTACTGGGGATCCAACGGGTTCACGCCGATGGTGGTCTTGGCCTGGTCGATGTAGTCGGCGGAGAGATTCCAGTCCCAGGTCTCGCCGGGCTGGAAACGCAAGGCTGCGCGGATGCCCCAAGTGTCCTCGCCGTTCAGGTCCTGTCCGGTAACAAGGCTGCGCGAGTACCCGTCATCGCCGATCCGGAGGACCGTCACGCCCGCCGAGACGGCGTCATTCAGCGGTCCACTGATTGCACCGCGCAAGGTATAGCGGTCGAATGATCCGTAGGTGCCTTCAACGGAGGCTCGGAAGTCCTGATTGGGCTTGCGCGTCGTGATAGAGATTGCGCCGCCTGTTGTGTTGCGACCAAACAATGTGCCTTGCGGGCCGCGCAAGACCTCGATCTGATCCACGTCCAGCAGGGTGATGTTGTTGGCGATCTGGCGAGCGACGTAGACTTCATCGACATAGGTCGCGACAGGCACATCGAATGTAGCGACCTGTTCGGTGGATCCGAGACCTCGGATGAAGTAGCTGACGGCGCCCCCCGTGCCGGTGTTCAGACCCCCCGTCAGGCTTGGCGTAACCCGCACGAGGTCGGTCGTATCCTCTACGATAGCGACTTCCAGCTGGGTGTCAGTGAAGGCCGTAACGGCTATCGGCACGTCCTGGATGTTCTGCTCCCGGCGCTGGGCAGTGACGATGATTTCATCGACGCGCGTGACGGCCCGGTCGGACGGCCTATCCTGGGCAGCTGCAGGAAGTGCGACAAACATGGCGGCGGCGGAGGCGGTGGAGAGAAGCGAAACGGAAAAACGCATGGACGGAACTCCCGGTTTGCGATGTGGGCCCGGACCTCCGCCCGGTTCTATTGGTATATTCTTATATCATTTGGAGCCGCCGACAAGCGCGGGTACCCTGTTTGCGGATTGGAGGCGCACACATGCGACGATTGACCCTTCTTGCGTTCACCGCGGCCATCCTGGCTGGCTCGGGAGACGATGCCCGGAGCCAGGGGTTCGACCGCGAAAGCTTCGCCGTGTTTGTCGATGCTCGCACCGGAACGGGGCGTCCGGTCTACTGGTATTCCGTCGGCACTCTGCGGGCCTACCCTTCGGGCGATCTGCTCGCGCGGGTCGAAGGCTTCGACGCATCGACATCTGATCGCCCGGTTCCAGGGCGGGCGCTGGCGCGGCAGTTCTCGCGCAAGATTTACGTCTATCGGGACGCGGAATCGAACGAGATCCTGCAGGAGAGGAACGGAGTCGCCGTCGAACCGGTGGCCTATCCCTATCAGTTCATCACCTATGAGCTGGTCGGTGATCGCCTGACAACGATGGTGGAGCAAGGCTCGGGCGCGCGCGTCCAGCGCATCGGACCGGGCAATACGATGCAGGCGCGCCGGATCGGCGACGCCTACGTGTTCACCGCGCCGCTTTTTCTGGACATCCCGACCAGCGGGGAGCGCCGCTACCAGGCCTTCGAGAACTACGATTTCTTTATCCAGGCACCGGGCGGGGCCTCCAATCCGAACCAGCTTTCCTGGGTCCGGTACGGAGATGCCCCGGCGTGGGCAGGCGGTGGGCCGGCGATCATGCACCTGATTACCTGGCGCATTGACCAATGGGAGGACGTGCCCGCCTCACTGCGGCACTACGTCGAGACGGAGGCCCCGCTCTGGCGAGCGCCGCCGACGGGACTTCAGGAGATCCGGCACCTTCAGTCCGGGGAGCCGCAATGATGGGCGATCTGCGTTTCGAACCCACGATGACCCGCGACGACCGGCCCGCCAGACTGATCTACGAAGAAGTGCGGGCGAACCCGGCGCGCCGCGGCTTCGGCTTTGGCCAGCGATCCGCTGTCGTCAATGTCGATGTGCAGCAAGCTTACACCCGCCCGGACCTTTTTCCGAAGACAGCTTACGTGACTGACCCGGACCAGATAGGCTGGATCAATAGGATCAGCGACGCTGCTCGCGCCGCAAGTTTGCCGGTCGTCTGGACCCGCGTCTGTTACAAGCCCGACGGCGGCGACGCTGGCGTGTGGGGAACGCGGAGCGACACGCCCGACAGCCTGCAGAACATCCGGTTCGGCTCGGACCGTCATGCGTTTGATCCGCGCGCTCGGCCCGACTGCGAGGTCGACCTGATCTTCGACAAGCGTATGCCGTCAGCATTTCACGAGACGCCGCTGCAGAGCTATCTAATCTGGCATCGCATCGACACGGTGATCGTCACCGGTGGCTCGACCTCGGGCTGTGTTCGCGCCACGGCCGTGGAAAGCCTGTCGCGCGGATACCGGACGATCGTCCCGGTCGAATGCGTCGCCGACAAGCACGAGAGCTACCATTACGCCAACCTGACGGACCTGCTGCTGAAGTACGCCGATGTCCTGCCGGCGGCCGATGTCCTGGACCATCTGGAGACTGCCCGATGATCCGCGCCCTGCTGGTGGCTTCGGTCTTGGCGGCCTCCTCCTGTGCCGCCGGCGCAATTGCCGAGCCCGCTCCCGAGCGGGTGTCGGCCGACCAGCGCGTTCCGCTGGACCTGCGGCGCACCACCCTGGTTGTGCGTGACATCGAGGCATCTCTGGCCTTTTACCGAGCGATCGGTCTCGTGCCGATCTATGACAACGTGATCCGTACGCCGCGAGACGCCCCGAACGACGAGGCGGCCGAGCGGTCTTTGCGGCTCGTTTTCCTGCGCGCCAATGACGACTACATCGGCATCCTCGGCCTGATGGAGTACACTAGGCCTGAGCGCCAGCCCCGGCCCGAGCGCGCCCCGGACGACAACGTCCTGCATCCCGGCGACATCGTGCTCGTGTTCAACGTCGAGAACCAGGAAGAGGTCTTCGCCCGCGCCGCTGCCTCGCCGGGCGTGCGGGTGGGCGAGACGCCTCATGTGGTGACCTATCCCGGCTACGACGGGACCAGCGTGATCCGCGTGAGCTTCTCGTCGGTTTATGACCCCGACGGTCACTACGTCGAACTGAATCAGGTACTTACCGACCTCCCAGTGGGAGAATAGGCGGCAGCGATCTCGCTCGCCGTCGCCGACCACGCCCGAACTTCGGCCAGACCCGCGAGCATGCGGCGCACGGCGCTCATCCGGAACGGCTGGCCCGCGACGTAGCTCGTCAGGGTGAAGCCCAGCACCCGCCGGTCGTCGGTTCCGGAGTCGGCCTTCAGATACGCCGCCGCCTCCAGCACCTGATCGATCCACACGTCTTCTGTCTGTCGCCGATCTATCAGCAGGGTTCGGTCGTCAAGCTCGTTCATCAGCGGCACGGCGTGAACCATCCCGGCTTCGGTAGTCATCGCCACCGGCACCTCGTCCTGCTCCCAGTCCAGGCAGACGTCGAAGCCTGCCTCGGCGATCAGCGACAGGGTGCGGAATGACTGCTGCCGCGCCGGGCTCATCCACGTGCGGGGCTTCAGGCCCAAGCGCTCGAAAGCCTCGCGTGCGCGCGCCACCAGCGCCTGCTCTTCGCCCTCGGACAAACCCGAATGATGGATCGCATCCGTCGACCAGCCGTGAGCTGCGATCTCGTGCCCGTCCTCCAGCGCCGCCTCGACCAGTGGCCGGTAACGCTCCAGCGCGATGCCGTTCACCGGAACAGTCGCCTTAAGCCCCGCCTCCTTCAGCGCCCGTAGCAGTCGGAAGCCCCCGACGCGGGGGCCATAGTCTCTTGTCGTGTAGTGCCGAAGGTCCGGCCAGGCAGTCTGCATGGCACCGGGATGCTTGAACGGCTTTCCCGAAGGATCAAGCATGTGCCACTCGACCGGCATCACAATCATGACCGCCATCCCGCGATCGCCGGGCCAGCGCCCCCTGGGCCGCGCCGTCGCCGGCCGCCAGTCGTAGAGCGACTGGTCCATGCCGCGTCGCCGGTGTGGATAGATAAGATGCTCCTCAGGCAGCGGCATCGTCGAACCCATACCCGCCTGTCGCCAGGCCGCGCCGCTGAATGTCCGCCACCGTCTGATCCCAGCAGTGCTCAAGGTAGTGAGCCGCGATCTCCGACCCCGTCGCGAACCAGACCTCGTCGCGGTGGCCCATTATGTGCTCCAGAGCCTCTTCGAAGGCCCGGATACGATGCGGCTGGCTGACCAGATAAGCGTGCAGCGGTATGCACATTACCGTCCCGCTCTCGCGCCCCTCGGCCAGCAGCTGGTCGAAATGACGCTTCAGGACGTCGGCATAGCGCCAAGGGTCCAAGCCCATCACCGAGTAGCCGATGACGTCGTTGACCTCGAGCGAATAGGGCATGGAGACCAGCCGCCCGGTCCTCGTCTTCAGTGGTTGGGGCTGGTCATCCTGGAACAGGTCGCAGGAGTACCAGAAGTCGTGCTCGCCGAGCAGATCAAGGGTCCGCGCCGTGTGCGTCAGGGCGGGTGCCAGATAACCCCGGATGCGCTGGCCCGTCGCGGCCTCGACCGAGCGGATCGAGTCGATGAGGATTGCCCGTTCCTGGGCCTCGTCCATGCCGTAGGAGTAGCGGGTGTTGTAGATGCCGTGGCTGAAGAACTCCCAGCCCCGCGCGTTCGCTGCTTCGATGATCTCGGGGTGGTGGTCGATCAGCCCGATCGACAGCGACACGGACCCCCTCAGCCCGTGCCGGTCCAGCAGGTCCTGAAGCCGCCAGTGCCCGACCCGATTGCCCCAGTCCCTCTGGGAATAGCCGACCACGTCCGGGGCCGGGCGCGGCCAGCCGGGTCGCGTCGGGTTCACCGGCGGGTCGAACTCATAGAATTCGATGTTGGGCGCGATCCAGAAGGCCAGGGCCTTGCCGCCCGGCCATGTGATCTTCGGCCGGTCGCGATAGGGCCAGTGGTCATAGAGGTTGGGATCGGAGCAGTTCACTCGGCCGCTTCCTCTCGCTCCCGCTCGTAGCGGTCGCCGAGCGCCAACATCTCCTCCAGGCCGATGCGGGCGTTTACCCCGGCGAGGTCCGTCATCCTGTCCCTGTAGCTGACGGTCGACCCTTCCGACCCGAGCGCCCTCAGGAAGCTCTCCGCCGCCGGGATCAGGGCGCGCACCAGGGCACCAGGGCTGATAACCAGCCTGAAGCCAATCTCGCCCAGGGCGTCCCGGGTCAGTATCGGCGTCTTTCCGCCCTCGACCATATTGGCCATGGCGGGCGTGCGGCCGAGCGTCGTCACGATGCGCTTCATTTGCTCCAGGTCGCGCGGGGCCTCGACGAAGACAACGTCGGCACCCGCCTCTGCATAGGCGACCGCTCTCTCCAGTGCGGGTTCGAACCCCTCCACCGCGATGGCGTCGGTCCGGGCGATGATCAGGGTCTCGTCGAATCTCCTGGCATCCAGCGCCGCATGGACCTTGCCGACCATCTCCTCGGTCGAGGCCACGCCCTTGCCGGCCAGGTGTCCGCAGCGTTTCGGGAACGTCTGATCCTCCAGCTGGATGGCGCGGGCCCCGTTGCGCTCGAAAACCTTGACCGTCCGCGCCACGTTCAGGGCGTTCCCGAAGCCGGTATCGGCATCGACGATCAGGGGAATGTCCACCCGCTCGCAGATGCGGGCCACCACGTCTGCGACGTGGTCGAAGCTAACCAGCCCAAGGTCCGGCCGCCCAAGTTGGGTGTACGCGATAGACGCTCCGGACAAGTAGACGGCCTCGAAGCCTGTCTGCTGGATCAGCAGGGCCGACAGGGCGTCGAATGCACCCGGTGCGTGGACCGCCGGTCCCGGCGTAGTCAGGCGGGCTTTCAGGCTCACGCGGCGGCTCCGGTGGGTTCAGAGGCGGAACGCTTCAGATGGGCGATCAGCCCTCCATCGCGCATCATCGCCGTCAGGTGGTCGGGGAAGGGGGCGAACGCATAGAGCCGACCCGAAGTCTCATTGATCAGTTTGCCCGCCTGCAGATCGAGGCTCAGCCGGTCGCCGGCCGTGACCTCGTGCGCGGCGGCGAGTGTTATCGCGGGCAGGCCCAGGTTGATGGCATTGCGCCAGAAGATTCGCGCGAAAGACCGGGCGATGACGGCTCGCACCCCCAGGCGCTTCAGTGAGACCGCGGCCTGCTCGCGCGACGACCCCAGACCGAAATTCAGCCCGGCCACGACGAAGTCTCCCGCGCGTACGCTGCGCGCGAACGTCGGATCGATGGCCTCCAGGCAGTGGCTTGCCAGAGCGTCCGGATCGAGCTTCATCAGGTGGCCTGGTGCCAGGAGGTCGGTATCGATCTGGTCGCCGAACACGAAGGCCCGGCCGCTGTCGGGCAAGGTCATGCCGCCGCCTTCCGCTGACCGAGGTAACCACGCGGATCGATGATCCTTCCGGCTATGGCTGCAGCGGCCACGCTATAGGGCGAACCGAGATAGACCTCGGCTCCTGCATGGCCCATCCGGCCCTTGAAATTCCGATTGGTCGTCGAGATGCAAACCTCGCCATCGGCCAGCAGGCCCGCGCCCATGCCCGCGCAGGCCCCGCAACCTGAGGGCATAAGGGTGGCCCCGGCCGCCATCAGACAGGCCAGGGTCCCGTCTCGCGCGGCGGCCTCCGTAACCCGCGACGACGCCGGGGCGACGAGCAACCGCACGCCAGGCGCTATCCTTTGGCCCGCCAGCACCCGCGAGGCCATGTGCAAGTCTTCCAGCTTTGCTCCCACGCAGGCTCCGACATAGGCTTGGTCGATACGGCGACCAGCGGCACCGGCGACCGACACACTGTTGGCGGGGGAGTGGGGCAGGGCGATCATGGGTTCAAGCGCGCCCGCGTCGAACCGGTGTAAAGCTCCATAGTCCGCGTCCGGATCGGACGTCCAGGCCTGCGCCGCCGCCTCATCCTCGACCGGCGCTCCGACCTCCTTCAGCCAGGCAAAGGTGGTCGCGTCCGGTGCCACGATCCCGGTTTCGGCTCCCAGCTCGGCGGCCATATTGGTCAAGACCAGCCGCTCGGGCATCGACATGGCCTCGACCATCGGACCGGCGAACTCCACGGCGCGGAAGGCATTGTCCATACCCAGTTCGCGGCAAAGGAACAGCATTACGTCCTTGGCCGTCACCCCGTCCGCCAGGGCCCCGCGCCACTCCACCCTGATCGTCGCGGGCACTTCCAGCCAGGTGCGACCCGTTGCGGCGATCGCCGCCATATCTGTCGCTCCGTATCCTGCGGCATAGGCCCCGAAGGCACCGGCCATAGGCGTATGGCTGTCGCCCCCCGCCACGAGCATGCCAGGCCGGACCAGTCCTCGTTCGGCCAGCAGCATATGGCCGATCCCCTCCATGTCGTAGAAGCGGCCCACGCCATGTTCGGCAGCAAACCGGCGTGTCAGGCTCAGAATCGCCGCGCTTTCTGCGTCAACCGCAGGCACATAGTGATCCGACGCGATCACGACCTTGGACGGATCCCACAGGCCGCGCCCAATCTCCGCCAGCATCGGTGCCCAGCGGCGTGGTCCAGAGCTGTCATGGGCAAAGCAGAGGTCCACCTCGGCCGTCACCAGATCGCCCGCGCGCGCGTCCTCGCGACCCGACGCCTTGGCGGCGATCTTCTCGACGAGCGTGCGACCCCTTGCGGCCTTGGCCCCAGCCATCCGAACCCCGTAGCGGCGCGGGCGGACCGCGCAAAAGATATAATCTTATATCATTTGCTCTTGCGGGCTTGCAAAGGCAATTCCGCCGTCGCTGTCAGTCCAACGCCAACTTGAACCGTCCCTGATTTCCCGGAGGCTCCAACTCCTTAGAGGGTTGAGCCATGACTGGCAGGACGACGGACAGGTGTTCCTCCGAAGTGCTCGACCGAGCGGTGCGCCCGGGTGTTACCGAAGCTGCCGGTGAACCCGCTGCAGGGCGGAGGCCTACTTCACCTTCGCCAGCACGGCCCGCAGGGTCTCGACCATGCGGTCGATATGCCCGGTCTCGAGGATCAGCGGCGGCGACAGGGCGATGATGTCGCCGGTCACCCGGATCAGCAGGCCGTCGTCGAAGGCGGCCTCGAAGACTTCAAGCGCCCGTGCCGTGGGCGCGCCCGGTCGGGGCTGCAGTTCGATGCCGCCGATCAGGCCCAGATTGCGGATATCGATGACATGTCGGGCGTCATGCAGACTGTGCAGGGCGTCCTGCCAGTAGGCCTCGATCCCGGCGGCACGGGCAAAAAGGTCATCTTCCCGATAGGTCTCCAGCGTCGCGATCCCGGCGGCGCAGGCCAGGGGGTGGGCCGAATAGGTGTAGCCGTGAAAGAGCTCGATGGGGGCGTCGGCACCCTCCATCAAGGCGTCATGGATCTTGCCGCTGGCCGCCACGGCCCCGCAGGGCACGGCGGCATTGGTCAGGCCCTTGGCCATGCAGATCAGGTCGGGGGTCACGCCGAAGCGGTCGGCGGCGAATGGCGCGCCCAAGCGCCCGAAACCGGTGATCACCTCGTCAAAGACCAGCAGGATGTCATGCCTGTCGCAGATGGCCCGCAGGCGCTGCAGATAGCCCCGGGGCGGGATCAGCACGCCCGTCGAACCGGCCACCGGCTCGACGATCACGGCGGCGATGTTGGAGGCGTCATGCAGGGCGACGATCCTCTCCAGGTCGTCGGCCAGATGGGCCCCGTTCTGAGGCTCGCCCTTCGAGAACAGGTTGCCGGGCACGCCGTGCGTGTGCGGCAAGTGATCGACGCCGGTCAGTAGCGAGCCGAAATACATCCGGTTCCTGGGTATGCCGCCAACCGAGACGCCGCCGAAGCCGACCCCGTGATAGCCGCGCTCGCGCCCGATCAGCCGGGTCTTGGTGCCCTTGCCACGGGCCCGCTGATAAGCCAGCGCGATCTTCAGGGCGGTGTCGACCGACTCGGACCCGGAACTGGTGAAGAAGATATGGTCCAAACCTTTCGGGGTGATCTCGGCCAGGCGGCTGGCAAAGGCAAAAGCCAAGGGGTGGCCCATGTTGAAGCAGGGAGCATAGTCCATTTCGGCTGCCTGCTTCTGGATCGCCTCACGGATGCGGGGGCGATCGTGGCCGGCATTGACGCACCAAAGGCCCGATGTGGCATCCAGGATCTCGCGGCCGTCAGGCGTCTTGTAGTTCATGTCCTTCGCGGACGAGAGCATACGCGGCTGGGCCTTGAACCGCCGGTTGGGCGTGAACGGCATCCAGAAGGCGTCGAGATTGTTGGTGCCGAGGTCGGGCATGGCGAAGTCCTCTGCAAGGGCTTGCATTGTGATCGCAATTACACCCCACTTTGCAAGCCTCCCTCGCCTGCTCACCGCTCTGAAAGCGGCGTTGCGGGTTTGATCTCGGGGGAGGGTGCCGAGGGAGCCATCATGCCGAGCGCGATCTTGAGCGTCCGCACGGATGTTGGCCTTTACGGGGATGGTCGGTGACAGGCAGGCTACGCCGCTCACTTGCGGATTCCACCGCCGTTCACGACCAGGTCTATGACGCGATCCGTCAGGCGCTGATCATCGGCCGGATTGCACCGGGCGTGGGGGTGTCGCTGCGCAGCCTGGCCGCCGATCTCGGGGTCAGTCCGATGCCGGTACGCGATGCTGTGCGCCGCCTGGTCGCCGAGAGGGCGCTGGCGATCAATCCGGCCAACAAACGGCTCAGCGTGCCGTCCCTGAGCGCTGAACGCCTGTCTCAACTGGCCCAGGCAAGGCTCTGGATCGAGCCGGAACTGGCCGCTCGCACAGCTCCCTCGGCTGATACGGCCCTGATCCGTACCCTGCAGGGAATTGACGCGCGGCTGGATGCGGCGCTCGCGGCCGGCGATGTCGACGGCTACATGATCGCCAACCACGCCTTCCACTTTACCATCTATGAGCGGGCCGGGGCCGAGGTCCTGCTGTCCATGGCCGGGGGGCTCTGGCTGCAGATCGGTCCCTTCATGCGGGTGGTGTTCGGCCGGGTTGGAACCGGCAGCCTGCCTGCCGACCGTCATGCCGAGGCGATGGCGGCGCTGAAGGCCCGAGATCCTGACGCTGCCCGAGCAGCCATCGCCGCCGATCTTTCCGAGGGCATGGACAAGATGCGGCTGGCCGTTGAGGCTGAGGCATGAGGCGTTGGCTTGACAGTCTCGCTTGCCCGGAAAACTGTGATCACAGTCTTGGAGATCTTCACTCTTGACCCTCGCCTTTGATGCTGCCCGAGCGCTCGCCGGATTGTCCCTGCCGGGGCAGGCCGTCATCGACGGCGCGCGGGTGGAGGCCGCGTCCGGGGCCACCTTTCTCAATGTCTCGCCCCGTGACGGCCGCGTGCTGAACCCGGTGGCCTCGTGCCAGGCTATTGATGTGGACCGCGCCGTGGCCAGTGCCCGCACGGCCTTCGAGGATGGCCGCTGGCGTAACCTTGGACCACGGCAGAAGAAGACCGTCCTGTTCCGCCTGGCCGACCTGATGGCCCGTGACGCCGAAGAACTTGCCCTGCTGGAGAGCTTGGATGTCGGCAAGCCGATCACCGACGCCCGCAGCGTGGACGTGCCGCTGGCGATCAATACCTGCCGCTGGTACGCAGAGGCGCTGGACAAGGTCTATGGCGAGGTCGGGGCCTCGCCTGCTGACCGGCTGAGCTTTGCGACCCATGAACCCCTCGGGGTGATCGGGGCCATCGTGCCGTGGAACTTCCCGCTGCACATGGCTATGTGGAAGGTGGCTCCGGCCCTGGCCATGGGCAACAGCGTGGTCCTCAAGCCCGCCGAGCAGTCGCCCCTGACGGCCCTGAAGATGGGCGAACTGGCGCTGGAGGCGGGCCTGCCGCCGGGCGTGCTGAACGTCGTCCCGGGTCTGGGGCCGACAGCCGGCGAGGCCCTGGCCCAGCACATGGACGTGGACATGATCGCCTTCACCGGCTCGGGGTCCACGGGGCGCCGGCTGATGGAGGCCTCGGCCTGCAGCAACCTCAAGCGGGTGTCGCTGGAGCTGGGCGGCAAGTCGCCCCAGATCGTGTTCGCCGACTGCCCCGACCTGGAAGCCGCCGCCCAGGCTGCGGCCTGGGGCGTATTCTATAACCAGGGCGAGGTCTGTACCGCCGCGTCGCGACTGCTGGTCGAGGAGTCGATCCGCAGCGAGTTTGTTGCTCGAGTCGTCCAGATCGCCCGCGACATGGTGGTCGGCGATCCGCTGGATCCAGCCACCCAGTTCGGGGCGATGGTCAGCGAGCGGCAGATGAACACCGCCCTCAGCTTTATCGCCACGGCCCACAGCCAGGGAGCGCGGCGGCTGCTGGGCGGTGAGCGCATCCGTCAGGACAGCGGCGGCTTCTATGTCGAGCCGACCATCTTCGACCAGGTGGCTCCGGACAGCACCCTGGCCCGCGAGGAGATCTTCGGCCCGGTGCTTGGCGTAATGAGCTTCTTGGGCGAGGACGAGGCCATCCAACTGGCCAATGACACCGTCTATGGCCTGGCCGCGGGACTCTGGACCACCGATATCAGCCGTGCCCTGCGCTGCGCCCGCAAGCTGAAGGCCGGACTGGTCTGGATCAACGGCTGGGACGCCTGCGACATCACCATGCCTTTCGGGGGCTTCAAGCAGTCCGGTTTTGGCCGAGACCGAAGCCTTCATGCGTTGCACAAGTACGCCGACCTGAAGTCGGTGTCCGTGACGCTGAGGTGAATGGATGACCCTGATCGAGACCCAGGCCTATGTCGGCGGCCAGTGGATCAGCGCTGAAGCCACCTTCGAAGTGGTCAATCCCGCAGATGGAAGCCTTATCATCCGGGTGGCCGATCTAGGTGCGGCCGAGACCCGCACGGCGATCACGGCAGCCCATCGGGCCTTTCCCGCCTGGGCAGCCCGCACGGCCAAGGACCGTGGGGCGATCCTGCGCCGCTGGAGTGACCTGATCCTGGCCCGGAGCGAAGACCTGGCCAAGTTGATGACGGCCGAACAGGGCAAGCCGCTGGCTGAGGCCCGGGGCGAGGTCGCCTATGGGGCCAGCTTCATTGACTGGTTCGCCGAGGAGGCCAAGCGCGGCCACGGCCAGTCGATCCAGACCACGGACTGCAACAAGCGGCTGATGTCCATCAAGCAGCCGGTCGGGGTCTGCGCGGCCATCGCGCCGTGGAACTTCCCCATCGCCATGATTACCCGCAAGGTCGGGCCGGCCCTGGCGGCGGGCTGTACGGTCGTGATCAAGCCGGCCGCCGAAACCCCGCTCTGTGCCCTGGCTATTGCCCGGCTGGCGGAGAAGGCGGGTGTGCCGGCCGGCGTCCTGAACGTCGTGACCGGCCGCGATGCCAGCGCCATTGGCCGGACGCTTTGTGAAGATAGCCGGGTCCGCAAGCTGTCGTTCACGGGCTCGACCCCGGTCGGCAAGATCCTCTACGCCCAGTGTGCCGGCACCATGAAGAAGCTCGGCCTGGAGCTGGGGGGCAATGCACCTTTCATCGTCTTTGACGATGCCGATCTGGAGGCGGCCGTCGAGGGGGCAATCGCCAGCAAGTATCGTAACACCGGCCAGACCTGCGTCTGTGCCAACCGGCTGATCGTGCAGTCAGGCATCCACGACGCTTTTGCGGTCCGGCTGGCCGAGCGGGTTGCGGCCTTGAAGGTGGGGCCGGGCACGGGCGAGGGCGTGACCATCGGCCCGCTGATCAATGACAAGGCCCTGATCAAGGTCCACAGCCTGGTGCGCGAGGCCGTCGAGGCCGGGGCCACGATCCTGACGGGCGGGGATGTGCATGGCCTGGGGGGGCTATTCTACCAGCCCACTGTTCTGACCGGGGCCACGGCCGAGATGCGGCTGTTCCAGGAAGAGATCTTTGGTCCCGTCGCCCCGATCGTGAAGTTCGAGACGGAAGCCGAGGCGATCGACCTGGCCAATGCCACGCCCTTTGGCCTGGCGGCCTACTTCTACAGCCGCGACGTCGGACGTTGCTGGCGGGTGGCCGAGGCCATCGAGGCCGGCATGGTCGGGATCAATGAGGGCCTGATCTCCACCGAGGTCGCACCCTTCGGTGGGGTCAAGGAGTCCGGCCTTGGCCGGGAGGGGGCTTCCGAGGGTCTCGATGAGTATCTGGAGACCAAGTACCTGTGTTTCGGCGGAGTTGCGGGATGAATCCCGAACGGGCCGACACTCCGACGCTTGACGACCTGCTCCAGGCTGAAGCCGAACGCTTTCGAGCCGACCATCCGCGCAGTGTTGCCATGGCGAGCCAGTCGACCCAGGTCTGGCGCGGTGGCGCTCCGCTGCACTGGATGAACGACTGGGCCAGCCCGACGCCGATCTTTGTGGCCCAGGGTGCAGGGGCCCAGATCACCGATGTCGACGGCCGGCTCTATGACGACTTCTGTCTTGGCGACACGCCCTCGATGTTCGGCCATGGGGATGCTTCGGTCGTGGCGACCGTTGCCGACCAGGTCCGGCGCGGCGCGGGCTTCATGCTGCCGACGGCCACCTCGGTCATGGTTGGTCGGCTGCTTGCCGAGCGTTTCGGCTTGCCGCTCTGGCAGGTCGCCACGACCGCCAGTGACGCCAACCGGGCGGTGATCCGCTGGGCGCGGGCGGTGACAGACCGACCGGTGATCCTGGTCTTCGATGGCTGCTACCACGGCATGGTCGAGGATGCCTTCGTGGTCCTGAAGGACGGCCAGGCGGTCATGAAGCCGGGGCTGGTCGGCCAGGTTCACGACCTTGCGCCGACAACCCGCGTCGTACCCTTCAACGACCTCGCCGCCCTGGAAGCCGCGCTCGCCCCGGGCGATGTCGCCGCTGTGCTGGCCGAGCCGGTGATGACCAATTGCGGCATGATCCTGCCGGACGAACGGTTTCATGACGCCCTGCGGTCCCTGACCCGGGCGGCCGGAACCCTGCTGGTCCTGGACGAGACCCACACCCTGTCGAGCGGTCCCGGCGGCTATACCCGCCTGCACGACCTGCAGCCTGATGTCTTCGTGGTCGGCAAGGCCATCGCTGGGGGCGTCCCGGCGGCGGCATGGGGAGTCACCGCAGAACTCTCGGCGCGGATGGATGCCGCCCAGGCCCGGATCGGCCCGGGGCAGTCGGGCATCGGTACGACCCTGTCCGGCAACGCCCTGGCCATGGCCGCGATGCGGGCCATGCTGGCCGAGGTTATGACCGACGCGGCCTACGCCCGGATGCTGGCCGGGGCGGAGCGTCTGGTGGCCGGTCTGCGCGGGGTGATCTCTGCCCGGGAGCTGCCGTGGTCGGTGGCCCATGTCGGGGCGCGGGTCGAGCTGGTTTTCGCCGATCCTTTGCCGAGAAACGCCGCCCAGATGCGCAAGGCCCTGGACCATGAGCTTCTGGCCGCCCTTCATCTGTGGCTGATCAACCGGGGCGTCCTCATCGCCCCCTTTCACAACATGATGCTGGTGTCTCCGGTCACCGAAGATGCGTCGATCGACCGGTTGGTCACGGCGATCGACGGCTTTGCCGGAGCGCTTGAGGGCCTGACCGCATGAGCCATCCCATGGTTGCCGATCCCCGGGAATGCCGAGACTTTCTCGCGGCTCATCCGCAGGTGAAGTTTGTCGACGTTTTCTTCACCAGCATGACCGGCGTGCCGCGCGGCAAGCGCCTGCGCGTGCACGAACTGCAAGCCATCTATGACTATGGCCGCTTCCTGCCCGGCTCGATCCTGGGGGTAGATACGCGGGGTGCGGACTGCGAGGAGACGGGCCTCGTTTGGGAAGATGGTGACGCCGACCGCCGGGCCCGCCCGGTGCCCGGAACCCTGACCCTGGCCCCCTGGCTGGGCGATGACATGGCCCAGGTCATGCTGTCGCTCTACGAGCTGGACGGCACGCCCAACGACCTCGATCCGCGCCACGTGCTGCAGCGGGTGCTGGATCGCTATGCGGCCGACGGCCTGACGCCGGTCGCCGCCTGCGAGCTGGAATACTATCTGGTCGATACCGAACGCACCGCCGACGGCGATCTGCAACCGGCGAGGTCGATGCAGACCGGTCAGAGGCCACAAGGAATCGAAGTTTATGGGCTTCCCGAGCTGGAGTCGATCGCGCCCTTCCTGCGGGAGCTCTGGGCGACCGCCGATGTGATCGGCGTACCGCTGGAAGGGGCCATTTCCGAGTTCGCGCCCAGCCAGGTCGAGCTGACCCTCAAGCACAAGCCCGACGCACTGCGCGCTTGCGACGACGCCCTGCTCTTCAAGCGCATGGCCAAGGGGTTGGCCCTGCGTCACGGCTGCGAGGCCACCTTCATGGCCAAGCCCTGGTCGGACCGGGCGGGTAACGGCTTCCACGTCCATGTCAGCTTCAATGACGCGAACGGCAACAATCTCTGCGCCGACGAGGATCCGGAAGGCTCGCCGTTGCTGCGCCACGCGATCGGCGGCATGAAGGCCCTGCTGGGCGAGGGCATGGCGATCCTGGCTCCCAATGCCAACAGCTATCGCCGGTTCAAGGCTAATTCCTATGCGCCGGTCGCGGCGACCTGGGGGGTCAACAACCGGACGGTCTCCCTGCGCATTCCGGCCGGCCCGGCCCCGACCCGCCATGTCGAACACCGCGTCGCCGGGGCGGACGGCAACCCCTATCTGGTCATGGCCGTAGTGCTGGCCAGTGCTCATCATGGCCTGACCCGGAAGCTGGACCCCGGTCCTGCCGTGGTTGGCGACGGCTACGCGGTGGCGGCCAGGGAGACGTATCGTCTGCCGGCCAACTGGTTCTCGGCGGTTGACCTTTTCGATCAGTCCACGGTGCTGCGCGATTATCTTGGCGACCGTTTCGTAAACATGTTTGTCTCGGTCAAGCGCACTGAACAGGCGCGCTTCTTCGAGGCCGTCACCAGCCTCGATTTCGATTGGTACCTGCGTAACGCGTGACCACGATGCGCGAAGACAGCTTGAACCTTGCGCCGATGGAAGTCGGCATTTGATGGAACAGATTGGGGAGATTAGAGATCATGACCATCATCACGCACCGCGCCATGAACCGGCGCTCTCTGCTGGCGGCGACCGGGGCCGCCGCTGTCGGCCTGACCTTCACTGCCTGCAGCCCAAGGGCGGCTGCGCCGGCCGGGGCGGGCGGCGAAGAAGCCAAGCTGAACTTCTACAACTGGGACACCTATATCGGCGAGACGACCCTGGCCGACTTCAAGACGGCTACCGGCGTCGATGTGAGTATGAGCCTGTTCGCGACCAATGACGAACTGTTCGCCAAGCTGAAGGCCGGCAACCCGGGCTTCGACGTGATCGTGCCGTCCAACGAGTTCGTGACCCGCATGGGCCAGGCCGGCCTGCTGGAGTCACTGGATCACAGCAAGATCCCGAATCTGAGGAACATCGATCCGGCCTTCATGAACCCGGACTATGACCAGGGCCGGAAGTTTTCAATGCCCTATACCTGGCTGGTGCTCGGCATTGGCTATCGCAAGAGCAGGGTGAGGGGCGTGCCGGACAGCTGGAAGTATCTGTTCGACAGCAACCAGTACGCCGGCAAGATCGCCCTGCTGTCTGAAAGCGCCGACCTTATCCGCCTGGCCGCCAAGTACAAGGGCCACAGCGTCAACAACATCCCGCCAGAGCTCGTCGCCGAGATCGAGCAGATGCTGATCAAGCAGAAGCGGTTTGTGAAGGCCTTCCACGACGACAACGGCCAGGACATGCTGGCTTCGGGCGAGGTGGATCTGGTACTTGAATATAATGGCGACATCGCCCAGCTAATGAAGGAAGACGATGACGTTGGCTTTGTCGTCCCCAAGGAAGGCAGTCTTATCAACTCAGATAACCTGTGTATCCCGAAGGGCGCACCGCGTCCCCTGAACGCGCACAACTTCATCAACTATCTGCTGGATGCCGAGGCCGGGGCGGAGATCTCGAGGACGATCCTCTATCCGACCCCCAATGCCGCGGCCAAGGCGCTGATGCCGGAAGACTACAAGAACAATCCGGTTATCTTCCCACCCCCCGAGATCATGGCCAATTGCGAGTACGGGGCCTTTGAGGGTGCCGAAAAGGCCAGCGAATACGAGGAAGTCATCACGCGGGTCCGGGCAGCTTAAGAGGCCCTCCTCCCTTCCCCCAGGTGGAGGAGGGGGCGGGGATGAGGGTGACACCGTCGGCGGGCTTCACGCTCGCCTCTCCCCGTCTCGAAACGTGTTCACCCCTAGCCCCGCCCTTCCCCCATCAAGGGGGGAATGGAGAAGAGGAACGGTCCCATGGAGCAGAGCTGGAAAGAGTCCAAGGCAGTCTTCGCAGCTGCGCTGGTCCCGCCGCTGTTCTGGCTGGTGCTGTTCTTCCTGGTGCCGCTGGCGATCATATGGGCCTACAGCTTCGGCCACAATGACGGCCTGACCGACATCGCCATCACTGGCACGTTCAAGAACTACGCCCGGGCGATAGAGCCGCTTTACCTGAAAATCTTCATCAAGTCGGCCTGGGTGGCGGCGATCGTCACCGGCCTGTGCCTGGTGATCGGCTTCCCGGTCGCCCTGGCCATCACCTTTGCGTCCGACCAGGCCAAGACCTGGCTGTTGCTGCTCATCATGCTGCCCTTCTGGACGAACCTTCTGATCCGCACCTATGCCCTGATCGCTGTGCTGCGGACGGAGGGCTATGTGAACATGGGCTTGGAGTGGCTCTGGGAGGGCGGCGGCACGATCGCGGCCCTGCTGGGCCTGCAGCCCCTGGGCGATTTCCAGCCTCTGGAGCTGCTGCATAACAATTTCGCGGTCATCCTGGGCCTGATCTACGTCCATCTGCCGTTCATGGTGCTGCCGCTCTATGCAGCCCTCGACCGGCTGGACAAGTCGCTGCTGGAGGCCAGCCTCGACCTGGGCGCAGGGCACGTGCGGACCCTTTTCAAGATCGTTGTGCCCCTGGCTCTGTCGGGCATCGCCTCGGGCGTTCTGATCACCTTCATTCCCGCCCTCGGGGCCTATCTGACGCCTGACCTGCTGGGCGGACCCGACAGCCAGATGATCGCCAATGTCATCGAGCGCCAGTTCAAGCGCGCCAATGACTGGCCGTTCGGCGCGGCCATGTCCTTCCTGCTGATGTACATGACCTTCATCGCCATCGCGATCCACGCGGTGCTGTCCCGCAAAACCCCGGAGGCGAGGTGATGGCCAAGCGCAGCGCGCCTGGACCGCTGGAATACCTGCGCCGCTGGCAGATGCAGGCCTGGCTGGCGGCCGTCTTCATCTTCCTCTACGCGCCGCTGATCGCCCTGATGGCCTTCAGCTTCAATGACAGCCGGCGCAACATCGTCTGGAAGGGCTTCACACTCAAATACTACGAGAAGGCTCTGAACAATGACGGTCTGATCGAGGCGTTCGGCAACAGCCTGACCATTGCTGCGGTCTCGACCGTGCTCAGCGTCGTCCTTGGTGCAATGATCGCCCTGGCGCTCTGGCGATTCCGGTTCCCGGGAAAGCCGGCGGTCGACGGAGCCCTGGCCCTGCCCATTGTTGTGCCCGAGATCTGCATGGGCGTGGCCATGCTGGTATTCTTCGCCAAGGTCCTGCCCTGGCCCCAGGGCCTGGGCTGGCCCCTGAATCTGGGGGCCATCATCATCGCCCACGTCTCGTTCTGTTTCCCCTTTGTGGCGGTGGTGGTGCGGGCGCGGATGAGCAGTTTCAACCGCGAGATGGAGGAGGCCGCTCGCGACCTCGGGGCCGGCGAGTTCCGGACCATCCGCGACGTGATTCTGCCGCATATGGCCCCGTCCCTGGTGGCGGGAGCCCTGCTGGCCTTTACGCTCAGCCTCGACGACTTCGTCATCACCTTCTTCACCGCCGGTCCCGATACGGTGACCTTCCCGGTGAAGGTCTATTCGATGGTCCGCTTCTCGGTGACGCCGGAAGTCAATGCGGCCTCGACCATCCTGATTGTGCTGACCGTGATCCTGACGGCCGTGGCGCTGAAGCTGCAGGGGACTTCCGCAGCGACGGCCGGCCATGGGGGAGAGAAATCGTGACCAAGCAACCCATCATCACCTTCGAAAACGTCACCAAGCGCTTCGGCAAGATGGTGGCGGTCGACAATGTCTCGCTGTCGGTCGAGGAGGGGGAGTTCTTCTCGCTGCTCGGACCGTCGGGTTGCGGCAAGACCACGCTGCTGCGGATGCTGGCGGGCTTCGAGACTCCGACCGAGGGCCGGATCCTGATCGACGGTGAGGATGTCTCGACCGTGCCCCCGAACAAGCGGACGGTGAACATGGTGTTCCAGTCCTATGCCGTGTTCCCGCACATGACGGTCGCCGACAATGTCGCCTATGGGCTCAAGGTAGACCGCGTGCCGGCCGCCGAGCGGGCCCGGCGGGTTGAGGAAGCCCTGGAGCTGGTGCAACTGGTCGGCCTCGGCGGGCGCAAGCCTGACCAGCTGTCCGGCGGCCAGCGCCAGCGCGTCGCCCTGGCCCGGGCCCTGGTCAAGCGGCCTCGCGTTCTGCTGCTGGATGAGCCGCTGTCGGCCCTGGATGCCAAGCTGCGCGAACAGATGCGCACAGAGCTCTGCACCCTGCAGGAGAAGGTTGGCATCACCTTCATCATGGTCACCCACGACCAGGACGAGGCCCTGGCCCTGGCCAGCCGCTGCGCGGTGATGAACCGTGGCGTGCTGCAGCAGGTCGCCACGCCCAACGATCTCTACGAATTCCCCAACAGCCGCTTCGTCGCCGATTTCATCGGCAGCGTGAATCTGTTCGAGGGCGTTCTGGCGGTGGACGAGCCCAGCCATGCGGTGATCCGCTCGCCGGATATGCCGGTCGACATCTTCCTCGACCACGGGGTCACGGGGCCGCGCGGCGGCACTGCCTGGGCGGCGATCCGGCCCGAGAAGATCGAACTGCACAAGAAGGACAGCGATGAGCCACCCAATCTCGGGGATGCGCCCAAGGGCACCAATGCCGTGGCCGGCGTCATCACCCACGAGGCCTATCTGGGCGGTTCGTCGGTCTATGAGGTCGAGATCGCTGGCGGTCGACGGGTCAAGGTGCACCGCTCCAACCTGACGCGCTGGGACCAGGAAGACTTCAAGCTGGGCGAGACGGTCTGGCTGTGCTGGCACGCCTGCTCGCCCGCCATCCTGCTGAGCTGATCCCGTGAGCGCCCGTCCCGTCGCCGGCATTATCTGCTGCACCCGCACTGTCGGGATCGAGCCTGCCCAGGCAGTCATGAACCGATATGTGGCCGGCACCATGCGTTATGCCGATGCAGCGGCGTTGCTGGTTCCGTCCATGCCTGGTCTGATGAGGGCCTCCGAGGTGGCAGCGCGGCTGGATGGGCTGATGCTGACGGGCAGCCCCTCCAACCTCGTCCCGGCGCTTTACGGCGAGGAGATCGGCGACGCTCCGGGCCCGTTCGACGCCGCGCGCGACACCATGACTACCGAGCTGATCAAGGCCATGCTCGACCTGGGCCGCCCGGTGTTCGGCATCTGCCGCGGCTTCCAGGAGATCAATGTCGCCTTCGGCGGGACCCTGCGTCGCGACATGGCTGCGAGCGAGGCGCTGATCCCCCACCATGCGCCGGACGACGTCGACTTCAACGGCATGTTCGACCACAGGCACCCGGTCGACCTTACGCCCGGTGGCGTGCTGTCGAAGGTCTTTGGCGCGGACCGGATCGTGGTCAATTCGGTCCACTATCAGGGAGTCGACCGGCTGGGCGAGGGCCTGACGGTCGAGGCTCGCGCTCCGGACGGCGTGGTCGAGGCGGTGTCGGCTACCGTCAGCGGTGCCCCGCTGCTGGCCGTGCAGTGGCACCCGGAATGGCAGACCGCCGCCAACGCCCAGTCCCAGACCTTCTTCCAGCTGTTCGGGCGTGCTCTCAGGGGCGAACCGATGGTCCCGCCAAATCCCTCGTCATTGATCCCTCGCGAGAGCGAGACCCGAGTCGGGCTGGCGGCGCTTGCCCGGTCAGAACAACCAAACATCGCCCGGATCACCGCTTTCGCGGGGATCAGCGGACAAGACAAGTCCAGGAGTAGCCCGGAATGAACGCCCCGATCCGCAATCACGACATCGCCGAACTCAAGCGCCTCGACCTGGCCCATCACCTGCCGGCCCAGGCTGACCACAAGGTCATCGCCAGACTGGGTGGCAGCCGCATCATCACCCGCGCCGAGGGCGTGCATGTCCACGACGGTGAGGGCAACCTGATCCTCGACGGAATGGCGGGCCTGTGGTGCGTGAATGTCGGCTATGGCCGCAAGGAACTGGCGGAAGCTGCCTATGAGCAGATGCTGGAGTTGCCCTACTACAATACCTTCTTCAAGACTGCGACGCCGCCACTGATCAGACTGGCGGCCAAGATCGCAGAGAAGATGGGCGGCGACCTGACCCATGTTTTCTACAATTCGTCTGGGTCAGAGGCCAATGACACGATCTTCCGTCTGGCGCGCCACTACTGGAAGCTGAAGGGCCAGCCGCAGCGTACCGCCTTCATCAGCCGCTGGAACGCCTATCATGGCTCCACTGTGGCCGGGGTGTCGCTGGGCGGCATGAAGCACATGCATGTGCAGGGCGACCTGCCGATCCCAGGCGTCCACCACGTGATGCAGCCCTATCATTTCGGGGAAGGCTTCGGCGAAGCCCGGGCGGACTTCTGCGCCCGGGCGGTCAAGGAGATCGAGGACAAGATCGTGGAGCTCGGTCCCGAGAACGTCGCCGCCTTCATCGGCGAACCGGTGCAGGGCGCGGGCGGGGTGATCATCCCGCCGGACGGCTACTGGCCAGCGGTCGAGGCCCTCTGCCGCAAGTACGACATCCTGCTGGTCTGTGACGAGGTGATTTGCGGCTACGGGCGTCTGGGTCAGTGGTTCGGTCACCAGCATTACGGCATCAAGCCCGACATGATCGCCATGGCCAAGGGACTGTCGTCCGGCTACCTGCCGATCAGTGCCGTCGGCGTCGCCGACCACATCGTCGCGGAACTGCGCGAAAAGGGCGGCGACTTCATCCACGGCTTTACCTATTCGGGCCATCCGACTTGCTGCGCCGTGGCGCTGAAGAACATCGAGATCATGGAGCGCGAGGGCCTGGTCGAGCGTACCCGTGAGGATACCGGTCCTTATCTGGCCAAGGCCCTGGCCACCCTGAACGACCATCCGCTGGTCGGCGAGACCCGCTCGCTGGGCCTGATCGGGGCCGTCGAGATCGTCCGCGAGCCCGGCACCAATCTCCGATTCCTCGACAAGGAAGGCGAGGCCGGCCCCATCGTTCGTGACCGCTGCATCGCCAATGGTCTGATGGTGCGCGGCATCCGCGACACCATCGTCTGCTGCCCGCCCCTGATCATCAGCCATGCCGAGATCGATAAGCTGGTGTCGATTATCCGCAAGTCACTTGACGAGGCGGAGCCGATCCTGCGGTCACTGAAGCCGGGGTATGTGGCATGAAGCCCAGGCACAAGAAGGCCAAGCCCGACCAGCGGATCAACCGCGGCGTAGCCTCGCTGGAGGAGGCGCAAGCCTGGTTTGCTCGCCAGAACATTGAGGAGATCGAGTGCGTGGTGCCCGATCTGGCCGGGGTGGCGCGCGGCAAGATCATGCCGGTGCGCAAGTTCCTCGGGATGCCGACGATGAACCTGCCGCTGGCGATATTCTACCAGACGATCACCGGCGACTTCCCGGAGTTCGAGGGCGTGGTGAATGCCGTGCAGAGCGACACCGACATCTTCGTGACCCCTGACCTGGCCACCCTGGCCGTGGTACCCTGGGCCCAGGATCCGACGGCCCAGGTGATCCATGATGCCTTCCATCCGGACGGGCGACCGGTCGAGGAGAGCCCCCGCCAGGTGCTACGCCGGGTGCTGGCCCTGTATGCCGGGAAGGATTGGACCCCGATCGTCGCGCCGGAGCTGGAGTTCTATCTCGTCGAACGCAACATCGACCCGGACTATCCCCTCAAGCCCCCGATCGGACGGTCGGGCCGGCCCGAGACCGGACGCCAGGGCTATTCCATCAGTGCGGTCAACGAGTTCGATGCCCTTTTCGAGGACATGTACGAGTACTCCGAACGCCAGGGTCTGGAGATTGACACGCTGATCCACGAAAGTGGTGTGGCCCAGATGGAGATCAATCTGAGGCACGGTCCGCCGCTGGAACTGGCCGACCAGGTGTTCATGTTCAAGCGCACCATCCGGGAGGTGGCACTGGAACATGAGATCTACGCGACCTTCATGGCCAAGCCTATGGCATCCGAACCCGGCAGCGCCATGCACATCCACCAGTCGATCGTCGACGCGGACGGCCACAACCTGTTCTCGCATCCCAGGACGGGCGAGGAGACGGCGCTGTTCCACAACTTCATCGCCGGACAGCAGACCTACCTGCCGGCGATCATGGCCATCCTGGCCCCTTATGTGAATTCCTACCGCCGAATCGCCCGGGGCAGCGGCGCGCCGGTCAACACCCAGTGGGGCTATGACAACCGCACCTGCGGCCTGCGCGTGCCGCCCTCCAATCCGGCCAATCGCCGCCTGGAAAACCGGATTCCGTCGTCGGATGCCAATCCCTACCTCGCCATCGCCGCCGCCCTGGCGGCCGGCTATCTGGGCATGGTGCAGGGCCTCAACCCCTCCGATCCGGTGGCGACCGATGCCAGCGTCCGGGGCATCGAGCTGCCGCGCAGTCTCAGCGAGTCCCTGCGTCTCTTTGAGGCCTGCGAGCCCCTGGTCGAGATCCTGGGTAGCAACTTCTGCCAGGCTTATGACAAGGTCAAGGAGGCCGAGTACGAGACCTTCATGCGGACCATCAGCCCGTGGGAGCGCGAGTTCCTGCTGCTGAATGTTTAGGTCGATCAGATTCTTGCCCCAAGGCGGGGCAGGGCCATGAGCTACTACGCCACCACCGCAATGCCCTTCCCCGATCAGCCGTTGTTGCGCGGCGATGCGTCGGCGGATGTCTGCGTGATCGGCGCGGGCTTTACGGGTCTGGGCGCGGCCCTGAGCCTGGCGCTCCGCAGCGTGTCAGTGATCGTGCTCGAGGCCGGCCGGGTCGGGGCGGGGGCTTCCGGACTGAACGGCGGGCAGGTCCATACCGGTCAGCGCCGCGACCAGGTCTGGCTTGAAAAGACCGTCGGCCGCGACGACGCCCTCGCGCTCTGGAAGCTGGCCGAGGATGCCCGACGGCACCTTCAGGCGATCATCGCCGGCCACGCCATCGCCTGCGATCTCAAGCCGGGCATGATCCATGCGCGCCACCGTCCTGACGGTGAGGCCGCGGACGCAGTCCACATCGAGCACATGGCGAAGGTCTATGGCTGTGAGGCGCTTGCCCTGATCGCGCCGGAAGATCTGTCCCATGAGCTGGGGACCCAAGTCTATCACGGAGGGGTGATTGATCGCGACGGGGCCCACCTCCACCCCCTCAACCTGGCGCGGGGCTTGGCCCAGGCCGCGATGGTCGCCGGGGCCGTGATCCACGAGCAGACCCGCGCCCTCGACTGGCGGCGCGAGGGTGGCAGGATCGTGGTTCAGACGACCTGTGGCCAGGTGAGCTGCGACCAGTTGATCCTCTCCGGCGACGGCTCCTTGAACCGTATGGCTCGCAGAGTTCGCGCCCGGGTCATACCGATCAACAACTTCATCCTGACCACCGCGCCGCTCGGCGAGCGGGCCGAGGCGATCATCCGTTCGGATGCGGCAGTGGCCGACAGCCGCTTCGTCGTGAACTATTTCCGCAAGACACCTGACGGCCGGCTGCTGTTCGGCGGCGGCGAGAACTACCGGCCCGGATTTCCGTCAGACCTTGCCGGCTTTGTGCGTCGCCACATGCTGAAGGTCTATCCGCAGCTGTCCGATGTGCCGATTGACCACGCCTGGGGTGCTACCCTCGGCATCACGATGAACCGGGTCCCGTTCGTCGGCGAGGTTGCGCCGGCCGTTCGGGTAGCCTCAGGTTATTCGGGGCAGGGCGTGATGCTGGCCCCCTATGTCGGCAAGCTGCTGGCCGAGGCGGTGCTTGGCGAGCCCGGCGGGGTCGAACTGCTCTCCCGTCTGCCGACGCCGCCGTTCCCGGGCGGACGCTTGCTGCGCTGGCCGCTGACCGTGGCCGGGCTCGCCTGGCATGCGCTGCGCGACCGGCTGTAGTCGGTCACGGTCGCGGCAGTCGCGGGCTGTCATCTGTGGATGGTCCCTCTGCTGCAGGCGTGAGTCCGGTTTGATGTAGTGATCTGTCGGGGTGCGGTCATCTGTCCTGCGCCGGCGCGGGCGAGCCCGTCTCCCGCTCGCGCCGGGCCTACCTGGAGATACACGAGAGAGCGATCAGCGGCACCTCGGCAATCTGCCGATGCGTCTCGCCCGCCGCCTCGCGGGCCAGAGCCCTCTCGCGGAGATCCATGGAAGATGACCTGCCCCTGATTTTTCATCCGGCGCGGACCAGAGTCTCAGCGTTGGTGGTTACGCCGTTCGGCGCGGTGTGAGCAACAGGCCGAGCCGTGGAGCTTCCACATTGCGCAGCGGGTCGGCCTGTTGCGTTGAGGTGCGCGGCGTAGGCCGCAGGGGTTTGGTAGCCGATCGCCGAGTGCGGCCGCGTGGTGTTGTAATCGGCGGCCCAGGCGGCCAGCTTCTGGCGGGCTTGATCGAGGCTGAAGAACAGGCTCTCGTTGAGCAGCTCGTCCCGCATCCGGCCGTTGAAGCTTTCCACGAAGCCGTTCTGGGTCGGCTTGCCCGGCGCGATGTAGTGCCAGGCGATGCGATGGTCCTCGGCCCAGGCCAGGATCGCCGTCGAGGTGAACTCCGTGCCGTTGTCGCTGACGATCATGCCTGGCCGGCCGCGGCGGGCGATTAGCGCCGATAGCTCCCGCGCGACCCGCCGCCCTGAGATCGAGGTGTCCGGGATCGCCGCCAGGCACTCCCGGGTGACGTCGTCGACCACGTTGAGGATGCGGAAGCGCCGCCCCCCTGCGAACTGATCGTGCACGAAGTCCAGCGACCAGCGGGCGTTGGCCATGGCCTCCCCCAGGATCGGCGCCCGCATGCCGATGGCGCGGCGGCGCGAGCGGCGCTTGCGCACCGTCAGGCCTTCCTCGCGGTAGAGCCGATAGATGCGGTTCTTGCCCGAGGACTCGCCCTCTCGCCGCAGCAGCACGAACAGCCGCCGGTAGCCGAACCGCCGGCGCTCGGCCGCCAGCGCACGCAGGCGCTCACGCAACTCGGTCTCCGGCGGCCGGCGGGATCGGTAGCGGACCATCTTGCGGTCCGCCTGGACGATGGAGCAGGCCCGCCGCTCGCTGATCTCGAACACCGTCCGCAGATGAGCGACGCCCTGGCGCACGGCGGCGGGCCCTACCATTTTTTTGAAAGGAGCTCGTTCAACGCGGCCTTGTCGAGCATGGCGTCAGCGAGCAGCGACTTCAGCCGCCGGTTCTCGTCCTCCAGCGCCTTCAGCCGCTGGGCGTCCGACACGCTCATCCCGCCAAACCTGGCCTTCCAGGCGTAAATCGTACCCTCCGACACGCCGTGCTTGCGGGCCAGCTCGCCCACCTTCGCCCCAGCTTCGTTCTCCCGCAGGATCCCGATGATCTGCTCTTCCGTGAATCTCGATCGCTTCATGTCCGTCCTCTGATGGGCCGGACTCTAACTCCGCGTGGAGGAAAAAATCAGGGGCAGGTCACCATTGGTCCATGAACAGATCGCAGGTCACGCGCCTAGCACGCCCGATCTTCATGACGGTGACCGTGATGTTTCATGACCCACCTGAGCGATAAGTGACCTTCGACGGCGGGCGTAAAACACCGCTTGGCCCGTCTCAAACCGAGAATTTTGGTCAGTTCGATTGAAGCCACGCTACAGGCCGCGACATCGCGATATTCCAAGCCTCCAAAGCTGCTGCGAGCAGCGCGACGAAGATAGCGATAGCGAGAGCAACGAAAGCATACGGCAACGGATTTGAAATGCGATCGACCGACTCAGCAAGCCAAGCCTCCGCCGTCACCCACGCGAACGGCATGGCTATAGCCGCGCCAACCATCGCAGGCTGAGCCGACCTCCTGATGTGTAACCATGCGACTACGCCACGGCTCGCTCCCGAGAGACGCCGTATAGCCATCTCTCGAGCCTGCCGCCGCGCGTTGTAGGCGGACAGGCTATATGCACCAAGAGTCGCGATCGCGATGGCCAACGCACTGAACCCCGTGAGGGTGCGCAGTCTCTGTGTGTCCGACGCGTACACCTTCTCGAGCGCTACATCGGCTGTCGATAGAGCGACAGGCACATCCGCCAAATCGGCCTGCCAAAATGAATAGAGATCCTCTTGCGTAACACGGCTGGAAGGAGCGAAACGAATCGCGAGAAGCCCCCCCGTACTTCCTTGAGTATACACGATGGGCCTGGCCGCGATGGACCCGCCCAAGAAGCGTTGATCGGCAACCACTCCGACAATGCGCAATGGAGCGGGGCCTGCATAATCTCGCAAAACTTGACCGACTGCCTCGGATGGTGAGTTCATTCCCAAGGCTGTCGCCGCTGCTTCGTTTACGATCACCGACTGTTCTCGTGTGATGTCCGACGTGGTTCGTGTCGTGTCGTTCGGAGCGCGCGTCTCCATTGATGTGAAGTCGGTTCCCGCCCGCAACGGAGTGTTGAACACGTTAAACCACTGGCTCGACACCGCTTGGCGATCCATGGCGACCGGCACCCCCCCGGGGAGAGCCACTGGAACTATCATCCGGCTCCCTTCTCCGGGTCCTGCGGAGCCGATCGCAGCATCAAGGAAACCGTCAAGTCTGCTCGCACGCGCGGAAAAGTTGGATACCCGTCCAGGATCAAAAACGGACTTCAGGTCGAATACGTAGAGGTTGGCGGTTTGAAAGCCCGGATCGATCGAACGGATCCGGGCCTGCTGGGCGGCCATGGTAAGCGCCAGTGTCCCTAGGAAAACAGCGACGGTATATTGAAGTGATACGACGCCAAAGCGCAGCGTCGCTCCACGGGAACGACTGACAGCCGCGCCGCCCCGAAGCAAAAGCGCAGCAGGTACGCTCATGTTGACGGCACCTGCAGCGAGCGCGCCAGAGAGTGCAATGAGCAACCAGGTCGCAAAGATCAACGCCAGAGTTAACGGCTGAGCCACGACCGAAAGCTTGAGCGAAAGCGCGAGCGACGCGTTGACTAGCGGCAACAGCACAATCGCCAAGGTGCAGCCAAACAGCGTGGCCAGCCCGGCGAGCCACGCGTTCTCACTCCAAGTCTGAAGAGCGAGTTCCTTCGGGGTCATTCCCATAAATCGCTTCAAGGCGATCTCGTGGCTGCGACGCCCTGCAGTCACTGCCGCAAGCGTTGCAAAGTTAAAAATCGCGAGCGTTAAGGTCAGCAAGCAGAATGCAGTTAGTAGACGCACAAATTCCGGATCGCCTAGCCGATCAGCAAAATCGCTCGAGAGCTCAGGGGCACCCAATCGGATGTCCCTGATCGGAACAAGGACGTAATTGATATCGGTGTCTGCAGTCAGCTGGCTCCCCCTGAGACGTGCCGCCATGGCTTCGCTCGAAAGCCGATTAATCGTCGCCTCAACGGATTCTCTATCGACTCCCGGCGACAGTTCCACATACGTGCGGCCTGAGAGGCTGAGCCACGCTGTAAGGGAGGTGTCACCGCCCTCCGGCAAGGTGGAAAGCGGCATAAGAATCGAGGGGCGTAAATGTGTGAGCCCCGCCGCATCTTCTACCACGGCCCGGATTACATACGGAGCGACAGCACCATCGATGCGGAAGCGCATCGTTCGGCCAACGGCCGCTTCAGGCGTTCCAAACCAATCTTTGGCGGTCGTTCTATCGATCACCATTGACCCCGGCAAGGCGAGCGCGGCAGTGGGATCTCCGAGAACGCTGCTTAAGCCGATTAGTTTGGGAAAAGCTGCATCAACGAAAGAGACCACCGCGCGATCGGATTCAGCGTCCCGAACCACATCAACTTCATATTCGACCACCCGGGCCAAACGTTTAACGCCAGAAACGCGACCCACGAGCGTGGCAGCAAGCGGCAGCGGCGCGTTGCTTGATGCCTCGATCGAACCTTCCGCCATCGCAGTTCTAGCGCTGACGATTGCCACGTTTTCGGAGCCTGGAAGCCATCGCTCGTAGCTGCGCTCATTTATGATGTAGAGAAGGATGAGGAGAGCGCTCGCCATGGCCACCACCAAGCCGGCGAGGTTCGGCACCATGAAGCGGGTGTCGGCTGCCGTCGCTCTGAGATCGAGCCCTCTCATCGACGACATCCGCGTCGGGCGTTCATGATACTATCTTGCCGTCGAGCATCTGGATCACTCGATCCGCTCGTTCTGACTCAGTTTTGGAATGGGTTACCATCACGACAGTTGTACCGGCTATGTTCAATTCGCCGATCAACCTCATCACCTCATCACCATTGGTGGTATCCAAGTTGCCTGTGGGTTCATCGGCAAAAATCACTGCAGGACGCCCAACGACTGCTCGGGCGATCGCAACCCTCTGTTGCTGCCCACCCGAAAGTTGCTGCGGACGATGATCGCCCCGCTCGGTTAGGCCAATACGCTCTAAAATTTCCGACACTTGGCGCAGGCGGGCTTCTTTGGCCATTCCACGATACATGAGTGCGAGTTCAACGTTCTGCCGAACCGACAAGTTTTCCAAAAGATTGAACTGCTGGAAAACAAATCCCATCTGCTCGCGCCTCAATAGCGACGCTTCCATGTCGGAGGCAGTTGTCACGTCTTCGCCGTCAAAACGGTAAGTCCCGCTAGTTACTCGATCCACCAGACCCAGGATGCTGAGCAGCGTGCTCTTGCCGCAACCCGACGGACCCATAACCGCAACGAATTCGCCCCGACCGATGTTGACGTTGATATTGGAGAGAGCGTGGGTCTCGACCTTGGTCGTAAGGTAGACCTTTCCCACATCATCGAGTCGAATCATCGAGCTCCTGCTCCCTGATTTCGGAAAAGAAGGGTTCGCGCGGTACCAAAGCGCTCGTAATCGGAAGTTACGATCCGATCACCGGGGATAAGGCCGTTCAATACTTCAACGCCGCCCGGGCTCTGCCGCCCCAGCCGAACTTGACGGCGTACCGCGCGTTTCATGTCCGGATCAACAACGAATGCTTCCGCCTGACCGCTTCCTTCCAGCCACGGACCAGATTCGGCAACAATCGCCTCAGTCGCTCGACTCAACGTCAGTCGCCCCTCGAAAGACTGGCCAGGTCTTAGGCCCCCCGGGGCAGGATCGACGAATACGAGATCGATTCCAAACCGTCCGTTTTCGACCTGCGATCGAACACTTGTGACCTTGAGACGGACCGGGCCGCTCGGTGTAGCTATGGTAGCGGCTTGGTCAATCCGAACTTGCGGAAGGTAGAATTCCTCCATGGTCGCCGTGAGCTTGAACGCAGCAGCATCATCGATGCGGCCGATCCGGGTGCCGGCTGTCAGACTGGCACCGAGCTCCGGTTGAAACCCTGTAAGAATCCCCGCAGCACCTGCTCGTACTTCAAGAGCGGAGCTGCTCGCTTCAAGGGTTCGAAGCTGATCTCGCAGCAGCGACTCTGTTGTGGCGAACGTCGCCGCCTGACGGCTAACTTCAGCGGTGTGGGCTGATAGCGCCTCTCGGGCCCTCCGTTCCCGAGCTTCTGCTTGCTCCAAGCGTCCTCGAAGACTTTCGATGGCGACGGTCGAAACAAGGCCCCTCTCAAACAGCTGCGACCTAAGCGAAAGCTCGCGTCGGGCTTCGTTCAGCTGATACGTGGCGTCATCTAACGTCGCTTCACGATCAATCAGCGTCTGGTTCAATTGCTGCGCACGAGAACGCGAATCTTCCAGGCTTCGTAGCAGCTCGACGCGTTGACCGGTCACGATCAACTGAAACTCGGGGTTACTAAGGCGAACAAGAACGTCGCCACGTGCTACCGTCATACCATCTCGAGCAAAAATTTCATCGACACGGCCACCTTGCATTAGTGTGACCTGGGTAGAGCGATCCGGAGCGATCTCAACGCGCACGGGAACGAAATCCTCAAAAGAACCGCGACGGACTTCGCCGATCGCCACCGAAGCACGGGACACATAAAGCGACCCCTGGCTCGGCAACACCGTAACGAAAACCCAGCAGAGACCGGCCAGGACTAATATTGCCATACCGATATACGCGACCCCGCGAATACGACGGCTGCGGTCAGATCTAGGTCGGTCCATAGAGAGCGGCACTGCCTCCGTCACGATCTTCTCGCAGCATTGACATATTCGACGAACGCGGCACTTAAGCCTTCCGCTGTCGCTGGCAGGCATGCAGCATTGCTGTTTCGCATCAGCCAAGACGATAACGTGTCGCTATCAGACCATCCGGAAAGCAAGCTTCCGATGATGCCAGTTCTTTGACAGCTCGTTGAGACTAGAAACTCGAGAAGCGTCGCGGCCTGACCATAGAAAACGGCCGTCGCCTCCGCCTCCACCGACGAAGGATCGAGCCGAAAGCGGATAGTCGATTGACCTGCGCGTTCAAGGTCAGCAAGTGCCGCTTGGAGGGAAGGGCTTCGCTTTAAGGGGTGGCCGTCAGCGAAAAACTGGGGAAGGGATTTGATCTCCGATCCATTGTCGAGAAGCTTAAAAAACTCTGCCCGTCTTCTCGCCAGAATTTCTGGAGGCTCACAAGACAGGGCAGACATTTCATCCACAACTTCGGACGGATAGGCCCGATTATCCTGTTTGGATCGATAAACAGCCGCAGCGTACCGGTGACAGATTTCGTGTTCGAGCGTGGCCCCGTCCTCGGGGGGTGCGGCGGAGTAGGATTGCATATCAAAGGCGATCGGGGAGTCATCAAGCGTCACGCGGGAAGCAGGCGAAGTCGCGCCAGGACTGCCTTCTAATCCTGCCCTCAAGCTACCGGCCTCTGACGGGTCCCACACCAAAACCCATGCTATGCCGTTCAGGACTTCCGCCTGGAATCGAGACTGGGCGTCCAGAACAACCACGCCAAGCGGCGGAGCTCCCACGCCCCACGTTTTGAACACTGCGGCCGCATTTTCGATATCAACTAAGGCATTCCGTCGGTCCTCGGCGGAATTCCCAATCACGTATCCTGATTTCCCAACCAGACAGTCGGACAAGCCTTCGCAAGAGTTCTCCACCTCCGGCGCTCTGCATCCAAAAAGGATCAAAGCGATGAAAGTGGATTGAAGAAAACCTCTCATCATCTCAACCCGGCAAATAGCGTCGACCTCCGGAGAGGTCGACGCATTCGACTAGTAGATCGCGTTGCCGTATTGGTCCTGGCCGACGTAGTTGCAGATGCAATCACGCTGCTGGCAGATACAGCGCAGTTGCGACTCCGAGCCCCGGGCCGAAGCATCTGGAGCGGAAGCGGTCGTACCCGCAGCCGGGAAGGCAACCATAGAAACAAGGGCGGCGGCAGAAAGTAGCAAGGTTCTCATAACAGCCTCCAAGTCGGGGCTCATACTAATCCCAGGATTGGGTTGGACGTCCCCACCACTTAGGGTAAGCACGATTGACCCAGCGTGAAAAGGCCCCTTGACCTGACCCCCTGAAACTCCTCCAGGAATAGCTAGAGTCCGCCCCTCGAAAGGACGGACAGAATGAAGCGATCACGGTTCACGGAAGAGCAGATCATCGGGATCCTGCGTGA
>VYKP01000132.1_pt1 | contig 34850 bp, 32 predicted proteins | sample 5114551 | NCBI WGS metagenome assembly VYKP01 (sample SAMN12291777, study PRJNA351875) | freshwater metagenome | isolation source: freshwater lake | place: USA: Michigan, Baseline Lake | collected 2013-08-09
TTTTCAAGTAAAAAATGTACCCAGTAGCCTCTTTTCAATTTTTTCTTAGAAGCGACCTGCAGTAAGGGTTTTGTTAATTTTTTAGTATTTATGTATGGGGGAAGTCCAGTTATACTAAATCTGGTTATTAAAAATTGATTATTCATTCCTCCTTTTGCCTCTCCGCAGTCCCAGAACCCCAAAAGTTCCAATTAATCTTAACCCCTATTAGAGATTGAAACTTGCAGGCAAAAATCAGCGATACTGATTGATAATTTAATTGGCTACAAGTTACCGAAAAAGCTTTTACTTCGTCAAATTATTCTCCCAACTTTGATAAATTGATATAATTTCTGGGGTCTATCTATTTAGCGATCGAGGTGGCTACATTAGGACTATTGGGGTTAATATCAATAGTCCGAGTTGCGGGAATAACGATTAAGTCTAAATCTTCCATTGGGATAGCACCAAGCAATACTTGATCCCCCATCACCAAAGCACCGACGAAACCGACGCGGTTTTTGAAACGAATTTCGATCGGTCCAACGTAGGGAACCAGTTGACGGGAACCATCAGCTAAAATTACCTCTTTGCGATCGATTTAAGTTAATTTTAACTGAATTTGAATATGTGCAGGAATGCAGAGATGCAAGGCTCCCGTATCAGGCAAGGCTGGGGTTTCTAGAGGTGATAGGGAACGATCAACGGGGTTACTAAGTTGTATTTTGGCTGAAACTAAACCCATTTTATCCTGTTGAGTTGGAGGAGTGGTCGGTCAATTATATTATACTAAATCCGTTGAGTATAGACTACATATCAGGAGAGGCAAAAGGCAAAAGGGAGAATAAATAATCAGTTTTTAATAACTGGACTTAGTATTAGCAGTGGCTATCTTTTGCTGGTAGCTATCAAGTAAATCGAAGAATAAAGTAGGTGGGGTTAAACGATAGTGAAACCCGACATTTAAGTAATTGGGTTGGGTTTCGTCAAATAAATTCCTGTAAAATAGCTTCGATTTGTCCTTTTAGAGGAGGAATATCATTTTCAACAATATCCCAAATAATCTCTAGATTAAGCTGGCATCTAGCCGTTGTTCAAACACGGTTTTTCCCTGTCGAGCCTACTTTTCTACACGCTCAATTGCTTCTAAAATATCTCGCAAGCGTTCGGTATCATCCCTCATAGTGGTATTGCTTCTTTAAGTACGCGCTCTCTGATTCTATCTTTAAGTCCCTGTTCGGTAACAATATCAACTTTGCAGCCTAACAAGGCTTCCAGTTCTCGAATTAACGGCAAGGGAAACCAGGGACTCCGACGTTCGCTACAATAATCAATTAATAAATCAATATCGCTTTTTTCGTCAGCTTCTCCCCGTGCAACAGAACCAAAAATTCACACGTTATTTGCGCCGTGTTTAGCAGCAATAGCAATGATTTTTTCCCGTTTGTTTTTGAGTAATTCGTCAATTTTCATGATCTACTTAGGGCTGGCTGAATAAATGTGAAATGTAGGCAAGGTAAGGGTTTTGTGGCTTTTCTCGCGAAACAGGTGCAAGATTTTGAGAGAATCGTCGTTCAAAACCTTGCGTCTTCATGGTTCCACGTCCTGTAGGGGCGAAGCATTCGGGCAATAATACTAAATCCAGTTATTAAAAACTGATTATTTATTCCCCCTTTTGCCTCTTGCCTCTTGCATGAGTGCCTATCCTGATATGTTACCTATACTCAACGGATTTAGTATAACCTATCGGTGAAACCAGAGATTTTCTATCCGAATGCTTCGCCCGTACTTTTTGCCGCAAACCCTAAATATTTGAGATTATACTAAATCCGCTTATTAAAAACTGATTATTTATTCTCCGTTTTGCCTCTTGCATGAGTGCCTGTCCTGATATGTAGCCTATACTCACTGGGGAGATACAGGCAACACGAATGATCAAGGTAATGCGTTACGGCGGATTGTTAATTTTAGTTTTTTTGACCGAATTGATAGCCGCAAACACGCACCCTACACTCTACCTCTAACTACTGATTTTATCGTCATCAATCAACCAATTCTCTAACTTTAAAGCAGGCACACGCTCAAATTCACGGGTATTTGCAGTAACAAGAGTCAAATCAAGCGCTAGGGAATGAGCAGCAATTAGTCAGTACCTAAGCAAAATTAATTACACATATCTAACCCCGCTCTTGCCTCTTGCCTCTTGCCTATCTTCACTAGGAAATTAATTTTGCACGACTACTTAAATCATTTGGACCAATTGGGGTTCCTACTTGCGCTAAATGTTTACGAATTACGGCATAGTGCTTATCTACAGTTGATTCTAATCGCAAAACTGTCAAGAACTCAAGAATGCGTTCTAGTTGCTGCACTAGACGGGAGGAACCACTCTTAACCACTCCAAATCTTAATTCACAGGCCACAATGACGCTTGTACAAACGCTTTCTTCGCCGACATCGACAATATGCTGGAAAACCTGACCTTGAGGATACTTGATCAAATTTGACAGGATGTTAGTATCAAGAAGATATTGATAGGTCATTGGGTGGTACTAAAATGTGCTGTCATCAAGGGGAAGCAACCCTTCATCTATGTCAGGAAAATTGTCTGTAATGTCTGGTAAAGTAGTCAGCAAAGAAAGTAGAGAACCGGAAGAAATCGGCTCAATGATTAAGCGATGACCTTCTTTGCGTAACAAAACTTCTGTGCTTGATAGGGCAAGTTCAGGAGGAATAGTTAAGACTTGCTCTTGTCCATTTGTTAGTAAAGAAACCTGACGCAAGTTTTGCATCTGTTGACCTCTTTGTTAATAATCGCCTTACTATTTTAACCTGAATATTGCTTGATATAAATAGGGTTTGCGGCAAAAAATACGGGCGAAGCATTCGGATAGGAAATCTACGGTTTCAGCGATGGGTTATGCCCGAATGCGGCTCTCTTGGATTTGGTGGGTAAAATGTATTCTAAGATACAGTCCTGCTGTCGAGGGAAAGGAACCACAGGGACGCAGAGGACACAAAGATCGATCGCTTCTATGGCAAGTTAGCTCATCTGAGGGTTCTCCTCGACTTTGTGTGATAAGTTTAACTTACTATATGATCGATCTCTGTGTCTGGAGTGGTTCCCTCCACTCCCTCACCAGCAGGACTGTGGCTTGTGAATACATTTTACCCACCAAATCCAAAAGAGCCATTGCTAATTGTCGGTATTTCTGCAAATGTGGGATGCACCCCTTTGATTACCCGTTAATTCCTACGTCGTGGTTAGTCGGTTGATTCGTGAATCAACCTACATCTTTATCCCTTTTGATGTGGCCGAGTTTTAAGACAATTGGTTATTAGGTCAAGAACTCGCGTTAATGTCAGCGAATAGAGAACAATGATCAGGCCAGCGATTCTCCCACTTCTAAGAGAGGACAAAAGGGAAAATAGGGGGAAACCGTCCACCGATAGAATTTTTTGCTGCTGGTGGACTGAAGATTAAAACGCAGGGAAACAAAAGGGAAAAAGGGAGATACGGAACAATTCCAACTGAAAGCCGGCTTAGAACTGCTATGATCGCCCTGCAAAGACCAAGCAGGGTAGTGAAAAACCTCCCGGACGAGGGATTTTCCTTCATCGGTAACTTGGGCGCAGCTGCGATTAATGCCCGAAACCAAACAGAGACTATTACCGATACAATTGTCGTTAGAAGCCACGATCAGGATATCTTCCCCAGTGGTGGTTAGTTCAAAAGCGATAAAATCTCCAGCTTGCCAACGACTCAGGACTTGTCCCTGGGCATTCTGGTAGATAGCGCCGCAGTTTTCAGGATCGAGAAGACGATTACTATCGGGATCTAAGTAACCGCAAACCCTTCCCATCAGACGAGTTCCATCCTGAAACCCATACACCCAATCAAAGGTATCAATGTTAGCGGCCTTTTGATTGTTTTTGTTAATCAATAGTAATCGATCGCTGACCACGGTTATTAATTCTCTATAAAACTAAGCTTCCCTTAATAATAAAGGTATCACTAAATACTAATTTCCCAACGAAAAGATTTATTAATCTTAACTTGTCAGTCCTGGGAGAGAGTCAACTGGTTAGCTTAAATCAAGGCCAAAACCTGCTATCTTATGGGGAGACAAAAATTATCTAGATCTTGTTTTAGCGAGTGGTAGTAAGGGCATGGCGTACAAGCGGGTATTATTAAAACTGAGTGGGGAGGCCCTGATGGGCAATCTCGGCTATGGGATCGACCCGATGGTGGTTTCCGCTATCGCTCAGGAAATCTCCGAAGTGGTTGACCAGGGCATCCAATTGGCGATCGTGGTCGGTGGGGGCAATATTTTTCGCGGGGTGAAAGCCGCCTCGGCCGGCATGGATCGGGCTACGGCCGATTATATTGGTATGATAGCAACAGTCATGAACGCTATGACCTTGCAGGATGCCCTAGAACGAGCGCAAGTACCGACTAGGGTATTAACGGCCATTGCGATGCAGGAATTAGCTGAACCCTACATCCGCCGGCGGGCAATCCGTCATCTGGAAAAAGGTCGGGTGGTGGTTTTCGGTGCGGGATCGGGTAATCCTTTCTTTACCACTGATACCACGGCAGCCTTGCGCGCTGCCGAAATTGATGCGGAAGTGGTGTTTAAAGCGACGAAAGTGGATGGAGTTTATGATTCCGATCCCTCCCACAACCCTAATGCGCGACGCTTTCAAAGTCTCACCTACGGTCATGTGCTGACCCATGATCTGCGGGTGATGGACGGAACTGCGATCGCTCTGTGCAAGGAAAATAATATCCCGATAGTCGTTTTCGATCTGTCGGTAGCAGGTAATATTGTTCGCGCTGTCAAAGGTGAACCCGTTGGAACATTGGTAGGAGGATTCTGTGAAGTTAGCTGAAGTTCAAGACCACATGCAGAAAACCGTCGAATCGACCCAGAGAGCTTTTAATACGATTCGTACCGGCCGCGCAAATGCTTCTCTTTTAGATCGGATCGTGGTGGAGTATTATGGCATGGAAACTCCCCTCAAGTCCCTAGCGACTATTAGCACTCCCGACGCAACTACGATCGCTATTCAACCCTTCGATCGTACCAGTATGGGGGCGATCGAAAAGGCGATTTCTCTCTCGGACGTGGGTTTAACCCCCAGTAATGACGGTCAGACTATTCGTTTGAATATCCCTCCCCTCACCAGCGATCGCCGCAAGGATTTGGTCAAATTAGCGGCAAAATTGTCCGAAGAGGGAAAGGTAGCGATCCGCAATATTCGCCGGGATGCGATCGATGCTATCCGTAAACAGGAGAAAAGTCACGAGATTTCTGAGGATGAATCCAGGGATTTACAGGATCAAGTGCAGAAATCCACCGATAAATTTATCGCCAAAATCGAGGATTTATTAACGACAAAAGAAAAGGATATCATGACCGTTTAAGTTTTTTTCTTCTAAGGGATAGAACAGACAAAAAGTCTGTTCTATTTAGGGTTTTATACCCCTGTAAAAGCTAGGGGAGAGCGGGAAGGTTTGAGGGTGAAGTCTTTCCGCATGAAAATGACGAAATAATCGATGCTATTGTCCCTATCGATTTGTGGCGAGAGATTGGGTCTGAAGAGTCTGCTGTATAGTGATTGCTAACCTTATTATAACAGATAATGTCATTAATCTCTATAGTCAGCGATTCCCTCTGGCGATTGGGCAATCGAAGGTAATAATGGATACTGGCAGAAAAAAAGTAAGTCAGTCTCTTGTCACTGGATTTCGACTGCCAAAGCAGAGATCGCATCTAATACCAAATTTCTAAATCCATGACAGACATCCAGGCTCGAATGCTTGCCAAACCTGTATTCGTTGTGACGCGAATAAAAAAAAATGGTATTAGAAGGTTCTCAATTAGCCCCGCAATACTTATCAAAGCTGATAATTGTTATAGCTATCGCCTATACAAGTGCCACAATGCAAGGTAAAAAAATTAAGGATATGGGAATCCAAAAATATGTCACAAGACCTGAAAAAAGATATAAAGGTCAACGCAGACACAGCAGTTTTTATGTGGGTCAAAATCTCTATCATTGGCTCCAGCTACATCAAATGTTCCAAAAAAATATAGAAGAGCTAATGCAAATTAGCAGCTATCGGTTGAAGGATTACATCAAAGGACAAAGAGCGATATCGCTTGCCCTATCTACCTTCTAGCTCGTTTGTCCCCCTCTCAGAGAAAAACCATAGTAATTACTTTAGTTACCAAGCAGGATCTATGGTGGAACAACAGGTTAGAGGTTAATAAACACTATGTTGAGGGAGCCTATGAACAACTTATCCAAAATATTCGTAATCAGCGAGGAGCAAACAATTTTATTCATGAATATCGCTCTACTTCATTAGTAATGGAAAACTTTCTGTCAGGAGATAATGAGTTACTGATACCAACTACCCAAGGTTATGTTCAACGGTTAAAAGTTGCCAATTTTAGGTATTTTCTTAATGCGATCGAGTCTCTTTTTCAAATCTCATTGAGCGTTTAGGAGAAGTAAGCTAATGGCTATTCTTGATGAGGAAGACAGAAAGCTGATTATCTCTTTGTTAAATGAATACTCTGAGAAGCTTCTTAATATGTGCGAACAAATAGATAGGCAGCAAAGAAACTTCGATTTTTTATGGTTGCTGTTAACATTTGCCTGGACGATGGGTGTTTATTGGTTATTTTCTACAAAAATAATTACAATTATTACAATTCTTATAATAACTATCGTTTCGCAATCATTCATAATTTACATTTATTTGGGAATACAAAAGCCAAGGCTAGAATTATTACAAAGAAAAGCTTCAATAATATCTTCAAAACTTGAGAAAGTTATACGGGCTGCCTCTCAAGCTCAGGAACATACTACCATGACAGGAAAATTTTTCGGCAATCTTGAAGTAGATTTGCGTTTATCAGATGCAGAATATGCTTTACAGCACTACAATAATCTGGTCAAAAAAAGAAAATTTTTTGATATTTATAAGCTCAATTATCTCCTCCCGTAGCGACATTTTTAAATCTTTCTTGCGCGGCAGAAAAAGCCTCTTTCATCACCCTTTGAATCCTCTTAGGATCGGGTTTTTTACCCCCCATTAAATCGCCAAAATAGACACAAGCGCCCTCTCCTAGGGCCCAGGTATAGGCTGCGGACCAAGAAGCGGCGATGACACTGCCAAAACCAGGGATAAATTTCACCAATTCCCGACCGATGGCCTGGGCCAAAAAGCCACCAGCGATCGCACTGACGACTCCACCGGCTTGAGATGGGGTTAAGACTTGACCGTATAATTTACCTAAAACCCCCACCATTGACACTTGTAGGGCGGTTAACACCGGCATAGTCGCGAAGGGTAAGGGAATCGCCGCCAAGGTCGCCGCTATGACGGAAAAGGCTAACATATAGCGTCGGGCCACGTCCCGATAGAGATGGCCTAATTTATTGCTGGTTTCCCGGTCTAAAAGTTGGTGGATGGTGTTAGCCTCAGCTTTTGGCAATAAATCGGCTAAATTGTCTCTAAATGCCTCTAAACCGTAAAAAACGGGGTTGTAACCGTCTTCCTCTAGGGTGAAATCGATTAGCACAGAATTGTCGTATAAATCCTTAAAAGTTTCTTTAATTTCTTGATAGGCGCGATTGATATCCTCGAAATCGGGAGGATAAGGGGGATGATCGGCGATATTAGGAGGATAAAGCTGATGAATGCAGGTTACAGCCAGTAAACAGGGGATTTTAGGATATTTATGCCGCAGTTGTTTGGTAATTTCCAGAAGGCTATCGGTGGCAAAATCATCAATTTTTACCGTCACGATAAAAACTTGGGCGCGTCCCGTATTTTCGGCTAAATCTGCCAATAATTCCGCGATTACTGTGTCTGTGTGTTGATAGGCATCCCCTAACCCCACCGTATCGGTAAAAATCAACAGGGGTAAATCTTCTGCGGGGTAGGTGTAGCGCTGGGTGTTTTCGGTGTGGGGACGGAAACCTTGCCCGACGATTTCCGCCGAAACTCCCGTTATTCCCCGAATAATCGAACTTTTTCCCGTTTGCGGTTTACCGATTAACAGCGCCTCGGTGGTGGGTAATTCTTGACGGACTTTTTCTAAAATTTCCGCCACTTGACTATCACTGACACTAAACCACTGGAGGACAGTATTAGTCAACTGGTCGATGGGAAGTCTTTTCATCACTTCCCCCGTGAGACTATTCCAAGTATTGACCAAAGAATCAATGGGCAGTTTATTAGTCATGGGGATTAGAAGGGTTTATGATAACTAAAATAGAGATTTTCAGCCATAGAATCAGACGATGACAAAAGCCGCAATTAGTCCGCAAGATTTATCATGGCCTTTTTGGCCAATTGTACCACTTTATCCCTACGGTCAAAGACGGACAATTCGCCAAGAGGTGGTGAAAGATACGCTCTGGACATTTGAGCAATTGCAGGGTATTTTTTATGTGGTTGTGCCGATTCGCATGACGGTAATTAAGTTAGCATCTGGGGGTTTATTTGTTTATGCACCTGTGGCCCCGACTCTGGAATGTATTCGCTTAATGCGTGAGTTGGAAAGTGAACAAGGGGAAGTTAAATATATTATTTTGCCGACGATTTCTGGGATTGAACATAAGGTTTTTGTTGGTCCTTTTGCCCGTTATTTTCCTAAGGCTATAGTTTATGTTGCTCCTAATCAATGGAGTTTTCCTCTTAATTTACCTTTGAGTTGGTTGGGTTTACCGGCAAAACGAACGGAAATTTTACCTGCTGACTCGGCAACTACTCCTTTAGGAAAAGATTTTAGTTATGAAATTTTACCCGCAATTGATCTAAATGTGGGATACTTCTCGGAGGTGGCTTTTTTTCATCACTACTCTCAAACTCTGCTGCTGACTGATGGTATTATTTCTATTCCAGAAAATCCCCCCGCTATTTTAGAATTAGACCCCTATCCGCTGCTGTTTCACGCTAAAAATACGGCTAAGGATCTGGTGGAGGATACCCCAGAAAATCGCCGTCGGGGTTGGCAGAGAATTTGTCTTTTTGCTCTTTATTTTCAACCTCCTGTTTTAGCTGTTCCCAATTGGATTAAGGTGTTTAGAGATGCTTTTACTGCTAAGGAAAAGAGTAAAAAAGCCTATTTTGGTTTATTCCCTTTTCAATGGGGGGATGATTGGCAAAAGACTTTTTTAAATTTGCGTTGCGAGGGGAGGTTAATAGTAGCCCCCATTTTGCAAACTTTGATTCTTAATCGCACTACTGACGAGGTTAGTCAATGGGTTGATAGAATTTGCCAATGGCCGATTAAACAGGTTATTCCTTGTCATTTTGCTAGTCCGATTCAAGCTGATAGTCAAGAGTTTCAGCAGGCTTTTTCTTTCTTGTCAAAAGATTCTTATTTACCCAAAGATGACTTGGAATGTTTAGAAAGTATTGATAGCTTTTTAGTGCGTTGGCGATTGACTCCTCCTTCTGATAAAAAATTGTAATTTATGGCTAATATCTGCTATAATGTATGCGTTTGTTAGTTGATTGCTAATTAAGGTCATGCAAATTACTGAAAATCCCAGTAACGATGACATCATCATTGGGGGAGTAAATTACTGGCAGCAGTGAAGATGACCAAAAAGGGCAAGAAAGAACTACAAAGGCACAAAGAACACAAAGATTTTCTCAACCATAACTTTCTAGCAGGAAGCATACTACCAAAAAATCGGAGCGGTGGCTGAACCTTCAGTCACAGATATCGAAAACCCAGAACCTGCATCACTTCTTGGAAAATTACCCTTTGGTAAATGCTTAAAAAGTTCTGTAAAGCTATATGTTAGACTTTCTTAAGTCTTAGTTTTTATCCCCAGCCCTTTACTATTGCCCCCACATTTTCGCTAACCGATGTGATTGCCAAAACCTTCCCATAATTTCGTTCTATGTCTTTCCATCCCCCAAGGTCATCGTAAATTTTTGCCTGTCCCTTGATGCCAAATTTACCTTCGCTTCCACTTTTGTCCCATGCAAGCCAACTTTTTTACTAATATCCTCTTACCCATTGGCCTAGGCGTTTTAATGTTAGGCATGGGATTGGGGTTGATTGTCGCCGATTTTCAGCGTATTACCCGTTATCCCAAAGCAGTCCTCATCGGTTTAGTCAATCAAATTATTATCCTACCGATCATCGGCTTTATTATTGCTTCTCTTTTGCCTCTCCAGCCAGAAATTGCCGTCGGTTTAATGATTGTCGCCATTTGCCCTGGTGGTCCATCTTCCAATGTTTTAACCTATTTAGCTAAGGGAGATGTAGCCCTTTCTGTTACTTTAACGGCTTTTAGTAGCATCATCACAATTTTTACAATACCTTTTTTAGCTAGTTTAACTATCCAGCATTTTATGGGGAAAAGTGCCGCCATATCCCTACCTATTGGTTCCACTATGGGGCAGATATTTTTGATTATAGTTTTACCTATGATCATCGGTATGACTATCCGCCATTATTTCCCTTTATTGGCCAAAAGTCTCGAACCGATAACTAATCGTTTGGCCGTAATTTTTCTAGCAGTTATTATCTGTTTATTAATCCTGAAAGAATGGGAACGTTTACCTTTATTTATCGCTCAAACTGGCATCTCAGTGATCATTTTAAATACCACTGCTTCCCTAATTGGGTTTTTCAGTGGTCGTTTATTTCAATTAACTATTCCCCAAAGAATTTGTATCGCGATTGAAGTGGGTATTCAAAGCGGCACTTTAGCTATTGCTATCACAGCCGGTTTATTAAATAATCCCGATCTAGCCATTCCTGCAATTGTCTATAGTTTATGGATGTATGTCAGCGCTTTTATCGCTGTTTATTATGGTCGCAAAAAAGTAGCTTTGGCAAAATAGGTAAATCCGGTGATAGGATGATGACGTGAGGAGGAGTGCCGGAGGTGTTAGCGGGGAGAAAAAGCGGCCGTAATCATTATAAGCCAAGACCGAGGTGCAAATACGAGATACACTCCAAGAATACCTAGGGATTCTCACCAACCACAGCGATGCTACTAGCATAAATCTGAGCATTTTTCAAGTTAATTGGAGGAGGATTTTGTGGGAATTTATCTCGGTCATAATTTTACCAAAAGTAGCGATCGGGGTGAATAGTTGTCTGACGTTGTTGGGAATTGTATTCTAGCAGGTATTTTCGGGCGATTACTTCCTGTTCTTCTAATAAGAGTAGCTCATTTTGTCCAATTTCTGTATCGGTAGAAAGGAGGATGACTTGAGAGGAAGCAGCGGGAAAATAACGTTCAACTAAATTATGGCGATGGGAAGAATCTAAACGTCCGAGGGGTGTATCGATAGCGATGGGTAAATCTCGTCCGGAGACTCGCGCTAATCCCCACAAAAAAGCGATCGCTAATAGTTGTTTTTCTCCAGCAGAAAGACGGTGTTTAGGCACATTTTGTCCATCGGGACCAAAGAGAGATAGACCAAAAGTATCAGCATCGATCGCTATTTTCTGAACTAGATCGGACTTATGCAATAAATAACGAAAACATTCCGCCACTTCTCCCTCTAATCTATTTAATTTTTTTAAAGTTAAGCGTTCTTTAAATACTTTTAAAGTTTGCTGTGCTTTGACAATAGCATTGACGATATGTTCGTTACTTTGGGATTCTAAAGCTTTCTCACTATAGGCAAATAATTCTTTTTTAGTTTTCTCAATTTTCTTTTTGATTTCCTCATAATTTTTGTGGCTTTGCTCGTATTCCCCTTGAGCATTTAGATACTTTTTTTGAGCGGTTTTTAAGTTATTACTCAGGGTTTCGTATTCTTCGGGAGAGGCTGCTACTGCTAATTCTCGCTCTAAATTATCTAAGTCAGTTTCCAGATTTCTTAATTGTTCTATTGCTTGATGAGCGAGGTTAATTTGTGCCGGTAATTGATGGGTTAAGACTCGATTTAATAACTCGATCGCCTCCTCGTCTAAATCTAAGTAAGGAGTAATCAAAGAATCGTTATCCTCAGCTAAAAACTGATTTTCTTGCTCTAAAAACTCCCTAATATTCTCTAATTGTTCTAAAGTTAAATTCAGTTGTTCTAAATAAGTAAGTAACTTTTTATCTCTGGATTCTAAAACCGATTGAGCGACCTTAGCTGATTGAAATTGTAGCTCTTTTTCTCCCTGAATTTTAGCGGCTTCTAGGAGAGGAAAAATTAACTTTAATGGTAATAATTCCCCCGCTAATTGACCTAAATATTCCCTCTGTTTATCTAACTTTTTATCTACCTCTTTTTTTCTGCTCTCTAATTGACTTCTTTCGGCGGCAATTTTGCCGCCATCAATGCGAAATTTATCCGAGACTGCATCAAAATCATTTCTAACTAAATCTAAATTTTTTTGTTGAGTTTCCATCTCTTGCCGAGCCAATTCTAAATCTTCTTGGTACTCGGCTAATTTTTTCTCGATCGCTTCAATAGTTGCCAGTTCATTTTCTGCTGCTAATAACCGGCGCTTGCGACTAGCTAAAATATCCAGATCAACGGCTAATCTTTCCGCTAATTCTAACCCTAATAAAGTCTGCATCGAATCCTTAACGCTGTCAGGAGGCACATCCTGTTCTGCCAATTCTTTTACCTGTTCCCCATCAAATAAAAACAGGTTAGAAATACCCAACGGTAATAAAGTTTCAATATATTCATCCCAAGTATTAGCTAAGGCAGGATCGGGCCAATCTTCATCTAAAATACCGAGGGTATCCTTACCATCTTTAGGCTGTTTTGTCCAGTATCTAACGATACGATATTGTCGCCATTGTTCATTAACTAGATGTTCAAAAGCCAGTTCAATTCTCGCTTGATCGATGAGAGAAGCTTGATTATTAACTGCCTGACTAAGAAACTCGGCATAACTTAAATTATTGCGAGTAGAACACTTCGCCCGCGCACCATACAAAGCCAAACGAATCGCATCCATTAAAGTAGTTTTACCGCCCCCATTCATGCCTCCTAAAAGGATAATCGGACAGGGATTGTTATCTTTTTCAGGACGTAAATTAATCACTTGACGACCGGCGTAGGGTCCGAAATTTTGCAAAACTAATTCAGTAAAAATCATTAACAGTCAGGGGTGAGGAGCGGTAATTTCTATCCTAGACAAGTATAACAAGCGATCGGAGCTAATCTCCCTATTTTCGGCTTGTGGGATGGGCAGACTAGGGAGAAAGTAAAATAGAGACGTTGGGGGCAACGTCTCTAGGAAATTTAGCAAAAGGTCGAATTTTTATTTAATTTTGCTTTTTATCAGGCGTGTTAGGGAGAAAATACCGCCTAGGGTCAAGAGGGCGAGAACATTATCCGCTTCTGGAGTAGTAACGCCACCGTTGATAAAAAATTGAGAGCGGTTCCAAACACTTCCCCCCACCCTGCGACCTAAAATTCTGCCTTGAATATCGCCGTCGAGGAAGTGAATACCGCCATAACGACGGGAAATACCGGCTTCACCCGCCGCTTCTGAGAAAGTATCCCAAGAAAGAGTTACCGGACTAACAGGAGTGATGCCCGGTTCAAAAGCTGAAGTACCGGGGGCAAAGGTGACAGAACCACCAAAGACATCACTACCAGTGAAAAGACGCAGGATTTCCGCCCCAGCGGCACTAAAGGCACTATGGCCAGAGGTATATTCGGCAAAGGGTGGCGAAGGAGGACCAAAGGGATTCTGGTAGGTGAGAAATTGGGTAGCGGGAATAGTAATCGTTCCTAAACCGGGGCGGCCCCAAGCGTTAATTTCAAAGACTCCATCGCCGTTACTGTCAGTCCCGATTAAACCCAAGCGACCTAACTCGCGAATCACGCGCACGGGACGGGCAGAATTATAGGATAGTTTCGCTTCCCAGGTGGCAATCCCTGCGTCCATAACCGCATTACCGAGGGCGAAGAATAACTGCACATCTTCGTCGAGAGTATTATTATCCCGCTGCGAGATATCTTGCCCGAACTCCATCCATGTACCCGGAGGGAAGGGGGTTCCAGGGCCATCTTCCCAAAATTCAGCAATTAGTTTCTGTTCGTCGGTGAGATTGGCACTGAATGCCACCACATCAACCGCTTGCTGGATGAAAGCGGGATTGATATCTACTCCCACTAAAGCAGCACTAATAGGAACCACTGTACCATTAGCCCGGGTGATCGTTCCCGCCTGTAAATCCGCCGAAGCGTTGGGATCTAACAGAAAACGGATGATTTCAGGGGGACGGTATTGAGCATTATCGGTTAAAGAGAAGGATTGCACCGTTCCCCAGTGGGGGGTGAGATATCTCTGTAGTGCTGAACCAGAATCGATGGGAACACTCTCCGGAGTCCAGAGTTCGATATTGACCACTTGAGTGGGAGTGTTGGGGGTGCTGTAACCGATGGTATCAACGTAGTTGTTTAACTGATTGGAACCGTCATTACGACGGGCATTCATCAGTGTGGCGGCGATGGTGTTACCGATTCCCGCTGCCGTAGTGGTATCGGTGCTGGTATTGTTGGGGTTGTAACCAAGACTATTCATCCGAGCAGTCAAATTAGCCGTTTGTGTGGGTAGCAGTTCCGTTAACACCCGATAGGCGGCAAAACTAATCGCTTCCTGTTTATTGGCTTGAGTATTTTCGCTCGTAGGACGTTGTAAAGTATCTCCTAGAACGGTACTAATGGGGGTAGCTTCGTAGGCTGACCAAGCATCGTACATAGCAGTGCCAAGGATGCCATAGAGCCGAGAAGCTACCGTTGGTCCCTGGGGTTGATTTCTAACACCTTGAGTGGCTGCACCAATCCAACCACTAGCCACCGTGACCGCTTGAGCAGATGATACTGGCAGCAAGGCAGTGGAAGCAATCCCTAAAGGGAAAAGGGTTAAAGAGAGTATTTTTTTGTACATGACCTGCAAATGGGAACAAATAGGCGGAAAGCGAGGAAAAACAGGCCAAGAGAAGGATTATCTCTCAGATAATTTCAATTCAGGCCAGCTTAGTTTTTGGGTCTTTGGACTCTCGATAAAATTCCCAGGGTTCCCAAGACAACTAACCCCACAGAAACGGAAGGTTCAGGAACAGGGGTTGAAAAAACCGCTAACTGCTCATCACGACAGGGGAAAAGACCATCCCCTGGGGTAAGGGTACAGCCACCATTAAAGGTGGTTAACTGTGCGTTTAGCAGTACAGGGTCGCTACTAGCCGGTCCATGGTCGCGAACTACGTTCCACACTTCTGCTGTCAAGGGATTGAATAACCCATTACCAAACAACACTTGATTAGGATTAGGCAGTTGACCGATACCGACTTGAGCAGAGAAATTACCCAGTCCATTTAAACCAATTACTTCTCCATCGGCAAAAAATGCCGAAGCATTGACGGTAGGATTGGAGAAGTCGTCTTCACCACAACCCCCGACGCAAAACTCAGGGTTATTGAAGATAACCCACCACATGGTATAGGCAGCCCCAGGGGATAAATTGCTAGTGGACACGGTACTGGCAATTCCCGTCGCCGTTCTAGTTAGGGTTCCCGTGGAACCAGCAACGGTGCCGCTATTAACCAAGTCTAAAAGAGATACGTTTTGAACTAAAGCCGCTTGCGCTGGGGAGGTAGCGACAAATGCCCCTAGTAAAGCGATGGTAGAAACCGTTAATTTTTTGATCATTTTGGGCTTTGAATTTGTACTATATCAGTTGATTAGCAGCAGAACTTTTGCGGAAGCATTAGCGGGGCTACTCCCAAAGACAGATGACTAACTTTTCTGCTCAGTCTAAGCGCATTTATGCCCAGCGTCAAGTTAAGTTTTTTTAAAAGATTGTATCGTACTGTAGGGGGAGCCAAAGCTTAAAAAAAGCTCAAGTAAGCTCCGATGGACAAAACTGGCTGGATAAGTTTTCCACAGAAATAATCCTTGGGCTGCCCATTTTCCCTTTTTTTGATGACCCCTCAGTAGATTACTTTTTTCAAAACTATACCTATCAATCGTTTCGGACTCTTTTAAGTTTTCTATCTTTTTGTTAAGAAATATACACATAATGGACTTAATAAGGGAGAGGGCAGTATCATGACGCAAGATGAAGATAATTGCCAATTCAGGTCTAAATTGGCAAATCAATTTTCACGGAATAAATCTCAAAGAGCTTGTATTCCTGATCAGTAAGACAAGAGGAACACCACAATGACCACCTTAAACATTGCATTTTCTGGAACTCTCCTACGATTTGTGGACTACCAAAAAGAAGTTTCCCTAGAAGCGGAAACCATCTCCAAAGCTTTACGGACTCTCACGGAAAAATATCCCTCTTTAACGGCTTCTCTCTACGATGCGAATGGCGAAGTTCGCAAAGTTCATCGACTCTTTTTAAATGGGGAACAGCTTTTCTCGAATGAATTAGATCGGAGTATTCAAGAAAATGATCGCTTGCAAATTTTAACAGCAATTGCTGGTGGTTAATTAAAAATATGAAATAATTCCCAGCTTTAACTATCAACAGGGAAGATTAACTGTTTTGTCGGGCAGGTTTATCTACCTAATTACTGGCTCTTCTCGACTTTGTGTGATAAATCAGTGCTTATCATGGGTAGTAGTCTTGCTAGGCAAGCCTTTGAAGACTATATTTCTAGAAAATTATCCCTATTCTTCTTCCTTCCACACAGCAACCAGAAGAGCCAATTACCTAGTCTTATTTTATTGCCACAAAATTTTTAGCTGAGGACGACAAAATGATTAGTACAGTTGCCGCAACTACTCCCACTTTATCTCCACCGAGAACCAGTGAACTTACTCTCGCCGCCTGTCCGACTTTATTCACTCCCTTGCAGATGCACCAGCGAGAACTTTTGCGCTTAGGATTAAATGGTTGGGCGGGATGGTTGCGCGATCACTTGATGAGTATTCAAAAGTTAGTGGAAAACTATCAAACCAGTATGGTAGTTGCCATGGCCCATCTGCGCTACATCAAAAATGTCACTTTTCACGATTGCGAAACGATTCAACTCGTCACCCGTGCCAGTTGCATTAAGGGGGGAGTATTATTAGAAATGCCCTCTAGTATCTTGGCTGATAATCAAGAAGTGGCACAGGTAAAAATCAGTTTACGTCCAGTAACAATCACCGATCAAGTGAGTTTAGGAGCAAAACCGGGGCGATTGCCAGCGGAAGTGATGAATTTATTCTCGGAAGAAGAAATCTCGAAAAATCTCGAACGTCCAGTCCAAAAATTAACCAAACAAATTGAAGAACAAAAACAGGGTGAATTAATCGCAGAAGGTCGTTATCCCTTCCAATTGCACCGCTATGCTCTTGATTTTGCCGATCAATGGGCTTTTATGGAAGCGGCAGCCTACATTAATGCTAGTCGGGAAAAACTGGTTCTTGGCCAAGGTAGCAAACAACCAGATCTGAAAGTGGGTTTCAGTCATCCCCTACAACAAATAGATATCGAACTGCACAAACCCTATTTTCTGCTTGATGAAGGAGTTGTGGACACGAAAGTCTATCTTTGGCAGCACCGGGTAGTTTTTATCCATCGCTTACTAGGTTACGGCACGGGAGCGGAAGAGAGCTACGCCACGGCGATCGAACAATTTGACCAGTAATCATCTAAAATCTCGCCAAAAACAGCGATCGGTCAATTGAGTACCGATCGCTGAGTAGGGTTTGCGGCAAAAAGATGGCTCTTCGTTACTCTTTATGCTAAATCAACAGACAAGATGCCAAGATAACATACTTCTAACCCAAAAATTCCGAAAGTTTCTAAAGCCATAGGCTCTCCGTTTTATTAGTTTCAGTTTATTGTTGATTCCCTCGACCACCCCATTCGTTGTCCTTCGCTCGAAATAACTAATTATTTCTCCAAACCAGTTTCGGATTGTTTGACAACTCTTAGTAAAAACACTGGAGGATTTTGCCAACCATTCCGAGATGGATAGCAGTCCTTCTGTCGGATTCTCTGAGGTTTCATAAATCTTTCTAAATTCTTCCTTTAACTCGTGCATCTTTTTCAAATTTGGCAAAGTTTCTTTGATAGCTTCTAGTTTGATTTTTTGAGTTTCCGTTAAATCTTTTTCATTTTTTAACAAGCTATATTTACTTCGCTGTCCTCTATCATTCTTTGAATCTCTTCTTCCGTTACGTCATTTCTTCGACTAACATTTAAAATATCTCCTTCTTTTAATTGTTCGAGTATATTCTCGGCTAGTCTTTTCGTATCGCACTTAAATTGACGACGATTAACTTGTAGGTACACTGGTTGTCCTGAGATTGGTAAATCTTTGACTAAATGTCGATGATTTTGGTGTAGTTTATCGCTCTCTAACCCACAATGAGGACAGGACGTTCGGCGAGATCAGTCGAGCCGTTGCTTTTTGATTTTTCGATTCGATTCGGCAAACTATACCGATATTTTCTAGGTGTAGATAGCCTTGAATAGAGGTTCCTTTTAGGTTCAAAAATTTGTCAAGTATCATAAGTAAAATACTCTGGTTTTTGGCTATTATATCAAATTTTAACTCGATTGCCTATCTTTTGGTATTAATTTATTTGTGCCGTAAGTGTCTCCCTGTATAGGTTTTAGCTATTTTAGAGTATAGGTTATCTCATCGAATTTTATTTTAAGTTAATTATTTGCATAACAATTACTGAAAAGCCGTACTTTTTGATTGACAAAAAGTCTAAAAGTCTTACCCAACAAGGTTTTTAGATGTATTCAGCCAGCCCTAGATACTGTCCTCGATTCAAGCAGCCATGTCTAGCCCCTCGCCTCCACAGTTTAAACTGTCTGCTTGTCAAGTACAATTTATACAAAACAAGTGGGATTGCCCTGCTAAGTATATAGGGACAAGAAAATTGTTATCCGGACAAAATTAAGACAAGAGGTTGATAAAAACATCATGAATCGTACCCTAGCCAAAAAAATAGCAGCAGAAGTCGATAGTCGTTTTGGCAATTTTATTCGCGAACGCATTAACCCTGGAGTTTTAGAACGGGATGCCAATGGTACTTGTATATCAGAAGATATTTTTGCCGAAGCTTGTCGTTTAGGGATGACTCCCTACCCTGTAACTCAAGAATTAGGAGGTGGAGGGGCTGATCAGCTATCCTGGGGAATGATGCTCGATCGAGTCGGTTATCTCTGTCAAGATCTATCCTTTCCCTTCGTGATTTCTCTGCGCGGTTCGGTGATGAGGATGATCTACAAGTCAAAACGACAGAACTTGATCGAAAGTTACCTGAAACCGATGATCGCGGGGAAAAGATCACCCGCTTTTGCCTATACCGACGGTGCGGATCCTTTTTCCTTTAACACCTGCGTCAGAGAAACCCAAGGCGGATATATCCTTTCTGGCAAAAAACTTTTCACCACTGGCGGTTACAATGCTGATACGTTTATGACCTATGCCCGTCATAAAACCGATAGTTTTGACGATCTTAAGGTTTTTTTGGTGGAAAAAGAATTCCCCGGGGTGGAAATTGTTCCCTTACCCATGGCAGGATGGCGCGCTGCTGGCATCTCAACGGTACATTTTCATGATGTTTTTCTTCCCCATGACTCGGTGATGGTGGCAGCCGATGGGTTAAGTCATGTGCAGGAATTTTTAAACGCCCGTCGTTCTATCTTGGTTAGTCCCGTTTTGGGCAGAATGGAGGCAATTTTGGAAGATTGTGTCAAAAGTCTCAGTCATTCCATCCGTTACAATCGACCCTTAACCGCTATGCAATCGGTACAGGCAGAGATCGGTAAAATGTATAAACTGCTAGAAACCAGTCGCTCGATCGTCTATCAATCCCTAGAAGCTGAGGCCTCTGGTCAGGTAGATCCTCTCTGGGAACCGATTACTAGCTTAGCTAAATCCTATGTTACCGACAGTGCTATCGAATTAGTTTTGATTGCCCAACGTTTGTTAGGAGGGGCAGGACAACTGAAAACTAACCATTACGAGCGTTATTTGCGAGATTTCTGCGGTTTAATCCCCGGAGGTGGCGCTCAAGGTACTCTAGATGTAGATCTGGGAGTTGCTATCATTAGTAAATATGATATGTAAGTTAGTCGGTCTTTTCCTAACAAGAGCGGTCGGCATTTTGGCTGAAAGTGAGTAAGGAAAATTCCGCACCGACACCCTGCTCATCTTTGCGAGAAAATTGCTATGATCACCATCGGCGAATATTTATTCCAGCGTCTCCATAATTTAGGGGTTAATCATATTTTTGGGGTGCCAGGGGATTATGTCCTCGATTTGATGGATGTTTTGGTGGAAAGTCCGATCGAATTAGTTTGCACCTGTAATGAGCTTAACGCAGGTTATGCCGCCGATGCCTACGCGCGAGTCAAAGGTATGGGCGCTGTCTGTGTCACCTACGGAGTCGGGGGATTTAGCCTCGTTAATGCTGTGGTCGGTGCTTACGCTGAACGCGTTCCCCTGGTGGTGATTAGTGGAGCTTCCGATCGCTCGATTCGCCGGGATAATTTATTATTACACCACACCACGGGCGATTATAATCTGCAATTTTCAATCATGGAAAAAGCCACGGTTGCCTCGGTTATTCTCACTAATTCTGCCCAAGCAGCCAGTCAAATCGATCAAACTTTAGCAGCTTGTTTGCATCACAAACGTCCTGTGTATATCGAAATTCCCCGGGATCTGGTCTATCGTCCCTGTATCCCCTCAGAAAATCCAATTTATTTAACCGATAATCTCACGGATACCGCCGCTTTAGAAGAAGCCATTGAAGAGGCGGTTTTTTTATTAGAAAAAGCGGAAAAACCAATTATTTTAGCGGGGGTAGAATTTCATCGGTTTAAACTCCAGGATAAGTTGCTGAAACTTTTAGAAGTAACGGGTTATCCCTTAGCCACCACTATTTTAGGTAAGTCGTCAATTTCGGAAATGCAGCCGCAATTTATCGGCACTTATGTGGGAGCATTAAGCCGCGAATACGTTAGTCAACGGGTGGAAAATGCCGATTGTGTCCTCTGTTTAGGGGCAATTATGTCCGATATGAATTTAGGCGGATTTACGGCTAATTTAAATCCCAATAATTTGATTAATGCCAATTCCGAGAAAGTAAAAATTAAACATCACTTTTACCAACCAGTATTCCTAGGGGATTTTATCGATGGTTTAATTGATAAACTAAGTCACAAAGAAGCGGCTACACTAGAGATTAAACCCGCAGCCGAATTGAAGGATTTAGAATTCATCGCCGTGCCAGAGCAAAAATTAACTAATGCTCGTTTCTATGAGCGAATGAATCATTTTATCGCTCAAGAATCTTTTGTTATTTCCGATACGGGGGATGCAATTATTGCCACGATTGATTTATTAATGCCTCAAAAAACCGACTTTATTGGTCAAGCATTTTATCTCTCTATTGGTTATTCAATTCCCGCCTGTTTAGGAGTAGCTTTTGCCGCACCAAATACTCGTCCTATCGTCTTTGTGGGGGATGGTGCTTTTCAAATGACTGCCCAAGAACTTTCGACAATTATCCGTCATCATCTCAATCCAATTATCTTTTTAATTAATAACGATGGTTACACGATCGAGCGGGTAATTCAGGATAATATTTATAATGATCTACAACCGTGGCAATATCACCAATTACCAGCAGTATTTAACGGGGAAAGTTGGAGTTGTCAAGTCAGGACAGAAGGGGAATTAGAAAAGGCTTTATCGATTGCCCAGGGTAACATCGATCGCCTATCATTTATTGAAGTACATCTCGATCGTTTTGACTGTTCCCCAGGCTTAATTCGTTTAGGTCAAGCTGTACGTTCACCCCATGTTTAGACTGGTTATACTATTAGGTTTTAACTGTGTAAAGCTGCCCTAAGACACCAGACTGAAACTCTTTTCGCTCCCAAGAGTCAACAATTAAGATACAATCGGTATCTTAATCAAAGTGTGATGGTGACAACCGCAACTAAAAACCCTATGAATGCTTTTTGGAAACAAATCACCCTACTGAACTTTTCCCCCGCTTCTTGGTCAAAATATAGCTATCTGCATCGTTTCGTCGGCCTTTTTAGTCAATGGCGACAGGGTAGCCGGTTTGTGGAGTGGACAGAACTGATGGGTGCGCTGTTAATCTCTCTCCTTATCGCCACTGCGCCGTTTTTCTCCACCAGTCAAATCGGTTTTTTATTGTTAGCAATAGCGGGTTATTGGCTACTGTTAACCCTTGTGGATGAAGGCAAAATCGGGGTGACACCGATTCACATTTTAGTGCTTTTATACTGGGGAATTGCCACGGTTTCCACGGCTTTTTCTCCCGTTAAAACCGCAGCTTTGGAAGGATTAATTAAATTAACTCTCAATCTCATCTTTTTTGCTTTTACCGCCCGAATTATGCGCTCGCCACGCCTAACAAATTGGATTATGACTACTTTAGTTTTAACCGCTTTAGTAATCAGCATCTACGGCATTCGTCAGCAAATTTTTGGCGCGGAACAGTTAGCAACTTGGAACGATCCCACTTCAGAATTAGCGGGGGATACTAGGGTTTATAGTTATCTCGGTAATCCTAATTTATTAGCCAGTTATTTACTCCCCGGTATTGCTTTTAGCGGTGCAGCCTTGTTTGTGTGGCAGGGATGGCTACCGAAAATTTTAGCGGCTTTACTAACTTTAGCCAATGGTGCTTGTTTATTTTTTACCGAGAGTCGTGGCGGTTGGATTGGTTTGATGGTTTTAGGAATTGTCTTCTTATTGCTGTTATTTTATTGGTTCAAAAATTATCTACCGTTATTTTGGCAAACATGGCTTTTACCCTTAATTTTAGGGGGTTTAGCCGTGGTGATTTTAGGGGCGATTTTATTGGTGGATCCCCTGCGAATTCGCGTGATGAGTATTTTTGCAGGCCGGGAAGATAGTAGTAATAACTTTCGGATTAATGTTTGGGATGCAGTTATTCGCATGATTCAAACTTATCCGCTTTTGGGCATCGGACCGGGTAATGATGCTTTTAAGAAAATTTACCCCCTATTCATGAAGCCAAAATACACGGCTTTAAGTGCCTATTCTGTCCTATTAGAAATCATGGTAGAAACGGGAATCATTGGTTTTACCTGTTTCCTCTGGTTATTAGTTACAACTATCGGTCAAGGCATCCATCAAATTAAACTTTTACGCGATAAAATGGATAGTCAAGGCTTTTGGTTAATCGGGGCAATTGCCGCTATGGCTGGAATTCTTGCCCACGGTTTTTTTGATACGGTTTGGTATCGTCCCCAAGTTAGTACCCTCTGGTGGTTAGTTTTGGGTTTAATTGCTAGTCGTTGTTATTCCCCCGCTAGGGATTTTGATCGCGACAATTCTCTCCTCTAGGGGTTCAAAGTAGTTCAGGCACAGATACGATCCTCGATCGCCACCGATTGTAGAAGTCTTTCCACGATCGCTTTAGCTTGACGACCGTGACTAGGAATCAGACGATGGCAGAAGACGTAGGGAGTAATCAACTTAACATCATCGGGGATAGCATAATCGCGACCTTCGAGGAAAGCGTAAGCTTGAACTGCTTTTTGCAAAACCACACAACCCCGGGGACTGACTCCTAAACTAATATCTTCGTGATCACGGGTAGCGCGGACTAAATCGACGATATATTGCTGTAAAGTGGGAGCTACCTGGACCAGACTGACTAATCTTTGCAATTCTCCCACTTGTTCTAGGGAAATACAAGCTTCTAGGGATTTAACCGTCTCTTGAGAATGCTGTCTTTGTAACATTTTTAATTCTTCTGTGGCGCTGGGATAACCCAAACTCAGGCAAACGGCAAAACGGTCCATTTGCGCTTCTGGAAGCGGAAAAGTGCCTTGATATTCGATCGGATTTTGGGTGGCGATCACAAAGAAGGGTTGGGGGACCGGCCGCGCTTCTCCATCGACGGTAACTTGTTTTTCTTCCATGACTTCTAGAAGTGCCGATTGAGTGCGCGGGGTGGCCCGGTTGATTTCATCGGCCAACAGGACGTTAGCAAAAGCGGGTCCGGGGATAAATTCAAATTCGCGACTGTTGGGGTTCCAAATCGTCGTTCCCGTGATATCACTAGGAAGGAGGTCGGGGGTGCATTGTACCCGTTGGAAACGACCGTTAATTGAACGCGCTAAGGATTTGGCTAACAGGGTTTTGCCGACTCCGGGGACATCTTCGAGGAGAGCGTGACCACCACTGAGCAAAGCCACCAGCACAATGCGAATCGATTCGGTTTGGCCGACGATGCTCTGGCTCAAATTTTCCATCAAAATATCAATAGCGTCTCTCATAGTACAAATGGGGGATTTTGTCAAGAAGATTAATGTTAAGTTTTTTTGATCTTAACGATTCTTTTCCTAATTTGCCCAAACTAGCGAGAAAAGTTGACAGACAATGGCGGGAAATTTTCTGCTAGGGAGCTAATCGGGGTTAGGGTTGGGAGCATGAAGAAAATTAGTTAAGAATTGTTGCCAGTGGGCGAAATCAAGATTTTAAGTCGGTTCAGTACGGTAAAATCGAGAAGAATTTCTCTTAATCAGTGAAGATGAAAGCCAGTTCACTCGTTTTTAGTCTTGTTTTAGGAATCGCTGCCAGTACATTAACCAATAGTTTACCCGAAAATTTGACTTTCAATTCTCGGAAAATATTGGCTCAAGATCAGGCTCCTTCCTGTCCCCTTCCTCCAGATCTTGCCATCACTTTTCGCAATAGTGAATGTCAGGCAGTTACCCTAGAAAAACCCCAGACTTTTTTCCGTTATTATAGTGACGAAAATAGCAAAAAAGGTCGTTTTCTGACCACGGATGAATATACCACCAATGTGGAGGTGATCAGAAATTTAGCCCTCGATCAAAAGTGGAATCCTCCCAATCAAGCGACCAAAGTAGTATCGGTGACTTTGCCGGCGGGAACAACGGTTTATCAAGGAATTGTCGCCCCCCAGAATCCACCTTATTGTTATCACGGTGGTGGTCAGCAAACTTTTATTAAAGACTCGCGAGATGCCAATATACAATGGGGAGAGGGGCGAGGACTAACGCTTACATCTCTTTGGTGTCACTAGAATATTATGGAAACGAACATGAGGGAATTAGTTCAATCAATTGACCAAGCTATTACCGTGGCCGAACAGATGCGGAAAACAGAAATATCGACTCGGATTGAGGGTTTAATTTCTGTCCTGAAAACCATCAAAAGTCAGGCGTTAGCTGGTCAATTACCACCGTCTCAAGGCATTGTTACCCTAGGATTAGCGCGAGAAGTAGCTGATTGGATCGATTCCCTCGATTCTCCTTTATTGAAAGCGGTGGGTAAAGTGGAAAGAGAATACCAAAAATATTAGCAGTTGTCGGTGACAGAAGTTAGAATTAACCGAGAGCGATCGCAGTCTATCTCGATCTGATTTTTTAATCGATCGAGAGAATTAAATTTCTGTTCTGGTCGCAGGAATTGCACTAAATCCATCGTTAAAATGCGATCATATACATGGCCCGACCAATCCAATAAATGGATTTCCACACTGACAGTTTTTCCCTCAATCGTGGGACGATAACCGATATTCATAACTGCCGGTAAGCGAGAACCATCAAGAGGCACCCAACCGCAATAAACCCCGAATTGCGGCAATAATTTATCGGGGGGAACCTGTAGATTAGCGGTATGAAAACCTAATGTTCTGCCCAGCTGTTGCCCGACGACCACGCGACCGGTTAAACTGTAGGGACGACCTAACATTTGCCCAGCTTGCTCAACGTTTCCTGCTGCCAAAGCTTGACGAATTAGGGAACTACTAATCCGACCCGCCCCACAGTTTTTTAAACCAACAATCTCGACTTTAATATTAAATTGAGAGGCGATCTGTAATAAATCTTCGGCTGTACCTTGACGACGATAACCGAAGTGAAAATCTTGACCAACACTGATCGATTTAGCCTGTAATTTTTCTACTAAAATCTGTTCGACAAAAGCCAAGGGAGTCAGGGAAGCTAATTCAGCCGAAAAAGGCAGTAAAACTAATTGTTTAACGCCTAAATTCTCTAAAACCTCCACCTTTTCCCCTAGAGGAGTTAATAATTGCCATTTTTCTCCCGTAAAAAATTCCCGCGGGTGGGGAGTAAAACTAACAACGGTGGGATAAGCGGGGCCATCCTGAAAAATTGGCTGTAGGACGGTTTGATGACCTAGGTGCAAACCATCAAAGTTACCAAGAGCGATCGCACAAGGGGCTAAAATACGGGTATTAGGGGAATCTACAATCCACACGCTGGCTCTAAGAACAGATACAAGAGAACAATTCAAGCGATTAATCTTGAGTGTAGCCTTTTGATTCTATATCAATCGGGCGATCAAGCCAAAAAAACACCCCCAATTACTTGGAGGCTTTTTCAGAAAAAATAACTGTCATTAACCTTCTGCTAATTTCAGATCCCGCAGGGCGCTAATATCCACTTGAATCGATGGCCCCATGGAGGAAGAAACGTAAACCGTGCGCCAGTAACGCCCCTTGGCCCCGGAAGGCCGGTTTCTGTCCACCGTTTCCTGTAAAGCTTTCAAATTGACTAACAGATCCTCGGCACTAAAAGAAGCTTTACCAAATTGAACGTGAACGATACCGGTGCGATCGGCCCGGAATTCCAATTTACCCGCTTTAAACTCAGAGATTGCTCCCGTTAAATCCGTGGTTACGGTTCCCCCTTTCGGTGAAGGCATTAAACCCCGTGGACCGAGTTGACGACCTAATTTCGCCACTTTCGGCATCATATCGGGGGTGGCGATTAACACCTCGAAATCCATCATCCCCTTGGCGATTTCTTCGATTAATTCTTCTGAACCAACGATATCGGCCCCGGCGTTGTTCGCTTCCTGCACCTGTTCCCCGCGAGTAATCACCGCTACTCGCACCGTGCGTCCGGTTCCTTTGGGTAAACTTACCGTTGTCCGCAGTTGTTGGTCGGTATATTTAGGATCGATACCTAAACGAATATGAGCTTCGGCGGTTTCGTCGAATTTCGCCGTCGCTAATTCCTTTAATAATGTCAGTGCCTCTAATGGCTCGTAGGCTTTATTTTCTACCTTAGCCTGGGCATCTCGCAAACGTCGTGAAACTTTTTTTACCATCTGATTTGTTGCTCCTTGGGTAATAACGAAGCTTAACTTCTCCCCGAAATAAGATTTAGTCTGATATCTTGACACCCATATTTCTGGCCGTTCCCGCCACAATATTCATGGCCGCTTCGATGTCGTTAGCGTTAAGATCGGGCAGTTTAGTCTGGGCGATTTCGCGTAATTGGTCGCGGGTAATGGTGGCGACAAATTTCTTGTTAGGTTCGTTGGAACCTCTTTCCACACCAGCCGCTTTACGGATGAGAACGGAAGCGGGGGGAGTTTTGAGGACAAAGGTAAAACTACGATCCTCAAAAACGGAGATTTCCACAGGGATGATCATGCCGGCCTGATCGGCGGTTTTAGCGTTGTAATCTTTACAAAACGCCATAATGTTTACCCCGTGTTGACCCAAAGCAGGACCAACCGGAGGAGCAGGGTTAGCCTTACCAGCAGGTAGAGCTAGTTTAATAATTGCGACGACTTTTTTAGCCATGATTTAGTTTTGTTTTTCGACTTGATTAAATTCCAATTCGACCGGGGTATCCCGACCAAAAATGGAGAGCAGGGCCTTGAGTTTGCCGCGCTCGGGACTAACTTCGATCACTTCCCCTTCAAAGTCCTTAAATGGACCGGATAGAACCAAGATTTGATCGCCAACTTCCATATTGATTTTGACGACGGGTTCTTGAATCTGAGCTTGTTTGAAGATGCGATCGACTTCTGACATACTCAAGGGTAGCGGGGTGACGTGACCGCGGCCGCGTCCATAGTGGCGTTTTTGTTCAGCCCCGACAAAGTTGATCACGTGGGGGGTGTTTTTGACCACCTGCCAAGCGTCATCATCCATAATCATTCTGATCAGGACATAACCGGGGAAGACTTTTTCCTCGCCGTGTTGCCGTGAACCATCCTTGCGGACTTTGACGGTGGCCGCTTGGGGAATCTGGACTTGCAGAATGCGATCGGCCACATCGAGGGTGTGGATGCGCTGTTCCAAATTAGCTTTGACCCGTTTCTCACAACCGGAAGCCACCTGCACGGCATACCAACGGGGTTTTTTCGGTAGGCCGCTAAGATTGAGTTCTTCGGGAAACTGCTCTTCTTCTAGATTCATGGGAACACCTTCCCTGCACCCCAGGCAAAGAATTTATCGATCAGATAGATGAGAGTGGCTACTAAAGTCACCATTAACATCACCGCCGCCGATTCGCTCAAAAGTTGCTGACGGGAAGGCCAGACGACTTTGGCGAGTTCTTCTTTGGTTTCATTGACGAATTCCTTGACCTGAAAGGAGCTTCCCTCTTTCTTGTCGCTCGCGTCTTTTTCTAGGGTTTCTTTTTTGGCCACGATCGCTACTCCTTAAAATGATACTCAGGCTATCCTTAACTTATCATTTTCACCGGACAACCCACACTAACCCTCAGACATTTAGATCATGTCCTTTGCAATTATCGGCTTGGTGATTACCAAACGCGCCCTGGAGGACTTGAACCCCCGACATCAGGTTTTGGAGACCTGCGTTCTACCAACTGAACTAAGAGCGCCCATTCGCTAAACTATTTGGCTTTTTTAAGGCCTTTATTTATTATAGCGTAGTTGTTGGCGATTGTGCAACTTTCTTGGTTAGGCTGTCGCCGGAAATTTTTTAGAGAGGGCGATCGAAACGTTCTTGTACCCTGGTGGCTTTGCCAACCCGATCGCGCAGGTAGTAGAGTTTCGCCCGGCGTACTTTACCACGACGGATGATCTTAATACTGGCAACCCGCGGCGAGTGGAGCAGGAAGACTCTTTCTACTCCCACACCCTGGAAGACTTTGCGTACTGTAATCGTTTCGTTGATACCGCCATGGCGTTTGGCGATGACAATGCCCTCGTAGGGCTGAATCCGCTCTTTATCTCCTTCAACGATTCGCACCCCTACCCGGATCGTGTCACCGACATGGATAATGGGCAGATCGCTCTTGAGATACTCGGCTTCGATTGATTTGATAATCTCTTCCGTTTTCATCGGCTTTCGTAAAACTCACAATTTCTCATCATACCATATCTTTTGAGTAAAAAGGGGTGGCTATTAGATATCCGCAGCTACTCCCCCTCAGTGATTGCTGATAAATCCCCCAATCCACCCATCTTGCCAGTCAATCCCCTAGTACTATTTTTCCTTATTCGTGGAAGATATCTTAATCTTTATTAGAAACGCTATCAGTTAAAACCCGTAATTTTTCTTCTTCAGGTTGCAATCGTTTTGTAAATTATCAAGACAAATTTATTGACTTATTAACTCCTGTGTAGGATGAAAACCCGATCATAAAATATTCGGTAAGATGCGAGATTAACGCAGCCAAAATTAAAGCCTACTTATAGGATAACAAGTTTATCGGCTAAAGCCGATAAATTTAAACTATTTAAAATACGGGGTTTTATTGGTCGTTTTTCATTACAAAATATCAGGGAGGAATAAAATTCTCTGCCGGAGAAGAATTGATAAGTCATAAGGTTTTTTGAGCAGTATCTCTATCTAAATCATCTAAGCTTAAGACGTAAAAGGTATCATCGAAAATAACTGGTTGATTTTGACAGGGTAATATAAGGTTAAAATTTAGTTTTTTATAAAGTTCAAAAATGGTAATCTTAAAAGGTGAGAAGCTGTAAGAACTGACACTAAATATATAAAAGTCTGACTAATTTTGATAAACTTTGCTTGTTCTACCTAGAAAATCATTTTTATAATTAGCTAAATATTGCCAAGTTTTTAGGACAATGTCCGGTATATTTTCCGTAGATTCACCGATAAACTTATGATCATGATTAAGTCAGGGAATATCAGTCACAATCAAAAAAATTCTTCTGTTCAATTTGTATTCTTTGATCTTGGGATATTTGCCGATCTTGATTAATCTGAGTGATATAATTAGGATTAATTTCAAAGCTAAGAATTTTTTCAGTTTCTTTAAAGGTAAGTGATGCTGCTTTTAAAAAGTTACCCATACCACAAGTTGGCTCAATAATCATATCGGGGTTAACATGAATTTGCCATAATTTTTGACAAATATTTTTGGTTAACTCTGGGGGAGTTTGAAAGTCTCCATATTCAATTTTAACCTGAGAAACTTGCATGACTAATTCTCTCTATAAATGGCTATTAATCCTTCTTCTTGACCAGCAAGATCGATTACTCTAGTATATTCTAATCTCTATTGTCAGGGATTAGAAATAGTTAAAAAAACTTGCGCTAGGGGATGAACAATAATTTCATTAGCTATATTAGCCGCTTCCATTTCATCAACAGGTAAGTTTTTATCTAAAACAAAAGCAATTAAATCAGGCTCTTCGTTTTTTCTTATGCAAGGGACAGGATTATAAAAGATGAAACCCTTATAAAAAAAGACATTTGGCGATTTTTGTCAATTGTTTTTGATCTAGAGCAAACTAATCAATTAAATCTTCTGTCAGATAAAAATTTAGTCTATTTATGCCATCTTATCGAACCATAACAAGTAACGAAGAGCCAAAATCGCCAGGATAGGAAAAAGACAAAAAACGCAACACAACAAATCGATATCCAGTGATTAAAAAAAGAAAAAGTTCCGAGAAAAAAGGAACAAGTAATTCGACTTAGACATAATTTTGACTTAATTTATACAAGTCTTAGCTATTTTTTGATGGCTGAGTCATTTTGTTATGGGATAAACTTCAGGTTTAATGATCGCCGCTTAGGTAAACATTTAGTCTAAACTCTAGTTTGTGACAAAAACTGTATATTATTTTGAAGAGCGATCGGGTAAAGTTGGTCTTAGGGAAAATAACCACCAGATCAATAAACCTAATATAATCCAGAGAATATCTTTAACCCGGCGAATTACAGAAATCGCTAAACCTAATTCTAGACTACCGGTTAAGGAAGCACCCAGCAGCACTAAAGAACCTTCTAAAGTACCGATATTAGCGGGAATAAAAAAGGTTCCAGCGCGCACTAATTGGGCAACAGAATCAAATAACCAAGCATCGGCAAAACTGATCGGATGTTGGAGAAACTGCATTAAAACATAGATTTCTAAAGCTCCGAGAGGCCAATTGAGAAACCCGACGATCAATCCATTTCTAAATAGGGGCAGATTCCGGTAAAATTCCCCTAAACGATCATCGACACTGCGAAGATTTTCTAAAGGTTTAGCTAGGCGATCGCCTAAAAAAGAATGACCTAATCGATTAACTATTCGGGAGGATAAACGAAATCGCTGAATCAAGAAAAATATCAGGATACAACTGGAGAATATAGCAAGACTTAATCCAGTAAAAGTTTTAAAAGAATTGGAGAATTTTGGGGAAGCTAGGAGCAGAAAAAAACCGATAATTGCAAAAAAGACAAGGGAAGCGGTATTTAACGTTTTCGTCAAAATAATCGAGGCACTGGTTTCTTTATAGCTAATCTGATAGTGAGTTTTTAACATCACTGCTTTAAAACCTTCTCCTCCCAAGGAAGCGAAGGGAGTTACGCGATTAAAGGCTGCCCCTACCATGTAAATTAATAATAGGCGAATTGTCCATCTAGGTTGGATAGGAATACTTTTAAAAGTTAGTTGCCAAGTAAAAACATCGGTGAGGAATTCTAGGAAGTAAAAAATAATTACTAATGTCATTCCCCACCAACCAACTAGGGTGATTTGTTGCCAAACTTCTTGCAGATTTGTTTGGCGTAAAATTACCCCTAGTAAAACAAAACCTAAACCCAGAAAGATAAATTTAAGATATTTCATATTAAATTATGAATTATGAATTATGAATTATGAATTATGAATTATGAACTATGAATTATGAATTATAACTGATAATTGATGACTGATGACTGATGACTAAAAATAATTCCAACGTTGAATAAATGGCAGCCAATGAGATTCGACTAATTCGATCGCTTTTGGGTCTGGGGGATAATTATTTTTTTTATATCCTTGCAGACTGGCGATATATTTCTCAAAGCGAGGCATAGATATTTTTAGGTCAGGAAGTTGCAGTTGATCGTAGATTTTCTCAATTTGTGCTAGGGGTTCTTTTTCTAAATCTTCAAAACTAATTTCTACAAAACTATCGGTAGGTAAATCGGCACTATCTCCTAGGAGAGAATTAAGCATTGGGGGATAACTTTTCAGAATTGTCTGCTCGATGACATCAATAGATAAATTATCATAGGATTGTAGTGCTAGTTCTGGTAGGATGCGGGTAAAAAAGTGGCGGGTTGAGGAAAAAACTAGATAGGGATTGCGGTAGATATGAATAAATTTAGCATCGGGCCAGATAGCTCGCAATTTGGCGATGTGTGCCGTATAAACGGGGTTTTTAAGTAGTAATTGTTTGCCTTTTTGATGGATGGAAACTTTTTTTAATAGATGAGTATGCCAACGTTGCCAATTGGCGATTTCTTTCTCGCTGCAGCCTTGAAAAAAAACCCCTCGATCGAAATGATACTGAAAACGTTGGGGAAAGTATAAACCATGGTAGTAGGAAAGGGGGATCATGCTGGCCAGGGCGATCGAGTCTTCTTGGGGTGAATTGGGAGTAACGGCGACGTTATCCACATGGCGATCGCTCGGTAGAGCTAATTCCAGCAGCGGTTGAAATAAGCGGACGATACCGAGGATATCCCAGGGCAATCCCACCGCTAGGGGCGAAATATAGCCAAAATGCTCCGATTGACCGAGTAAATTGTGCAGATGGGTCGTGCCACTGCGCCAATAGCCGACAATAAAAATGGGTGCTTTTATCTGCACGCGGCGCTCATAAAACCCTGTCATCAAAATCCGTTCTAGGGTAGAAAAAGGCAGTCGCGCCAGGGTAACTGCCAGGGCCAGGGTTGCTGGGGCTAAATTGGGGCGATCGATGCCGCCATTGGTCACAAATAAGCGAAGGAGAGTGCTAAGGTTACTACCGCAGAGGGGATGAAACAAACTGGACATATTAACTATTTTTTGGCGGTTTTTTGGCGGACAGCTTGACTGGCCAAGGTTTTGCCGAATTCCCAAGCAGCTCCAGGTATGCGGTGTGCATCAGCGACCACATCTTTAACGGCGGTCACAATCCAACGGCAATCCTCATCGGAGAGGGTGAGGGGGGGGATAAACTTAATGATATTCATGCCGTGGCCGGAAACCTGGGAGAGGATTTGATGGCGGGTAAACAGGGGAACGACGATTAACTGGGAAAATAGCCCTTTATTGGCGGTTTCTAGCATTTTCCAGGCGGCTTTTAGTGACCAACTACTCGGCTCGGCAAATTCCAGAGCCATCATCATACCCAATCCCCGCACTTCCTGCAAACATTCGTACTGATCTACGAGGGGCTGTAGTTCTGCGATAATTTGTTGACCGATTGCAGCCGATCGCTCGACTAATTTTTCCTCCTCAATCACCTGTAAAGTGGCAATACCGGCGGCCATGGCCAGATTATTTTTACCAAAGGTGCTACCGTGAACCACAGAACGATCCATGCGATCGAATACTCGATCAAAGATCCAGCGACGACAGAGAACCGCTCCCACTGGCACAAAACCGCCCGAAAGAGCCTTGGCAACACATAAAATGTCCGGTTCTACCCCCCAATGTTCCACAGCCCAAATTTTGCCAGTCCGGCCTAAACCGGTCTGCACTTCATCGGCCACAAAAAGAGTGCCATAACGACGACAAAGGGCAGCCGCCGCCGGGAGATAGTTCGGTTCGGGAATTCTCACCCCGTGACCTTGGATCGGTTCGGTAATAAAAGCCGCTACGTCTTGGTTAATTAGAGCTTTTTCGAGTGCGGCCAGATCGCCGAAGGGAATTTCCTTAAAATCGGCCAGAAAAGGCCCAAATCCCTGGCGATAATGGGGATCGCCGGTGGCGGAAAGGGACCCCATGGTTAACCCGTGGTAGCCTCCCTGACAGTAAACAATTTTGCTGCGTCCGGTGGCGTAGCGGCTGAATTTTATGGCGGCCTCGACAGTTTCTGTGCCGGAATTAGCAAAGAAAACTCGTTCTAATCCAGTCGGTGCGATCGCTGCTAACCGTTCCGCCAGCAATCCCGCTAGGATAGAAGCATCCAATTGGACTAAATTGGGCAATGCTGCCGTCAATACCTCCTGTAAAGCTTGCACGATCTTGGGGTGATTGCGTCCGAGAGCGAAAACACCAAAACCACTCAGTAAGTCCAGATACTTTTTTCCCTGATTGTCGAATAGGTATGCACCTTCAGCTTTAACGTAGTGGCGATCGTAGCCGATCGTTTTTAGTACCCTAACCATCTGGGGGTTTAGGTATTGTTCGTGGAGCGTAAAGTTTTCTTCTAGTCTTTTTTCTATCAGTTCTAAAATGCTCATAAATTCCAGATTTGATTACTGAAAAACTAATTTTGACACTCCCGTCGCTAAAAGCGAGGGATTCTTGGTTCATCGAATTTCCTTAACCTGACAGGACTTATCCAGCCAAACTAGAGGGAATCGGCTCTTTTAGGTTCTGTGTGATCAGTTTAACTTACTATATGATCGATCAATCTTTGTATCCTTTATATCTTTGTGGTTCGTCCCACCCCCTCCCTAGGAGGAATGTATCTTAGAATACATTTTACCCACCAAACCCAAGACAGCTGGGAATCTCTCCCCAAGCGTATTAGTTTCGGTATGCCCTACCGTACTTAGTCCCCTTTTAAGGATGATTAAAGTCAGTAAGAGAGTCGCCTCTCCTACTGCTCTACAAAACGGAACGTGACAATTTCTCGTCATTCCGCTCCTCAACTACACGGGGTTTGTCATTCCTACGTCATTACCA
>VYKP01000055.1_pt1 | contig 34689 bp, 30 predicted proteins | sample 5114551 | NCBI WGS metagenome assembly VYKP01 (sample SAMN12291777, study PRJNA351875) | freshwater metagenome | isolation source: freshwater lake | place: USA: Michigan, Baseline Lake | collected 2013-08-09
ATCAGGGAGATACCAGAAGCGCTCGCTCAACTCACCTCTCTGCAAGGCCTCTACCTCAGCAATAACCAAATCAGGGAGATACCAGAAGCGCTCGCTCACCTCACCTCCCTGCAATACCTCGACCTCAGAAATAACCAAATCAGGGAGATTCCAGAAGCGCTCGCTCACCTCACCTCCCTGCAATACCTCTTTCTCAGCTATAACCAAATCAGGGAGATTCCAGAAGCACTCGCTCACCTAGTCAACCTGAAGCGATTAGTCCTCGAAAATAACCCGATTACCAACGTTCCCCCGGAAATTATTCGTCAGGGATGGGGTAAAACAATATGGGATGATGGCAATCCGCAGGCGATTTTTAGTTATCTCAAGGATAAAGCTAAACGCCCTCTTAATGAGCTTAAAGTTTTATTGGTGGGGGAGGGGGATGTGGGGAAAACTTCCCTGTTAAAGCGGTTACTGCACAATACCTTTAATTCCGGAGAACCCAAGACCCCCGGCATTAATATTGAAAAGTGGCCACTGCCCCAAAAACCCGATATTCGCCTCAATATCTGGGATTTTGGCGGTCAGAAAGTGATGCAAACCACCCATCAGTTTTTTCTGACTAAACGCAGTCTTTATCTGCTTGTCCTCGACAACCGCAAAAACGAACAGCAAAACCGTCTGGAATACTGGTTAAAACTCATTGAAACCTACGGAGGCAATTCTCCCGTGATTATCGTGGGTAATTGTGCCGATGAAAATCCCCCGCAAGTTAAGATCCGCACCCTCCGGAAAAAATATCCCCAAATCACCAAGCTAATCGCCACTTCCTGTAAAACCGGTGCGGGAATCGAGCAACTTGTGCAGGAAATCGCCTCTCAAATCGATGCTATTCCCCATATCAAAGATCCATTCCCTAATAGTTGGTTTGAGATCAAAACTCAACTAGAAACGATGCAAAAGAGTTATGACTTTATTTCCTACGAAAAGTATCAGGAAATGTGTCAGAAAGCCGAGATTAAAGAGGCCAGCGATCAAAAAAGTTTAGTGCAGTTTCTCCACGATCTCGGTATTGTCCTCAACTACCAAGATGATCCGCGACTGAATGAAACCAATGTCCTGAACCCGGAATGGGTAACTAGCGGTGTTTACGATATTCTCAATAATCACGATTTGATGGTGCAAAAAAAGGGCATTCTTTCACTGCCAGATCTGCAAGATATTCTCAAACAACCCCAACGTTATCCCGAAAATAAACGCGGATTTTTGATGGATTTGATGGGAAAATTTGAACTCTGTTTTCCCCTTGATGGTTACAGTCCCGATCGCTATCTAATCACCGATCTTCTACCCATCGATGAACCGGATGTGGATATCTACGAAAACGCACCTTTACACTTCCAGTACCGTTATGATATCCTGCCCGGTAGCATTATTTCCCGCTTTATCGTCCGTAATCACCAGATGATCTATAAAACCATGCGTTGGCGTAGTGGTGTGGTTCTGACAATGGATCTTAATAAAGCTTTGGTGCGTGCCGACGAGGAAGATAACTACATCAGCATAAAAGCCCAGGGTTCCCGTGCTAGTGCGCTTTTAGCTATTATTAAGACAGATTTTGACAAAATTCACGCTACTATCCCTAATTTAGCCGTACAGGAAAGGTTAGTGATTCGAGAATTGCAAGGGGAAAAACCCACCGGGGTAGAAGTTCCCGTCGATTATCTCCATCTGATAAAACTCGATCGCCAAGGTGTCGTGGAGGCAATTCTCCCCGGTTTGCGCGGCAAATATAATATCCGCGATATCTTAGAAGGGGTGGAATCTAAGACAGAAAGAGAAAGATATCTCGACGAAAGGGAGGAACGTGGCCGCAAAAGCCGAGAAAATCGCTCTATGAGTCCCAAAACGCCAGAAACTCCCAATCTCCTGAAACCTAGTCTCGCTTTGTTGCTGGTTTTAGCTGTGGTTGCTTGTATAGTTGCGGTGATTGCCCATTTTGTACCAGATTCAAAGCATATTACCAGCGTTTTGACAATTATTGTTATCTTTGCTTTTATTGTCTTTGTGTTATTGCTCTTGACGGGTAAAATCAATCAAACGACCTTTAATCAGCTTTTTGAAGTTTTGTCGCGATTTATCCCTACTTTTAAAGGACAAGAACCAAAAACCAAGAACGATGACACCCCCCAAGAAACCCCCAAATCGGAGCAGTAAAGATTTGCTTACCACAGAAAGGTAACTTAGGCTTCGGCTCTCTTGGCTCTTCTCGGTTCTGTGTGATAAGTTTAACTTACAATAAGTACCTAAGCAAAATTAATTACACACTTCGATGAAGCTTTTGCCTCTTGCCTCTTGCCTATCTTCACTGGGAAATTTATTTTGCATGACTACTTATGATCGATCAATCTTTGTGTCCTTTGTGTCTTTGTGGTTCGTTCCACTCCCTCGCTCGGAGGAATGTATCCTAGAATACATTTTACCCACGAAACTAAAGAGAGCCTAGCTTCTAGCTGGCTATTTTGTCACCCGCCAACTAAGTTTAAGATTAACCCAAAAGTTCCAAATCGTGACAACGGCGATCGCAATAAAGTTAGCTAGATAGCGATTGATTCCCAAACCATTAAAGAGCAGGTTAAGCAGCAGTACATTTAAAATTAAACCAGCTAAACAAATCAAATTGAACTTGAAAAATCTTTTCCAGCGTTTATTCCAACCCCGTTGACGAGCCGATAAATCGCCAAAAGTCCAGAGATCATTCCAGATAAAATTATTAATAATTGCTAATTCGGCAGCGATGATTTTGCTGCGGGTTAATCCCCAACCCAAAGCGGCGGGATCACTGAGAAGATAGAGAAAAGCCATATCGACAAAAACCCCAGTTAATCCCACTAAACCGAAGCGAATAAATCTGTCTAAAGGTAGATTGACAATTGCATCTAAAAATCTGAGAGGCTTTTGAGAGCGCAAACGCAGCAGATGGAAGATATATTCTAGCCATTGTTTCCAAGTTACCTTACTTTCCCCCTCCTGTCGCTCTTGGAAAACATAACCCACTTCTCCGATGGTTTCGATGCGGCCTTTGCCGATGACTTCTAGTAAAATTTTGTAACCAGTGGGATTAAGAATCGGACCGGCGATCGCTTGACGACGCACCATAAAGTAACCGCTCATGGGATCGGAGACGCGACCGACCACTTCTGGCAGTAGAATTAAACCAAGAATTTGAGCGCCGCGGGAGAGAAATCGTCGCAACAGACTCCACTCGCTCACTCCTCCCCCTTCGACGTGACGACTAGCAAGAGCTAAATCGGCTCCTTTTTCGATATTTTCGAGGAGATTATAGAGAATTTCGGGGGGATGTTGTAAATCTCCATCGATTACCCCTAGTATCTCACCTCTTGACCCTTGCCAACCCCGCACCACTGCCGACGCTAATCCTTTTTCTCCCTGACGACGCATCACCCGTAGTTGCGGGTAATCCGAGGTTAATTTGCCGGCTAATTCCCATGTGCGATCGGGACTGTCATCATCAACGATAATTAGTTCATACTGATCAAGAATTTTTCGATCGAGTAATTGACTGAGATTCTCGACTAGGGGAATAACGTTATCTCGCTCGTTATAGGTGGGAATGACTAGAGATAATTTGACTAACTTGGGTGCATCCTCGATAATATAACTATTATTGCTAATAATTCCTTCAATTTGCTCTAAAAAAGGAATTTGCAAAGAGCCGACGGGGGTGGTTAAAAAGGGATAGGATGGAGAGTTGGTCACTTGCTTACACTCACAGACTAAAACAGTTTTAGAGACGCGCAATTCACTGGCAAAGTTTTTGAAACCAGAATTTTGAGCTAACTACTGGCGATGCGGAATCCTAATACACTATAGCGATTATCAGGACCAAATTGGCCCCGACTAGCGGATCGACATTCCCTCAATTCTGTCCCCCAACCACCCCCACGTAGAACGCGATAGCGATTGCCGGTACTATTAGGATCGGCCAGCCATACTTGGTCATCGCTGGGAGCATTTTTATAGTTGCGATGCCAAGAATCGGCACACCATTCGTATAAACTGCCGTGTAAATCGTATAATCCGAAGGCATTTGGGGGAAAACTGCCGACAGGGGTAGTTTTAGCTCGAAATTCGCTCTCTCTTTCCACTGCATAAGGAAATTTAATGGCATAGTAGTTAGCGAATTCACTGGTAAGGGTGGCACCAAAGTAGAAGGGTGTGGTAGTGCCAGCACGACAAGCATATTCCCATTGTGCCTCGCTTGGGAGTCGATAGTTTCTGCCAGTAGCCCTGGAAAGTCGAGCGCAAAACTCGATCGCATCATACCAAGAGATGCTATCGACGGGTAAGTTATCCCCTTGAAAGTGAGAGGGATTAGGGTTTAAATCGCGGTTAATTTTGGGCAGATTAGCGACAATTTGCCATTGTTTTTGGGTTATCGGGTATTTACTCAGGTAAAAACTGTTTACCTTGACTGAGCGCTGGGGTTTATCGCTACCAGTAAAGTCTCCTTTTTCTCCGTCTGGTGTCCCCATGATAAAAGTGCCAGCAGGGATAGCAATCATCTCTAATTCCCCAAGGGTTTCCCTGTAGTATTCGGCACTGCGGGAATTGCGATCGATCACAAAACCGCTAGGATCGAGAGTAACGGTTTCAAAGGAAAAGCTTTGTCGGGGGGGAAAAGAGGAATTTGGGGAGGGTTGCGGGGGGATGATTGTCGTAGCAGTGGAGGGGGAAAAAATATTTTTTCTATCTAGAATCGCTGCCAGTCCGACTCCTGCACCGATAAGAACGAACCATCGGCCAAATTTACGTCTGTTTACTTGAATCATGGTTTTAGTAATAAGTAGTCGTGCAAAATTAATTTCCTAGTCGAGATAGGAGACTCCGAAACGGGAGACAGTTAGTTAGTTATCAGATGTGAATTGAAAACTCAAATTTGATAACTAACTAACTGTTTTAGGATTCTACCATTTGCAAAAATTGGGCTTCTGAAAGAGTTTTAATACCTAATTTTTGAGCCTTTTTGAGTTTCTCACCGGGAGCTTTACCGAGGATAACATAATCAGTATTCGTACTAGGGGAACCAGTAACAGTACCACCGACATTAATAATCAATGATTTCGCTTGCTCGCGACTGATTTTGCTGAAGGTTCCTAATATAACTAGGCTTTTTCCCCTGAGGGGGTTTTCTGCGGATTCTTCACTCGTTTGGACTATTTTTGCTGCGGGTTGCACTTCTAAACTTGTATCGGCAACCGTAATTTTTTCTGCTGTTACTACAGGGGGTTCATCGGCAATCACCGGGGGGGGTTGCGGTTCTTCTACTACTGGAGTCTCACTAATAATTGCTTCTGGTTCATTAGTAGTAATAGGGGCATTTTGTCGAGAGAGGTCGTCTCTTTTTTGCTGTAGGTTTTGAATTTTAACCTCTAAAGCGGTGATTTCTGCTTGCTTAGTTGTTAACTCACTCTCCAACTTAATTGTTTCCTTTTCTAAAGCTTTAGCTGCCGTTTTTTGGACTGCTAAATCTTGAGTTAGTTGGCGATTTTGTTGGCTTAATTCCTCGATATGACGGGAAGTTGTGGCTTCTAATTGATCTTTTTCGGCACTTAATTGGTGTAGTTGAATTTCTAAATTAGAAATGTTCTCCCGATAGATTTCTAGCTGTTGGGGTAACTGGGTTAATTCCTGTAATTGCCCTTCTAAATCAGCAATTTTTGCCTGAGAATCGACCAATTGTTGGGGTAACTGGGTTAATTCCTGTAATTGCCCTTCTAAATCAGCAATTTTTGCCTGAGAATCGACCAATTGTTGGGGTAACTGGGTTAATTCCTGTAGTTGCCCTTCTAAATCAGCAATTTTTTCGGCAGCAGTGGTTAATTCTGCCGATAATTCCCCTTTCTGGGCTGCTAAAGCTTGTGACTCCAGTTTAGCTGCTTCGAGATGAGCTTTGAGACTGTCCTTTTCGTCGGTTATAGCTGCCACTTGAGCGACGGTTTCTTGCAGTTTTATAGTTAAATTGTCGCATTCTTGGCCTAAAGAGAGCGATCGAGTTTGACTTGCGGCTAAATCTTCGCTGAGAGACTTTTTTTCCCGCTCTAACCCACTAATTTGACCCTGTAAGCTGGCCATTTCCTGCTGTCCTTGCTCATACTGTTCTGTTTGGTCAGCTAGATTCTGTTCTAGGGTTTGAATTTGACCTTGCAAGCTGGGAATTTGAGCAGCTAAATCGCTTAATTCTTGGTTTTTATGATCTAAATCGGCCACTTTCGCCCTTAATTCCCCCTGTAAGAGAGCTTTATCCTGCTCTAGGGTCTGAATTTGACTATAGAGAGAGGTGGTCTGTTTTTTAGTCAAATCAAATTGACGGTTAATTTCGCCTTTTTGCTGCTCTAAAGTTTGAATCTGTGCCTCTAAGCCAATAATTTGGGCTTTTTCTGCCTCTAACTGCTCCATCAAACCAGTTTTCTCCGCTTCTATGTCCTTAGCGGTGGTTTTCAGTTGTTCGATTTCACCCTCACTTATCTGCACAGCTTGCTGGAGGGACAGGAGAGAATTTTCTAAATCCGTAGCTTTATGTTGTAATTGGGCGGAATGTTGTTCTATGTGAATAATTTTGGCGTGTAGCTGCTGATTTTCGTCTTTTAAATCTGATTGCGCCACGTCTAAGCCCTTGACTTGAACCAACAAATCTGAGTTACTTTGCTGTAATTGCGCTTGTGCGGCTAAAAGGGCGGTATTTTTGCTGACGAGACCAGAGCGCGACCAGAGGAATAGTCCTCCGAAAACAGCACTTAAACCTAATCCTTCATAAATTAATTCGTTGAGCATATCTACTCTCCTAGACAAGCGAAAAACAGTCACCTAACCGAACTGATGGGGCAATTTTGGTTATAGACCTACATCTCTACTTATATCAGTTACGGGGTACATTACAGAAAGCAGAAGATTCAATTTAGGTGCAATCGCCAGAACTTTTCCCCATATCATACCCAAAAGTGTGTTAGTCAGATTAGCCCATATCGCACTTAAACCCACAGTTTCAATCAATGTGCATGGTGCTACAGCGATAGCGATCGCACTAGGCGGATATTTCGGGCATTTCAACCTTATTTCATGTCTAAACGTTTCGCACGCATCTTTTCTATTATGATCTGACAACGCCGTAATTATCGTCCCATTTCTCGCTTTAATTTTTTCAATTCTTCTTCCATTTCCCATTCTTTAAATTTTAGATCGAGATTATCGTAGTTTGAGCGCTGATAGTCCGATTCTTGGGGTTGATCCCAAAAAGTGGTTTCCCAGTCACGGGACTGATTTTTAGGGGCTTTTTCGGCTTTAATTTGCACTTCCTGACGACGTTGTTGGACTTGCTGCAGTAACTCTTGGGATTGCGTCAGACGTTTTTTCACCCCTTCCATCCGTCCCCACAGTTGATTACCCTGACGGAAGAGGGCCGCCTCGCGTTCACTGGCAGCCTTAACCAAGTCCTGCCGTCCAGCGGCCTTAGCCTTATCGATTCTAGCGTGCCAAGTTTGGATATCTTGAGCAGTGGCCAAAATTTGCTGTTCGAGACGTTGACGCTCATTTTCTAGGGCGCTAATTAGTTTAGCAGTATCGCGCTCCTGTTCGCGCAGTTGTTCCACCAGCGCCTGTAATTCTAATTGGGGATGACTTCTGAGAAATTCTTCCAGTTGGGTTTCAAGAAAGCGACTGACATCATCAAATAGATTGCCCATCTGTGCAGTATCCTAAATTTGCAATTAAAGTCTAGGAGCGATTTTAATCCCCCTCTTTTTAGCATAGGCTAGATCAACCCTAGGTTTAAATATATTTGGGAAAAGTAGTACAAAAATGTTATTCGGCTGCGGGTTAGGGACGGGGAAACCCGTATAATAAAACTAAGTAGCTAGTTATAATTAAATTAAAAATGGATTTTGGGTGCCGATCCCCCCTTAGTCCCCCCTTGATAAGGGGGGCATCTGATAATTTTTAACGCCTATCTATTTAAAGTGATAGGCTCTTCTCGACTTTGTGTGATAATTTTTGCTTATAGAATCGTGAAATATTTACCTAGAAAGACTTTTAGGACTATTTTGCTGAAGAAACTATCAGTATAGACCCCGTTTCCAGAACGTATCGGTTATCAACGGGATTGGGTGTGGCGCGGTTGGCAAATTCGTTATAGTTTTATGCCGGCAAAAAACCCCCATCATGCCGATAATCCCCCTTTAATTTTACTGCACGGATTTGGAGCGGCGATCGAACATTGGCGAAATAATATTCCCATTCTCAGCCAAAATCATCGAGTTTACGCGTTAGATTTATTAGGTTTCGGTGGTTCACGTAAAGTGCAGGTTCCCTATACCGTTAATCTCTGGGTGGAACAGATACACGATTTCTGGCAAACTTTTATTAATACACCAGTGGTATTAGTGGGAAATTCGATCGGTTCTTTAGTTAGTATGGCCCTAGCGGGTAAATACCCAGAAATGGTAGCTGGATTAGTTATGCTCAGTTTACCCGATGTCAGTCGCCGGCGGGAAATGATCGCCGATTGGTTATTAAATATCGTCACTCCCATCGAAAACTTTTTCACTTCTCCTTGGCTATTAAAACCGATTTTTTATTATCTGCGTCGTCCGCAAGTCTTGAAAAAATGGACAGGAATCGCCTACGAGGACAAGAAAGCAGTTAGCGAGGAATTAGTACAAATTATCGCCGCCCCAACCCTAGATGAGGGGGCAGCCGAGGCCTTTGTTTCCCTAGCACAAGCAGTCAATCATCCCGAATATTGTCCACCGGCAAAGTTAATTTTACCACGCTTAGAAATCCCGATTTTATTGTGTTGGGGCAAACAAGATCGGATGGTTCCCGTCCAGTTAGCCCAGGGTTTTGTCTCCCTTAATCCTAGGATTAAATATGTAGAATTTGAACGGGCCGGTCATTGTTTACAGGATGAATGTCCCGACCGTTTTAATCCAATTTTATTAGAGTGGCTAGAATCTGTTGCTGTTCTTTGAGAGAATAGGGAGAGTGATTGTTGGTGATAGTCCTATGCAAACCTTGGAATCGACGTTCAACCCCCTCGCAACTGCCTCCGAATTCGACACCACGATTCACCGACGCAAAACCCGTCCCGTCCGGGTAGGTAGCGTTACCATCGGTGGTGGTTATCCCGTAGTCGTGCAGTCGATGATTAACGAGGATACCCTTGATATAGATGGTTCTGTGGCCGGTATCCGTCGCCTCCATGAGGTCGGTTGTGAAATTGTCCGCGTCACCGTGCCGAGTCTAGCCCATGCCACTGCGTTAGCTAAAATTAGGGAAAAACTGCTAACCACCTATCAACCTGTGCCGTTAGTAGCCGATGTGCATCACAACGGCATGAAAATTGCCCTAGAAGTGGCCAAGCACGTCGATAAAGTGCGGATTAACCCCGGTTTGTACGTTTTCGAGAAACCGAAGGCCGACCGCACCGAGTACAGTCAAGCAGAATTTGATGAAATTGGCGAAAAAATTGCTGAAACCCTGAAACCTTTAGTAGTTTCCCTGCGAGATCAAGGTAAAGCGATGCGAATCGGCGTTAACCACGGTTCTCTGGCCGAAAGAATGCTCTTTACCTACGGCGACACCCCCGAAGGAATGGTACAGTCGGCTTTAGAATTTATCCGCATCTGCGAATCCCTCGATTTTCGCAATCTGGTGGTTTCCCTGAAAGCTTCCCGCGTGCCGGTGATGGTGGCCGCCTATCGTCTCATGGTTAAGCGCATGGACGAGTTAGGTATGGATTATCCCCTGCATTTGGGGGTTACTGAGGCAGGAGATGGGGAATACGGACGAATTAAATCCACTGCTGGGATTGCCACTCTCTTAGCGGACGGTATTGGTGATACGATTCGCGTTTCTCTGACGGAAGCTCCCGAAAAGGAAATTCCCGTCTGTTACAGTATTCTCCAGGCCCTGGGACTGCGGAAAACCATGGTCGAGTATGTTGCCTGTCCTTCCTGTGGTCGCACTCTTTTTAATTTAGAAGATGTCCTCCAGCAAGTGCGCGCAGCGACTCAACACCTCACCGGACTCGATATCGCCGTTATGGGTTGCATTGTCAATGGACCGGGAGAAATGGCCGACGCAGACTATGGTTATGTAGGGAAACAGGCCGGTTATATCTCCCTTTATCGCGGTCGCGAGGAAATTAAACGCGTCCCCGAAAATGAAGGTGTAAGGGAGTTGATTAATTTAATTAAAGCCGATGGCCGTTGGGTAGAACCCTAATTAGTTTTACCATTGGGGGTTGACATCTATGCAACCCCTGATAATCAGCTATAATAAAAAGCTTGCTAGAAATTGCCGCCCCAGAGAGTTCATGCTACCTACACGCGATTGTGTTCGTCAAACCCCCGCTTACACTCCGGGAGAACAGCCCCAAACTGCGGGATTTACCAAACTTAACACCAATGAGAACCCCTATCCCCCACCGGCGGAAATTTTTGCCCACCTGCAAGAGCAATTAGAGAAAGTCCGACTCTATCCCGATCCTATCTCCAAAGAGTTACGGCAAACGGCGGCGGAATTATACGGCATAACAGCCAATCAGATAATCGCGGGTAATGGGTCTGATGATATCCTCAATATCGCCCTGCGTACCTTTGTTAACCCCGGTGAAAGCGTTGCTTTTTTGGATTTAACCTATTCCCTTTACGAGACAATTGCTCGGGTACACGGGGCAAATATTATCGAATTTACCACTAATGATCAATTTGAATTAGCGGGACCGGTTATTTGTCCAGAAGCGAAATTAATTTTTCTCGCTTCTCCTAATCCTCCCCTCGGTAAAAATCTTGATCGCGACTATTTAGAAGCAACCTGTGCTAATGCGTCGGGATTGGTATTAATTGATGAAGCTTATGTGGATTTTAGTGATGACAATCATCTCGATTTTCTCTCCCGTTACGATAATGTCATCATTAGTCGCACCATGTCGAAAAGTTATAGTTTAGCGGGGTTAAGAGTCGGTTTCGGTTTTGCTTCTGGGGCCATTATCGAACAGATGGATAAGGTGCGTGATTCCTATAATTTAGATCGGATTGCTCAAACTTTAGCCACAGCAGCTTTAAAACACCATAATTATTTTGAGCAAGTTTGGCAAAAAGTCTGTCAAACCCGCAGCCTTTTAATTACTTCTTTGCGCGATTTGGGATTTATTGTCTTTGACTCGGAAGCTAATTTTATCCTCGCTTCTCCCCCGCACATTAGTGCCAGTGAGTTATATAATCAACTGAAAGAGCGTCAGATATTAGTGCGATACTTTAAACATCCTCGCATTCAGAATTATGTGCGGATTTCTATCGGCACTGATGAGGAGATTGATCGCCTTTTATCTGCTGTTCAAGAGATTATGGGAACAAATTAATCTCGATTTTCGTCAGGGTTTTATTAACACTTTAAACCCTGATAAATTCTCGAAAAAAAGGCTAGATTGATCGGAACAAAGCAGCGATAAACAAGGGTCTAATGGCCTGTCGTTTCTCCCGATTACTAGCCTTGGCTATCAAGATTATTAGTCCGACAAAAGGATTAAATACTAGCGCACAAATTTTTGAACTTATGCAGTTTTATCCCCAAGGAATTACAGTTCAAGAATTGAGCCAACGCTTAAATCGTCCTGTTTCTATGCTCAATCTTTGTCTAAAATCTTTGGTTGCTTCTAAAAAAATCGTGGCAAAAAAAAATCACAATCAGTGGGTTTATACTGTTGATAAAAAAGCTTAGTTTGTCCAGATAAGCATACTTAAAATATAGAAAAAGTGTTTATTATTAACCCTATTGCTGAATAACTATTTTAGGCTGTAGGTAGTATTCATCTTCTGCGACAACTATCTCACCAATGCCGATAAATTGAGCCTCTAAAGACTCCACGGCAACCAGAGAACCAATCATAACATTTGTATCGGTGAGATTAATTTTTCTACCGTGAAACCAATCGATAACCCTCTCTGGTGTCAAAGAAATCCAGTCTAGATGTGCCAAGGCAATGCGCGGCGAAATTAAACCCTCGGAATTAGCCATTAAAGCTTCCAGATTAATACTATCAGCTAATTGAAAACCACAGCTTTCCGTGCGAGTTAAACTGGCTAAAGTGCCACCCACAGCTAACACCTTCCCCAAATCTCTGGCCAGGGAACGGATATAAGTCCCCGATCCACAGTGAATATCTAGCTCTATTTGTGGAAATTCGCCATCTAACCAGCCTAAAACCGTAATTTGGTCAATTTTGACCTGACGAGGCTCCACTGCGATTATTTCCCCTTTGCGCGCCAATTCGTAGAGACGGCGACCATCCTTGTGAATAGCACTATACATCGGCGGAATCTGGGCAATATTGCCAATAAATTCTGCTAAATGGGGCTTAACTGCTTCTAAAGTTAAATCGGCACAGGGACAAGTGGCGATCGCTTTTCCCGTAATATCATCGGTATCGGTGCTGAGTCCTAACTGGATTTTTGCCCGATAAGCCTTATTTTCGGGTAAATAGGGCAGTAATCGGGTGGCAGCACCGACGGCGATCGGTAAAACTCCCGTAGCCATAGGATCTAAAGTTCCCCCATGGCCGACTCTTTTAGTCTTCAGAATTTTGCGGACTTTGGCCACGCAATCGTGAGAAGTCCAATCGGGGGGTTTATTGAGATTTAAAAAGCCAAACATTATGAATTATGAATTATGAATTATGAAGTGGGGTGATGGGGAGATGGGGAGAATAGATAAAAGCAATCTCCTCAATTCTGAATACTGACGGCTGATAGCTAAAAATCTGACGTATTATATAATTGCATAACTTCGCTTAAAGGTAAACGGGAACGAACACCGAGAGAAAGGTCAGAAAAATGACCAAGATCATAATGATCAACAGCAGCGCGAGCAATCATAGCGGCGTTATCGGTACAGAGTTTGAGCGGCGGAAAATAGACGGTTAAATCATGATTTTTGGCGGCAGTTTCCAGATGATTTCTTAAGGCACTATTAGCAGCTACTCCTCCCCCGATTGCGATAGTTTTTAAGCCATAATCTAAGGCACAATTGATTGTCCGACGGGTTAAACTTCTGGCTATCGTATATTGAAAACTAGCGGCTATATCAGCTACGGGTAAATTATCTGGCTCGAATTTTTCTACTAAGCGCAAAACAGCCGTTTTTAAACCGCTAAAACTGGAATCATAGGCATGAAAACCGCCGGTTGGTAAAGATATTTTACCTTCAGGTAAGGGAAAAGCTTGGGGATTACCATCTTTAGCGATGCGATCGATTATCGGACCACCGGGATAACTTAAGTTTAATAACCGTGCCACTTTATCAAAAGCTTCTCCGGCTGCATCATCTCTAGTGGTTCCTAATTGTTGATATTTACCGCAGGCCTGCACATGGATTAAACTGGTATGACCCCCGGAGACTAAAAGAGATAAAAAAGGAGGTTTAAGATCAGATTCAGCGAGATAGGAAGCATAGATATGACCTTCGAGATGATGAATACCAATAAAGGGTTTATCGTGGATAATAGCTAGGGTTTTGGCTGCTGTCATTCCCACCATTAAAGCACCTACTAAACCGGGAGCAACTGTGACGGCTATTCCATCAATTTCTGACCAAGTTAAACCCGTTTCTTGCCAAGCTTTTTCTAGACAAAAATTAATGGTTTCTAAGTGTTGTCGAGAGGCCATTTCTGGCACAACACCGCCATAGAGACGATGGAGATCAATTTGAGAAGAAACCACACTACTCAACACCTGGTTATTGTTAACAATAGCCACGGCCGTTTCATCGCAACTGGTTTCGATCGCTAAGATAATTGTCATAAATTAATCAGTAAATCGTCAGACACCCCCCTTATCAAGGGGGGATTAAGGGGGGATCCGTCTTTAATTTAATTATAACCACTTACTTAATTTTACTTAGGTACTTAATTAAAATTAAAGTTATCGTTCAGCAATTTCCATAGCCACCACCGCCGGGGGTTTCAATAATAAAAATATCACCAGGGTTCATTTCTATAGTAGCAGTGCCGGGCAATTCTTCGATAGTTCCATCGTTTCTTTCCACGGCATTACGTCCTATTTTACCGGCTTTTCCTCCCGCTAGTCCAAAGGGGGGAATCTGGCGATTACTAGATAAAATATTAGCAGTCATCGCCTCTTGAAATTTAATCCTTCTAATTACACCATCACCTCCAGAATATTGTCCTTTACCGCCACTATCTTGACGAATACTAAAACTTTCTATTACCACAGGATAGCGCATTTCTAATACTTCTGGATCGGTAAGACGGGAATTAGTCATCTGGGTTTGTACGGCAGCGGTTCCCGCAAAATTTGCCCCCGCACCGGAACCGCCGCAAATAGTCTCATAATATTGATATTCTTGATTGCCAAAAGTGAAATTATTCATCGTTCCTTGACTGGCTGCTTGAATACCTAAAGCACCGTATAAAGTATTAACTATTGCTTGGGAAGTTTCCACATTTCCCGCCACCACGGCTGCCGGATAAACAGGATTAAGAAAACAACCAGATGGGATAATTAAATGGAGGGGTTTAAAACAGCCAGCATTTAAAGGAATTGCCTCCTCTACAAGGGTACGAAAAACGTATAAAACCGCTGCTCTTGTCACTGCTAGGGGTGCATTAAAATTATTATTTAACTGGTCAGATGTGCCAGTAAAATCAATAGTTGCTTGACAATTATTAATATCTATGCTAATTTTTACCTTGATGACAGCGCCGTTATCCAGATAATAGGTAAATTCACCATCTTTGAGGACAGATATAGCTTTTCTAACTGCTAATTCGGCATTATCTTGAACAAATTGTTGATAGGCTTTAACCATAGCTAATCCGTAGCGATCAACCATATTATGTAATTCTCTTTCCCCCTTGGTATTAGCGGCTATTTGTGCCTGAAAATCGGCAATATTTTGAGCAATATTGCGCGCAGGAAAAGGATTATTAGTTAAGTGATTAATTAATTCTTGTTCCCGAAACTGGCCCGCCGCTACCAGCAAAAAATTATCGAATAAAATTCCTTCTTCGCTAATATGAACAGAATGGGGAGGCATAGAACCGGGGGTAATGCCACCGATATCAGCTTGATGTCCCCGGGAGGCAAGATAAAATAATATTTTCTGATTTTGACGGTCAAAAATAGGACTAATTACTGTAACATCTGGGAGGTGAGTACCGCCATTATAAGGATTATTAGCCAGATAAATATTCCCCGGACGAATTGTCTCCCCTTTATCCTCAATTAAGCTTTTGACACTATCGGCCATAGAGCCTAAATGAACGGGAATATGAGGAGCATTAGCGATTAAATTTCCCACCTCATCAAAGATAGCACAGGAGAAGTCTAGGCGTTCTTTAATATTGACACTTGCTGCCGTATTTTGCAGAGTAATCCCCATTTCTTCGGCAATAAATTGATAGAGATTTTTAAAGATTTCTAGATAAATAGGATCGGCAACCGTTGTTATTTGCGAGCGGGGAGAATTTAGAGAGGACATAATACTAAATCTGGTTATTAAAGACTGATTGCATGAGTAGAAAACAGGTTTCTCGGAGAAACCCGTTTTCTGTAGTAGAGTATAGGCTACATATCAGGTTAGCTTAGGAAACCTAGGCTCTTCTAGGTTGTGTGTGATAAGTTTAACTTACATTATGATTGATCGATCTTTGTGTCCTTTGTGTCTTTGTGGTTCGTTCCACTCCCTCTCTAGGAAGAATGTATCTTAAAATACATTTTACCCACCAAATCCAAGAGAGCCAAACCTATCTTCACTTTATGCTTTTCTTCTTGTGTCACCCAAGGTCAAACGAGAGCAGAAGCTCTAGAAAATATCAGAGATGCAATTATCGCTTGTCTTGAAGTTCGATTGTCGATTTCCCCTTTTAGGACGAGTATGAACCCCGAAAGGGACAACTTTCGGCAGTAGAGATATAATTTCCTTATCTTCCTTTCCCCCTTTCTTCGATGCTATCCTTACTAAAAAAGCTCTGGAATTGGCTAAAATCGCTCTTTATTGCCAGTCCAAAGGCAATTAACCCCAAAGAAGTCGAAAATACTCCTCCAGAACCCAGCGATGGGGAATATGAAGGGATATTGATGGGGTTATTCGAGCAGGTGGCGGCGGGAACCACTACCGGCGGGTTACGGGGATGGCTATACAGTCGCCATTGTGACGATAAAAAGCTGGCGCGGTGGCTAGGGGTCAAAAGCGAGGAATGGCTACGGTATCCGGAAGATTATCAAACTTTAGGGCGGGATCTGGCGGCTTTAGGCAAGGTGATGACGGGAAATCTGGGGGAAGTGTCCCAACGGATTAGCCTCCAGTTACGCGACGCGGTGAGGGATGTTTCCGGTGTGGAGGGGGAAAATCTAGGCCCAAAGGAGACGGATTTAACGGAAGTGGTTCAGGATGCCGAATTCTGGTTTGAGCAAGGAACCCAGAAATACATGAATGGGGATTTTATCGGCGCGATCGCATCCTGGGATCGAGCTTTAGAAATTAAACCCGATTACCATGAAGCTTGGTACAACCGAGGGATTGCGTTAGATCATTTAGGCAGATTTGAACAAGCGATCGCATCCTACGATAAAGCTTTAGAATTTAAACCCGATAAGCATGAAGCTTGGTACAAACGAGGGGTTGCGTTAGGTAATTTAGGCAGATTAGAAGAAGAGATCGCCTCCTACGATCGAGCTTTAGAAATTAAACCCGATAAGCATGAAGCTTGGAACAACCGAGGGATTGCGTTAAGGAATTTAGGCAGATTGGAAGAAGCGATCGCATCCTACGATCGAGCTTTAGAAATTAAACCCGATTACCATGAAGCTTGGCACATCCGAGGGTTTGCGTTAGGTAATTTAGGCAGATTTGAACAAGCGATCGCATCCTATGATCGAGCTTTAGAATTTAAACCCGATGACCCTGAAGCTTGGAACAACCGAGGGATTGCGTTAAGGAATTTAGGCAGATTTGAAGAAGCGCTCACATCCTACGACAAAGCTTTAGAAATTAAACCCGATTTACATCAAGCTTGGTACAACCGAGGGATTGCGTTAGGTAATTTAGGCAGATTTGAACAAGCGATCGCATCCTTTGATCGAGCTTTAGAAATTAAACCCGATTACCCTGATGCTTGGTTTATCCGAGGGATTGCGTTAGGTCATTTAGGCAGATTTGAAGAAGCGATCGCATCCTACGATCGAGCTTTAGAAATTAAACCCGATTACCATGTAGCTTGGAACAACCGAGGGGTTGCGTTAGGTAATTTAGGCAGATTTGAACAAGCGATCGCATCCTATGATCGAGCTTTAGAAATTAAACCCGATAAGCATGTAGCTTGGTACAACCGAGGGAATGCGTTATATAATTTAGGCAGATTTGAAGAAGCGATCGCATCCTGGGATCGAGCTTTAGAAATTAAACCCGATGACCATGAAGCTTGGGACAACCGAGGGTGGGCCGTTTGTTCTCTGAGTAAAAATCGCGTTTCTACTCCTAGTCTAGAAGCTCTCATTTATCGTAAACCTATAGTAGCCCTTAATGACCGAGAACCCCATATTTTCGCCCTCCGGGAGGCACTTCCCCACCTCATTCAAGGATCGCCTCCGTGGGGGCAAATTTATCGCTATCTAGGGGAAGCTTATCTGGAACATTCCCAGTATAAAGAGAAAGCTAGTCCCTATTGGCGCGAAGCAATCCGACATTATCAAATAGCTTTACCGATTCTCAGCGAAAAAGACTTCCCCGAAGATCATTTAAAAATTCTGCAAGGATTGATCCGCGCTCATCTTTCCCTACAGGAAATCCCTGAAGCGCGATTCTATCAACAACAGGGGCGCCACCTTTTCACTCGACTACGCGCCCAGAAACGGGATAAACCGGCTTTTGAGAGAAAATTCAGCAGTTTTAGTCACCTAGAAATCGATTTACTGATCGAGGAAAATCATCCCCTAGACGCAATTGAACAGGCAGAATTTTATAAAAATCGTTGTTTGACTTGGATTCTCGATAGTTGGCAAGAAAACCCCACCAGTCCCGATTATGCCACTATCCAAAGCCTGACCAGTCCGAATAAGGCGATTATTTACTGGTATCTCAGCGAGGACAATCTCACCACCTTTATTATCACCCCAGAGGCTGATCCCGTCATTGTCGAGCCAGAACAACGCCGTCAACCAGCGCGACAGTTTCGGACTTGGTTAACTGAATGGGATAAACAATACCGCGACTATGCCAGTAAAAAAGAAACGGAGAATAAACAAAATCACCCCTGGAGATTGTCACTTAACAGCCGTTTTGCCCAATTAAAGCGGATTTTACAGATCGATAAAATTCTCGAACCTTTGCCGGTTTCCGTTGATTCCCTGATTCTCATCCCCCACCGGGATCTGCACCGCTTCCCCCTACATACCCTCTTCCCCGAAAAATACACCGCCACCTATCTCCCCTCTGCTCAGGTCGGTTTGCGTCCCCAGTCCGGCGATTCCTCCTATTCTCCCCTCCTCAGCGTCGAAGACCCCAAAACGGAACAAAAACCCATGGATTTCGCCCAACTGGAATCAGCGATTATTAGCCATATCCTGCAACCGAGCCAGAGAATTAGCCCGAAAAAGGCATCACGGGAAAACGTCCGCAAAGCCCTCGAAAATGCCCATAAAACCTTTCATTTCACTGGTCACGGCTTTTATGACTCTTTTCGCCCCCAGGAGTCTGCGATCGCCCTTAGCGATGGTTTATTAACTGTCCGGGACATCAACAAGCTCAACCTCTCTAGTTACCGTCTCGTCTGTCTGGCTGCCTGTGAAACCGCTCTCACCGGTAAGGATGGCATTACTACCGAATACGTCGGCCTCGTCAGTGCTTTCTTGGCAGCGGGTGCGACTAATGTGGTCAGTACCCTCTGGCCGGTGAAGGAGATTTCTAGCGCTTGGTTTATGATTAACTTTTATCAAAGATTATTAGCGGGTGAATCCCCGGCCCTAGCTCTGAAAAATACACAAAATTGGTTAAAAAATATCACTTGGCAGCAACTAGCTAACTGGATCGAGCAACTTGGACAACTTCCCGACCTAAGGGAAGGGGTCGATCGACTGGAGGTGAGGGCGGCGAATATTTTAAAGGAAGGCAGTACAATAGGGCTAGATCAACTAACAGAATATAGTGATCCTTACCATTGGGCGGCCTATACCCTGACTGGACAGGACTAACTTATGGAAATTCCCAAAACAATTATCGATCTTGAAGCGCTGCTAATCGCCCTCGCACAGCAGACTGAACCCTTGCCAGAATATCTACAGCGATCGCTCAAAGAAATTGAACGATTATTAAGGGAAGAACAACCCCAGGCAGCAACACAATTGCGGCAACTTGTCAAGGATTTTCCCCCCCTAGAAAAAGCTTATAAAAAAGCGATCGAAGAATTAGACGCAGCCTATGCTAACCAAGAACGCACCAAAAGTTTAAGCGTCATTTTTCCCGATAGTTTAGATTTCGAGTCCCTATTTATTAATGATGTTATTCCTAGCCAAGATTGGGTAAAAACTGCCCAAAAATTAGCTGGATCCCCCCTGCCCCCCTTGATAAGGGGGGTGCCGACAGGCGGGGGGATCCCCCTTGATTCAGGATCCCCCCTGCCCCCCTTGATAAGGGGGGTGCCGACAGGCGGGGGGATCCCCCTTGATCAGGAGGGTGCTGATTCCCCTCGATTTTGGGATAAAGCCGATCGCCTGATGGTGGTAACGGTGGGAGGTGCGGCCCTAGGGGGATCGATTGCGGGAGTTTACGGTGCGGTTATTGGTGCGATATTAGCGGCAGGCTGCGGATGGTATATTACTTTTAGGAAAACAAAATCAGTATAAATTTTTGATGAAGATTGTTAACTTTGAAAACTTTCTTTTGTTAATCGGAACCTTGCTTATTACCGCAAGCGTGGCAATCGTTACAAGAAAACAGCAGCGAGGGGGAAACAATAAATCTTATCTAGAAATTATTTTTGTTTCTGGGTTAAGTTTATCGGCTGTCTTGGCAATGTCTAAGGTGGTCCATAAAGTGTTAACCGATGAAAATTTTCAGAATTGCCTTGGCTCGGATAGTCAAATCCTTCTTTTGTTAGCTGCTGTTCTCGGTATTTTTATTTCTATTAAAGAGATTTGGAAATTATTTGAAGCGAAGTAATAGAAATGCCAGCTTTATCCATATCCAAAAGTTATACTAAATCCTGTGGAGAAGGTGTAGAATGGGCGTTGGGTTTCATGCTTTAACTCAACCTAAGTTCTATAAACATTATCAGTAAACCCCAAAAAAAAGGAAGCTAAATCATGAAAATTACTATCGATATTCCCGATGAATTGCTTCAACATTACAACTACAATAATCTTACCCGTGAAATTTTAGAGGCTTTGGTGGTGCAGGCCTACCGAGCGGAAAAAATCACCAGTGCTGAGGTCGGAAGTATTTTAGGTCTATCTTCTCGTTGGCTGGTGGATGCTTTTTTAAAAAACCATGATACCGATTTACATTACGATGAAGTCGATCTAGACAGCGATCGCAAAACCCTTCAGCAACTTCGCAACAAACACGATCATAGTCTTTTATGATAGTCGTTTCTGATACCTCACCTATCAACTATTTACTGCTCATTGACCAGATCGAACTATTCCCCCGCTTATTTGGACAGATTATCATTCCCGATGTGGTTCGCGGTGAAATGCTTGATGCAGATGCACCGGCCATTCTTCAGCAATGGATCGCCAATCCACCCTCTTGGCTTATCATTGAGGCTGTTCAAACGATTGATGAAACCCTAAATATTCTCGACCCCGGAGAACAGGCCGCTATCACCCTCGCTCAAACCTTACCCGCCGATTTGCTGATTATCGATGAACGCTTGGGGCGGCGAATTGCCAGCGAGCGGGGAATTCCTATTATTGGCACTCTCGGAATTTTAGACGACGCATCAAGCCGAGGCTTAATCGAGCTTTCAGATACTATAGCCCGACTACAACAGACTAATTTTCGCATTTCTCACCGCATCATTGAGAAATTGCTGGAAAATAGGGAATAAATTGTTAAAAAACTAAACGAAACTTCAGTCCGATCGCAATTAACCCCAAAGAAGTCAAAAATCCCCCTTCAGAACCCCGTGACACTAATAACTAATAACTAATAACTGAATAAAACTACATTCCCATAATTTCGTAACCGGAATCTACATAAATAATCTGACCGGTAATACCACTAGCAAGATCACTGGCTAAAAAAGCGGCCGTATTTCCCACCTCAATTTGTGTCACTGTGCGATGTAAAGGAGCGATTTCTTCCACATGATGGATCATATCAAGAATTCCCCCCACGGCCGAAGATGCTAAGGTGCGAATTGGACCGGCAGAAATACCATTAACTCGGATCTTTTGGCCACCTAATTCCGCGGCTAAATAGCGAACACTCATTTCTAAACCGGCTTTTGCCACCCCCATTAAATTATAGTTAGGAATTACCTTGACACCACCGAGATAGGTAAGAGTAATAATACTTCCCCCTTCCGTCATCAAAGGTTTAGCCGATCTCGCTAGACGGGTTAGGGAAAAAGTGCTAATATCTAGGGACTTAGTGAAAGCTTCCCGGGGAATGGCGGTAAAATCGCCCGTTAAACCCTCTTTATCGGCAAAAGCGAGACAGTGAATCAAAATATCCAGTTTACCCCATTTTTCCGCCACTGTAGCGAAAGTATCTTCTACCTGTTGGTCATTTTGGACATCGCAGGGGACATAAAAAGCGGGATTAAGTTCATCGGCCAATTCTCGCACTTTTTTCTCAAAGCGGCCTTTTTCGTCGGGGAGATAGGTGACACCGATATTTGCACCAGCTTGATGGAGTTGTTGGGCAATTCCCCAAGCGATCGAGCGATTATTGGCAATTCCTGTCACTAGGGCGTTTTTTCCCGTTAAATCTAACATAGTTCTCGTTTCTCTTACAAAAATCTCCCCAATAGCCGACCCCAGCGAGATTCGGTATAATAGGGATACAGATAACGGGGCAGCAATGATCACCCCTTCCCCATTGTCTGGCAAAAAGCGCCCAAAACTTTTCCCAGTTTAGGCAGCGGTTATGTTTAATAGAGGTGACACTCGTTGGATAATAAAAACAATTTTCCCCTTTTTTGGATGTGAGATGGACTTATCATTAATACAAGATAAACCCCTAGCAGATGTGTTCCGTCGAATCGGCAGCGGCAATTTCCCCCCGGTGGTGGAATTGTTCGAGCGCGGCAAAACTATCTTTTTCCCCGGAGATCCCGCTGAAAGAGTCTATTTTTTGCTGAAAGGAGCCGTTAAGTTGTCGCGAGTCTATGAAGCGGGAGAAGAAATTACCGTGGCTCTACTGCGGGAAAATAGCGTCTTTGGTGTGCTATCCTTACTGACTGGTCAGCGATCGGATCGTTTTTATCATGCCGTGGCTTTTACTCCGGTAGAATTACTCTCGGCCCCGATCGAGCAGGTAGAAAGATCCCTCCGCAATAATCCCGATTTATCAATGTTGATGCTGCAGGGTTTGTCCTCGCGGATTCTGCAAACGGAAATGATGATCGAAACCTTAGCTCACCGGGATATGGGTTCACGTTTGGTTAGTTTTTTATTAATTCTCTGTCGTGATTTTGGGGTTCCCACCACCGATGGCATCCGGGTGGATCTAAAATTGTCTCACCAAGCGATCGCAGAAGCGATCGGTTCTACCCGCGTCACTGTCACCCGTTTATTGGGAGAGCTGCGGGATCAGGAAATGGTCTCAATTTACAAGAAGAAAATTACCGTCCATAATCCCGTCGCTCTCAGTCAACAATTTACTTAAATTCTGGATGACTAGCGCTTATATTTTAGTTTTGGCCATCGTGGTTTTAGGTGGTCTGATAGCGGCGATTGGCGATCGCATAGGTAGTCGTATCGGTAAGAAAAGGATGCGTTTATTTAATCTGCGTCCGAAACAAACCGCCACTTTGATGACGATTGTAACGGGAATTTTTATCGCCGGTTCGACTTTAATTGTCTTGTTTGCTTCTAGTAAATCCCTACGTCAAGGGGTTTTTGAACTGGATCGCCTTTTAAATGAACGTCGTACCGCTATTAAGGATTTAGAAAGTCAGGTCAGAAAAACCACCGAACAAAAAAATCAGGTGGAAAAGGCTTTAAAAACGGCTAAAAGTGAACAGATAGCTGTGCAGAAACGTCTAGAGGTTCTTAATAAAAATTATCAAGCTTCTCGTCAACGTTTGCGATTAGTTTCAGGACAGTTAGAAAAGTTTCGCAAGGAAGTGGCTAATTTAAATAATGAACGAGTTATTTTAACTAATCAAAAAGCGCAGTTAATCAGTCAACGGGATCAATTGTCCCAACAAAAATCAATTCTTTCTAGTCAGATCAATCAACTACAAACCACCCTTCAAGTTAGAGATAAAGAGTTAGCTAATCAACAAAAGTTATTAACAACCAGACAAGCGCGACTTCAACAGTTGGAAACTCAACAAAAAACCCTACAGCTAGAAATTGATCGCCGGGATCAACGTATTGGAGAACTCGATCGATCGATTGTGGATAAAAATTTTGCTTTGGAACAGCGCGAGGGAAAATTAAAGGATTTAGAAACCCAAATGGCTTTTCTTAAGCGGGAAGTGGAAGTTTTAGAACAATACTATCAAACCTATCAAGAATTGCGGGAAAAACAAATCGCTATTTTCCGGGGACAGGTGTTATCTTTTGGAGCTTTTCGTATTGTTGATCCCCAAGCTATTGTCACCGTTATCGATAAGTTATTGCGGGAAGCGAATATGAATGCTATCCGTGCTACCCAACCAAATCAGCCTAATTTTGACCAGCGTTTAATTAAGATCACAAAAGCACAGGTAGAACAGTTAAGTCAACAATTACAGGACGGTAAAGAATATGTGGTGAGAATCCTTTCCGCAGGTAATTATGTTTTAGGAGAAAGCGAGATTCGTGTCTTTGCTGATGTGGTTCCCAATCAAAGAGTTTTTGAAGAGAAACAGGTAATCGCTGCCGTTTCCATTGATCCGCAAAATATGACAGAAGAAGACCTACAAAAGCGTTTAGATTTACTTTTAGCTTCGGCTCAATTTCGCGCTAGAAGTGCGGGAGTTTTAGGATCAATTCAAGTAGAAGATGGTTTATTAACTACGGTAGTTAACTTTATTGGTCAAGTGAAAAAGTCGGGTAATTCTATCGAGACACTTGAGGCAGTTGCTGCTAGTAAAACTAATACATCCGGACCTTTAACCTTGCGTTTAGTGGCGGTCAAAAATGGTAAAATTGTTTTTAGTACGTCCCCTTGAAAGATAGCTAAAGTTAGGAGTTGAGACTAAAATCAATTCCTTCGTAAATATCGACAAGATTTAAGCTAATTCCTAAAGAATCTAGGGATATAATTCCCCTTGCTGGGGTGTATTCTTGCAGTAACCAATTATTTTCTGAGGTTTTGCTATAGGATTCTATTAATATCTCCCCTTGACTGACGAGAAGATATTGGTTTAATTGGGGTATAGAACGATAATAACGAAATTTATCACCCCGATCATAACTAGAGGTGGAAGGGGATAAAACTTCGATAATTACACAGGGATTTAAGATTTCATCATTGCGATGATCACTAAATAATGGTTCCCCAGCAATGATCATTAAATCTGGGTATAAACCGCGATTATATTGGGGTATCCATAGACGTAGATCGCTAGATTGAAGACGATAATTAGTTCCTCTTAAAGCTAATTTTAGCAGGACAATAAGATTAATGAGAATACTATTATGATTGATGCTTCCCCCTGTCATCTCGATAATTTCCCCGTCGTGATATTCGTGTTTAGTTTCTGCGCTAGTTTCTAGGTTGCGATATTCTTCTAAGCTGAGAATTTCGGGAGGAGATGAAGTCAACATTTTTCTAGATTAGAGCTTCTTTTATTTAATCATAACACAATTAATGCTACCTATTTAATTCTAATTCCCCTTGGAGAAAATCAATAAATTGTCTGGCAGTTCTTCCCGATCGCCCATTATGTTGGGTTGCCCATTGTTTGGCACGAAATTCTAACTCTTCTAAGCTAATTTTTAATTTAGCTAAACTGGCTAAATGACGCACTATTTCCAGATACTTTTCTTGATTAGCTGGTTCAAAAGTTAGGGTTAAACCAAAGCGATCACTAAAGGATAATTTTTCTTGTACTGTGTCCCAATTATGGACTTCATCCCCATCTTTTGGTTGTGGTCGATCGGCGAAAAATTCTCTGACTAAATGTCGGCGATTAGAAGTGGCATAAACTACGACATTTTTCGGTCTAGCGGTGATACTTCCCTCTAAAACAACCTTTAAAGCTTTAAAAGCTTCATCGTCCTCTTCAAAGGATAAATCATCGACAAAGATAATAAATTTTTGCGGTAAATCTCGCAGAATTTCAATAATTAATGGTAGGTCTTTTAATTGGGATTTGGCCACTTCAATTAAGCGCAATCCTTGACTATGGTATTTTTGCAATAATCCCTTGACTAGAGAAGATTTTCCCGAACCACGACTACCATAGAGTAGGACATTTAAAGCGGGATAACCTGCTAATAAAAACTCAGTGTTTTTAATCAAGGTTTCCTTGGGCATTTCATAACCGACTATTTCTTGAATCTGCACAGGATCGGGATGAGTAATTCCTTGTAATCGGCCTTCTTGCCACCTTAAAGCTTGATAACGGGCAAAAATTCCTGTACCACATTCGCGATAATAATCGGCTAAATCTTCGATTAATTCCGTCCAATCTAAACCGGAATGTAGAAAACTTTCTAATTTATTGTCCACTTCCCAAGCGGGGAAATTGAGAAATTTAATTTGTTCAAAAATTGTCGAATTGCTGAGGCTATAAATGCTAGAATTATAGAGAGATTGGAGGATAGATAAATCCTGTTTCACGCCATCAATTAAAGATTCAGGTAACTCCGAAACACTTTTTTTCTGAACCTGTTGACTAAAGGGATTATCATCTAATAAAATTTGTTCGACTAGAAAATCATTCCAACTGATATTTTTAGATGCTAAAGCTTGAAACAATTTACCATATGCTTTAAGAAAATCGGCGATATTATCCGTAGATAATAGGGTAATAAATGCCTGACCAATAGCATTGTCAAAAACCCCTTGATATAAAACTAATAAGCTGACTTTTTGATAAATTTCAGAGACCATTTGTTATTCTCCACTAATAACTAACATTTCACAGCCGCTTTTTTGTAATTCCTAATTCGATTTAATAATTGCCGTCCTGTAGCTGAGGGAATGTAAATCAGTTGCTATTATATCAATATAGGTTAATCTTTGCAAAATTAAGGTTAAAAAAGGGAAAATGCCTACCGACTAATTCCCCAGATTTCTTGAGATGAGGTACAAGGTTTTCCTTTTGGGGAGACGGTTGATGATACGCTGTCAGGTTATACTTCCTTTTGATGAGAAACGTTATATTTGATAAAATTTAACCAATCTTGGATTTCTTGTCCTAACCAGAGACATTCATCCTCGCGGAGATTTTGACCGATAAGATAATAATTTTTAGCCGTCCGCATACGAATCTGATAGTTACCTTCTGTGCCATTGCTATGGAGAAAAATACCCCATAAATCTTGAGTTTTAAAAGCAAATTTTTTGTAGATAAAATTAAAGAGTTTATATTTAATTAAAACTTCTTGAGGTGTAAGAATTAATTGCATCTCCCGCAAACAAATAAAACCAATTAGAGCTATAATAAAGGTAAGAATCGGGGAGATAAAGACAGTGACAGTAAGGACAATCGCCAAAGACCAGAGGGTAGGAGCATCAGAAGGTAGCTTAATTTTTGGGGGTAAATTAATCTCTAAATTATCCCGGTGTTTAGCGATACGGATGGAACTGTGGGGAGGTTTTGGTAATTTCTTAGGATCGATTAAACTTGATACTTGACGATAGTAGGGATGTTGAAGAAATTTTAGGGCTTCTCTGGCACTTTTAAACCGCTTTTCTGCTGCCATATCGGTCATAGTTTCTAACCAATCGATTAAATCATCATCGATTGTCACCAGTTGGCGAAATTGAATTTTAGAGTCGCGATGGGGCAGTTCTATCGGCACAATTCCCGTCAATAAATGAATTAAAGTCATACCTAAAGCATATAAATCAGAACCCGGAACTGCTCGGCCCCAAAATTGTTCTAGGGGTGCATAACCACTCGTCCCCACCACAGTAAAAGTAACTCCCGTCACTGCACCCCTGGACTGGACTGCGCCAAAATCCACTAAATAAACGTTATTTTCCGAGTTAATAATTAAATTACTAGGTTTGATATCTCGATGTAATACTGGGGGCGATAATTCATGCAAATAAATGAGAATTTCGAGAACTTCTTGGGCAATATTCCGAATTACCGTAGGGGTGAAACGTTGCCCCTTTTCTAAGCGATCGCTTAAGGATTCTCCCGGTATATAATATTGTACAAGCACAAACCAAGGAATCCCGTCACCTTGATTTTTATCGAGGGAAAAATAATCGCGATAGCGGGGAATACGGGGATGATAGAGAGAAGCTAAGACGGCGGACTCCCGTTCAAATAATTTTAATTCTTCCCACTCCATCTGGGGACTAAAAGCGAGGAGTTTAATAATTACCAATTCCTGGGATAATATATCGGTAGCTAACCAAGTTTGACGACCGATAGCGGTATTTCCCAAGCGTTGTTGTAGTCGGTAACGTTCCGCTAAAAGAGAATCAGAAGTAAAGGTCATAGTGGCTTTTCCCTTATTTAGACCTGCTTTTTGTCAGGAAAACTGCTGTCTGGTACTAATTAATATCGATTTGTTTTTTGGCTGTCCAACAAAGGGCGATTCCTTTTTCTTTATAGGAAGATTCCCCGACAAAGATAGGATATAATTCAGATTCACCACGATAGATAATTTCCTGACCATCAAATCCTAGAAAAATCGGTTGATTAGGTTGAATTGCCTGATAATCTCGTTGGAGAATCTGAGGATGTAACATGGCTTTAATTTCACCCTGTTCATCTCTAGGATAATCGATCGAGCCTAAACGTTGGTAAACTGTGAGGGATTCGCTGAAAGTATCGAGATGGGCAGCCAGATAATTTTCCTGTTCGATATAGTCTAGGATTTGATAAATGAGTGTTTCGGTTTGACGAAAAAGATAGGGACAGATGACACCATGCTTAATGGGACCGATTTCTAGGGTAAAAGCTAGGGGACAAATTCCTTTTAGAAAATGATTTTCTTCCTCGCTGACGGGATGATAAATTAAGCGCACATCAGGATTAATTTTAGTCAGATAGGTAAAGAGTTTTAATAGCCAAGGATGGGGGTTAGAATAAATAATCGCCAGCATCATGTTAGATGTGGTGCTGTGAATATCGATTAATAAATCAATGGATTTTTCTCGGATTTCTTTGACTATTTTTTTGGCTCGTTTTTGTTCGTATTGCTGACAATCGGGATTCACTAAATCTTTCTGGTTAAAACAACGATTTAAATCCGTATCGATATATCTAACCCGTTGCTTTAGGGCCAAGGGGTTAGCGATGAGACTGTGGGACTGAAAACTGCTGCGAGCAATAAGATTAGGTGAGTTTTGCAGGTATTTAACCAAATAAGCGGGAGTTAGTTCATTGCCATGCACACCAGCAATTAAAGCCAGATTTTTAATAGTAGTTTTCTGATCGATCATTTTTTATAAGTTTTGAAAAGTTGTAATTATTTATGGTTTGCGGCAAAAAGTTTGTTGGTGGGGTTAGGAGACAGTTATCAGTTATCAGTTATCAGTTATCAGTTATCAGTTCACAAAAGAAAACTCCCCACACCCCACACCCCACCCCTATAACTGATTTAGAAAAACCAGCCGTAGGAATGAAGACCTTTACCTAAAAGATTCACCCCTAAATAACATACCCAAACCACAACAAAACCACTGGCTGCTAGAATAGCTGGTTTTCTTCCCTGCCATCCCCGGGTAATGCGAGCATGGAGATAAGCGGCAAACACTAACCAAGTGATTAGCGCCCAGGTTTCTTTCGGATCCCAACTCCAGTAGGAACCCCAAGCTTCATTGGCCCAAACTGCCCCGGCGATGATACCGATAGTGAGAAGGGGAAAACCGAGACCAATGACCCGATAACTGATATTATCGAGGGTTTCCGCCAAGCTAAGACGTTGGGGCGAAAGAGTCGCCATCGCTGTTAGGGTGGGAGTCAAAAGGGCGGTTGTGCCACCGTTAGCCGTTTCCATGAAAATTGGGGCGGAAAGAGTGGTGGATAACTTATTTTGCAGACGATAAGCCCCCGTACCGATGGAACTGCCTTTTAACTCGATATTTTGACCTCTCGTGACGATCAGAAAAGCGATCGCCATCAGGGAACCCACCATCAAAGCAGCATAACTTAACATCATGACGCTAACGTGCATCATCAACCAATTCGATTTTAAAGCCGGAACCAAGGGCGCCGAAGTTTGCATTTCTCCGGGCAAAGACAAAGTGGCAAAAGCGGTAATCCCCATGGCTACAGGAGTCGTCACCACCCCCACCAGGCGACTGCGGCTAGTGTACTCAGCAATTAAATGAACCGCAGTTACACCCCAAGCGAGAAAGAATAAAGATTCGTAAAGATTGCTAATGGGGAAATAACCCGCTTCTAACCAACGCGCTCCCAATAAAGCGGCGATACAGAGGTTAGCGATGGCCACGCCGGTGCTGCCCAGGCCTGACAACAAAGGTATGCTAGGAAAGGCTGCCCCAGCCCAATAAACCAGCATGGTTAAAAACAGGACTAAAAAAGAAGTGTTATCGAGAAAGTTCTCTAAGCTAACTAAATTCATGGGATTTCTCTCGTTTGTCGCTCGCTCGCTACCAAGTATTCCATCCTCTATCCTATCCCATCGGTAAGGCGATCGAGACAGAGAATTGTTAGTAAGTAGTCGTGCAAAATTAATTTCCTAGTAAAGATAGGCAAAAGGCAAGAGGCAAAAGGCAAGAGGGGGTTAGATATGTGTAATTAATTTTGCTTAGGTACTTATCAACAACTACAATGCACAGCAAAGCAAAGGATTAAGCCGCCATCACTACTACCGAATCACCAGCGCAGTTTTTATTCCCCTAATTGCCAGGTTATCTCTTCACCCGCTCGTAACGGCACCAGTCCGGATTCGGGAAATGGCAATTCATCGGGAATACGCCAAGTGGTTTTGGTTAATGTTATTTGTTCAGTATTCCGGGGGAGTTGATAAAAATCTGCACCGTGAAAGCTGGCGAACCCTTCCAATTGCTCGATCGCATCAACGCTCTCAAAAGCTTCTGCGTACAACTCTAGGGCGTGCAGAGCCGAATAACAACCCGCGCAGCCGCAGGAACTTTCTTTGCTGTAGCGAGAATGGGGCGCGCTATCGGTTCCTAGAAAAAACTTGGGATTGCCCGATGTTGCTGCTTGCAAAAGTGCCAAACGATGATCCTCTCGTTTCAAAATCGGCAGGCAATAAAAATGGGGACGAATGCCACCGGTCAAGAGAATGTTTCGGCTAAACAATAAATGTTGAGGCGTAATTGTGGCAGCGACATTGTTGTTAGTAGATAGAACAAACTTGACCGCATCGGCAGTGGTAATGTGTTCAAACACTACCCGCAGTTTCGGAAATCTTGTTATCAGTGGCAGCAAGTGCCTCTCAATGAACACTTTCTCTCGATCGAACACATCAATATCACCATCGGTAACTTCTCCGTGCAGTAGTAGTGGCATATCCAGCTGCTGCATCGCCTCAAAAACGCCATCGCACCTACGAATGTCCGTTACCCCCAAGTCGGAATTAGTTGTTGCACCGGCCGGGTAGTATTTCACCGCTTTGACAAACTGGGAGGCTTTCGCCGCCATGATCTCTTCGGGACTGGTATTATCAGTTAGATAGAGGGTCATCAATGGCTCAAACTGTTGACTCTCTGGAACTGCCGCCAGAATGCGCTCGCGGTAGGAGGCAGCCTCGGCGACTGAGCGTACTGGTGGCTTTAAATTCGGCATGATAATGGCACGGGCAAACTGACGCACCGTATGGGGTAGAACCGCTTTCAGTGCTGCACCATCGCGGAGATGAAGGTGCCAGTCATCGGGTCGAGTCATTGTGAATCTTCGCATTCTCCGATCATACAACGGTTAGGAATGTCATCACTAAACACAATACCCTTTCTATTTTGTTTTCATAAAAAGCGATCGCCTAACAGTTTAAACTTATAAAACCGCCATCGACAAAGAAGCGGTGAGGAGTAGTTCATTAGACCTATCCAGGATGGTTAGGCAGAGAATGATATTGAAAGATGCCAAAGATACTGCCGACACTGCCAATACTAAGAATACTGCCGACACTGCCAATACTAAGAATACTGCCGACACTGCCAATACTAAGAATACTGCCGACACTGCCAATACTGAGCATACTGCCGATACTAACCAGACTTAAAATGCTGCCGGCACTAGCGAGACTTAAAATACTGCCAGCACTGCCTAAACTCAAGATACAGCGATAACTAGCTTTGCTCAGATAATTAAGACCAGAAATCATTTTAAATCGGGGAAAGATTGGGGAATAGTTAGGGAAGTATTTTGCCAAACCTGTTGTAAACGCATAGCTGGCATAGTTAGATACAGAATATCACCTTGATCGAGAGTGATTTCTAGTAATTGCCAACCGTGAATAGTTTGACCTTGTTTTTCTAGGTAAAGTGGCACAAAATCGGCATTCATCGCCGCTTCCTTGATAATTTGACCCATAAAAGGATGATTCGGTGTGATTAATGTAGCCAAAGCAACCCAGAGGAGATCATCGGTCATGCCATTACCGAGAATTCTACCGCCCAAAGCGGCCGCAGCGAAGGAATAGGTGGCCAGATCCCGGGGACATAATACCGTATCAAAATCAAAAACCTCTTGAATCGATCGCCCGAATTGTTCCTGAGAGCAGCGTAAAACTAGATTAATTTTAGGAGCGATCGCTTTAGCAGTGAGAGCAATCTCCACATTAATCATATCCTCGTAAGTCACCACGATCAAAGATTCAGCGTTGTTAATATTAGCCGTTTCTAGGGTAGCCACTAGACGCGCATCCTCGATGATAACGGGGATTCCCCAAGAGCGCACAGAATGCAAAAATCTATTATTGGGGTCCGATTCAATCACCACCACTTCACAGCCTTGGTCGTGCAATTGTCGCACGATCCGGGTGCCGATACCTCCTAAACCACAGATAATGTGATGATTACGGACGGGAATGCGGGTAGCATCCCAAAACTGTTTAAAGCGACTACCGAGAATAAAATCGTTGAGGAGAGCATAACAGATACCGATAACCCCCGCACCGACAATCATCATGACCACGGTAAAAATTTTGATACTATCGGGGGTAGATTCGGCCACTTTTTCGTTACCTCCGGCGCCGGTAATCATCCCGACGGAGAAATAGAGGGAATCGACAAGGGAAATTTTTTGATTAACGCTGAGATAGGTAATGGTAGCAAGGGAAATCATCCCCAGGAGGGAAAGGGTGACAAGAATTACTGGTTGGACATAGTGCTGATAGGGACGGAGATTGAGTAGATTTCTCAGCCACTTTTGCAGTTTAAAACGCTGTTTTGCCTTAATTGTCGGTTTATTGCCGATAATGAGATGATCGCCAGTTTGGAGTTTTTTGCCTAACAGAACTGCGGAAACCAGATCGATTTCGTCGTGAGCGGGGAGATAATAGATTAACATCCGGGCCGGATCGTCCCAAAGTTCGTAGAGAGGTAATCCCCACCAAGGATGATTTTCCTCGATAATTATCTCTTGAATTGGCCAAAGGCGATCGAATAGCTGTAATTGACCGATAGCTTTATTACCAAGGGCAGCAAAGGAAAAGATAGGAGCCGCTAGGGAAGCAACACTCATGCTAACGTGAGCAGGGAGGGTTTGATCGAGTCTTTCTCCCAAAGTTTCGTTAAATAGTCGGTTAACTATCCGAATTTTCGGGTTAATTATTCTTGCGCGGGTGAGAATTTCTAGATTGAGTGCGTCGTTATCGATGGCCAAAACTAGGGTTTCTGCATCTGGAAGGCCAGCTTGCAGGAGAGTTTTAGGAGAGCAGGGATCGCCGATAATAATATCAGACTGGTATTCGCAGACCATTTGGCGATCGCTAATCGCTACTACTGCCGCAGATTGTTGTTTGAGTAAACAAAAGATTTTATAACCCGTGCGACCTAATCCACAGACGATGATTTGCGGTTTCATTCGTCGAGCGCGTTTTTTGCTGATTAACCTTTCATTTCTAGCGCAAAAACTAGGAAAAATCTGTAACTAAAGCTGCAATATTGCCAATTTTCCTAATCAGGCTTTGAAGATGATAAAATAATCATCATCATCGATTTAATCACTTAGGTCTTGACTCGCTTTCTTTGGGACAAATTTAGTAAAGATTACCTGGAAACCTTTCTCTCTTCTTCCGGTGACGTGAAAACTAGCCTTGATGTGACGGCAGAAACTCAAGAAATCGATGTGTATTTTCGACCGACTTCCCCAGAAATACCGCCCGAATTAGGTTTATTGGGCAGATTAGCTCAAACCCCTTGTCTATTGGAACCCTATCGCAATCCGGTCACGATTGATGGCATTATTGCCTGTTTATCTAAACTGTTTACTGTGCGGGAACAATTACAAAGAGAAGCTCACGGCTCTTCTGGTTTCTGTGTGGAAACGGGGTCTATACTGATAGTTTCTTCAGCAAAATAGTCCTAAAAGTCTTTCCAGGTAAATATTTCACGATTCTATAAGCAAAAATTATCACTCCTACTGCCAGTCAGAGGATTATAACTGCTTTTTCCGCTCTCAATCATCCAGATTGGGGAGAAGGAATTTATTTTTTACCCCCAGCATTAACCACAGCCATTATTGTCCTGCATCAATTACCCGAAACCCCTGAAACCCTTTGGTTAAGATTATTAGGTAGAGGAGGAACCAGAAGCAGAGCGATTGATGAATTAGAGGCCTTGTCTCCCAATCATCCCTTTAAATCAGCTTCCTTAAAATTATTATACAATTTGAGTAGGAACTTGCAAGCCTTACCCAAAAGAACCCAGGAGGAGAGGAAATTTATTATGCGTTTAGCCCCTTTATACGAACAAGATAGAGAAAAAGCTATTCAACAAGGAGAAACCAAGGTAGTGCTACGTCAACTAAAGCGACGTTTTGGTGAACTTCCCCCGAATATCACCGAAACTATCCAAAAACTCTCAGTAGAAAAATGGCTAAACCGCTCCACAGACTTTTAAAATGATAAAATAATCATCATTGATTTAATCACTTCAGCCTTGATTCGCTTTCTTTGGGACAAATTTAGTAAAGATTACCTCGAAACTTTTCTCGCTTCTTGCGGTGACGTGAAAACTAGCCTTGATGTGATGGCAGAAACTCAAGAAATTGATGTGTATTAGACCTCTTGCATAATTTTTTTATGGTATAATATAAGGTTTTGCTTTTTTCTCAATTCTTAGATTGAAGTGGAAAAAAGAATAAAATGTGATCTTAGGTCAGGAAATCAT
>VYKP01000085.1_pt1 | contig 34585 bp, 33 predicted proteins | sample 5114551 | NCBI WGS metagenome assembly VYKP01 (sample SAMN12291777, study PRJNA351875) | freshwater metagenome | isolation source: freshwater lake | place: USA: Michigan, Baseline Lake | collected 2013-08-09
GACTTATCCCACCAGCGCAACCAATTAGTAGTAAATTCAGCTTTGGTTCCTTGCCAGATACCGATAAACAAGTTAAGTTCTTTTATCCAGTAACGATTATTCTCATCTGGCAACTGCTGCTCATACTTTCCTGCCACTAAACAATAAACATCTAATTCTCCTGTTTTTGGCTGAAAAATTCCATAGACAGGTACTTGTAAGATTTGCTCGTAAAAATACCATTTTCCATAGGGATAGTGAGGGTTGATGGAATATTCACCCCCTTCGGTTTCCGAGATAAACTCTAGGACAATAGCTGGAATTTCTCCTTCAAGATGGGGAGTATAACTGCGCCGAATTTTTCCGCTAGGAATCGGTTTTACTGAGGGAATATAAACCCAGTCAGGCGCTTTGACAACTGTTTGAGTTTTAACGGTAGCACACAAGCCAAAATTAGAAGCAATTAGCATCGATTCTAGAATTAATCCTGCTAATTCTAGGGATTCTCGTAAAGCGGCTGCTAATAGGGGTTGCAGGTTATTGTCCACAGGTTCGTCAGGTAGAATAAAATCATCTGGCAGTTTTTCCCAGGTGATTATCGTTGATTTTGTCGGTAAATCAATGGCAGATGGTGTCATGTTTATCTCTTTTTCATTAAGAAAAGCCAAGAATACTTAAAAAAAGTCGGTTTTCCCTTAATCACCCTTGGCAGAAATTTTTTAGCGTCAAGACAACATATTCTAACATTTCCTCCGTTAATCCGGGATAAATGCCCAGCCAAAAAACACTACTCATGATTTTATCGGCATTGCTTAAATCCCCAATAACTCGATAGTTTAACCCCTTATAAAGAGGCTGGCGCAGTAAATTTCCTCCAAATAATAGCCTTGTACCAATGCGTTTTTCCTCCAAATGCTTAACCAAATCATTGCGGCTAAAAGGCGCATTTTCCTTGACAAAAATCGGAAACCCGAACCAACTCGGTTCAGAATCGGGGCTGGCTTCAGGCAGAATTAAAACATCTTGAAGCTCCTGTAACTTTTGATGCAAAAAGTCGAAATTTTCTCGGCGCTTTTTGATAAATCCTGGCAATTTATCCAGTTGCGCTACCCCGACGGCGGCTTGCATATCGGTCATCTTCAGGTTATAACCCACATGAGAATAGGTGTACTTATGATCGTAGCCAAAGGGTAAATCTCCTAACTGCCAACCGAAGCGCTTATTACAGGTATTATCTACCCCCGGAGGACACCAACAATCTCTCCCCCAGTCACGGAATGACTCGACAATCTTTTTCAAGCGGGTATCACTGGTTAAAACCGCGCCCCCTTCTCCCATAGTCATGTGATGGGCAGGATAAAAGCTAACCGTTGCTAAATGCCCAAAGGTGCCGGTTTTTTGCCCTTTATAGAGACTTCCCACCGCATCACAGTTATCCTCGACTACCCAGAGGTCATGTTTTTCGGCAAAAGCCATCACCGCTTCTAAATTAAAGGGATTTCCCAGGGTATGAGCGATCATAATCGCTTTAGTCTTCTCTGACAAGGCCGATTCCAGTTGCTCGATGTCGAGGTCATAACCGGGTAATTTAACGTCTAAAAAGACGGGAATTAGCTGATTTTGAAAGATGGGATTAACTGTGGTCGGGAAACCGGCGGCGACGGTAATGACTTCATCCCCCGGTTTAAGTTGTTTTTCCCCCAATTTAGGGGAAGTTAAGGCACTTAAGGCCACTAAATTGGCCGAAGAGCCGGAATTGACTAATAAACAATGTTTTACCCCCATCCACTGGGCAAAACGTTCCTCAAATTCCGCCGCATATCTGCCCGTCGTTAACCAGAAATCTAGGGAAGAATCCACTAATTTGACTAATTCTTGCTCATCAAATACCTTACCCGATGCCGGAATATAGGTCTGCCCCGCCACAAAAGCCCGGGGTTGAAATTTGTGCTTATAATATTCTTGTACTGCTTGAAAGACTTGCTCTCGCAGTTCTGTTTCAGTATTGGTATTGGGGGGAGAAATAGATTGAGTCATGGTTAATTTCCTTTCAGGGGAGAAATTTGTACTTAATTATTACTTAATTTGCACTATTATCAGCCTTGAGTTCGCTAATCGGTCAGACAACTTTGATAATATTCGATTTGTTGGCGAGTAAGGTCTTGCAATTGTGCTTTATCTTCAGAGTCCATTTGAGCCGCTTGATAATACCATGTCACCGTTTCCTTGAGGGTTTGCCGAAAATCCCAGACGGGTTGCCATTTTAGGGTATGGAAAGCCTTATCTGTGACTAGATTAAGCAATTTAGCCTCATGAACAGCATTCGGATCACTTTGATCGAGCCAAGTTCCCGGCCAAAGTTGTAGGATAGACTCAACTAACTCTTTAACCGGACGATTAGAAGTCAGAGACGGACCGAAATTAAACGCCCCATATAACCCCCGGCTGTCTTGCTGCCAATTAGCCGTCATCAACTGCTCATAAATCGACTCAGCTAACCGTAAATAGCCACCTAAAGGCTCTAAAACGTGCTGCCAAGGGCGAGTCGCTAGAGGGTTCCGCACCGGAATTGGTTCGGATTTCATCAAAGCTCGCATCGCATCGGGTACAATCCGATCTAGGGACCAATCTCCGCCACCGATGACATTTCCGGCCCTGGCGCTGGCAATGCCGATGGGGGTTTGAGGGGTTTTAAAGAAGGAATTTCGCCAAGATGCGATCGCTAATTCCGCACCAGCTTTGCTAGAACTATAGGGATCATAACCCCCCAGTGGGTCATTTTCCCGATAACCATAGACCCATTCCCGATTCTCATAGCACTTATCGCTAGTGATAAACACGGCGGCACAGGGATGAGTCAGGCTTTTGAGGGCCTCTAAAACGTGAATAGTCCCCATAACATTTGTGTTCCACGTTTCCACCGACTCCAGATAAGAAAGTCGCACTAAGGGTTGTGCCGCTAAATGAAAGACTACATCCGGTTGCCACGAAGCGATTAAACGAGCCACTAACTCAGCCTCTCGAATATCCCCTATATGGTGACTCAAATTTTTAGCTAAGTCTAATTGGTCAAATAAAGCGGGGGTGGTATTGGCAGCTAAACTGAGGCCTTTTACCGCTGCTCCTAGATGGAGTAACCAAAAAGCCAGCCAAGACCCCTTAAAGCCAGTATGACCAGTGATAAAGACCTTTTTGCCCGACCAAAATGTTTCCTTTACCATATTTTCCATCTAGCTTGTCCAGTGTCATAAAGGTGATTGAGCATTTCCATTTCTCGGTAAGTATCCCTACACTGCCAAAACCCATCAAGCTCATCCCAGGGGGAGAGGGGAGCTATTATTGTTCACAAGTCAAATAGCCTCGCTATAGTGGGTTTTCAGTTAATTTCAACGGCTTTGTGCAAGTAATCGCCGAAAAGAGTCTTTGTGAAGGCTCAAAGCCATCACCCTAAATCTTTGGGAGCTACTATACAGGAACTTGACCGAGGATGTCAATTGGTTAAGCTGTTAGGCATCTAGAATGGTTAGCTGAGACAAAAAAGCAGCAGGGAACTTCTGAGCGGGGAGAGTCGTTCTTGATTTTCGATGCCTCGTGATTCAAGGGAAAATCAATTAAGTATTTATACTTATTGTATATGACTTGAATTTGGTGTAAACATACAGCTATGCCCAGGTGGCAGGGATTTTAATATAGCGTTTTTCAGTCTGCTGAGGTACAAAAGTTATGGGTTTTAGGCAAAAGGCAAAAGGGAAGAAAAATATGTGTACCTCACTAGCTTAGGAAACGCTATATTAAGCTAAAATTTGAACTCGTACTGAACTTTATCTAATTTGTAAATGAGTAAAAAAACCTTCTGTATTTTAGAACAGGGCCAACTAATTAATGAGCCTTGCACTATAGAAAAACGAGAACTATTTACTACTGAATTTAGTGACTTTTATCGACTTAATTGGGCAACGGAAGATGACCCCAATGCTTTCATTACTGCGAAAGGAGTGACTTGGAGTGAGGGCAGGAGCTTGCTATATAGGGAAGTTCCCAAAGATTATGAATACTACATTTTTATCGATGATGATGTTACCTTTGTTGCTGATGAAGGGGTAGATATTCCTAAAAAGATCAAAGAATTACTCGACGAATATCATCCCATTGCTGCAACTTTTTATGATCCTAAACAGTGGGCATTTCTGCCGATTAAAGCTTCTTATGAAGAGTTAATCTCCAGAAAATGCTTTCCCATTAGCGGATATGATGCAGAATCTCAAATCCTCTCCCAAAGTTATGCTGATGTCATCTTACCAGCGATTTATCATGGGGCACATCGGACGGATTGGTATCTTCAGTGGGTTTGTTATCAAACCTTTCCCCTGAAGCAAATGTGTTTTACTGACATTCGAGTGAAGAATGCCCGCAGCGGTGGTCATAGTAAAATTAAAAAGCCGCAGCATTACGAACCAACAGAAGCAGTGTTTTTGTTTAATCGACACGTCAAGAAGCCATATTCATTGTTGAAAAAAAAGGATGATATTCTTGAAAACAATGTTGAAGTTCTTGAGCGGTCAGTTGATAAAACCCCTATTGAGTTCACTCTGAAAGACCTGGCAAAGGTCTATGATATCAGCAATACTGATTTTAAAATTAGACAACCTACAGCCAGTAGTCGGTACTTGTACAGAAAACCTTGGAATCGTTTTCTGTGGAAACTGGTCAGAAAACTGACAGGGGAATATCAATATTAATTCCACCGCACTCCAGCTTTGAAAGCTGTCAAATGTCCCTCACTTATGCTGGGACAGCTTGACAGAAAGAAAGGCATTTTAGTAGTCAGCCAAAAGTCTCAGGAATTATTTAAGTAGGTAGGCGTTAAAAGTTATCAGATCCCCCCGCCTATCGGCACCCCCCTTATCAAGGGGGGCAGGGGGGATCGAACCTAAAATCCATTTTTAATTTAATTATAACCAGCCTGGGGTGAGAGAGGGATTAGAGATGAGGAGCTTTTACAATTCATCTAGTTCTGCTATGTATTAGCCTGTGGTTAAACTTTTATCGAGAAAATTTGCCAGACAATCTCCTATGGACTAAACTTTTAAGCCATTCAGGCATAGAGAGAATTGCCATGTATAATAAATTGGCAGCTAAGAGCCAATTGATCATTTCATCAACTAACCAAGGATATAAGAATGGACTTGCGTAAAACGTTGCCACCATAGCGACTAAAGCCATACTGGAAGGTAAGCTCAATTGATTTTCTTCCTTAATCCAATCCAAAATTTGAGGAAGGGCAAAGATTAGAAAAGTTAATTTATAATCATAAAGCATACCAATAACAAGAAAATTTCCTAAATGAATTGCTGCCGCAAGACGGAAATAATCAATATATTGACTTTTATCTAAAGATTTGTCCGAATCGGTTGAGACAAAATCCGAACTAAGCCATTCTTTAAAAATTTTAAATTTCGACAATAAAACTCTGGTTAAGATTAACATAGTAAATAAAATCATAATTATATATATCATATGTCTGATCGGAATCGTATTTTTAATATCAGTTTCGCCGCTAGTAAGCTTTGATAGAATATATTGGACTGCACTAAAGAGGACTTTATAGCCAAAACTATACCAAATCCTCCCATCATGAAAGCTTGAAATAGCTTTCATCTCCCCCATACTAGCGAGAAAATAAGTAATAAAGGCAGTGGTAAAAATAGCCGCCAAGAACAGAAATAGATTTCTTTTTTCTTTAATAATTACTGCCAGACCGAAAATTGGAAATAGTTTAACAATTCCCCAAAAAAATATTAACAAATAGGCACACAACCTAAAAATTAATGCTCGGCTGTTCTTAATTATTATTAGTCCGACACCCAGCCAAGAATAGATAACAATATCTACGTTGCCACGTTCGACTAAAAGCATTACTGGTGGTGAGCATAAAATTAGGGCATAAACTATAGCTTCTTGATAATTTAATCTGCCAATGATAATTAAAGTTATCACATAAAAGATTAAAGCAAATAAAACTCCTAAAAATATAGTATTACGCTGCTCTAAACCCAGCCAAGTTAATGAAGACCAACTACTAGGATAAGCTATTTGAGTGAAGCAGGAATTATTTGCTAGGGAAACTTCGCCAGTCAATCGATCACAATCAAAAGCACCTAATACGGCTCCAAGATCGATAAAAGGGTTTTTAACCGCAGGAACCCCAATTGTCCTCCAAAACTTGTGATAGGGAACAAAAAAATTAGCTACATACAATAACCCAAAATATCCTAAGAGTGCGGCAACTACCAAAAATCTGCCATCAATTTTTGATGGCTTTTTGAGCATTTTCCTAATCTGGAGATGTATTGAATTTACTATGTCCACTTTGTGCCTCCTGCTATTAAAGGATTGATTATCTGTCAATTACTTGAGTTCAGTATAAGACGATCATTGCGCCGCTAAATGAAAGATTACATTCGGTTGCCATGAGGCGATTAAACGGGCCACTAACTCAGCCTCTCGAATATCCCCTATATGATGACTCAGGTTTTGAGCTAAGTCTAATTGGTTAAATAAAGTGGGGGGTAGTATTGGCAGCTAAACTGAGGCCTTTTACCGCCACCCCTAAATGGAGTACCCAAAAAGCCAGTCAGGACTCCTTAAAGCCAGTCTTTTTGCCCGACCAAAATGCTTCCTCTACCATATTTTCCATCTAGCTTGTCCAGTGTCATAAAGGTGATTGAGCATTTCCATTTCTCGATAAGTATCCATGCACTGCCAAAACCCTTCATGCTTATAGACGGCGAGTTCTCCCAAAGCAGCCAGGGTTCTGAGGGGCTGTGCTTCAAAAGTCGTCGCATCTCCCTCAATTAAATCCAAAACCTTGCGATTTAAGACAAAATAGCCGCCATTAATCCATCCCTCAGCCGTTTGGGGCTTTTCTTGGAATTGAGTGACTAAATTACCCTCAATGATTAACTCGCCAAAGCGAGAAGAAGGACGAACCGCTGTCATAGTGGCTAATTTCCCATGGGAGTAATGGAAATCCAACAGATCCGCAATATTCACATCACAAACCCCATCCCCATAGGTAGCTAGAAAGATATCACTTCCGCTTTGGTCTATATAAGGGGTGAGACGTTTAAGACGGCCTCCCGTCATGCTTTCCTGTCCCGTATCAATTAACCAAATACGCCAGTCTTCCTCCTCGTGTCCACTATCGAGTTTGGTCACTTTTTTATTGCCCAACTCTAAGAGGACATCACTTTGATTCCAATCATAGCTAAAGAAATAGTCCCGAATCATTTCCCCTTTATACCCTAGACAGAGCATAAAGTCAGTTAAGCCATACTGGGCATAAGTTTTCATGATATGCCAAATAATTGGCCGATTTCCGATGGCAATCATCGGTTTAGGTCGAAATTCGGTTTCTTCCCGCAGCCTAGTTCCTTTACCACCACACAAGATGGCCACGGGAATATTAGACTTATAGTCCTTAACTGTTAAACTGACCGATTGTATTACCATGGAATTATATAGTGAAAGGTTTTTAGCGTGACATCATCTTATCGGGGCAGTTTAACACGCGGTTCCTGATCCTGTCCAATATCACTGGACTAAATCAGCAATTCTAAATTTCAGAACTGTTAGTCGCTTTTCTCATAATTTTATTTTGGGTTTGTGCAGTCTCTTGAAAATCCTAGTCATTCTCCTCAATCAACCCCTTTTTGTTAGCCGTCTGATGCCGACTCTACTGTTCCCTCAACAGAGGCCAAGAATAGTAATATTTTAGCTGACGGCTAACGGCTACAATAACCCCAGATTTACGGCAAATGAAACTAGAAACCACGGCGATTAAACGGATTCTCGATGCTAACCTGGACCGCGCTAGAGAAGGACTGCGAATTATCGAAGAATGGTGTCGTTTTGGCTTAGATAATCCCGATTTAGCCCAAGAATGTAAGGAAATGCGCCATCAGTTGGCTAGTTGGCACTCGATCGATCTTAAACGACATCGGGACACAGCTGGCGATATCGGCAGGGATTTAAGCCATCCCAGGGAAGAAATCCGGGAGACTGTCGAGGGACTGCTGCAGGCCAATCTCGCTCGCGTACAGGAGGCTTTTCGGGTTTTAGAAGAATACGGTAAACTCTATGATCTAGAGCTAGGGATAGCCTGTAAACAGCTGCGCTATCGGGTTTATCAGCTAGAGAGTAAACTTTTAATCTCTCCACCTCTGGAAAAACTAAAAGCATCTCCTCTCTATCTAGTCACTTCTCCCGCCGAAAATCTGTTAGAAATCGTTGAATTAGCCCTAAAAGGAGGGTTAAAATTGGTGCAGTACCGCCATAAAACCGCCGTTGATACCATTCGTTTAGAAGAGGCCGCTAAACTGTGTGAGTTATGCCACCGTTACGATGCTTTATTTATTATGAACGATCGCGTCGATATTGCTAAGGCCGTTCATGCCGATGGTGTTCATCTCGGTCAACAGGATCTACCGATTTCCCTCGCGCGGCAATTTCTCGGCCCGGCGGCAATTATCGGCAAGTCCACCACTAATCCCCAAGAGATGGCCAACGCAATCCAAGAAAAGGCCGATTATGTGGGAGTCGGGCCAGTTTATGCCACCCCCACGAAAGCGGGGAAAACCCCCGCAGGATTGGAATACGTCCGTTATGTGCGGGAAAATTGCCCTTTACCCTGGTTTGGGATCGGTGGTATTGATAGTAATAACATTAAAGAGGTTTTAGAGGCAGGAGCGCAACGGGTGGCTGTAGTCCGGGCCATCATGGAAGCGCAGCACCCCGATGTGGTGACACAACAATTATTAACCCAATTAAAGTAGGAATTATGAATTATGAATTATGAATTATGAAGTGGGGGTGTGGGGAGGGGAATTATGAATTATGAATTATGAATTATGAAGTAGGGTGTGGGGTGTGGGGAGAAAAAAGCTGTCTCCTATCTCCTGAATACTGTCTCCCTTCTCCTGTCTCCTGAATACTGCCTCCTGTCTCCTGAATACTGTCTGCTCCGATTAATTCATTTGTTCATATCCAAATCCATGTCAGAAATAACCTTGCAAATCAACGGCAAAACTCAAACCTGTTTACCCGCAACTAAACTACCGCAAATGCTAGAAAATTTGGGCATGAATCCTCGGTTAGTGGCAGTGGAATATAACGGGGAAATCCTCCATCGTCAGTATTGGCAAAACACGGAAATCAAGGAGGGGGATAAATTAGAAATTGTTACTATTGTCGGAGGGGGATAAAATAATCAACAATCGACAGTTGAGGCAAAAAACTTGTTAGTTATCGGTTTAATCAGTGGCACATCGGTGGATGGCATCGATACCGCTTTAGTGGAGATTAGCGGTACAGTGGAATCTCCACAGGTGCAGTTATTAGCAGGGGAAACCTATCCCTATTCTTCCCGATTACGAGAGACAATTTTGCAAGTCTGTGGGGGAGAAAAGCTATCTATTGAAGCTTTAGCCAGCTTAGATGATGATATCGCCGCAGAATTTGCCCAAGCCGCCTTAAATATCCAAAAAGAAGCCACAAAAGCCCAATTAGTCGGCAGTCACGGTCAAACCGTTTTTCATCGACCCCCCAAAAACGATCGCCTCGGTTACACGGTACAATTAGGACGGGGAGCAGCGATCGCAAAAATTACCCGTATTCCCACCATTAGTAATTTTCGCGCTGCCGATATCGCCCAAGCTGGTCACGGTGCGCCCCTAGTGCCGAAAATTGACGCTTATTTGCTTTCTCACCCCACCAAAACCCGCTGCGTCCAAAATATCGGCGGTATTGGCAATTTAACCTATCTACCCCCCCGACAAAGGGAAAATTGGCAGCAAAAAATTTTCGGTTGGGATACCGGCCCCGGCAACGTCCTCATCGATTTGGCCGTACAATTTTTGAGCCAAGGCCAACAAACCTACGACCATAACGGTCAATGGTCGGCCCAGGGTCAACCCTGCCCCGAATTAGTTCATAAATGGCTACAGGAGCCTTATTTTCAACAATATCCCCCTAAATCCACTGGCAGAGAGTTATTTAGCCCCGCCTATCTAGCCCAATTGCGCGAGGATGCCCAAGCTTATTCCCTCAGTGATGCCGACTGGTTGGCCAGTTTAACCGATTTAACCGCCCTTTCGATCGCCCACAGCTATCAAACCTTTTTGCCGGAAATGCCTGCGGAGGTGCTTCTCTGTGGAGGTGGCGCTCGCAATGCCTACCTGCGCCAAAGACTCCTAGCACATTTGGGGACAAATGTCAAGCTTTTGACCACTGATGAGGTAGGATTAAATAGCGATTTTAAAGAAGCGATCGCTTTTGCCCTTTTGGCCTATTGGCGCTGGCACGATTTCCCCGGTAATTTACCGAAAGTCACGGGAGCAAAAGAAGAGGTTTTATTAGGAGAAATTTATCTATGAGCAGCATATATGAAATATTTTCAACAATTCAACGCCAAAGGGTCAGCGATGGGCAAATAGTGCCAATTTTAAGCGATTGTGCCGACTATAAACGTCTTTTAATTCTTGTTTGGCCGCAATTGGGGGATTTTGACAGTCTCGAATACGCTTGGTGGTTAGAAAAAGAGGCGGCCCTTTGGCAAAATGCTGGGATCACCATTCGTGCTATCGGTATCGGCGATCGCAATTCAGGCTTAAAATTCGCTGAATATACGAAATTTCGGCAAGATTGGCTGTTTGTTGATCCGAAAGCCGAATTACACAATTTATTAGGACTGTATCGGGGTTTATCGGTCAAATTACCAGGGTTTTCTTCTGGACAAAATGCCTGGTTAAATCTAATTTTGATGTGTGCGGGTGTGGGTAGTCCGGGGACTCTGGCCGAAGTGCTGCGGGGTTATCGTGGCGATCGCAAAGCCCCCCAATTAATTGCTGAGGAGGAAACAATACAAGCGCGGCCTTTACCAGCTTTCCGGGGTTCCCTATTCAATCTTGCCGGGGGTCAAGGTTTTCAGCGACCTTTTGAATTAGCCACCCTGAGACTGCGTAATATGGGTCAAGTTTTGGGCAATTGGTCAACATATATCCCGGATGGTAGTTATCTAACCCAACGGGGAGGGACTTTTTTATTTGATAATCAAGGAAATTTACTCTATGAGCATCGAGATAGAGGCATCTTGGGATTTGCTGAGAATATGAGTTATCCCCTCGCTTTTTTGCGGGATTAAGCTTTTTTCTTCTGCATCTCACCCACTCCCAACTTTTGCCTTTTACCTTTTCTAGCTGATAGTTAAACAAATTTAATGTTATCCGACTACTTAATTACCCAAGAGATAAGTAAATATTATTTTAAGTTTATTTAAGGCTGTCATTACTAATGGTAAGTTGAGTCGGGTAAATTTTCCCGTAGTATCAAAAGGGAAACTCAAGGGATTTTGAGACTCAGGAACAACCTATGGCAAAGAAAACAAAGACAACCACTTATAAAGTCACTCTGAAAACACCCGATGGCGACCATACAATTGATGTTCCAGATAATGAATATATTCTCGATGTAGCCGAAGAAAAAGGATTGGATCTACCTTTTTCTTGCCGTGCTGGTGCTTGTTCTGCTTGCGCTGGTAAAATCGAATCTGGTAGCGTTGATCAGTCTGAACAATCCTTTTTAGATGCCGATCAAATTGAAGCGGGTTATGTCCTCACCTGTGTCGCCTATCCTACTTCTGACTGTGTGATTGTCACCCACAAAGAAGAAGATTTGTACTAATTTAACTCAATATTTGGGGGTTAGATACTCCAACAATACAACAATAATAGAGCGGGAACTGCAAAAGCGACAGTTCTCGCTTTATTTGTATTTTTGCCTCTTGACTCGACGGTGAGATAGGGTCCCAAAATTAATCCTGCTAAAGGTTTCCCACAAATTATAATTATATGGTAGTATAGTTATAAAGCTATACAAAGGGAGTCAAAGATCATGCTATTCCGTCAGATGTTCGATCCCGAAACCAGCACTTATACTTATTTGATTGCCGATCCCATCAGCAAGGAAGCGGTATTGGTGGACCCAGTACGGGAACAGGTGGAAAGGGATGATCGGCAATTACGGGAGCTAGGATTAACGCTAAAATACTGTTTAGAAACTCATATTCACGCCGATCACGTCACAGGAACTGGAAAATTAAGGCAAATCACAGGCTGTTTGGGTATAGTTCCTGAAAATGCTCAAGTAGCCTGTGCCGATCGCCATCTGACGGATGGAGAGGAATTGTTACTAGGAAATATCACCATCAAAGCGATCGCTACTCCTGGCCACACCGATAGTCATCTAGCCTATTTAGTCAATAACAGTCATATTTTGACAGGAGATGCCCTATTCATCCGAGGTTGTGGTCGTACCGACTTCCAAAGCGGCGATGCTGGTACTCTCTTTGATTCGGTCACGCAAAAACTTTTCAGTCTCCCCGATAGTACCCTAGTTTATCCTGGCCACGACTATCGCGGTTTAACTGTCTCCACTATTGCCGAAGAAAAACAATACAATCCCCGTTTTGTCGGACGTAATCGCAGACAATTTATCGAGTTTATGAGCAGTCTTAATTTACCAGATCCCAAAAAGATCATGGAGGCGGTTCCCGCTAACCAAGGCTGCGGCAATTTAGGAGTTGTTTTAGCTTAAATATCCATTCAGGAGATTAACGATGACTAATACCACAAATCAAGCAAAATTACTAGAATTTGATGCCCATACTTTAAAAAACTTAATTGAGCGTCGAGAAGTTTGCTTGATCGACGTGCGAGAAGCGGGGGAGTACGCCAGCGATCGCATTCCAGGGGCGAAATTAGTACCACTTTCCAGTTTTAACCCCGATTCGATCGCTTTTGACCCCGATCAAACCCTAGTTCTCTACTGTAATTCCGGCAACAGGTCCACTGTAGCGGCACAAAAACTGATTGCGGCAGGATTTAGCCAAGTTGCCCAGCTTAAAAACGGCTTAAATACTTGGAAAAGTGCGGGTTATACCACCGAAAAAGACCAAAATGCGCCAATTAGCCTATTTCGTCAGGTGCAGATCGTCGCTGGTTCCCTAGTTGTCCTCGGAACGGTATTAGGAGCTTTTCTCTCGCCTTGGTTCCTGATTTTAAGCGGTTTTGTCGGTTCTGGTCTGGTTTTTGCGGGGATTAGTAATACCTGTGCTTTAGCTATGCTTCTAGCTAAACTTCCCTATAATCAACCCCATCGGGGGAAATAGGGGGTTGGGTGTGGGGTGTGGGAATTATAAATTATGAATTATAAATTATGAATTGGGAAGTGGGGAAATTTCAACTAAAACCCCAACACCGTAACACCGTAACACCGTAACACCCCAACACCCTAAAACCCTATCTCCTGCCTTCTGACCACCGATAGCTAAAATAACTGATAACTGAAATGACTTGGTTAATTGGACATTTATTAGCCGTTTGTACGGGGATTAGTCTGGGATTGTTAGGAGGAGGAGGTTCTGTACTAGCATTACCGATTCTAGTCTATGTGATGGGAGTACCGACCAAATCGGCGATCGCTATGACGCTTCTAGTCATTGGTAGTGTCAGTTTACTCGGCACGATTCCCCACTGGAAAAAAGGCAACATTAACTTAAAAACTGCTTTTATCTTCGGTTCTGCGACGATGGTAGGGGCTTTTTTGGGAGCAAGATTAGCTACGTTACCCTTTGTCACTGCCACCTTCCAGATGCTCCTGTTTGCGACACTAATGCTCCTAGCGGCAGCCTTTATGATTGGTAGATCAACACAGATAGATAATCCTGATGATAAGGCCCACGATCGACAAAAAGATCTGACTCTTTACCCGCAACCAGTCTGCCGATATTGCTGGCTCTGGTTAATGACCGAAGGAATCGCTGTGGGTGTGCTGACGGGATTAGTTGGGGTTGGGGGAGGCTTCGCTATCGTTCCTGCGCTGGTATTATTGGGTAAAATCCCCATGGTGCAGGCGATCGCTACTTCGCTGCTGATTATTGCCCTCAATTCTGTAGCTGGATTGCTGGGCTATTTAGGTCATATTAGCGTCGATTGGCAGTTAACCCTATCCTTTGCTTTTGCGGCTGCCCTCGGTACTCTTATCGGTTCCTATCTGGGACAGTTTGTGTCTGCGAAACAGTTACAAAAAGGTTTTGGTTATTTTCTGTTAGTGATCGCAACTTTGGTTTTAATTCAAAATCGTCACATATTGGACAATTTCCTAGCTCCGAAAAGCCATTCTATTATCCCCGGAGAGAAGCAGCTGTCGGGAAATGTAAATTCCCCGACAGCTTAGTATATTTTCTGACTGCTATTTTTCGATTTTATTGGTGAGAGTTCCCACTACATCAATACCGAGGGTTTGATGGACACTGGCGAGGAATTGGTTGAGGATTTCGGGATAAACTTTGATCAGGGTAGCGAGGGATTTACCATCACCATTGTCAACGATATTAACTCGATCGAGGTGTAAGCGTTTAGGAATTTTAATCGCTTCTTCTAGGATAGTTTCTAACTGTTGAATCAAGAAAATTGCTTCTGCTTCACTGCCGGTATTTTGCCAGACTTCTGCAAATAATTCATTAACCAAAGCTTCAGCTTTAGCATTTTCTTCAAAAATTGCCGCTTCTCCTCTAGCGCGGAAAGTTTCGGCCTCCTGTTGCGCTTCTGCGGGTAAAACTTGATCTGCTTGGAGACGTAATCTTTCCAATTCTGCCCTAACCTGTTGCAATTTTTCCTCAACTATAGCACGTTTTTCCTTAGCGGCAGCAATAGTTATTTCTTCTTCCGATTTTGCCTGTTGTTCCAGTTTTGCCTTTAACTTTCTCAACTCATTTTCTTGCTCTAGAATGATAATTTGATCGCGGGTTTTAGCCACGGTTGCCTGTTCCTCACATTCCGCGACTATTTGTTCAGCTTCATTGAGGGCATTTGATTCAGCAATTTCAGCATCACGCATGACTAAAGCGATTCTTTCCCGTCCGAGGGAGTTAAGATAATCCACGTCATCGGCAACATTTTGAATTTTGAGAGTATCAATTTCTAAACCGAGTTTAAACAGGTCTTGACTGACGTTACTGGTAATACTTTCGGCAAATTTTAGGCGATCTTCGTTCACTTGTTCGGGGGTCATTGTTGCGACTACACCCCGCAGGTTTCCTTCTAAAGTTTCTTTAGCTACGCGAATAATTTCTTCTCGATCTCGGTCTAAAAAACGTTCGATCGCATTGCCGACTATTTCAGATTTAGAACTAACTTTCACGTTAGCAATGGCCACTATATTCAGGGGAATATTGCCCTTGGAATAGGCATTTTTAATCTCAATTCTGATCGGGGTTGTGGTGACATCCATGCGTTTAACGGTTTCTAAAATTGGAATACGAATCGCCCGACCCCCCGATACGACTCGATACCCCACATCCTGTCTATCTTTTGATTTGCGTTTCATCCCACTCAGGATTACTACTTCATTGGGTTTACAAATACACAAAAAAGAATTGATAAACCAAATCGCACCGATCCCAAAAAATATCAATAAAGCAATGGGAACGCTATTTAACAATAAATTACCAGCACTGTTGTTATTATTGTTGTCGTATTGGTTGGCGTTGATTTGGATGAGATAGGAATTATTTTGACTATTCATAGTTAGTTACCCTTTGGTTTAGAAGAAATTACAAATCGCCTCTGATGTACTTTTCCGCAATGACTAAAACTTTATTGTCCTGTAAATTGAGAATAAACGCTTGATCCCCGACATTAAATTGTTCTTCCCCTTCCGTTATCGCGACTATATCGATTAGACTATCCCCGACATTAACTCGTACTTTTCCCTTGCTATTTTTATCGAAGGGGATTTGAACAACTCCGATTAAACCGATGAGAGAGTGATGATCGACGATACTATTTACCTGTTGGTTGTAGCGTCTTAACTTGACTAAAATTAGGAGTAGAATAGCCAAACCAATACCTACCCCTAAAGAAATTAAAACGATTGTGAGCAGTTGATCATTCATAAGTTTAGTTATTTACCGTTATAGTTGCCCCCAACCTAATTACCGTTCACTAATTCGAGACTTCGGCCATTTCAATCACCCGATCAGCATTATCTTTGACCAAAAAATTTAAAGGTTTATTGCGACGAACTTTATACTTTAAGCGTCGTGATTCCACCCGCAGCAGAATTTGTTCTAAACAATCGTGATCAAAACAAACGTGACGATGACGATCCTTATAACCTGCGGTTGCTCCACCAACGATGTGCAGTTGGGTATTTTTCTTCAACTGATACCATAAACCCTGGGGTTGATCTCCCAAAGAAGTATGAGCAGCAGTCACAGCCGGATTACTAGACATATAAAATGGGTCAATTATATTATTACCCATCGTCTGCTCGTAATTGTAATAGTAATGGAGGGGGACATCGGCCGTGGGTAAATTTAAAAGTCCTTCATAAAATTGTCGGGCTGTCTCCAAATCTGTCACCATGATTGTATGAACTTTTGGGGCGCTAGTTAGAAACATCCACATGGCTAAGGCATAAGCGGCCAGAAGCATAACCATAATCCCCTGGGTGGACAGGAGAGTATCAAGGGGTAGGAAAGCGCCGAAGAAAAGATGATTTATCAACACTGATGTGATCCTATTGCCTAAGAATTTCTATCATTCCCTAATTATAATCACGACCCTGAAACTTAAGTGAACAGGATGAGGAGTGACTAAGTTCGTACATTTGTATTAAAATGCTCCCTATCCAGTTTAAATGGGCTGCAATTTACCTCAAATTCTCCTATGGGATGAATAAATGATGAGATGATGACATTGGGGACGGAAATATGAGGAATTAGCGGAGATGAAAGCGTATATTGGAACTAGAGCCATCCCTAGAAAAGTGAGCTACTGTTATGAATTCTTTTGCGCTTCCCGTCTTTCTGCAATCAGGTTTAACCCTACTGGCATTTTTAGTGCTGGTTATCCTGATGGCCTAAATTTTAATCCGTCTGTGACTTCGATCGGGTAGGGGCCGATCGATAGCGCAGACTAAATCTTGATAGACAGTTAACAGCTGTTCAGCGATCGCTGACCAACTATATTGATTTAAGACTAAATCCTTGGCATTTTTCCCCCTTTGTTGGCGAATTTCAGGATTAGTGATGGCCGTTGCTAAAGCATTAGTTAAATCCTCAAGCTGACAAGCTGTCACCCATCCCGCTGCTGCAGCTGCCACCGCAGGATGCAGATCCACCCGGTCCGAGATCACCACAGGAATTCCGGCAGCCATAGCTTCGGCAACCGCAATGCCAAAATTTTCATAGTAGGAAGGTAAAACAAATAAATCGGCCCTAGCGAGGAGGCTATTTTTGACTTCTCCGGTAACAAATCCAGTAATTGTCGTATTTTTGCTCAATATTGACCGCTCGATCTGATTTTTAATCTGATTTTCGTACTCCTGGTTCTGGGGATTGCCTCCTGCTAAGACAAAATGAAAATCTAGACCCTTTTCTAACAATCTTTCTAAACTGGGCAGCAATAAATCTAGACCTTTTTTCGGATCAAGACGGGACATATAGAGAATGATCGGTTTATTTTCGGGAAGATCAAAACCCGTTACTGGTAAAGCTTGTGAGTTAAAAAAATCTACCCCTAGGGGGATGACAATATCCTTAGTTTTTATATTAAATCTTTCGGCAGTTTGACACTCCTGCTCACTGGTGAAATGAACTGCGGCTGCCGCCGCTAAATTGGGTTTTTCGAGAAAATTGGCATATATTTGTTTAAGTTGCCGCTTTTTTTGCAAATCTGCTGGATCGAGAGTGCCTAGGGGACGGAGAATATAGGGCAGTTGACGATAACGAGCGATCGAAGCTGATATACTGCTCACCGGGGAGAATAAAGCATGAATATGGGCGATATCGTAATCTTTCGCCCTATTAGCCAACCAAGTAAACAGATCAAGGGAAAATTTATAGCGCCGAAAGGGAGAACAGCGAAAATAATAGATTTGATAGCCATTTTGACTAACAGGGACCCCTAAAGGTACATCTAGGGGTGCTTGTCCCGTGTCACCATTGGAATCGGTGGTAATAATAGTCACCTCTTGGCCCAGTTGTGCTAAGGCTGCTGACAAACCGAGTACCATTTGACTCGGACCACCGTAAACAAGGGAAATCGAAGGAACAATCTGAAGAATTTTCATCTCTTTGGTGCAAAGGTCAAGACTTGTTAAAATCGATCAAGCCGTTCGCTCAAATTTACCACTTCTGTGGCTCTCATTTATGGTAATCGACTTTCTGCCCTTCACTATCAATATTTCTCCGGCCTTTATTGCTGGTAGCTGTCTCTGGTCTTTAGCATTATATTTGGGGTTAGCTGGGGTACGAAATTGGTTTATAGAAATTTTCTATCGCTGGTTTAATTTTGCCGAGCGTTTCCTCTATACTTCCCTAGAGGAGTTTGAAAAAACTCGCATTGCCAGAGAATCCCAAAATGCTTTTTATGCCTCTATCTTTAGTATTATTCCCTTTCTCATTTTCGGCGGTTTCTCCGATTGGTTAATTGAGATTAGTTTAGGAAAAAGTTGGCCGATTAGTGTCGGTATTCTTGCCTGTGTTGCCTCTGGTGTCTATGAATTAGGAAGACAGGACGGCAGCGGCAATCAGTAAATTAAGCTGTTAACTATCTCAATTGCTTCTCAGCACAGCATTGGAGGTTCAAGTTAGTCGATTTTAACCCTTGATTATAGCTCAATCTTTTCCTTCCAGACGATTTTTATGTTTATTCAGAGTCTTTTGTAGTAAATTCAAAACCTCATTGGCAATCTCAATAACTTCATGGGTTCCAAAACCGGCCTGAGTTAATTCTTTAAAAAAAGCCTTAGCGACAATTTTGGCTAATTTCGGGGGATAAGGATGGACAGCGATCGAATGTTCGGACTGAATTTCTGCTATTTCTCTAGTCACTGCCATAGCCACAAAACGAGATTTTAACATCCCTTGCAAATGAAAAATTTGCAGGGATTGGGCTGCCTGTTGAGCGAATAACTGCAAGATTTCTAAATCTAATGGTTCAAAATGTTTTTTGTCTAGGGGAAAACTGAGATTAATTACTCCAATTACCTGCTGATTGAGGATAATCGGTGCGGAGATAAAACTATTACTATTTGATTTTTTGGGATAACGGGCTGCACTGGCAAATGGCGATCGAGTGATATCCTTAATTAGTAAAGGTTTTCCTGTAGTCGCTACAGTATCGGCAATAACTTGATCGAGTTTAATTATTTCTTGAGCGTCTAAAGGTGATGGATCATCATAATGGGCAAAAACTTCTAGATAATCGGTAATTTCTCCTTTTAATTCCTCTGGAGAGCTTAACATAATTGAACATCGCCGCGCTCGCAATTGATGAGCGCTTGTACTAGCTATTTTCCCAAAAATATCTTCAAGATTTTCCTCAACATTCAAGACAAGAGCCAGAGTAGCTATTTTGGGGTTAAAATTATCCATGTATTCAATCACTTATTCAGTCCGAGTTTAGGTTTTCAGGGTGAGGGTGACATTCCTTGTCTCCCTGTTTGTCTGAGTCTATAGCTTGCCATAGCATCCCCTGGAAGGGCTTTTTTGACTCGTTAACTGCTCTATTGTAGATGTAGCCAAAACTTCTGTGTCTCTCTTGTTTTTTGTCTTCCCTCTAGCTACTCTGAGATCTAGTAGGTTCAGACGAGTTTAACCTGACTTGAGTGAAAGATGGTACGTTTTCTCTGGGCAATTTTGGCCGGTGTGGGGATGGGGTTAACAGTGGCGCCGGTTTCTTGGTGGTTACTAGCTTGGATTTCTCTTGTCCCCCTGTGGATCATTGTGAGATTAGGGGAAAAATCCCTAAAAAAACAGCTTTTATACGGTTTTGGCTGGGGTTTTGCCTACCATGGTCTGGCTTTATTCTGGATCACGGGAATTCACCCGATGACGTGGATGGGTGTCCCCTGGTTAGCGAGTTTGTTAATTGCCCTATTTTGTTGGTTGTTTATCACTTTTTGGGGAACTGCGATCGTACTAACTTGGACGTTAGTTATGTTTTATGTGAACAAAAGTGTTAATCAGTCATCTTTTCGGGATGCCCTCCTACGAGTTTTCATCGGCACTGCTCTCTGGTGTGGGTTAGAATGTCTCTGGAGTCAATCTCCTCTCTGGTGGACTACCCTTGCTTATAGTCAAAGTCCCCATAATTTATTGATTCTGCAATTGGGCAAATTATCGGGTTTTACGACGGTAACGGCGGCAATTGTGGCATTTAATGGTTTAATGGCCGAAAGCTTGCTCCTAATCCGTCAATCGCGGCAAAATCTCGCTTTTCTCTCTTTACCCCTCCTCATTTGTTTTAGCCTCCATCTCTGGGGATGGAACACTTACCATAAACCGATCGAAAAGTCAAGGGATTTAGGGATAAAAATTGGCGTAATTCAGGGCAATATTCCCAACACGATTAAACTTTCGCCCCTAGGATTTCAAAAGGCGATCGAAGGTTACACCTCTGGTTATCAAATTCTCGCCGATCAAGGAGTAGATGCCGTCTTAACTCCTGAAACCGCCTTACCCTACTATTGGGAGAACTTAGTCAATAATAGCTCGATTTATTCGGCAATTTTAGCCAAAAAAACGCCGATCTGGTTGGGTGCCTTTGGCAAGATGGATAAGGGTTATAACAATAGTCTCTTGACTATTGATGGCGAGGGACGGGTGATTAGTCGGTATGATAAGGTAATTCTCGTGCCTTTAGGCGAATACGTTCCTTTTCAGGAAATTTTGGGCGGAATTGTTGATCGCCTTTCTCCCTTGCAAGCGCATTTAATCCCGGGAGATCCCGATCAAATTATTGACAGTCCTTTCGGTAAAATAATTGTGGGCATTTGTTACGAATCGGCTTTTTCCGAACATTTTCGCCGTCAAACTGCTAGGGGAGGCGAATTTATCATTACTGCTTCTAATAACGCCCATTATAGCCACTCCATGCCCGCTCAACACCATGCTCAGGATACCATGCGAGCGATCGAAACCGATCGATGGATGGCCCGGGCCACCAATACGGGTTATTCTGCTTTTGTTGATCCCCACGGTAATCAGCTTTGGTTATCGGATCTGGATAAATATCAAATTCATAGCGAAACAATTTATCGACGGGATACGAGGACTTTATATGTGCGCTGGGGAGATTGGTTAACTAGAGTTTTAATTATTACTGCCGGACTAGCTTGGCTCTGGAGAGCTTGGGACTAAAGTGACAGTGGTATAATTTTTCGTGAATAAACTGTTAAATAATCCGAGTTTTTGCTGCAATGAAAGAGCAATTTGTCAAGTGGTTGAATAGAATCTTAATATTTGATGTGTTTTTAGTGATAGGGGGTTTTCTTTGGTTTGCCGTGGCTGTTATCGGTGAATCCACGGGGATTTCCCTAGGATTTAAACTTTTTCAGCGTCTTTGGCTGCCCCTATTCAATCCTGCTATTAGTATTTTAATTGCGGGGGCGATTTTAAGCTGGGCGATTAATAAAATTCAAGAACGCTGGTCGTCTAAATAACAATTAGTTGATTTCTGCTCAAGAAGTTACCCAATAGGTTAAATCGACAATCCGCACTTGAAAATGTAAGATAAAGTAGCATCAACTGATTCAAGAAAAAATAAATAAAAATCCTCAGAGAATTGCTTCCAAAAAAGTGAAACAATCAAAAAGCTCAAAAATCTATTAAGTAGTCGTGCAAAATTAATTTCCTAGTAAAGATAGGCAAAAGGCAAGAGGCAAAAGGCAAGAGGGGGTTAGATATGTGTAATTAATTTTGCTTAGGTACTTAAAGGTACAAAAACTCTCTCCTAAAATCTGAGATAGTAAGAACAATTAAGGAGCAGTATCAAATAGTATTTGACAAGTTAAAACCAGAGAATTTCTTAATACTAGGTAAAATAACTGATTATGTTAATTGGTAAATATTTAACTCTAGAGGAATTATGTACCTGTTCGCGAACTTATCAAAAGTATGCGGCACAAATCGATCCCTATCCGAAAAATCCTGAAACCATAACCGCTTTGAAAAATCTTGCTCACTTTATTATCGACCCAATTATTGATAATTTTGGTCGAGAAAAATTCCAACTAACCTATGGATTTTGCTCCAATGATCTGAGAAAATTACTACAAAAAAAAGACCCAATCACTGGCTTAAAAAACGGTAGAATTGAGCCAAGTTGCGATCAACATTGCGCCCACGAAATTAATCAAAAAGGTCGATATTATTGTCAGCGATTGGGGGCAGCCTGTGATTTTTGGATTATCGATTTAACTAGCGATCGCCTGATAAATTGGATTTTAGCCCAAAAATTGCCCTTTGATTCCCTCTATTTTTATGAAATGAATCGCCCAATTCATATCAGCTATGGTCCCCAACACAAACGAGATATATGGACTTTTACCAATAGAGGAACACCAATCAAAATGAGAATATCAGAATAAGCTCGCACAATGCTAGGAACTAAGCTGGCAAAAACTACCAAAGATTCACCGCTTCTCGACGCAGCTCGGGGGATGAAATGATGGGTTTGGGTACTGAAATAGGATTTTAACAAAGTCTTTGCGCCCAAAAAAGTATTCTGTATCCCCCGCACAAAAATGAAACAATTCACAATAGGGATAAGGCGAGTTATCATCAGGAACAAAGGATTAGATTAACTGCCGTAATTTTGCTTGCAAAGTCTTTTTGCCGAATTTAGTCACAGTTTGTTGACGTAACCATTGGGGGTGACAACGTTGATCCTGACCTTGCAAAATTTCCAGACAAGCTTTAGCCACCTTTTCGGCATCTCGATGGGGAACGCGCCACCCCACCAAACCATCCTGCAGCGGCTCTGCTGAACCGTCCTCATCTCCAGAAATCACGGGAACACCGCAGGCCATCGCTTCTAGGTAAACAATCCCGAATCCTTCCCGGGAAGGCATAACGTAAGCATCGGCGAGACGATAATGGTCGGCTAATTCCTCCGTGGGGACAAAACCGGCAAAAATTACCTGTTTATCGACTCCTAACTGCTTGGTTAAAGCTTCTAACCTTGGGTAGTCGTCCCCTCGTCCAATGACTAGATATTTTACTTCGGGATAAGTCTCTAAAATTGTCGGCAGAGCGCGAATGGTTACATCTACCCCTTTATAGATATCCCCCGACCACAATCGAGCCACTGTTAATAAAACTTTGGCATTTTCAGCATCATATTTCTTGATTAATGTCAAGGACTTTTCGCCTAAATTAAACTTTTCCTCATCCACCACACAGGGGAGAATTGCTACTTTTTTGGGATCAATAGCGTTAGCCTCACACATAAGATCGCGACTATAATGGCTAATTGTCCAGATCGATTCGGCCGCTTGCAGGGCCTGTTTTTGGGAATTTGGTAAAGGTTCCCAGACTTCTTTCCCGTAGGTGAGGACGGTGTAGGGTATGTCTAAAGCTTGACAGTAAAAATGGGTGAGGGGAGCTAAATTTATATGACCACAAAAAACCCGTTGGGGACGTTTTTGGAGGAGAGAAACTAAAAACTTAAGGGCTAATTGGATGCGTCCGAGAGTGGCTGAGTTATTTTTCAGGTAATGAAAGGTAATATCTTGATTTTTGAAAGGATTAGGACAATCAGGGGCATCCCGCAGCAAAAAAACCTCGGCTGCGTCGGAATCGGGCAAAGTGAGATAAGCTTGCAGGACATCCTTAATGTAGGATTGAATGCCGCCTTCTTGGGAAAAAATCTCTAAAAATAGGAAGATATGAGGCATCATAGAACGTCAGTGTCAAAAAGTTTTGGATTTGGCGAAAAAATTTTCCCTGATCTCTTGTCTGTACTATCAAACTTGCTTGATCTATTTTGATCGTTTCCCAAGTAACAGATCCTAACCGCTAACATTGCGAAAAAGAATAATCTGGTGGCTCTTCTGGAGTTTAACCCCCAGAATCAGGGGAATTCCGATGCTGATAGCTCAAATAACTGATATTAGTCAGTTTAGCTGATGATGCCGCTGAGGTCATAGATAGAAAGTCAAGAACGGGGAAATAGTTAGGGTTTTCCAGGATACCAAAGATAAAGCCATTTATTTGTCCCTTGTGTCATCTGTCATTGAGCAATCTTCCTCTTTTTATGCTAGATATTTTCAGGAATTACTAGAGATAAAAAAATTTAAAGTTCCTCAACCGCTCTGGCAAAGGTTACAAATGTCCCCAGAACAGTTAAGCTTATTTTAATCTCTGTAATTGCTTTTATGGCTCATTTGACTGCTGAAAAACTGAATTTAACCACAAAAATTGCCTATGGTGCTGGCGATTTGGGACCGGCTATCACTGCTAATATCTCGGTATTTTACCTACTATTTTTCCTCACTGATGTGGCAGGATTACCAGCAGGATTAGCTGGTAGTGTGCTGATGGTTGTGAGAATTTTTGATGCTATTAACGATCCGATTATTGGAATGTGGAGCGATCGAACTCGTACTATTTGGGGTCGTCGCTTACCATGGATGTTATTGGGGTCAATTCCCTTCGGAATTAGCTATTTTTTACTGTGGTTAATTCCGACTAATAACCAATTATGGCTATTTTTGTATTATATTTTTATTGGCATTATCTTTAATTTAACCTATACAGTAGTCAATCTTCCCTACCAGGCACTCACTCCTGAATTGACCCATGACTATAATGAGAGAACCCGCTTAAATAGTTTTCGTTTTGCCTTTTCCATCGGGGGCAGCATTCTCTCATTAATTCTCTATATTCTCGTCTCATCTTCCTATGCCAATAATCTCCATCAAGCTTTTTTATTGTTAGGTGTAGTTTGTGCTTTAATGTCGATTTTAGCAGTTATTTGGTGCGCCTTAGTTTTACAAGAACGAGGAGCAAAAGCGATTCTCAATTCTCCCCAGAAAAAAGTTTTGGCAATTACTTTTATAGTTGTCGGTGCGCTTTTCTTGGTCTATGGACTAGGAAAAATTGGGGTTAATTCCAGAGACTTTATCGCTATTTCCACAATTTTATTAGGAATACAAGGGATAGTTTCGGGGTTAACCTTTTACTATGGAAAAACTGAAAATCATCTCAAGGATAGCGCAGCAATTCAACAGAGAGAAGCGGCTAATAATACCAAAACTATTCCCCTGAAAGAACAATTAAAAATAGTTTTTGGTAATCGTCCCTTTTTATACGTTATTGGTATCTATCTTTGTGCTTGGTTAGGAGTACAATTAACTGCCTCGATTTTGGTTTACTACGTCGTCAGCTACATGAGACTATCGGAAGCAGAATCAGGTTTAGTCGCTTTAGCAGTACAGGGAACAGCTTTAGTGATGTTATTTTTCTGGCAAGCAGTTAGTCAGAAATTAGATAAAAAGATAGTATATTTTTTAGGAATGACATTCTGGATTATTGCCCAAATCGGTTTATTTTTGCTCCAACCGGGACAAATAACTTTAATGTATGCTTTGGCGGTTTTGGCAGGATTTGGCGTATCTGTGGCCTATTTAATTCCTTGGTCAATGGTTCCTGATGTGATTGAATTAGACGAATTAGAAACAGGAAAACGTCGAGAAGGTATTTTTTATGCTTTCATGGTACTTCTGCAAAAAATCGGTTTAGCTTTGGGGTTATTTTTTGTCGGTATTGCTCTGGAAACATCGGGTTTTAAACCGAGAATCCCAGGAGAAGCAATTCCCCTGCAGCCAGATAGTGCTTTAATGGCAATTCGCCTAGCAATTGCCCCCTTACCAGCATTTTTCCTGATCATTAGCTTAATTCTTGCCTATTTTTATCCAATTACTCGCCAAGTTCATGCCGAAATTTTAGACCAATTAGCAGCAAGAAGACAAGAGGAAAAGTAAACATCAGTTGTCAGTTGTCAGGACTCACCGTTCGCTCATTTCTCGAACCGAAAATTTGATAAATTGTCTCAAATGCTGTCTAGCAAAAGCATTGAGCGTTTTATGCGAATATTTATTAGTACAAAAAGGCCATTTTGAGGTTAACGAATTGATTGGGGTTTGAGCGAGCCAATTGGCGATCGCACTCTCGGCAATGTTCTACTTACCTTACTCGCTAAAAAGCATACAGGATAAAGGTAAGAGCAACTTTAAAACCCTTCCCCTAAAAAATTAAGCGAACAATGAGTCATAACTAGCCTCTGCCGGGAGCATCTCACTTACGCGATGAGTAATTATACTTAGCCTAAAAGCCACTCTTAATCGTGTCTTGGAACGAAATAGAGGCTTTTAAAGACCGCGTATATGGAGAATTAAAACAACGGCTGGTTTTTTTTGAAGAAGCGACAGAAAGTGCGACCTCAGCCTTAGGTGGGTCGAGTGTAGTTCATATTTTACAAATCAAATAGAATTGCTATAACACTTTAAGAGGAGGAAACAGGAACAGAAGAACTATTTTCTTCATGCTGTTGATAGAGTTGAAAAAGAAGTTTAGCGACGGAAATAAATGTAGTAAGATTGCTGTCTGCCGTCGTTATCGCAGTGTTAGGAATTAATTCTGCTGAACTGGGAGCCATTTCGGTATAAACAATCGAATAGTAATACAGTCCCGTTAGACCGCAATTGACTAAAAGATGCAAGTTTTGATCAGCATAGAGAGCATAAGGAGGTCCCAATACAACTTGATTTTGCCAAGGAGAAACTATCCCTGAAGCCGGATTATATGTGTAAATGCTACCCACTGTTGTATTGGTAATATTGGCTGTGTTGCTACAGGTTCCGATAAATAAAGATCCCTGGGAAAATTGCGGATTATCTACGTTATTAGGATTAGCCGAACCGTGGAGAGATAAAAGAATCTGATCGGTGGGTGTCCAAATAACATTACCAGCACTTTGGAGATTACTAAAAGCATTGGCAACCAGGGTATTTTGGGTAGCAGTGTAAATGAGTTGAGCATTATTATCGACTACTGTTGCGACACTATTAGTTGTTCCAGGAATTAATGTGCCATTAGCAAGAATGCCATTATTTTCGCTACTAATAGCAAACACAAAACTGCCATTTGTTGTTGTTTGTTGCTCAGTAAAAGTTAATCCAGTAACAATTAAACTGGGTTGATTGGCAGCTAAATTAACCAAAGACAGAGAAATCGTGAGATTGTTAGGATTGGTGTAATTTTTATTAGCACCTTGATAGGAAAAAACTGGTTGACCTTGATTATTCCAGCCGACATTATAGGTATAAAGATTACCGTTTTGACCAGCAATAAATAGTAAACTCAGTGGTGAATAATACAAGATTGAGGCGATGCTACTATCAAAGGGAACCGAGTCAATTTTTTCCACTTCAGCAATGTTACTATTACTGAAATCACTAACATCAGCGGCGGGAGTAAAGGAATAAAGCCACAAGTAGCCGATTTCACTACCCAGCAGAAAATAATAAGGAGGCGTTTGATTAACTCCCGAATTATTCAGGATAAAAGCCAGGGCGGTTGTGCGACTTCCTTGGGCTAAAATATTGTAAAGGAAGGAAGATTGGTAATTTATAGAACTACTAGAAGTTGCTGTTGGTTGAATTTGTCCTGCACCAATGCCGTTGGAACTAGCAGAAATGACAAAGGTATTATCTGCATAATTTCCCTGGGTCGGGGTAAAAGCTTGTAGAGTTTGATTATAGGGAAAGGGATTAGTAGTCATCGTGAATTGTGAATTGTGAGTGAATTGATGGTTAATAGTTAGTCTTGATAGACATTTTTGCTCAGGACGGCTATCTGGCTTCTCCCTATCTGCTTATTATTATTATTTGGCAGCATAGCAAGTCCGGAGAAAACTAAACCATGATGCCATAAAACCCGTATTATGAGATTCCTGTGCAATTATCTGACTGGAGAATCTCAGCTTTTTCAGGGGTGAGTGACGAAGGAGTTCTAATAACGCTACTGTTCCCTGTCCAACCAACGAGTAGTAATAGGAACAATTCATTAATTCTGATTGGCAAACAGTTAAATGAAACCATCGGTGGGCATGGTCAGCCGCATTGTCTAGTTCAGCTTGATATAACTCGAAGATTTTTGATTGCTGGGGAATGAGTCCAGGACTACCAGCACCAATCCGATGGAATAGAGGTGATTGCTGAAGAGCAACGTAGGTTGAGAAAAGTCCACCATAGGAATAGCCAAATAGTCCTGCTGTGTCAGGTTCGATACGATACTGCTCTACTAAACGAGGATGAAGTTCCTCACTCAGAAAGGCATGAAACTGATCCCCTGCTGAGTTGTTAAGGTAGTGGAGATAGAACTTCACCCCTACAGAGTCCAAAATACCAAGTTCAACCAACCGTTGCATTGATGCTTCACTAACGCCTTTGGGGATAGGTTCACCGGGAGGGCGCAGATCCCTTGCCCTGAGTGCCAGTTGATAGCGTGCATCCTCACCTGCGTAGCCTACACCAACAAGAATAAAGGGGCGAATGGGATAAATGGGATCAATACTTAAGAGTTGGTAGGTGGCAGTTTGCGGAACAGTAACATTGCCATCAGTTAAATAGATAACTGGATAACAACAATCAGAGTGGGTGGCATAATTAGGGGGAACCGTCACCCAAATAGCAAATCGTGCCCCTACATAGTTTGAGTAAAGCTCAAAGTAGCGAGTAAATGGCAGTATTGATGACAAGAGAGGATTGGACTCTATTAGCGGCATCGGTAGCGGTAGATCCTCTTCCCCCTGAACAGTCCAAAACAGACTAGGGTTGTTTAACTCTAAATCGAATGTCATAGGAAATCCTCGTTGAACCACTGTCATTATCAACAGTGCCATGTACTAGCTTGCTACCATAAAAGATACAAGCCTGACCATATTCCAGTTGCAATGGGGTGAAATCAGCACTTCCCACGTCCGATTCTAAATACATACTATTACTTCCCCACACCTTAGTCACGGGTAGCCACAAGTTAATCCCCTCCAATGTTTGTCCATATTCTGCATCCGAATGAAAACACAAGATAGCTTTAGAACCATGAAAATTGACACGCATTCCGGCTAAGGGTTGATACCCTGAAATAGGAAAGAGAAAAGTAGCCACATAGTCATACAAAAGGCTCCGAAATAGTTGTTCTGCCAAGGGCGAAACGGCGTTCTTAAGTGCTTTGCTAATCGCCCAACTGTTTTTGGTTATTTCATAGTTAGGAAGTGGATCTGTCGTGGTTCTGGGATTGAATTGTGGGAAAGTATGTAACTGTTCTAAATTATTTGTCCCGAAGAAATCTGAAATTAAAGCCCTAAAGTTCCAGCGTTCAGTATCGTAGCCAAAAATTAGATAATTGGGCAAAGTATATGACCCAAGTGTATAAGTTTCGGCACTGGCAAATAAGACTGCGTTACCTACCATTGTCATCGTTTTATCGCCCCATTGTGATGAAGTAAGAGAGTCCTCGCCGGTTAGGGACAATGGACTCCCGGCTCTCTTGGATTTGGTGGGTAAAATGTATTCTAAGATACAGTCCTGCTGGCGAGGGAGTAGAAGGAACCACTCCAGACACAGAGGACACAAAGATCGATCAATCATAATGTAGCCGACTCCCTTCGTTAGACAACTTAACTATTTCACTTCCGCCAAAAAGGTCGCTTTTTTGACGAGATCATTAGCCGCAGAGGCATCAGCGAGAGGATCTGCTGTCGAGATTTTACCCGGTGCTCCGGCCAAACCTGCTACAGCGGCGATCACTTCCACTTCCACTGCCGCTACTTCCGTCGCTACTTCCGTCACTACTTCGGTGGTGACTTCGGTGGTGACTTCCGTCGTAACTTCCGTTGTCACTTCGGTGGTAACTTCCGTTGTGACTTCTGTACTGGTTTCAGTGGTCATAACCATGATTAACGCCATGGTGACTTGGGGAGGAGTTGATGACGATGCAGTGGTTCCAGTAACGTTAATCTCTGGTGGCTGATTTCCCCCTGTCCAAGTTGTGCCATAGAAGGTCAAATCACCACTTTTATCTTTGGCAAATTGCAAAATCATATTCTGGGGATTACCGCTAGGGGTAAACCAGGCAAGTTGATCAATTTCGCTGGCGTTGGGAGGAATTTCTCCTGTGTACTCAAACCCACTGATAGTTGACTTAAGATAAGTTACGCTATTGCCGTTGACCACCATTGTGCCGATGGATTGGGTACCTGGATTGGGGTAAACGTTATAAGTCCCATTCCAAGTAGATAGGGCTTGCTGGGCAGTGCTGGCTGACCCAAAAAGGTTATTACTAGCCGGTAAAGAATCTCCTCCCTGGGCGTACAGTCCAACAAAGCCGTTGACGTTGTTATTTTGATAGAACGTCAATTGAGCAGAACTGTAGTTGCCGGATGAACTAGACCATGAGACGGTATTGAGGGTTGTGTTGAATTGAGGCTGAATAATGTTTACCCCATTCAAGCTGACAGACTCGGTAGAGGCATCTACTACTACTGGGCCAGGCAAGTACGTTGTCCCATCGGGCTGTAGCCAACTGGTCATGTAGGTTCCAGAATAATTAAATGTAGCCATTAGACGTTTACTCCTTTAATTGCGTGGGTAATAGCTGAGACAGTGGTGGCGTAACCTTGATTTAGTAACCAAGCTGAGATCGAGCCTTCGTATTCGGCAGGGGAAATATCTCCAGTTTCAAACTGGTATTTCATGGCTTCTTGATAGTCTCGATAGCCGACCGCAAGTTGACTGTCTAACAAAGCGGCTCCAACGAAACGAACGGCCTCTTGTTGGGGATCGCGTTTGAACATCATGCGGGTAACACCGTGATGTTCGAGGAGGAGTTTCCGCCGCTCTTCGGTAGTCAGTCCTTCTCGCTCATCAAGAAACTGATGGGGATCGTTTTTGAAACTCCGCAATGCTTCAGGTGACAACAGTAAATCTAAAACTGTTTGGTAGAGGGCTTCGGAGGCAAAGCTATATTTGTAGCCGGGAGGTACTTGATGATTGCGATTGTTAGAACGGGCTTGAATTGCCATTTGCGGATAGGCTTCCATGCCACAGATCAAGGGGGTACTGCGCCCAGTTCCTAACGCCTTGAGTCCTAGTTTGCGACCCATTTCAACATCTGTTTGAGCGACTCCGGCGGCTTCAATAAAGAAGGTAGAAACTCCAGAAACCTTGTTGGCGATGTCTGGGTTACGATATTCGGCAAGGGGATAACGATCAATGATGGGCTGGCCAGTAAACACATTGGCGACATAGTTGACGATCATGTGATCTGGGCCATAAATGTCTTCTAAGTAGTCAATGAGAATGCCAAACTTTTCGTTGACGTAGCCACCAAATTTGAAGCCAAGCTCTCCGACACAACCGACTTGAAAAAGAATTAGGTTGACTGTCGTATCTACCTGTCGTTTGCGTAAAAGAAAATCGGTTGCTTCATAAATTTGCAGTCCAGGAATGCTGGGATCAATTCCAAGATCGGCATAGAGACAATCTTCGGCTGAAACGGCTGGAAGCATAACCGCATCGTAACCCTCTTGCTGGGCAATGGCGATCGCATTATGGGAGGGCGTTACAAAAACGCCAGGATGTCCATAAAAAAGGGCGCAGACGTTTTTGCCAGAACGGACTTCCTCCATGATTCGCTCAATCATTTGAACGTAGGTCATGATGCGAGCCTTATCGTCTGCATAGTACTGATAAAGATCAAAGGAGTTTGGATTTTGCTGGGTGATCCACATATCAGTCACGGGATCTGCCGCCGCATAGAGAACAATGTCGGCTTGTCGGATATGGGCTTGGGCCTGTAGGGTAAATTGTCCTACCGCTTTAATTCCCGATCCGATGACGACTAAGCTTCCTTTTTTAGAATTACTGGTCATTGGTTTACCTCTAAAAAATATTTGCTCATAAATTAAGATCTCCGAATACAGATTGGGTGAGTATTAAAGGAAATTACTTGAGAGGTCAGAAGTTAATACTTTAAGTATTTTTTCTTTCGTTCCTCCCCATTTAAAGTCGTGCCGATTCCCACTGCCGACTGTTTAGAGAAATGATTAGCTTAATTTAGTGGCAATATTATCTAAATCTTGATCTGTTAGCGTAAGAGAATCAGCCACATTCTCTGTCAGCGGCCAGTCAATTTCCAGAAGATTGAAATAAGCTTGAATATGCTGAAAATAGGCTTCTTGTAGAAATTGCTTCAGGGGGTTTGTTTGTGGTTGAGAAAAAACACCACATTGACCTTTCATGGCAAAAGTGCTGGGATTTAAGGCGAGATAATTACAGTTTTTCACTTTCTGAATTTGACTATTAACTAATAGTGTAATTCTCGAAGATTTAGGAATATTACAAGATTGATACAGGGTGGGAATCTGCTGCAATTGCTGAATATTCCAAGCATGGGGAACAATATCCAAACTATTCCAGAGGCGGCTGCTTTGATTGAGACCTGGCTGCGTATTTCCGTAGTAATCAGAGAAGGTTTGATCCCCTGGGGTTGCTCCAGCAGAAAATTGGGTATTGACGGTGACTTGTTTACCAGTCGGGTTCCAAGTTGCTTGATTTTCGTACAGCCATAATGCCATTACTGGAGATAATGCTCCGCCTAAACTATGGCCTGTGGTAATGATTTCGATAGGTTGATCAGATTGACTGGGAATTTCCTGGGTCAAAAATTCTAGCAGAGAGCGGTTAGAGGAGTCTTTCAGGTTTTGCAGAATAGTAACTCCAGTATTTGTTCCTTGGGAAATTTTTCCGCGTTCGGGGAATTGCGTTGACCAGGAAACCATGTTATGGGTAGCAGCATCCTCCTGTAACCAGTCAAAAACTGATTTCGGATTCGTAGCAGCGATCGCAACTACATATTGAGGGTTATTGGTTTCGGCATTTTCTCCCTTCGCCACATACATAATATTATCCCAGTTCTGATTTTTAGGATCATGATAATAAATAACGGGACCCCAAAGAATTGTCCATTGACCAATTTTTCCTTGAACCGTAGGATCGGCTAAATCTGCAATAACTTTCTCGCTATTGCTGATGTTAGCGAACATGGAAAGACAGAAAAGGATCTGTTGTTGATCATAGGTAGGCATTGTAAAATTTTCTCCGATTGTCAATTGATTAGGCGTATCTTAGACAAGTCTGGGTAATAGTCATAAAACAAATTTCACAAAAAAGGGATGACCGCCCTTTTTAACTTGATTAAGTTGACTCCAATTTACCCCATCATTAGAAGTGTAAAAATTAGCACCAGAACGGCTATTTATAGGGCATAATATCAATATATAGATGCCCGCACGTCAAGTCAATTGTCCAAAGATTAAACTTAGGTTAAGATTAACCACTGAGGCACACCACCATCGTTATCGATATAGGTAATATCTTGGTCAATGCCAATACCATTAACTGGTTCACCAACGTAAGACTGTACCATTTGATAACTACGAACCGCTACTGGGGGAACAGTACTTTCTGATTGCCAATAATGTTGAAAAGGCAAATCGTAAAGTTGCTGGCTATTCAAAATTGAATTAGCCCCTACATATAACCCAGGTAAATAACCTGCTCCTGCGACAGCATTATACCAATTTGTGCAGTATTGAATTACTGCTTCGGATGCAACTTCCGAACTAATTCCTTCCAAGTCTAGCCAAACATTTACTTTCGTAGGAAAACCCACTGAAATTGCATTATTGGCCGCATTATTGCCGTAGGTTGTTCCCAACTGGGACGAAGGAATCCAACCAGGAGAAGAAACGTGCTGTACAGGCATTAATGCGAGTCCTCCTTGTAAAATACCGAGGGCTTCTTCGTAGGTTAAATCTCCTGGCGCTTCTCCCGCACCCAGGGAAAGATAACGGATACAAAATTTGTAGCCTTGACTGGCAAATTGTTGTGCGGTGGCTTGAGTAATTACGGAATCCGCATCAAAACCCAAAGATTTATTGGGCGCACCTTGAACAATTCCGGGTAATTGAGTCATGGGTGATGTCTCCTTAAGTAAAATCTAAGTAAATTGATGAATTATTTATTGAATGACGATTGAGCAAAAAATTAGTTCCTGTGAGAAAGAGTGGTAGAACAGTAAACTTTTACCCCATTTTTCCAAGTCGAAATAACTGGGATATTTCTCATCGTCTGATATTGCTGCTCCACATTTTTTAAGGTTAATGGATCTTGTTGCAAAATCACAAAATCGGCAAATTTACCAGTTTCCAGGGAACCAGTCCAACTGTCGGCGTAACATTGCCAAGCTGCATCATAAGTTACAGCACGCAGCGTTGTTCTGTCGTGAGACGCTCATCAATATTCAAGACATTGGTAAGTAGTCGTGCAAAATTAATTTCCTAGTGAAGAAAGGCAAAAGGCAAGAGGCAAGAGGTGGTTAGATGTATGTAATTAATTTTGCTTAGGTACTTATCAGCAATAGGCTGTCCAGTTTTCCATTCTTTCATTTCAGGAGAGCCTTCAGTGACACGAGTAACAGACTGTTCCATAAAACGCAGTGGGCCAGGGGGACTGACAATATACAGCAATTCTCATTTTGAAATAAATAGAGCATTAACCCCGATTTTGGCAGGGAAAATATAGTACGAAGCAACTATTTTCTAGAAGAGGCGAACAATAAAAAAAACAATTGGCT
>VYKP01000029.1_pt1 | contig 34438 bp, 37 predicted proteins | sample 5114551 | NCBI WGS metagenome assembly VYKP01 (sample SAMN12291777, study PRJNA351875) | freshwater metagenome | isolation source: freshwater lake | place: USA: Michigan, Baseline Lake | collected 2013-08-09
CTCGCCCGGGCCCCCGCTGATCAGCGCAGCGCCGCCATCCGGGCCGGCGCGGATGCCCTGCTGGCGCGCGCCGATCAGGTGCTGACTGCCAACGCCCGCGACCTCGACGCCGCAGCGGCGCGCCACGCCCCGGCCAATATGGTCGAACGCCTGCGGCTCGACCCGGGGCGGCTGGAGACCATCGCCGGGGCCATGCGCGCCGTCGCCGACCAGCCCGATCCGCTCGGCGCGGAAACGGCCCGCTGGACGCCGGCCAACGGGCTGAACATCGCCCGGGTCTGCGTGCCGCTGGGCGTGCTGGCCATCATCTTCGAGAGTCGGCCGAACGTGGCCGCCGACGCCGCCGCCATCTGCCTCCGCTCCGGTAACGCCGCCCTGCTGCGTGCTGGCTCGGACAGCCTGCACAGCGCACTCGCCATCCATGGTGCCGTGGTAGAGGGCCTGACCGCGGCCGGCCTGCCGGCCGCTGCGGTGCAGATGGTCGACACGCCGGACCGGGATGCGGTCGGCGAGCTCCTTACGGGGCTCGGAGGGACCATCGACCTCATCGTCCCGCGTGGCGGGCGCAGCCTGGTCGAGCGGGTGCAGGCCGAGGCGCGCGCCCCGGTGCTCGGTCATCTGGAAGGCATCTGCCACACCTATCTGCATGCCTCGGCCGATCCGGACATGGCCCGCGCGGTGGTGTTGAACGCCAAGATGCGGCGCACTTCGATCTGCGGCGCGACAGAGACCCTGCTGGTGGACGCCGGTGCCCTGTCCGTGCTTCCGGAGGTGGCGCAGGGCCTGATCGCTGCCGGCTGTGAACTGCGTGGCGACGCCCGGGCGCGCGACGCCGTGCCGCAGATGGCCGAGGCGGTCGAGGCCGACTGGCCAACCGAGTATCTGGCCCCGATCCTCTCCGTACGGGTGGTGGACGATCTGGAAGCGGCGGTCGAGCATATCGCCCGCTACGGCTCGGGCCACACCGAAGCGATCATCGCCGCCGACCCGGCCGCCGCCGAGCGCTTCCTGGCCCTGGTCGACAGCGCCATCGTCATGTGGAACGCCTCGACCCAGTTCGCCGATGGCGGCGAGTTCGGCTTCGGGGCGGAGATCGGCATCTCCACTTCGCGCTTGCACGCGCGCGGCCCGGTCGGGGCGCAGCAGCTGGTCAGCTACAAGTATGTGGTGCGAGGCGCGGGCCACACCCGCCCCTGATCAGGACAGGTCGATGTCGACCGCCCGGCTCAGCCACAGCTCGCCCGCGCCCAGTCCCAGCACCGCGCGGCGGCCACGGAAAGCCGGCATGCCGATCAACCCCTCGGGCAGGGTCCGGCTGGCCACATCCTCATAGATGGCCACGGTGGCGTCGCGGAACAGGGCGTCGCCGAAGATCACCGTCCGCGCCCGCACGAGCTCCGACCGAACCGAACCGCCCAGCACGAGGCTCGAACCACGGCGGGTTTCACGCCCGTCGAGCAGCCCCAGTCCCCCGGCCGCGGCGCGGCTGAGGGCCAGAAGGGAGGACGAGCCCGTGTCGATCATGGCGGTGGTCACCGCCCCCTCGACCGATACCTCCGCCGCCAGCGCCCGACCCTCGCGCAGGACCGGCGTCCGCGTCAGGTCGCCCCACGGGGGCGGGGCACCGGGCGGGGCCAGGGCCAGACGGCAAAGATCGCTTTCGCCGAGCACGTCCTGGCCGAGGATCAGCGGCGTCGCGAGGCCCGCCTCGTGCGCGAGCGGTCCGAGGTCGAGGATGGCGGCGCGCATGCCGGCGAAGCTTGCCCCCGCTGCGGTGATGTCGATGGTCACGCCCCGCCCCACCTGGGAGCCGCCACCGACGCCATAGGCCAGCAAGGGGATGTCGAAGCCCTCGCCGAGGCCGAGCCGCTGCACGAGACGGCGGTCGACCACCGAGTACTGGGCCCCGGAGTCCACCAGGGCGCGGACCGGCTCACCGGCGAGGGTCGCGGCGATGATCAGGACGTGGGCGCGATCATCGACGAGGTTGGCCCAGCCCGCCGTCCCGCTCGTCGTGAACCTGGCCTGCGGCGAAGGCCAGACGACGTTCTGTCGGAACCACCAGGTACCGCCGAGCACGCCGGCGACAAGGCCGGCCCGGATCAGGAAGGAACGTCGCGTACCCAAGCCTCTTCCTTTGCCTCCGCCCCGCCCGCTGTCGAGCGTGACGCGGGGTAATGCGACGAGAGGACGCCGTGGGCCGGGAGGTGCGCGGCGTCACCTCAACGGGTCGGGGCGCTTTCGGCTCCCTGTCGGATCAGCCGTTGGCCGGCCGCATGGCCCGCTCCGGCGGCACGCCCGGCGAAGCCTCGCGCGGCGCGCCGGCGGTCTCGCCCGGCTTCATGAACTTGACCAGCACCCGCTGCCCAATCAGCAGCGGCGCGTCCGTGGCCGTGACCACCACCTCGACCACGCGCTCGTCGGACCGCTGGCTGGGATCGTCCGAGGCCAGCTTGCGGGCTCCGAAGACGGCGGCCCGGCGCAGCACCTCGCCGACGACGACCCGGGTCGGATCGCCTTCCGGCGAGATCTCGACCGCCTGCCCGACGCTGACGTTGGGGATGTCGCTCTCGACGATCTCGGCGCGGACGATGCGCGGGGCCTCGGGCTCAAGATCGAACATGGTCGAGACGTTCAGGGTCGAGGCGCCGGCGCCCGGGTTGGCGTAGCGGCGCACGATCCGGCCATCCATGGGCGCGCGGATGACGGTCAGTTCGAGATTGTACTCGGCCTCGGCCAGACGGGCGCGGGCGGTCTGGACCGCGGCGCGCTGCGACTGCAGGCGCGCTTCGGCGGCGGCGATCTGGTCACGCGCCTGATCCATGCGCTGGGCGGCGACGAAGTTGGACGCGACCAGCTGGGCGAGGCGGTCATGCTCGCGGCGGGCGGTGCGCAGGTCGACCTGGATCTGGGCCAGCTGGCTCTCGGACTGGGCCACCTCGGCGCGGGCGCGCTGCAGGGCGAGGCGGGCCTCGTCGTCTTCCTGACGGGCCAGGACCTGGCCGGCGGCGACGACATCACCCTCCTGCACCAGCACCTCGCGCACCACGCCGCCGCGGCGGGCGGCGACCTGGATGATGCCGCCCTCGACATCGACGCGGCCGTTGGCCACCGCGGCATAGGGGCTCTCGACCGCCGCCGCAGTCTGCTCGGCCGCCTTCTTCTTCGCCGCGCCCTGGAACGACAGGTAGCTGAAGCCTGCGACGGCGACAATGATCGCCAGCAGGCCGATCCAGAGCCACTTGTTCTTCAGGAAGCCGGGCATGATGAGAGTGTCCTGGATGTTCTGGTTGCTTGATCAGTGCGACGAGGCGAGCGTCGTGTCGGGGTTCGGCGTGCGGCGCATGTCATCGATGATGCGCCCATCCTCGATGTGAATGATGCGGTCGGCCCAGGCCTCAAGGCGGGGGTCATGGGTGACGCAGACGACCGCAGCGCCGTGCTCGGAGGCGGCCCGCCGTAGCAGGCGGACGACCACCTGGCCGTTCTCGCCGTCAAGCGCCGAGGTCGGCTCGTCCGCGAACAGGATCTTGGGGTCCTTGGACAGCGCCCGGGCGATGGCGACGCGCTGTTTCTCGCCTCCCGAGAGCGCCGACGGCCGCTGGTGCAGACGAGGCTTGAGGCCGACCTCCTCCAGCGCGACGGTCGCACGGCGCTTCGCCTGGTCAGGGGTCAGCCCCTGGAACTTCAGCACTGTCTCGACCTGCTGCAAGGCGGTCAGGGCCGGGAACAGGTTGAAGCCCTGGAAGATGAAGCCGCAGTTGTCGAGGCGGAACTTGTCGATCCGGCCCGGGGACAGCTTCCACAGGTCCGGCACGTCGAGCGTCGCCACCTTGCCCTCCTCGGGCCGTAGCAGGCCCGAGAGCGCAGCGATCAGGGTCGATTTGCCCGAGCCGGACGGCCCCATGACCATGGTCAGGTCGCCGTGCCGCGCGTCGAAATCGACGCCCTTGAGCACCTCGACGAAGCCCTTTCCCGACTTGAAGCGCTTCACCAGGCCGGTGGCCTCGATCGCGGCGTCGCCATGTCTTCCAAGCGCCTTTGTGATCATCGCAGCAGGTCCGCCGGTTGGCTGTTCTTGAGCACGCCGAGCGACAGGAAACCCGACACCATCGCAATGACAACGAGGCCGCCTCCAACGATCAGCAACAGGACGGGCGGCAGGGAGATGATCACGGAGTTGGCCGCGGCGAAAAGCGACACCAGCCAGGTCAGGGCGATCGCGGCAGCGACACCGACGAGGCCGACCCAGAAACTCAGCTCGATGACGATGCGACGCAGGGCACCCATGGACACGCCGAGCGCCCGGAGCGAAGCGAACTCCTTGATGTTGGCCATAATGGCCCCGCGCAGAGTCTGCCAGGTGATGGCCACGCCGATGATCACCCCGAGGACGACGCAGCCACCGATGATAATGACCAGAATGCCTTCCTCGAACATGGCGTTCTGGTTGGCGTCAGCGAGATCCTGACGCGTCCAGGCTTTCCACTGGCCCTTGCCCATGGCGTTCAGCTCGGCGGTGACAATCTCGGCCCTGGCGGGATCCTTGATCTTGACCATCAGGGGCCCCACGCGCGTCCCCGTATCGGCCTGTCCCAGCAAGCGCAATGTGTCTCGGCTCATGACAATGTTCTGCGTCATCATGTTGGGATAGCCACGGATCACAGCCACAACCGTCACGGTCCGGCCGTTGTACAGGGCCTTGTCTCCCAGCTTAACGCCCAAGGGTCTCAGGGCCGTCTCGTCGATCGCGACCGTGTACGGCTGACGCAGGGCGTCCACCAGGTCCTGCGAGTAGTCTGTCGGGATGGTCACCGCGCCCGGCGTGGTATCAATGATCACGGTCTGCACGAATTGCGCACGCGGGGCTCCTTGCCGGGCCCGGTCGGCTGCGCTCATGGTCGGGTCAACATTCTTGATTGACTGGAACGATCCAGCGGCACCGTCGAGGGCCTGGACCTCGGTGACCTCAGCGTGATTGTAGACCAGCGGAATGAAGCGCCGGGGCACGCCCGAGGGACCACCCAGCAGGCTGCGCGCGCCGGGAGCCAGCACCATGATGTCGGCACGCGAGCGCTCGATCTGGGCGGTGAAGCCCTTGCCAATCCCGAGAAAGACGCCGGTCATGGCGAGCACGAGAAGGCCGGAGAGGGCCAATGCCATGACGGCTGCCATGTACCGGCGCCATTCGTAGAGAAGGGTAGACAGGGCCAGTGACATGCGAAGCGGTTCAACCCCCGAGAAGGCGCTTTATCTGACCGGGCGACGGTCAAGGTCCAAGTTAAATCGGGGTAAGACACCCGACGCCAGAGGCCACTTGCGGCGGCGACGGGCGCGCGGATAGTTACCCCATAACACGCGCAAGGCGCGACCCCGGGAGTTCCTCACATGAAAATCCGCCTCACCGCCTCAGCCCTCGCCCTCGGCTGGGCCCTCGCGGTCCTGTCTACCGCACCCGCCGCCGCGGAAGAAGGCATGTGGACCTTCGACAACTTCCCCATCGCCCGGGTCAACCAGACCTATGGCACCCGTATCGACCAGGCATGGCTGGACCGGGTGCGCGAGGCCTCGGTGCGCCTGCGCGGCTGCTCGGCCTCGTTCGTCTCGCCCAAGGGGCTGATCCTGACCAACCATCACTGCGTGGTGTCGTGCATCCAGGAACTGTCGACGGCGGAGCAGGACTATGTCGCCAACGGCTTCCTCGTCGCCACCCGCGAGGAAGAGCGCGCCTGCCCCGGCCAGACCGCCGAGGTGCTGACCGAGATCGTGGACGTCACCGACCAGGTGCTGGCCGCCGGCGCCGGGCTTGAGGGTGCCGCCTTCGCTGCCGCCCGCACCGCCGAGATCAACCGCATCCAGGACGAGGCCTGTGCCGGCGACAGCCGCTTCAGCTGTCAGGTGATCAGCTTCTACCGTGGCGGACGCTATGGCCTCTACAAGTTCCGCCGCTACGACGACGTCCGCCTCGCCTTCGCGCCGGAGTTCCAGGCGGCCTTCTTCGGCGGCGACCCGGACAACTTCAACTTCCCGCGCTACGCCCTCGACGCCGCCTTCCTGCGCGCCTACGAGAACGGCCAGCCGGTCGCGACGCCGAACCACCTGACCTGGAACCCGCGCGCGCCGCAGGCCGGCGAGCCGACCTTCGTGTCCGGTAACCCTGGCACCACCCAGCGCCTGCTGACGGTGGCCCAGCTGGAGCGCCTGCGCGACCAGCAGCTGCCGCTGCAGCTGATCCAGGGCTCGGAACTGCGCGGCCGGCTGCTGACCTACGCCGCAAGCGGCGACGAGGCCGCCCGCGTCTCGGTCGACCCGATCTTCGGCCTCGAGAACAGCTTCAAGGTCTGGTACGGCCAACAGCAGGCCCTTCTCGACCCGGCCTTCATGGCCGGGAAGCGGGCCGAGGAGGCGGAACTGCGCGAGCGCGTCGCCGCTGATCCGGCCCTGCAGCAGCGCATCGGCGACCCTTGGACCGAGATCGAGGCCGCGGAGCTCGCCGCTCGCGACCTCGCCGTACCCTTCCGCCAGATCGTCACCGCCGCCGGCGGCGGCTCGGCCCTGTACGGCATGGCCAACGCCATTGTCGGCGTCGCACGGGAGCGGGAGAAGCCCGAAGGCCAGCGCAACCCGGGCTTCGACGCCGCGGTCGCCCGCACCCGCACCCGCCTGCTCGAGGAAACGCCAGTCTCGATGGACCTCGAGCGCATCCGGCTAGGCTTCTGGCTCTCCAAGACGCGCGAGTACCTGACCGTCGATGACGTGCGGGTGCGCACCCTGCTGGGCCGGGAGAGCCCCGAAGGCCTGGCCGAACGCGCCATCTCGGGCACCCGGCTGGACGAGGCGGCATTCCGCGCCGCCGCGCTCGACCTGAACGTCGAGCAACTGGTCGCCCTCAACGATCCGCTGATCGACCTCGCCCTGCGCAACGCCGACCAGGCCGCCGCGCTCCAGACCGAATGGGGTGCCCGCGTGGGTGTGCCGAGCACCCGCGCCGCCGAGCGTGTGGCCCAGGCGCGCTTCGCCGTCTATGGCGACAACCAGTATCCCGACGCCACCTTCTCCCTGCGCCTGTCATACGGTTCGGTACAGGGCTGGTCCTACCGCGGCGTCGAGGTGCCGCCCTTCACCTATATGGGCGGCCTGTTCGAGCGAGCCACCGGTGCCGCGCCGTTCAACGCCGCCGAGGACTTTCTCGCCTCGCGCGATCAGATTGAGTCCCGAGTGGTCTACAACTACGTGACCACCAACGACATCATCGGAGGCAACTCCGGCTCACCGGTCATCGACGCCGAGGGCCAGGTGATCGGTGCCGCCTTTGACGGCAACATCCACTCTCTCGGCGGCTCTTTCGGCTATGACGGCAGCGTCAACCGCACCGTGGTGGTCTCCACCGCCGCGGTCACGGAGGCCCTGCGCAAGGTCTATGACCAGCCGCGCCTGCTGCGTGAACTCGGCGTGGACTGATCCCGCACACGGAAGGGGCCGCGCCCTGTGGCGCAGTCCCTTCCTGCCCGGCGGCCCGACCTACCAGTGGTCGCGGCGATCCTCCTATCGGTTCTCGCGCCGCTCATGACGGATCTGCGCCTGGATGCGATCCAGCTGGTCGTGCAGCTCCCGCGCCTCCCAGCGGTCAATGCCGCCCCTGCGATAGTCGCGCTGCAACCGGTCGAAGTGGGCGAACTGACTCCGGAACAGCCGGTACTCATGCCGGCTGATGTGGCCGTTGTAAGCCATCCGCTCCACACGTTGCTCAAGCTGCGCCTGCAGCGCCTCGAACGGGTAGCGCTGGCCGTAGCCCCCATGCCCCCCGTAGTGCTGGGCAGCGGCGGGCGTGGACAGGGCCACCGCCGAGGCCGTCAGGATCGAAAACAGAACGGACTTGCTCATCTCTGACCTCACTTCCAAACCCCCCGCTGATCGGGGTGTGGGCGCAGAAAACCATTCGCCCGCTGAGCCGAATCTGAGCCGGTCGTTGTCTCGCGTTCAGCCGGATGAACCGCGGGCGTTAGCCGTTCCGGCTCACGCAACAGCAAGGGGGCGGCCTCACACTGCTGCGGAACCGAGAAGACGGCGATGGCGCGTGCCGGGGCCGAGCACGATCGCGATCCGGATGGGGTCGAGCTCCAGGCCCGCGTGATCGCGGCGGCCCCGCAGCTGATGAAACTCGCGGAACGGCTCGCCGAAGCGGCCTCGGGCTCGCCCGAGGACTGCCCGCCCGGGCTGTTCGACCTTGCAGCCCGGGCGCGGGACATCCTCAGGGACGCGATCGAGGTCATCGTCAGCCCGAAAGAGGCTCCCGCCCAATCAGCCTGATCCTGTTGACCGCAGCAGAATGAGGACAGGGTTCGGCTCGACAGGACTCCGCGACGCAGCTTAGGCTCGCCGCATCTGTTCAGGGACGGGAGCCTCTGTTGAAGGGCGAGGAGCGCCGCAAGACCAGCCGTGGACGCCGGCGCAGCGACCGTCTAAACGACGAGACGGCGGTTCTGCGCCTCATCCTGCTGGTCGGTCTGCTGGCGTTGATCTTCTATCTGGCCGCCAGGCAGGGCCTGCTGGGCGAGATATGGGTCGTAGCCGGCCCGCTTGCCATCGGCCTCGTCGCCGCCCTGCTCCAGATCCAGCACTCCTCTGCCCAGGCCCAGCGCGTCTGGGCCGACCAGGAGCGGCGTTTCCGCCTGGCGGTCGAGGGTGCCCGTTGCGGCGTCTGGGAGTGGGACCTTGTCGCCGGGTCGGTGACGGTCTCGGACTATATGGCCACCCTGCTGGGACTGGACAGCGCCGGCATCGTTCCCGCAGACACGGTGCTGGCGCGCATACATCCGCGGCATCGCGAACAGGTCGAGCACGCCCTGCTGCAGGCCGCCTCCCATGGTGTCTTCGAGACCAGCTTCGTCGTCGCCCTGCCCGAGGGCGGCATCCGCTGGATCGACGCCCGGGGCCAGGCCCGCGGGGTCCGCGCCGGACAGCATTTCGCCCATGTCGTCGGGGTGGCGCTCGACATCACGGAAGCCCGCAGGGCCAAGGCTCGTGCCCAGGCCGCCGAGAGCCGCCTGCGCGACGGCATCGAGAGCGTGTCGGACGCTTTCGCCCTGTTCGACCGGCAGGGAAGGCTGGTCATGTGCAACCGTGCCTTCCAGGACGCTTTCGGCTTCGACGACGCCGTCGTCAGGCGCGGCGCGCCGCGCGAAGATCTAAACCGCATCGCAGGCCTGACCATCCGCAGTGACCAGCCGTCCCCGTCGGGACGCGCCGGCCAGCGCGAACTGGAACTCCACGACGGCCGCTGGCTGCAATTGTCCGAACGGATGACCGGAGACGGCGGGGCTGTCGTCACCGCCGCGGACATCACTCCCATCAAGATGGAGGAGGAGGCGCGCCGGCGCGCGGCCGAGGCGCTGCAGGCCACAGTGGTTCAGCTCGAGGCCAGCCAGACCGAGCTATCGCTGCTGGCGCGAAAGTACGAGGTCGCCATGACCCGGGCCGAAGCCGCCAACCAGGCCAAATCCGAGTTCCTCGCCAACATGTCCCACGAGCTACGGACTCCGCTGAACGCCATCAACGGCTTCTCCGAGATCATGGCCACGGAGATGTTCGGCCCGCTCGGGGACGATCGCTACCGCGGCTATGCCGAGGACATCCTGCGCTCCGGCCAGCACCTGCTCAGCCTGATCAACGACATCCTCGACATGGCCAAGATCGAGGCCGGCAAGCTCACCCTGCATCTTGAACCGGTGTCGCTGGAAGAGGTCTGTCAGGACGTGATCCGGCTGATGCGCGGCAAGGCAGAGGAGGCCGGGCTGACGCTGGCCCTCGACGCCGCCCCGCTGGAGACTCTCGACGCCGACTACCGCGCCCTCAAGCAGGTGATCCTGAATCTGGTGTCCAACGCCATCAAGTTCACGCCGCATGGTGGTCGGGTGGACGTGCTGACCCGGCGCACGCCGGAAGACCGCTACGAGATCGCCGTCGCCGACACCGGTATCGGGATCGCCACGGCCGATCTCGCCCGCCTCGCCCAACCGTTCGAGCAGGTCGAGGGCCAGCACGCCAAGACCAACCAGGGCACGGGGCTGGGTCTTGCACTGAGCAAGTCGCTGGTCGAGCTGCACGGCGGCACGCTGGAGATGGAGAGCGTGCTGGGCAAGGGCACGGTGGTGCGCGTCACCCTGCCGGTAGCCCAGCCGGCGACCGCGGCCCCGCCGCTGCTCGAGGAAGGCCGGCCCCTTCGGGTCCGGGCCGCCTGATCTGCCAGCTCAACCGCCGACGCCGGCCGCGATCAACGCCAGCCCCACTACCCCCACGCCGATCCGCCACCAGGCGAACGGCGCAAAGCCGTGGCGGCTGACGAAGTCGAGCAGGAAGCGCACCACCAGCAACGCCGTCAGGAAGGCTGTCGCGAACCCCACGGCGATCAGGCCGACGTCGGTGAAGTCCAGCTGGTCCCAGGTCTTGTAAAGGTCCCAGGCCACGGCCCCGCCCATCGTGGGCAGCGCAAGGAAGAAGGTGAACTCGGCCGCTGAGCGCTTGTCCGTCCCGAGCAGCAGGCCGCCGGCGATGGTCGCGCCCGAGCGCGACACGCCGGGCACCAAGGCGAGGCACTGGAACAGGCCGATGAACAGATAGACCCGCATTGGATAGGTGTTCACATCCAGGTAGCGCGGCGCGCGCTTCATGCGGTCCAGCCAAAGCAGCAGCACGCCGCCGACGATCAGGGCGACGCAGATGATCAGCGGCGTCTCGAACAGGAAACCCTTGATTACGGGGTAAAGCAGGACACCCGCTGCCGCCGCCGGCAGGAAGGCGATCAGGAGCCCGAGGATGAAGTGGCGCGCGCCCGGGTCGGTCGGCCAGCGGATCGCCAGGGTCCAGAGCCGCTGGAAGTAGACGCTGATGATGGCGAGGATGGCACCCAGCTGGATGACGACCTCGAAGGTCTTGCCGGTGCTCTCGAAGCCCATGAAGTGGCCGAGCAGAAGCAGGTGGCCCGTCGAGGACACGGGGATGAACTCGGTCAGCCCCTCGACCAGTCCGAGAATGATCGCCGCCAGCCAGTCAGACATGCCACACCGCCCTTGCCGGCGCGGCCGTCAGTGGGCACCGGGCTCGCGCCCGACATAGCGCAGACGGGCGCGAATAGGCGAGCCATCGTATGTCTGATCCAGCCCATGCGCCATCAGCCCGACCAGCCGGGCGAGGATCAGCAGGTCCAGCGCCCCGCCTCGCGGCAGGTCCAGCCGCCGCGCAAGAAGCGCCAGCGCCAGCTCGAAACCCGGCTCCTGGCCCGTCAGCTCGCGGCCGATCTCCACGAAGGCGCGCAGGTCCGGTCCGAGGTCGATCGCCTCCAGCAAGGCGGCGGCTCGCGGGTCGCCGGAGGGATAGGCGGGATTGCCGAAGCCGGGGATCTCGCCGGTGCCCCAGCGGCTGCGGAGGGCCGCCGCGGGATCACGACGGCCGAGCGTGACCATCTCGTTGGCCGCCTCCAGCCGGCGCGCCACGGTCGAACCCACTAGCGCGACCAGCCCGGCGAGGGCGCAGCCAGCAGGCGAAGCGCCGCCCGACGACGCTACCCGGGCCGCGAGGGCCGAGGCACTCATGTCATGGTCCGCCCCCAGCACGAGAGCCTGACGGAGCATCTGGGCCTCGCGCTCGCCGACCTTGTAAGCGCGCGCCAGCCGCTGGTGCAGATGCAGCCTGGGGCCGGGCCCCGCGAGAGCGTCGAACACCTCGGACATGACCGCCGCCGCCTCACGGGCAAGGGCGAAACGATCGCGCTCGCCGACCACGCCGTCCTCATCGACCCGCCGCGCCAGGGCAGCGTAGACTCGGGCACGATGCGACCCGCCGACCACGGTGTCGACCCGCGGCTTCAGGTCGCGGAACGGATCGGCGTCCAGACCCCAGAGCAGGCGCGCCGTCTCCTCGACCGTAGCCGCCCGCGCCAGCTGCACGGCGTCCCGGCCGCGATAGAACAACCGACCGCCGGCGATCACGGTCAGGCGGGAGTCGATCGCTGCCTCGCCGCGGCTCACCGAGCCGATAAAGGGTGTCGCCGGACGCAGGGTCCCGGCCGGGGCGTCCCCGCGCAGGCGGGCCACATCGTCGGCCGCGTAGAGGCTTCGACGGGGGTTGGCGGGATCGGGCCGGGCGGTGATCCGGCCGCGGCTGACATAGGCATAGAGGGTTTGCGACTTGACCCCGAGGCGCTCCATAGCCTCGCTGCGGCCGATCCAGCGACGCTGGCTCTCCATCCTGTCCTCCGCCCCCGGTTATCCACAGGAACCTCGACAGTTTGGCTCAGCTATTGGTCGCCACGTCAAGGGGACGGGCGGCGAAGTCCCGCATTGAGCAGGGCTGCGAGATCGGCCATCAAGGCCCCATGCCGTCCTCTCCCCCCTCCCCCGAAGCCGCCCGGGCCGCCGTCCGCGCCGTGACCCGACTGTCGGTGGCGGTGGCGGTCGCCCTTGTGGCGCTGAAAGCCTTCGCGCTGGGCGCCTCCGGTTCCGTCTCCATCCTCGCCTCGCTGGCGGACTCGGCGCTCGATCTGGTCGGCTCGGTGACCGTGTTCATGGCGGTGCGCTGGGCGGCAGCCCCGCCGGATGACGACCATCGCTTCGGTCGCGGCAAGGGCGAGGCGTTGGCCGCCCTCGTCCAGGCGGGTCTGGTCTTCGCCTCGGCGCTGTTCATCGGCTTTGAGGCGTTGCAGCGTCTGATCGATCCGCAGCCGGTGACCGAAGGCGGCTGGGCCGTGGGGATCATGCTGCTCTCGATGGCGCTGACTGCCTTTCTGATCTGGCACCAGCGGCGTGTAGTGACCCTGACCGGCAGCCTCGCCGTCAGCGGCGACCGGGCCCACTACGCCGCAGACCTCGCTGCCGGGCTGGTAGTGGTGATCGGCGTCGCCTCGGGCAGTTTCCTGAAAGCCCCCGGCCTCGACGCAGCCGCCGGCCTGATCGTCATGGTCTGGCTGGTGTGGGGGGCCGTCGGCTTGCTGCGGCAGGCGGCTGACCAGTTGCTCGACCGAGCAGCTCCGCAGGACATCCAGGAGGCCGTGGTCCGGGCCGTCACCGGCGATCCCCGCATTCTCGGTGTGCACCGGCTGCGGACCCGCATGGCCGGTTCGGCCGTCGAGGCCCAGATGCACGTTGACCTTGACGCCGGTCTCAGTCTCGCCGAGGCCCATGACATCGTCGAGGCCGCCGGGGCGCGGGTGCGCGAGGCTCTGCCCGGCACCGAGGTGTATCTGCACGCCGACCCCGCAGGTGCCCGTCGCCCGATCTCCGATCCGGTCGTGACGGCGTCGACGCCGGCGGCCGGCCCCTGGTCCGACCCGGGCGGGTAAACGCGGCCTTAATCCTCGCGAGGCGAGGAAGCGGGATGGCCGAGGCTGCGACCCTGCACCACTTCGCCTTCGATCCGTCCTCGCGTGCGGCGCGACTGGCGCTGGGCGAGGTGCGCCTCGCTTTCACCGAAACGGCAGTGCGACCGTGGGAACCCGACAGCCCGATTCACGCCCTCACGCCTTCCGGCCTGCCGCCGGTGCTGGAGCTGACCTGCAGCGGTCGCCCGCTGATCCTGCGCGGCGTGGCCGCCATCCTCGGCTTCGCGGATGATACCGCTTCGGGCGGGCTGCTTCCCGGCGACGCGGCCGACCGGGGCGAAGCCCGCCGCCTGGTCAGCTGGTTCGAGCGGCCGTTCAACGACGACGTCAACGCGGTCCTCCTGCACGAAAGGATGGAAAAGCCGCTGCTACGCCTCGGCTCGCCGGACGCTCGCCACCTCCGCGAGGGCCGCGAGGCGTTGCGCCGGCACCTGGGCCTGCTCGAGCCGCTGGCGGCGGAGCGGGAGTGGCTGGCGGGCCGCCGACTGAGTCAGGCCGACCTGGTCGCCGCGGCCCACCTGTCGGTGTTCGATTACTTCGGGGAAGCTCCCTGGGCCGCCTTCCCTTCGCTCAAGACCTGGTACATGAAGATCAAGTGCCGTCCCTGCTTCCGGCCGCTGCTCGGCGACCGTTTCCCGGGCGTCCCGCCGTCGGCGGTTTACGCCGATCTGGATTTCTGACGCGCCGGGGGGCATTTCCGCCCGATGCCGGCACCTGACGTCAACACCGACCGCCTGAAGGACGACCTCCGTCGCAAGGCGGAGGCCTTGGGTTTTGACGTCTGCCGCTTCGCCTCCGCCATCGCACCCTGGACCGAAGGAGATCGCCTGGCAGCCTTCGTAGAGGCAGGGCGACACGGCGACATGGGCTGGATGGAGACCACCCTCGAGCGCCGCCGCCACCCGACAGCGATGTGGCCGGAGGCCCGCACGGCCATCGTCCTGGGCCTCAACTATGGTCCGGAGACGGATCCGCGGCCGGAGCTCGAGGACCTGTCGGCGGGCTACATCTCGGTCTATGCCCGGGGGGACGACTATCACGAGGTGATCAAGGGCCGGCTCAAGACCCTCGCTGGCCAGTTGGCTTTACGGATGGGGGCCGAGGTCAAGGTGTTCGTCGACACCGCCCCTCTCATGGAGAAGCCGCTCGCCCAGCGCGCCGGCCTGGGCTGGCAGGGCAAGCACACCAATCTGCTGAGCCGCGAGCTTGGCAACTGGCTGTTCCTCGGGGTCATCCTGACCACCGCTGACATCCCGCCCGACGCACCGGAGACCGAGCACTGCGGCAGCTGCACCGCCTGCCTCGACGCCTGCCCGACCCGGGCCTTTCCGGCCCCGTTCCAGCTCGACGCCCGGCGCTGCCTGTCCTACCTGACCATCGAGTTTGCCGGTGCCTGGCCGGAAGAGTTCCGCGTCGCCACCGGCACGCGCATCTTCGGCTGCGACGACTGTCTCGCCGCCTGCCCGTGGAACAAGTTCGCCGAGGCGGCGCAGGAGGGCCGGCTGAAGGCGCGCGCGGCCCTGCAGTCATCGCGTCTGGCCGACCTGCTCGCCCTGGACAACGCCGGCTTCCGGGCCCTGTTCGCGAGGAGCCCCGTCAAGCGCGTCGGCCGTGACCGCTTTGTCCGCAATGTGCTCTACGCCGCCGGCAACTCGGCGGACGCCAGCCTCGTCAGCCCGGTGCAGGCGCTGACTGTCGACCCGGATCCCGTGGTCGCCGACGCTGCCCGCTGGGCGCTCGGTCGCCTGACCGCCTGATCAGACCGCCGCCGCAGCCGCCCCGCGCGTCGGCGCATCGCCGGGGATCGGTGCCACGTCCAGCAACTTGACCCGGAACACCAGCACGCTGTTCGGCGGAATCATTCCGCCCGCGCCACGCTCGCCGTAGCCGAGCTCCGGCGGGATGTAGAGCAGCCACTCGTCGCCGACGCGCATGTTGCGCAGCCCCTCGGTCCAGCCCGGCACCACCTGGTCGAGGTGGAACACCGCCGGCGATCCGCGCTCGAACGAGCTGTCGAACACCCTGCCGTCCGTGAGGGTACCCTCGTAGTCGACGCGAACCAGATCGTTGCCATCGGGTTTGACACCGCGCGGCGGCCCGGAGGCCAGTATCTTGTATTGCACGCCCGACGGCAGGGTCTCGATCCCCTCGGCCCGGGCGTTGGATTCCATAAAATAGGCCGCCGCCGCGGCGCGATCTTCGAGGGAAGGGCCACCCTCGCCACCCCGTCCGCAGGCCGCCAGGGCCGTCATCGCCACGGCCAGCACGGCCGCCCTACCCCATCCGAAGCGCATAACCCTTGTCCCTCAAGGCCTGTCCAATTTCGTCGGCATGGGCGCTATCGCGCGTTTCGACCATGATGTCGAACTCAGCGCCCTTGGCAGGCACATCGAGCGCCAGTCGGTTATGGACCACGTCGATGATGTTGCCGCCGATCCCGCCGATCACCGCCGCCATGGCCGAGAGCATGCCAGGCCGGTCATCGCCGAGAATTCTGAACACGGTCAACCGACGCTCGCGGACCATCTCCCGGTTCAGCACCACCGCCAGCATGCGGGCGTCGATGTTGCCGCCGCACAGGACGATCCCGACCCTGCGGCCGGCGAACCGCTCCGGATAGGCCAGCAAGGCCGCCAGCCCGCCCGCGCCTGCGCCCTCGGCGACGGTCTTTTCCAGCGTCGCGAAAAAGGCCACGCCCTTCTCGAACGCCTCTTCCTCGCAGACGAGGATGTCCTCGACCAGCGGATCGGCGAGAGCGAAGGGGATGTCGCCCACCGCCTTGATGGCGATGCCCTCGGCGATGGTCTGGCCACCGCAGACGGGCGTCTCGCCGCGGCGACGGGCCGAGAAGGAGGGGTACATGGCGGCCTCGACGCCGAACACGCGGATGTCCGGCTTGAGCGCCTTCGCCGCGATCGAGCAGCCGGCGATCAGCCCGCCGCCGCCGATCGGGATGACGAGGTCCTCGATGTCGGGCGCGTCCTTGAGGAACTCCAGCCCGCAGACACCCTGGCCGGCAACGATCCCGGCGTCGTCGAAGGCCGAGACGAAGACATGGCCGTGCTCTGCAGCCAAGGCGCGGGCGTGAGCGGTGGAGCCGGAGAAGTCATCCCCCTCGATCACGACGGTCGCGCCATGGGCCCGGGTCCCGTCGATTTTCACGAACGGGGTGCCGTGCGGCATGACGATGGTCACCGGCACGCCCAGCCGGCCGCCGTGGTAGGCCAGCGCCTGGGCGTGGTTACCCGCCGAGGCCGCTACCACACCGCGGCGACGCTCATCCGCGTCCAGCAATAGCAGCCGGTTCAGCGCCCCGCGCTCCTTGAACGAACCGGTGAAGTGCAGGTTGTCGAACTTGACCCAGACCTCCGCCCCGGTCAGTTGCGACAGTCGGCGCGAATGCCGGGTGGGCGTGCGGTCGACCTGTCCGGCGATACGCGCCTGCGCCGCGCGGATGTCCTCGAAGGTGACCATCATCTGCTCCCGTTTCCGGTTCTGGTGCCGAACATCCGGTTCTTCTAGGCTGTCGCAAGAGCGGCGCAACCTTGACCGTCGCCGTGCTTTGGGCGTGAAGTCGAACTCCGCGGTTGCTGCAGCGGCCGCCTGCACCTCGGGGAACCCATGTCGTCGCGTCCTGTCCGTCCGTTCCTGATCGCCGCCGCCCTCGCAGGCCTCGCCGCCTGCGCCACCAGCCCTGCCGGCGGTCCGGCCCCGGTGCCGGGGTCGACGGCCTTCAACTCGGCCGACTTCGCCTGGTCCGCAGCGTCCGGAAATGGAGCGGTCGAGGGGCGCATCACCTTCCGCCAGAACGGCCGCGCCTATGCCTGCACCGGCTCGGTGGCGTTGACGCCGGTTACCCCCTACACCCGCGCCCGCTTCCGGGCTCTGTATGGCTCCACTGACCGGGCGGCGCTGCCGGAGTCGGTCGTGCGCGCCCGCACCGTTCCGGACCCCAACGCCGACTACCGCTCGTTCGTTCGCCCGGGCGTCTGCAGCGAGGGCCGCTTCCGCATCGAGGGGCTGCCGGACGGGTCGTGGTTCGTCATCGCCCCGGTGGCCGCCGGGAGCGGGGATGACCGGGTGGTGCTGATGCGCCGCATCCAGGTCTCCGGCGGCCGAGCGATTCAGATCACACTGTAAGCGACCGCGGCAGCGGTCGACGGCAAGGGAGGTTCCGGTGTTCCAGCGTCTCGTCGTCCTGACCGCCACGGTCGCCGCTGCGGCCGTCCTCGCCGCGCCCGCCGCCGCCCAGAGTCGCGTCCACACCAGCCATGGCGGCTGGGTCAGCCAGCATGACCGGCCCGGCGACTACCGCTGCGAGGCCTACTGGGACGCTGGCCGCCGCGACTGCGCCGCCGACTGGCGCGACCAGCGCCGCTTCGGCAGCCGCGGCCAAAGCTACGGCTATGGTCACGGGCGTCTCCATCAACGTCAGGAAGCCGGAGACGTGTACCCCAGTGCCTGGGGGCGGCCGGACCTGATCTATCCGGGCCACAGCCACACTGGTCGTCACGGCGATCGCGTCGCCTGGTGCCGGGCGCACTACCGCTCCTACGACCCCCGCAGCGGCTTCTATCGCACCCATGACGGGCGGCAGGTATTCTGCGGCTGACGATGTCCGGCGAGCACTGATCGCCATCGTTTGGCCATCGCCGCTGTGAACCTCGTCCGGGTCGCCGCGTTCAGGGCGGCAGGTCAGTTCGCGAGCGTTCCATGTCCCGGCACAACATCACCGGCTCCGAGGCCTTCGACCGCACCCCCTACATCCTGATTCGCGGCGTCCGGCCGAGCGGGCGGCACCGCCGTCGCGCGCGGCACCTGTTGGCCTCGGCCATCCTGTTCGGGACGCTAGCGGGCCTCGGCGGCACCGCCGTCGCCCTGATGGTCGCAGGCGTCATCTAGAGCGCGCCCGAGGCCCTGCCCGGCCGCCACGGCGACCTTCAGGCCAGCCAGCTCATCATGCGGGTCTCGACCGGTTCGCCGCGCGACAGGCTGAAGCGTCGACGACGCTCCCCCGTATAGAGGAAGCCCGCCTTCTCCAACACCCGCCCGGACGCGGGATTGTCGGCGAAATGCCCCGCCACGGCCGCACGCCGGCGCCAGCGGCTGCGGGTCCAGGCCAGTACGCCCTCCAGCGCCTCGGTGGCAATGCCCCGCCCCCAGAAGTCGCGTCCGACCCAGTAGCCGACTTCCGGGCAGGGATCGTCGGCCATGAAGGCCCCCACTACCCCGACCGGTCCCAGCCGCTCGTGCTCGATCAGGAAGGTCTGGCCGCGCCGCGGATCCTGGGCCGCCACATCGACGATGAAGCGCTCTGCCTCACGGCAGCCGAACGGGTGCGGCATGCGGCAGGTCATGCGGGCGATATCGTAGTCATCCGCCATGGCCGCCAGCCGCGGCACGTCCTGCGGTTGCGGGGCGCGCAGCGCCAGCCGCCGGGTCTCGATCACCGGTGAGGTCTCGATGACGCACATGTCTCCAACGCCCTTCCGGCCAAGCGCCCCCCGCGGAGGCGTGTGACCTGATTTCTTGGCGTCCTCACGACGGAACGGTCGACGGATCGTCACACTCCGGGCCGTGAGGCGCCGCCGCCGACCATCCTTCGAGACTCAAGGGCTCGGGTCGGCATTCGAGGCGGGGAAACGCAAACGGGGAGCCCGGTGATCCGGACTCCCCGCGGAAAAATTCCCTTGGTCCGGATCGAGGCCTGTGCGCCGCGACCCGGAGTTCAGAGGTCCCCTCGGCCTTACTCGGCGGGGGCGGCCTCCGGGGTCGCCTGGACGGACACGTAACAACGGCCGCCGCGCTTGGTGGTGAATTTCACCGCACCCTGGATGAGGGCGAAAAGGGTGTGGTCGCGGCCGAGGCCGACGTTGTCACCCGGGTGGAACTTCGTGCCGCGCTGGCGCACGAGAATGTTGCCGGCGAGGACCTTCTCACCGCCGAACTTCTTCACGCCAAGGCGCTTAGCCTCGGAATCGCGGCCGTTGCGCGACGAACCGCCAGACTTTTTGTGAGCCATGGGTGTGCTCCTCGATCTCTACGCTGCAGGCGTCTGAACTAAGCTTCGTCGCCAGCGGCGACGGTTTCGGTCTTGGCGGCGGCCTTCTTGCGGGCCGGAGCCTTCTTCACAGGAGCTTCGGCCTCGGCCGGAGCCTCGACACGCGGCGCGAGGCCACGGGCGCGGGCGTTGATCTCGGCCTTGGTGATGAGGCTAACCTCGCCGTCCCACTTCGCCTTCTCGCCGGCACCTTCGATGCCGGTGATGCGCAGGACCGACTCGAGCTGACGGTGGCCGCGCGTACGGCGATAGCCCTGGCGACGGATCTTCTTGAAGATCTTGACCTTCTCACCCTTGCGGGTCTCGATCAGCGTAGCCGCGACGGTGGCACCGTCGACCACGGGGGCCCCGACGGTCACGCCCTTGTCGCCACCCAGCATAAGCACCTCGGCGAACGAGACGTTCGCGCCCGGCTCGGCGTCGATCTTCTCGACCACGATCGTGTCGCCCGGCTGGACCCGGTACTGCTTGCCGCCGGTCTTGATCACCGCGTACATCTGATAGCCTCGGCTGAGCGCAAAAGAGAGACGCCCGCCGGGTGACCCCGCGGGCGAAGAGCGGCGACATATACGGATGGTCGCCAGTGAGTCAACGCGAAACGCGCGGTTTTCGGGGCTCCCGAACCGATTTCAGTGAACGGACACCGGTGCCAGCTCGTGCGCCATGGCGGCGGCGAAGGCGGCGTCCCGGTCGATCAACACAGCCAGCCGCTCGCCGGCGGCGGCGTGTACCGCATAGAGCATCTGATCCGGGTCGATCTCCAGGCTGCGGACCTGCGTCACCGCTTCGGCGCCCAGCACGTCGCGGGCCCGCACTTCGCGGACGTAAACGAGGTCGGGCGCCCCGAGATCGGCGAGGGCCTGCTTGCTGATAACGGGCGTCATGGGATCGCCTCCTTGATGGTGACAACACTCGGATGGCCCGGGCGGTTCGCCCCCCGGGCGCCCGTCACCCCGCCTGGATGGGAATCGTCCGCACCGCCCGGCTTTCCTCAGGGCGGCGCAGCTCGACGTGGAGCAGCCCGTGCTCCAGCCGCGCCGCCTCGACCTCCATGCCGTCAGCCAGCACGAAGGCCCGGGTGAAGCCGCGCGCCGCGATGCCCCGGTGCAGGAAGGCCTGGCCCCCGTCTGCAGCGTCCTCGCGCTTGCCCGCAATCGTCAGCTGCCGCCCCTCGAGGGTGATGTTGAGGTCCGCCGGCGTGAAGCCGGCCACGGCGAGGCTGATGCGCACCCGGTGTGCGTCCAGCTGCTCGACATTGTAGGGCGGATAGCCCTCGGCCGCGGCCTTGGAGGCGCGGTCGATCAGGGCGCGGGTGTGGTCGAAGCCCAGCAGGAACGGGCTGTCGAGGATCAGGCTGCGATTGCTCATGGCGTGGGCCCCCGGAAGCGGCTCAGGGCGTCGGCCCGATCCCCCTGGCGGCGAGATCGTCAACACCCCCGAGGTGGGAAGCCGTCGGGGTCCGGTCAAGACGAAGGGCCGCCTCCGGACGGAGACGGCCCTCACGTCGCGGGGCTGGCGGGGGCCGCGGCCGGACGCAGCCGCCTCAGTCTTCCTTCATCCGCTTCTTGCGGAAGCTGGGGTTGAGCACGAGCTTGCGCAGGCGGATCGACTTGGGCGTCACCTCGACCAGCTCGTCGCTCTCGATGTAGGCGATGGCCTGTTCGAGGCTCATGCGCTTGGGCGGGGTCAGACGCACCGCCTCATCCTTGCCCGAGGCGCGGACGTTGGTCAGCTGCTTGCCCTTGATCGGATTGACGTCGAGGTCGTCCGAACGGCTGTTCTCGCCGATGATCATGCCCTGGTAGGTCTTCTCGCCGGCGCCGACGAACATGACGCCGCGCTCTTCCAGGTTCCACAGGGCGTAGGCCGCCGTTTCGCCGTCCGAGTTGGACACCAGCACGCCCTTCAGACGGCCCTCGATGGCCCCCTTGTGCGGCTCGTAGTGGCTGAATACGCGGTTCAGCACGCCCGAGCCGCGGGTGTCGGTCAGGAACTCGCCCTGGTAGCCGATCAGCGCCCGCGACGGGCAGGCCAGCTGGATGCGGGTCTTGCCGGCGCCCGACGGGCCCATGTCCTTGAGCTCGGCCTTGCGCATCGACAGCTTCTCGATGACCACGCCGGTGAATTCGTCATCGACGTCGATCACGACGTCCTCGATCGGCTCCAGCCGCTCGCCGTTCTCGCCGGTCTGGTAGACCACGCGCGGCCGGCTGATCGACAGCTCGAAGCCCTCGCGGCGCATGTTCTCGATCAGCACGCCCAGCTGCAGTTCGCCGCGGCCGGCGACCTCATAGGCGTCGGCACCCGGGGTCTCGGTGACGCGGATGGCGACGTTGGCCTCGGCCTCCTTGAGCAGGCGGTCGCGGATCACCCGGCTCTGCACCTTGTCGCCCTCGCGCCCGGCCAGCGGGCTGTCGTTGACGCCCACGGTCATGGAGATGGTCGGCGGGTCGATCGGCTGGGCCGGCAGGGCGTCGGTGACCTCCAGCGCGCAGAAGGTGTCGGCCACGGTGGCCTTGGACATGCCGGCGATGGCGACGATGTCGCCGGCCTCGGCACCCTCGTCCACCGGCTGGCGCTTCAGGCCGCGGAAGGCCAGCACCTTGGTGATACGGCCCTGCTCGATCTGCTTGCCGTCGCGGTCCAGCGCCTTGATGGCCATGCCCGGAATCGCCTTGCCGCTCTCGATCCGGCCGGTCAGCAGACGGCCGAGGAACGGGTCGGACTCGATCAGCACATTGAGCATCTGGAACGGTCCGGCGGCGCGCTGCTGCTGCTTCGGGGCCGGCACGTGCTGCACGATCAGGTCGAACAGCGGGCCCAGATTGTCGGAGGGCTGGTTGATGTCCATCGTCGCCCAGCCGTTGCGGCCCGAGGCGTAGATGTGCGGGAAGTCCAGCTGCTCGGGCGAGGCCCCGATCGCCGAGAACAGGTCGATCGTCTCCAGGTGCACCCGGTCCGGATCGGCGTGGGCGCGATCGACCTTGTTGATGCAGAGGATCGGGTTGAGGCCCATCTTGAGGGCCTTGGTCAGCACGAACTTGGTCTGGGGCATGACCCCTTCCTCGGCGTCGACCAGCAGCACGCAGCCGTCGACCATGCCGAGGATCCGCTCCACCTCGCCGCCAAAGTCGGCGTGGCCGGGCGTGTCGATGATGTTGATGCGGGTGTCCTTCCAGACCACCGAGGTGCACTTGGCCAGGATGGTGATGCCGCGCTCACGCTCCTGGTCATTTGAGTCCATGGCGCGTTCGACGGTCGCCTCGTTGGCGCGGAACACGCCGGACTGGGCCAGCAGCTGGTCCACCAGCGTGGTCTTGCCGTGGTCGACGTGGGCGATGATGGCGATGTTTCTGAGGTTCATCACAAGCTCTGGCGGGCCCCGCCGGGTCTGGCCGGCGGCGGCGGGCGCGGGGTCTTTCGGGGAGGGAGGGACAGATCGGAAGCGCGCGCCTCATACAGGGCGGCGCCGCAAAAGGCCAGCCGCTCCCGTCGGCGCTCCGCCGTCCGAGCAACCTTCGCCCTGGCGTCCCACTGCCGACTCAAGGCCGAAACGGATCTATCACCGGCGGGCCACGCGAGGCTGCGATCAGGGCTCGAAAACCACGCTGTCACGGGATCACGAAGCTGGCCTTGCACGTTGAGGCGGGGGGACGGCGTCCGCGCGGGCTGTTCCCCGTGGGCCGTCACGTGAGCCCCGAGGGCGTCGCCGTCACGGCGATTCTCCTGCTGCCGGTCCTGCTCCTCGCCGCGCCGCAGATCGATCTTCAGGCCTCAGCCCTGTTCTGGTCGCCGGCAGGATTCGAGCTGGCGCAATGGCCGCTGCCCAAGGGGCTGCGCAAGAGCTCCAGTTGGGTGCTTGGGCTTATCCTGCTCGCGGTGCGGGCGATCCTCGCGATGCATCTGGTGCGGCGCGACTGGGTGGCCCTCGGCGGTGCGCGGCGCTGCTGCTGGTTCCTGCTGGCGGGACTGGCGCTCGGACCGGGCCTGGTGGTCGGGGTGTTGCTGCCGGCACCGGCCAAGACGCTGCGGCGGGCCCGGCGCGGGCGCTTGCGGCTGGCGCAGGGCGAGTAACCGGACACGTCGGATGGCCGCCGCCCTCATGCGCCGACCGTGGGCGCTGCTGCTGGCGGCCGTCCCCGCCGCAACGGCAGTGCGCCTGTAGGCCCTGACCGTCAACGCCACGATCTCAATGGGGACGAGGGCGAATACCCGGCCTGGGCGCAGGCTCCGGCGTAGGGGGAGCCTCGACCATGAGGAGCCACAACAGGGCCAGCACCAGCGTCGTCAGGGCCCACGACAGCAGGATGTCGGACAGGAAGTGTCCACCGAACGCCACCCGGTTCAGGGACAGCGCCACCGCGTAAGCCAGAACCGGCGCGAGAAGCCAGCGCCGGATCGCGGGCGGCAACAGGAGGACAGACGCTACGATCCATGTGGCCGAGGCGGCTTCTCCGGAGACGAAAGAGCAGTTGCGGTCACACCAGTCGCTGATCTCCCATACCGGAATGTAGGGGGCTTCTCCGCCGAAGGTCTCCAACTGCACCGGTCGCGGCCGACCCCAGCCGTTCTTGAGGATGGTATTGACGACCAGACCCGGTCCGAGCGCCAGACCAAGCAGCAGCCACCCGGCCTTGCGCGCCAGCCGGGAAGCGAGAAGCCGGCCCCTGACCGCCTCCGCACAAACAATAGCCAGCGCGCCCAGCAGCGCCGCAGACATTACCCAGGTCGAACTCCGGCGCAGCGCCCGCAGGGCGGGATCCTGCGACAGGGCGAAGCCTTCGCCCTCGCGGAAGAAGAGGTCGCTGACGGCCAGATCCACACCCGGGGCGATCAGGAAAAGCAGTGAGAGAAGCAGGGTCACCGCCAGCGCCAGAAAGGCCGGCACCCCCGGGAGGGCACCGGCCACTGTCGCCAGCCGCAACCGCAAGGCCAGGCCGCGGGTCACGGGGACGGATAAACGTCAGAAGCGGTAGCGCGCACCAAGGATGAACTCGAACGTCTGATAATCCGCAGTGATGCGACTGGTCGCGGAGCGCGCGAGAGTTCTGCTACCGGCGTCGAAGTAGCGAAGCTCGCCGCTGAGCGTGATTCTGTCTGTAGCAGCGTAGTTAGCTCCCGCCATCGCCTGATAGGCAACGCCACCGGTATCATTGTAAGCCCCCGGCGCGACCCCGCCTTTGATATCGAAATCGATCTCGGTCACGTACCCAAATCCAACGCCCACGAAAGGCGTGAAAGCTCCAAGCCTGTCCATGTCGAAGTCGTAGTGTGCATTGAGCATGACAGACGTGGAGGCGAAGTCGCCCCGAGCCCCGCCGGCGAAGGCGCTGGCGTCGCCGGAGCGATAGGCAAACTCGATCTCCGGACGAAACCAGAGATCTTCTCCGTCGTACCCTAACGCACCCCCGACGACCGGACCAGTCCCGAAGGACGCCCTTCCGGCGACAGCGCCCCTCACGTTGGTCTCACGCAGCGCCGAGGCACCTCCAAATGCCTCCACATAGACTCCCCCCTGGTCCTGGGCTTGGGCCTCCCCGCCGGAAAGCCCGGCGACGACCATCAGCGCGGCGAAACCCAAATATCGTAAATCCATGTCCTGTACCTCTTCAGATGCGCCGTCCCGGGGCTGCGACGGTCGCGTTACGGACGGGGCGAGTAAGAGCCGCCGGCACGACGAGCAATGAGCAATGCATCAACGGGCGCAGCACCTGCACGAACGGGAGGCGGCCGAGGCCATCCGGCGCGGATTATGGCGCCAGGGGGGCGGCGATCGCGGCGATGATCAGGCCTCGACGCTCACGACCTGCCGTTCGATGGCGGCGGTGACCTCGCCGCGCCGGCTTCGCGCCACGGGCAGGACGAGACCGTTGGCAAGCCGGACCTGCATCCGGCCGCCCCCGCGCGACACCTCGACGGCATGGGCCGGGGCGATCCAGTGGGAGCGGTGTATCCGGAGACCAGCGTCCGGGCCGAGCTCCGCCAGCGCCTCGCCGAACCCCTTGAGAATGAGCGCATCGCCGGACGTCGTGTAGACGCGCAAATAATGAAGCTCGGCGCTGAGCGCGATGAGGTCGCCGCGACGCCCGGCGGGCAGACGGCCCAAGAACCCCGGCCGGGCCGGGCCGGGCGTCCCCCCCTCAACCGGGGCGGAGGGCGTCTCGACCCGGAGCCTGAGGACGCGGACAGCGTTGAGGCCCAGCCAGACCAGAGTCACGGGAGGAGCGAGCCAGCGCCATTCATCAAGCCCCCGGATGAGGAGTCCGCCAGCATCGCCGACCGCGTCATCGGGCAGGCCGAACAGGTGGTCGAGCCCCAGCGCCAGCGGTGCGAACAGCGCCGAGGCCGCAAGGCCGGCCGCCGCCACTGAGACCCAGACGTTGCCGAACGCCCGGGCATGGCGCGACAGGACCAGCTGGCAGGCCTGCGCCAGCGCGAGGATGCCCAGAATGTGCAGGAGCCAGAACGCGGCTTTCGCGGGCAGGCCAAGGCCTCGCGACGGGGCCGGATCCAGCAGGATGAAAAGCGCCGCGAGCCCCAGGCCAGCCGTCAGGAGGAAGCCCGTCCAGCTGCGACGCGGATCGAGGCGTTCAGGCCAGCGCATGGTGCCCGCCCCTGCCCTGTCCCGAAGGATCTGCCGCGCCTCGAGTTCCCATGCGAAATCCTCCTTTCCTCTCCGGTGCCGACTCCGGACCCGCGTCCCGGGATACGGATTGACGAGACCACCGGACGCATGGCCTGAGCCGTCGTCAGTCCCTTCCGCCGCTACCATTCAGCCGCGGGCAAAACGAGTCCCTTCCGAGGCCTGCCCCATGCCTGAACTTCCCGAGGTCGAGACGGTTCGACGCGGCCTGGAGCCGGTGCTGACGGGCGCGCGCCTCGAGGGCGTGCGCCAGAACCGGCCGGACCTGCGTTTTCCCTTCCCCGAGCGCTTCGCCGCGCGGCTGGACGGCACCACCGTCCTGTCGGTGCGCCGCCGCGCCAAATATCTGCTGATGCCCCTGTCGACCGGTGAGACCTGGGTGACCCACCTGGGCATGACCGGCCGCTTCAACCTGGACGGCGGCCAGCTGGGCGAGTTCGAGACTCCCGCCCCGATCGCCGGCCCGCACGAGCACCTCAGCCTGTCCGCGCGGCGCGACGGCACCGCCACCCGGGTCGGCTATGCCGACGCCCGGCGCTTCGGCTTCATGGGGCTGATCCCGGACGCCGCGGTCGAGACCCACCCGTGGTTCGCCGGCCTCGGTCCCGAACCGCTCGGCAACGGCTTTTCCGCCGCCCACCTCACCGAGGCGTTCCGCGGCAAGGCGCAGAATATCAAGCTGTCGCTGCTGGACCAGCGGCTCGTCGCCGGTCTGGGCAATATCTATGTTTGCGAGGCCCTGTGGCGCGCCCGCATCTCGCCCACCCTGGCCGCCGGCAAGGTCTCCCGGCCGCGGCTGGAGGCCCTGACCGTCGCCATCCGCGACGTGCTGGGCGAGGCCATCATCGCCGGCGGCTCGACCCTGCGCGACTTCGCCAACGCCGAGGGCGGACAGGGCTATTTCCAGCACAGCTTCGACGTCTACGGCCGCGAGGGCGAGCCGTGCCGCGCCGACCCCGCCCACCCGGTCATCCGCCGCCTCGTCCAGGGCGGACGCTCGACCTTCTATTGCCCGGCGTGTCAGCGGCGTTGACCCGCGCCGGGTTCGGGCGGATGCTTCGCCCCCGCAGGAGCATCACATGTCCGAGGTGATTATCGTCAAGGCGGTCTGGGACGGGGAGGCTGGCGTCTGGTACGTCGCCTCCAGCGATGTGCATGGCCTGCGCCTTGAGGCCCCTGCATTGGAGCGGCTGGTGGACCGCCTGCCGGGCGCGATTGCCGACCTGCTCGACGAGGAGCCGGTGCGCGACCGGGCGATCGAGGTGATCGCCCACGCCAGCACCCGCCTCGGCCAGGCGGCTTGAGCTATACCCGCGAGTTGAAGGCCTTGCTGCTCGCCGCCGGATGTCGCTTCGTGAGACACGGGCGCGGCGACCACGAGATTTGGGAGAGCCCGATAAACGGCGCGCGCTTCACCGTCGATGGCGATATCCGCTCCCGGCACACGGCCAACGGCACGCTGAAGGACGCCGGGCTTCCCAAAGCCTTCTGAGCCCGAGGGGTGACAAGTGAGCGAGGGGTGAGCAAGGAGTGAGCCCCGCGCAGCGTCCCTGCCCCGTCGCTCACTCCTCGCTCACCCTTCGCTCACTGTTCACTGTGGAGCTCCCGATGTCCGACACCTACGCCACCCTGCTGATCGAGCGGCACGCCGACGGCTATGCGGTCGTCACCCTGAACCGGCCCGAGGCGCTGAACGCGCTGAACTCGGCCCTGTTCGCCGACCTGGCCGCCTTCCTGGATGCGGTCGAGCACGATGACAGCGTGCGCTGCCTGATCCTGACCGGGTCGGGCGACAAGGCCTTCGCCGCCGGCGCCGACATCAAGGAGATGGCGGACCAGACCTATGCCGACATGTACCGGGACAACTTCTTCGCCCTGGGTCACGACCGCATCTCCCGCTTCCGCAAGCCGATCATCGCCGCGGTCAATGGTTTTGCGCTGGGCGGCGGCTGCGAGCTGGCCATGCTGTGCGACTTCATCATCGCCAGCGACAAGGCGAAGTTCGGCCAACCGGAGATCAACCTCGGCGTCGCCCCGGGCATCGGCGGCAGCCAGCGCCTGACCCGCCTCGTGGGCAAGTCCAAGGCCATGGACATGGTCCTGACCGCCCGCATGATGGACGCCGCCGAGGCCGAGCGCGCCGGCCTCGCCTCGCGCGTCGTGCCGCACGACCAGCTGCTGGGCGAGACCCGCAAGATCGCCGCCCGCATCGCCGCCCAGAGCCCGCTGGCGGTCATGGCCAACAAGGAGATGGTCAACGCCGCGCTGGAGACCACCCTGACCCAGGGCGTCCAGTTCGAGCGCCGCCTGTTCCACTCCCTGTTCGCCTTCGAGGACCAGAAGGAAGGGATGGCGGCGTTCGTGGAAAAGCGGAAGCCCGAGTTCACGGGGAGGTAGGAGCGACAATCTCCTCCCCCGCGCGCGGGGGAGGGGGACCCTGCGCAGCAGGGTGGAGGGGGCGGGGGCGCGCGCTGCGCCCCGAGAGGTCTGCATTCTGTCCCTCGCCCCCTCCACCGCCTGCGGCGGTCCCCCTCCCCCGTTCGCTCCGCTCCGGGGCAGGAGAAGGCACCTGTCCTCCCCACGCCCGTGGGGAGGGGGACCACGGAGTGGTGGAGGGGCGGAGGCGAGCCCGAGGACCGGCTCCGCGGTGGAGGGGCTCAGTCCGCGTCAGTGCTGGCCGGCGATGGCGGCTTCCAGCAGGGCGATTTCCTCAGGCGTCAGGTCGAACAGGCGATAGACGATGGCGTCGATCTCCCGTTCGGCCTGCGCGATCTCGGCGGACAGGCGATGCACCTCGGCGGCGTTCTCGGCCAGATACGACTCCCAGTCGCCCCGTTCCTTAAGCGGGATTTCGGTGCCGAAGACCTTCTTCACCTCGGCACGGAAGGCGGCGAAGTCGAGGTCTTGCCAGGCCTCCAGCCTGCGCGTCAGCTTGCGCCCGCCGCCGAGGTCGGACTGGATGCGGCGTTGGACGGCTCTCTCCAAATCCTTCCGTGACCGAGCTGCTCTTGATGCACTTTGGCCCCAATCTCCAAGCTCGGTTGGCAGATCTTCGGGCAACGGGATCTGAGAGACAAACTGGCGCTTTAGCCGGGCAAAACCTCCGCGGACTTCGGGCGTTAGCCCCTTGAGCCAATACCAAGTGAGAGAGCTGTTGAGATAAGCGAGAACACGGAAATCGTCTGACGTGATCGCAAAGCAAGTCATGTCGAGGTAGGTGCCCTCGTCATGTGCGAACGTGCAGCGGTCGGATATATCCCGAAAGATAATCTTCGAGCCCGCATAGGTGGCTTCGTAGCCGGGCTGCGACTGTTGGAGTTCAAACCACGCTTGGTCTAACGCCCGGGCGTCGAGAGCGTCCTTGTGACCTGCTAGGTGATCTCTCACGGCAGTATATGAAGCGATGTCTATAGCCCCTCTTGGGATGTAGATGATGTGCTGTTTTGCTGGCCCCACAACCCAAGGCGCTACGTCGTCACCCATCGCAAACGGTTTGATTAAGTCTGCTGATTTCGGGTCGCGCCGGATGAGGGCTTCACGGACTTCATCAGTGATGACGAAGGCTCGGTTTAGTCCAGTTTTGATCCCTGCAATCGGCGGACCGATCACCTCGCCAAGCGACGGATGGGCTCGGCCAACCTTGTCTCGTAGGGCCGAAAGCTCATCGTCCTCGAAGCGCCAGCTGCCCTTGCCCAGCCGCGCGCGCGGCATGGTCGTGCCGCGCCGGGCGAAGTCGCGGCCGAGGTCCTCCGGCGCCTTGTCGGTGACGCCCAGGAACCGCAGATCGCCCTCGTCCCCGCTCTCGCCCTTTCGCAGGGTCAGGATGGCGGGATAGGTGGTGACGCCCTCGAAAATCTGGACATCGCCGAAATCGATCACATCCTCGATCCCGACCCCATCGCCGAGGAAGGTGCGCAGGTTCTCGCCCGAGCCGGTCTTGAAGAAGGTCGAGGACGAGATATAGCCCAGCCGGCCGCCGGGCTTCAGGATCTGCACCCCCTTCTCGAAGAAATAGGCATAGAGGTCGGTCCTGTCGTCGGCGACGACATAGTGTTCGCTCAGGTACGGCTTGATCGGCTTCAGGTGCTCCATCCGGACATAGGGCGGATTGCCGATCACCACGTCGAACCCGCCCCGCGCCGTCACCTCCGGGAACGCCGTGGTCCAGTCGAACGGCCGGTCGCTGAAGGCCGGGTCGGCGATCAGACTGTTCCCGTCCCGGATCGTGGCCTCCAGGTTCTGGAGCCTGTGGTTCCGCCGCGCCGTCTTCAGCCACAGCGACAGCCGGGTGATCTCCACCGACTCGGGGTTAAGATCGACGCCATACAGATTCTTGGTCACGATCTCGTCGAAGACGTCCAGCTCGACCTCGACGTCCAGCGCCTCCAGCGCCTTGACCGCGTCGCGGTATCGCCGCGCCATCTCGTCGAAGGCCGCGACCAGAAAGGCCCCCGATCCGCAGGCCGGATCGACAATGGTGAAGTCGCGAAGGGCCTCCAGATAGGCGCGCCAGAAGGGCTCGGCCCTGTCCGCCCCCGGCCCCTCGGCTCCCTCCTCGGCCTCCCACATGCCATGGTCGTCCCACAGGGCCTGACGCCGCTCGTCCAGCGACCGCCCGACGGTCTGTTCGACCAGAAAGCGGGTGATGCTGTCGGGCGTATAGACGACGCCTTCACGCTTGCGCTTGGACACCGCCGGGGGCGCGCCGGACTTCAGCGCCTCGATATCGGTGATCGACTGCTCGAACAGTCGCCCCAGTACCGTGACCGGCACCTCGCGGCGATAGTCCCACTCCCCCAGCTTGGCGATCTCGACCGCCAGATGATCGGGCACCACGATGGCATCCGCGACCGGATCATTGGCGAACAGGCCACCGTTGTAGGCGGGGATGCCAAGCCGGGGGCTGCCCACGTCCACCGCCCGGAAAAGGCCCAGGAAGTTGTTCCACAGCGGCTGGGGCGCGAAGTTGTTGATCAGCTCCGACGCCTGCTTCAGCAGCCGGTCGGTCATCAAGTCCGTGCGCTGGGCAAACGCGATGAACAGAATGCGGTCCAGAAGCTTCTGCGCCACCTCGATGGCCTTGGCCTTGTCCAGAACCACTCCAGCCTCGGCAGGATTGGTCAGGAAGCCGATCAGCTTGGTCCGGATGTCCGCGTACTCACGGTAGAGGTCGTTGGTGACCTGCTTGTAGGCGCTGTCGGTGTCGCGCAGCAGCTGATCGGTCTGGCCCTCGAACAGGCTCCGCGCCGACAGGATGCGCCACAGCCGCTCATGTTCCTTGGGATCATCCAGTCGGGTCAGGTCGAACCGCTCATAGGCGTCGCGGCCGCGCCCGAAGGCGTACATGCGGATTTCCAGACAGTTGGACACGAGCACCCAGCGCGACCCCGGGGCGTCGATGGCATAGTCCCAGGCCTGCTGCACCGGGCTGCGTTTCCGACCCGGATCGATCCGGTCCAGATCGACGCTCGACGGCCCTTTCAGTTCGAACGGCGCGATAATCTCGTCCGCGCGATCCTCCTCGCCAAACCGGCCGAGCGCCACGTCGGCCGAGCCGGCGCGGATCGCCGCCTCGTGCTTCAACGTATAGGGGCCGGTGTCGAACGGCCGGTATCCGAGCACCGTCTGAAGCACGTCTGTGATGAACAGCGGCCGGACCGCGGTCTCCTTCTGCGCCAGGAACTTCGGGTCGCGGACCTTGCGCGCATAGTCCGCCACAGCCGCAAGCTGGTCTGGCGTCGGCACAAAGGCCGTCGCGCCGCGCCGGGACGCATCCTCGACGACGCCATGGTTGAACAGCGGCACATGCAGGGTGCGGGAAAGGGCCCGGGACCTTCGCCCCCCTCCCCCGGTCGTGGGCAGATCGACCCCGGCTGACGCGAACAGTTCCATGTTGGAGACGCTAGACGCCCGGAGAGATTCCGTCGACGCTTTGCGGCGTGGAAACGATGCCCCAACCCGACCTCTTCGGTGCCCCCGCCCCGGCCGCGCCGGCCGCCTATGTCGTGCCCTACCCCATCGCGGTGAACACCCTGCGGCGGACACTGGAGATGCTGCAGGCGGCCGAGCGCTGGCCGTGGGATCCGGACATGAAGGCGGCGCGGATGGAGCGCAACGTGCCCAAGATGCTGGCGGTCCTTCCGCCGGACGAGGCCGAGGCCTGGCGCGCCCGCATCGCCGCCGAGGCGGCGCGGCTGGATGACGCCTGACCCCCTCCCCCTCCGCTTGCCACCTCCGGACCTTTCCGCTATAGGCCCGCGCTCTTGAGATTTCCGCGCCGTGGGCGCGGCAATCCGCGCGGTCCAGACTTTCACGCGCCCACCCGGCGAGCCCTTCACCAAGGGCATCGCGCTGGCCCAGACCGCGCCGACAGGCAAGCTGCGCCCCATCGACCCCCGCGACCTGGACGGCGCCGCCCTGACCCTGTGCGAGAACGGCTCGGGCCTGATCGCGCCGATCCCGCGCGAGGTCTGGGATTTCGCGGTCAGCGGCTACCGCGTCGTGCCCCGCTGGCTGGCGGCGCGGGCGGGCCTGGACGCCACCGCGCCGGATTTCATCCCCCAGCTTCGCGATCTTGTGGGTCGTGTCGGAGAGCTCATTGACCTGAACCTCCACGCCGATAGCCTGCTGATCCAGACCTTGGACGATCCCCTGAGTCGCGACAGCCTCGGCTTCGCCTCGGCGGATGCCGCTTCAGAGACCGCCCCGCCCGAAGATGAGTGACCAGTTCAGCCTGTTCGGCGAAGGCGACGATCGCCTTCAGATGCCGCCGCCCCCGGCAGTGGATCACGAGGCCCGCGCCCGCGCCAAGCTGACCCGTGTGCTGGAGCAGGCCCGCGCCGCCGACCGCCTGCCCTGGGACGAGCGCAACACCCGGATGTGGCGCACCGTCTTTCCCCAGATGGCGCAGTGGCTGCCGGCGGAGGAAGCGGAGCGGATGAAGGCCGAGTTCTTCGGTGAACTGGACCGCCTGACCCGTGCGGCCGCCTGACGCTTGGTGCCCTGCCCGCGCCCCCTCCACCGCGGAGCCTGTCTTCGGGGCTTACCTTCGGCGAGGCCCCGGGGGCGATCCCCCTAACCCGTTCGCGCCGCTCCGGGGGAGGAGAGCCACTTGTCTCGGCCTGACCCCCTCCCCCTCCGCTTGCCACCTCCGGACCTTTCCGCTATAGGCCCGCGCTTCCGAGATTTCCGCGCCGTGGGCGGCCTGCCCGCGGCGTTTCGCATCGACAGGTTTGATCCATGGCCAACAACCCCGGCGCCCGCAAAGCCGTTCGCAAGATCGCGGCGCGGACCGAAGTGAACAAGGCGCGTCGCACCCGCGTGCGCACCTATCTGCGTCGCTTCCAAGAAGCCGTCGCCGGCGGCGACGTCGAGGCCGCCAGGGCCGCCTTCATCACCGCCCAGTCGGAGCTGATGCGCGCCGTCTCCAAGGGTGTGGTGCACAGGAATACCGGGTCGCGCAAAGTGTCGCGTCTGGCCGCGCAGCTGAAACAGCTGGCTGCCTGACACCGGGTGCGGGGATCGGCGCGTCATCGCGCTGTCACGTAATTAGTTCGTGATTTCAACGGCGAAGCGGGGTCTCCTGCTTCGCCGTTTTGCCGTATGCGGCTAACTGTTTTGCGGCTGATCAGCGTTCGCCAAGCCGGGGAAATTTTCATTTCCCGAGACGTGAACGGCGTTTAGCCAAGTCAATCGAAAAGAGTCGGATTTCCGAATCGAATCGCCGTTGACGCCCCCTTAAGCAAGCGTAGATTTGGCCTCTCAACGCACTTCCATCCCCACACGGATGAAGACGGCGCAGATTCCTTTTTTGCGTCGGCGGGGGCAGTCAGTTCACGAGGTCGTGCCGATCTGCGGAGCGCCATGCGACGCGGAAGGAAGAGAACGCGTCCCTGAACAGGCTCGCTCGAAGCGCGGGGAATTACCGGGGGCACGGGCAGTGGGGCACGGGCTCCGAACTGGAGGCGGGGGTTTGACGACCATGGGCAATGCGGCGGTGGCGAGCATGACCGATCCGGACCGGATCTGGACCGAGGCCGCGCTCCGCCTTCGCGGCGAGATTGGCGAGGGCCCCTACAGCAGCTACATCGCCCCCTCGGCCGTGCGTGTCGACGGCGGCGGCCAGCTGATCCTCGTCACCCCGACTGCCTATGCCCGCGACTGGGTGCGCCGCAACGCCCAGCGCCGCATCAACGAGCTGTGGCTGGGACTGGACGGCCTCAACCGCCGGCTGGAAGTGCGCTGTCGCGCCGAGGTTGGCCACCTGGGCTCGACCGCCCCGGGTGAGGCACCGGGCGTCGGCGCGGCCCCGGCGGCCCTGTCGGCCGCCTTCCACGGCACGGTCCAGCCGGTCGCCGAC
>VYKP01000042.1_pt1 | contig 34349 bp, 29 predicted proteins | sample 5114551 | NCBI WGS metagenome assembly VYKP01 (sample SAMN12291777, study PRJNA351875) | freshwater metagenome | isolation source: freshwater lake | place: USA: Michigan, Baseline Lake | collected 2013-08-09
CCATTAAGAAATATTACAAATTACATGGGTACATCAAGAAGGTTAAGGGGGTGCATCCATTGATGGATAAGGGTTTTCGGCTATTATGGTATATATGTATGGGGGAAGTTCAGTTATAACAAAACGATTAAAGACGGGGAGATAAAATACTTGGGAGAAAACTGCTCGATTCAAAAATTTGAGCCAAAACCCAACATTTTTAAAGACATCGGTGCAGTTGGGTTTCTCGCAGGTGTCGCTCATTCACCCCAAACACAACTTTACTGTCCCACTCGCCAAATTTTGATAGTTTTGTCACCACTCCCACTAGCTAAATGGCGGCCATCAGGACTATATCCCACTGACCAAAACCCGCTAGAATGACCAGTAAGGGTACGTAATTCTCTTCCCGTTGCTACCTCCCAAATTTTGATAGTATCGTCCCAACTCCCACTGGCTAAATAGCGGCCATCGGGACTATATGCTACTGATGGAACCGAGTTGGAATGACCAGTAAGGGTACGCAATTCTTTTCCCGTTGCTACCTCCCAAATTTTGATAGTATTGTCGTAATTCCCACTAGCTAAATAGCGGCCATCAGGACTATATACTACTGACCAAACAGAGTCAGAATGACCAGTAAAGGTACGCAATTCTTTTCCTGTTGCTACCTCCCAAATTTTGATAGTATTGTCAGCACTCGCACTAGCTAAATAGCGACTATCGGGACTATATACTACTGAGTAAACCCCGCTAAAATGACCAGTAAGGGTACGCAATTCTTTTCCCGTTGCTACCTCCCAAATTTTGATAGTATTGTCAATACTCGCACTAGCTAAATAGCGACTATCGGGACTATATGCCACTGACAAACTCCTGCTAGAATGACCAGTAAGGGTACGCAATGCTTTTCCCGTTGCTACCTCCCAAATTTTGATAGTATTGTCACCACCCCCACTAGCTAAATAGCGACCATCGGGACTATATACTACTGAGTAAACCCCGCTAGAATGGCCAGCAAGGGTATGCAATTCTTTTCCCGTTGCTACCTCCCAAATTTTGATAGTATTGTCACCACTCCCACTAGCTAAATAGCGGCCATCGGGACTATATGCTACTGATAAAACCGAGTCAGAATGACCAGTAAGGGTTTTCTCGATAAAATTACCACTAGGAAAATTAGAGATCAATAATTGAAGACTGGCGGGAAACTGCTTATATTTAAAATAACCGTAAACTTGCGTTATTCCTATTCCTAATAACAAAATGCCACCAATAGCTATCATTCGATTTCTCAGATTATTATTTTTAACCGATTGTGCTGGTGTTTTTTTGGCTACAGCTACGGGTGAAACTGGCGGAGAAGGATTAATCTTAGGAATAACTGGCGATTGTTTTTTAGTTACAACAGGCTGCGGATTTGGTGCTGGTGTAGGAGTTAACTTTAACTGCCGTTCAATCTCATCCAAACGCTGTAAAATAACCCTAGTATTAGCTGGTCTATTCTCGGGCAATTTTCCCATTAACTCGTCAATAAAATCCAACAATAACGGGTGAATATTTTCCGTTCCTTCTCGCCAAGCTAAAACATCATTAATCGGATCATAAATTTCTAAAGGATGTTTTCCGGTTAATAAATGCACAAAAGTTCGTCCTAAAGCATAAAAATCTGATTGAATCACTGCTTGGCCATGTTTTTGTTCATTGGGTGTATATCCGGCTGAGGTAATACCTGTTAGCTGTTGGCCTTTGACCTTTTGATGATAGGTTTGGGTTTCTTCCCTTGCTGTCCCAAAATCAATTAACACCAACTCCTCACTATTTCGCATCATAATATTAGGAGGTTTAATATCTCGATGTAGCCAATTCTGTTGATGAATTTTATCGAGAATTAAAGTAATTTCTCTCAGCCATTTTAAGGCTAGTTTTTGACTTAACCTATCATACTGCTTAAGCCAATGTTCTAAATCAATACCCTCCACTTTTTCTATGACTAAACAGTGTAATATTTTCCCCTCCCTTGTGGAATATTGAAAATAGGCATCCGCTTGAGGAACACCCGTCACATTTTGACGACTCAACTCTAATAAAACGTCATATTCTCGTTTAAATAATTCCACTGCCTTCGGTTCATTATTCCATTTTTCTTGTAATACCTTAAGGATTTTGGCTGTAAAACCTTCAAAAGCCTCATAAACAATGCCAAAACCGGTCGTATCACTCAATAACCGACTTACCCTATATTGACCATTTAACAACAACTCAGAGCCGCAACTTTGACAGTAACGAGTATTCGAGTTATTATTACTCGGATGCTCCGGTTCAGAACAATCGGGATTAATGCAGTAACAGGGTTTCATCTCGGCTATCAGTTATTTTATTGGGTGAATAATTGAAGGTTCCCTTTGCCTGTCTTTGAAAGCATTTTATCATAAGTAAGCTAAAACGCAAAATCTCAAACGCAAGCCAATGTGACAGTTGAGGGTGCAGAATGTGGGTTAAGAATAAAACTTGTTTAAAAGGTTGATTTAGCGTCCGAGAGCGTGTAATCCGTTAATAATTTCGGCACAGCGATCGGTAACTTCCTGTAAAGCTTCTCTTTTGTTAGAAATTGGTGGCGGCAGCACTTCCCCGATGCGAATAGTCAAGGGGATACTATGGGGAACAGAAGAACCTTTTTGAAAAATCTTTTCCGTCCCCCACAAACTGACGGGTAACAGGGGAACTCCTGCTTTAGCGGCAATCATCGCCGCACCTAGTTTTGGTTGATGGATCAATCCGTCCTCGGTGCGCGTCCCCTCCAGAAACAATCCCACTGCCCAGCCCGCTGCTAATGCTCCCATTGCCGCCCGAATTGCCCCGCGATCACCACTCCCACGTTTGACGGGATAGGCCCCGTAAAGAGCGATTGCCTGTTTTAAAATCGGGATGGTAAATAATTCCTCTTTAGCCATATAAGCTACGGGACGACGCACGGCACAGGATAATAGGGGTGGATCGAAGTAACTGGCGTGATTGCAGACGATAATCAGAGGATGATGACGGGGGACATTTTCCACCCCGTAAACGCGACCACGAAAATAGCCGTGTAGGGTTGGGCTAACGATCGACCATTTAAAAAGATGATATAAAACTAAACTGGCAAAAGGTTCTCGCTCTTGAGGCTGGTTCATGACTGACAATTGTTCCCTAGACATGGAAAAGCCCTTGGGAGTCTTGCCGTGTTTCGACCCCAAGGACTTTGCTTTCTTCTCACTCCTCACACAATTGAAATATATAGCAATTTATGGGTTAGGGAAAGGTTAAGCGTGCCGCTTTCTTAACTGGCATAATTACTTATCTAGGGTTGAGAGCGGCAAAAGGATTAGCAATATGTGTAGTTATACTAAATCCAGTTATTAAAAACTGATTATTTATTCCCACTTTTGCCTCTTGCATGAGTGCCTATCCTGATATGTTACCTATACTCAACGGATTTAGTATTAATTTTGCTTAGAGGATGTTTGAAAAGGGTTAGAGGTGACAAGAGAATGAGGTTTTCAGCTATCGGGGGGTACTTTCCAAACATCCTCTCAGTCCCAAAATGCTTCTACTTGGTACGATTGTTGATTGATGATGATTTCGTTCAAGTGAGTAGAATTAGCTTATCTATCAATCAAGATTATACAGTGCGATCGCTTTTCTGGCAATCTTACCATCAATCCCCAACTCTTGATGATTGCCGATGAATCGCCTATAACTGAATTAACCGCCACCATCTACCACGCTATGAATGAACAACGCATCCAATACCGTCTAAACTATGATTTTTTTTGATTGTTTGATTAACTAAGATTTTTTTCGGCTATCATCCCTGAGATACAATTCTGATAATCTCCCCATTCAATCCCCTACCCCGACCAATGCTTAGGCTATGCTAGAATGGTGATAAAAGCATAGAATCCTATGTAGTTTAATTAGTTGAAACTGAATTAGAGAAAGTTATGTTAACAGAGATCAATATTGGCACTTTCATAAAAAGCGATCCCAAAATTCACGCGGGTTGTCCTATTATCGCGGGAACTGCTGTTACTGTACGAAGAATAGTGATCTGGTATAAATTAGGATATAGTCCTGAAGAAATTGCCGATGAAATCCCTCATCTTTCTTTGGCACAAGTTTATGCCGCTTTGACTTACTATCATACTAACAAAGAAACAATAGAAGCAGAAATTATAGCCGAAGCCGCCGAAGCAGATCGCCTTGAAGCATTACATTATTCTACTTCTTATGAGTAGAATTAGCTTATATATGGATGAGGATTCTACAGCGTTCAAAAGGATTTAGATAATCCGGCTTGTTTCAAAACTGCATTAGCAGTATGGCGTGATTTAATAGTATTATCAACTACAAATCTTCTTTCTGTCAGAGGACTATACCAAATTTCATGATCTCCTTTCCCTTGACGTTCAAAATAACATCCGGCTGCTGAGAGCATTTTTTTTAATGCAGGTGTTAAAGAAGTAGCCATCTAAACAACGCACTCAATTGATTCTTGACGATGACTAATGAGTTCAAAAATTATCGATGCTTGAGGTTCAAGAGTAATTAGATGATTGAGTTGTAATAATTCTGGAATCATCTGTCGTAATTTAGCTGTTAAAGCTTCGATGGTATCAGCTTCGGTGACTAATCCCGGAATATCTTCACTCTCTGCTACCCACACTTGCGCTTCTCGATCCCAAAATGCTTCTACTTGGTACGGTTTTTGATTCATGATGATTTAGTTCAAGTGAGTAGAATTAGCTTATATATTAATCAAGATTATACAGTGTGATCGCCTTTCTGACAATCTTACCACCAATCCCCAACTCTTGATGATTGCTGATGAATCGCTTTGAAGGTTCTCGCAATAAGACTCAAATTAAAGGTTTATGGAAAGATGTTGTGATCAGTGATGACGATTTAGAAGAAGCTAAAAAAGCAGTTTTTCGAGATTAGTTTACACTTCATTTTTATAACAAACGCTATAGTTCTCGTCAATGATCTTTTTAAGAGTTTAAATCTTTAAAGGGATTGATAACCTGTAAGCTATTATTGATAATTAAACCATCTTGCATATCTTCTGAGTAGAGAATAGTTGCATCGCCTAAAACTGCACTAGCAACAATCAGGCTATCCCAAAATGAAATTAAATAGCGATCTCGTAATTTCACGGCATACTCAAGGGTTTCGAGGGAGACAGGTAAGATTTCACACCCTTGGGTAAATTCTTCAAGTAGATTTTGAATCTGTAAATTATTAAACCCTGCTTTGCGGATTAAATTTGAGCAAACCTCATTAACAACTTGTGTACTAATTATCAAGTTTCCTTGAGTAATATTTGTAGCTATTTGTTGCTTAGGGATGGCATTAGTATCGCTACAATTAACAATGAAGCGATACAGCCAAATATTAGAATCAATAAAGAAGGGTTGAGATTTACCAGCGTTCATTCGCTTCTTCTCTGGTAAGAGGATGGAAGTCTTCAATTTTAATCGGATTTGCTGTTAACTCGACGATTATCCCCGTTTCTGACCATTTTTGGGAAGTAAGCTGGGAAATTGAATTGGATTCTATAATGAGTTTAACGCACTGTCCTTCATTGAGTTGGAGATTACTAAGAGGACGTAAAACGCCATTTTCAAAGACGGCTTCACAGTTTTGTTGCGGCATAACTCAATCCTTAATTCTAAATTACTATTATTTTAACCGATGATCATGTCTAAATTATGATTTTTTTGATTGTTTGATTGACTATAATTTTTCTTGGCTATCATCCTGCAATGATGGCGATAAACCCCGAATTTTGCTGAAAAATCAGGAATTGCTGGATTAGGGGTTGGGTGAGGTAATGGTAGCAGTAGCGCAATGCTTAGGTGATGTTATAATAATAATAGTTTTGCCCAAATTTTTATTAAGGACGGGATGATCTTAAAAATATGCAATATCAAGTCAATCTCAAGCAATCAGAAGAGGGATATGCCGTTTGGTGTCCTAGTTTACCCGGTTGTGCTTCTCAAGGTACAACTAAAGAAGAAGCACTCAATAATATTCAAGATGCAATTCAGTCTTATTTAGAAGTTGCTGCGGAGTTGAATCAAGGAGTAGAATCTTATTATGTGGAAGTTGAATTAAATCATGCCTAGTCTTGCTGGAATTAATCATCAACGAGCAATTAAAGCGTTTGAAAAAGCAGGATTTCAGATTGTTCGACAGGGAAAACATATTACCATGACTGATGGACAACATATTCTCACTATTCCAAGGGCTAATCCAATCAATGCTTATACAATGGGAACAATTATTAAAGGTTCTGGATTAACTATTGAAGAATTTAAAAAACTTTTATAAAACAATCTCAACCCATAAACGAATAACGCACTCAATCCTATCTAAATTATGATTTTTTTTGATTATTTGATTGACTAGGATTTTTCTCGGCTATCATCCCTGTGATACAATTACGATAATCTCCCCATTCAATCCCTGTACGGGCGAAGCATTCGGACAATAACCTATCGCTGAAACCCTAGATTTTCTATCCGAATGCTTCGCCCCTACCCCAGACAATAACCTTAGCCTATCATCCCTGTGATACAATTCTGATAATCTCCCCATTCAATCCCTGTACGGGCGAAGCATTCGGACAATAACCTATCGCTGAAACCCTAGATTTTCTATCCGAATGCTTCGCCCCTACCCATCAATTCCCCATCTACCACGCCATGAACGAACTGAAAAAATATCGACAATCTATTCGCTTGAAAGGCTATGATTATAGACTTAATGGAGCTTATTATATAACAATTTGTTCTTATCAGAAGCAGTATTTATTTGGTGAAATTGTTGAAGGAAATATGAAGCAAAATTTACTTGGTAATACTATTGGAACAGTATGGTATAGACTACCTCTAAATTTTAAATTTATTGAACTAGATGCTTTTATTGTTATGCCCAATCATATTCATGGAATTATATTAATAAAAAATCAAGCTCTGGAAAGGACCGAATACTATTCTCAATATCCCCGCGGTACAATGCCAGAATCTTTGGGGGCTATTGTGCAGAATTTTAAATCAATCTCTACTCGTAAAATCAATCGTTTATTTAGCGATCGCCTGAAAGTTTGGCATCGCAATTATTATGAACATATCATTCGCAATGAAGATTCTTATCAAAAAATCCGGCAATACATTCTTGACAATCCGCAAAATTGGCAACAAGACGAAAACAATCTTAATAAATTCAAGCCAATGTAGGGGCAAATAACCTGTACGGGCGAAGCATTCGTGCATAATCTATCACTGAAACCCTAGATTTTCTATCCGAATGCTTCGCCCCTACCCTGGGCAATAAACTAATAACCTTCGCCTATTATCCCTGTGATACAATTTTGATAATTTCCTCATTAAATCCCTGTACGGGCGAAGCATTCGTGCATAATCTATCACTGAAACCCTAAATTTTTTATCCGAATGCTTCGCCCCTACCCCAGATAATAACCTTAGCCTATTATGCCGATGATAGAATTACGATAATCTCCCCATTAAATCCCTGTACGGGCGAAGCATTCGGACAATAACCTATCGCTGAAACCCTAGATTTTCTATCCGAATGCTTCGCCCCTACCCCAGACAATAACCTTAGCCTATTATGCCGATGATAGAATTACGATAATCTCCCCATTAAATCCCTGTACGGGCGAAGCATTCGGACAATAACTTATCGCTGAAATCCTAGATTTTTTATCCGAATGCTTCGCCCCTACCCCAGACAATAACCTTAGCCTATTATGCCGATGATAGAATTACGATAATCTCCCCATTAAATCCCTGTACGGGCGAAGCATTCGTGCATAATCTATCACTGAAACCCTAGATTTTCTATCCGAATGCTTCGCCCCTACCCCCGACAATAACCTTAGCCTATCATCCCTGGGATACAATTCTGATAATCTCCCCATTAAATCCCTGTACGGGCGAAGCATTCGGACAATAACCTATCGCTAAAACCCTAGATTTTCTATCCGAATGCTTCGCCCCTACCCATCAATTCCCCATCTACCACGCTATGAATGAACAACGCACCCAATTCTGTCTAAATTATGATTTTTTTGATTGTTTGATTAACTAGGATTGTTTTTGGCTCTCATCCCTGGGATATAATTGTAATAATCGCGCCATAACCCTAGCAATCATCGTCCTCATTCAATTATGTCCAATTTTTTACGGAATGGCGAATCAAGGTGTTGTAGTTCTGATAAGTTTCGTGGTTTAGAAGTGATAAGGAGTCTAAATTATGTTTGAACGGTTTACAGAGAAAGGGATTAAGGTAATTATGTTAGCGCAGGAGGAAGCGCGTCGCTTGGGGCATAATTTTGTAGGAGCGGAATTTATATTTTTAGGGTTAATCGGTGAAGCATCAGGAATTGCGTCGCAAGTTTTAAGACAGCAGGGAATAACGCTAAAAAATGCTCGGATTGAAGTTGAAAAAATTCTAGGAAAGGGTTCAGGAATTAGTCCAGAAATGAATCCTGTAGATATTCCTTTTACAGAGTCGGCAAAACTCGTTTTAAACAGTGCATTATCATTTGCTGATAAATTAGGGAGTGAATCTATTGATACAGAGCATTTACTGATTGGGATTTTTCAAGAGGGGGAAAGTACAGCGATAATTTTACAAAATTTACAGGTTAATCTAAAAGATTTAACTGTTTCTTTGACTCAGTATTTTCAGCAGCAACCCTCTAATCAGTTACCTCAAACTGTTTATGTTCTGCTTTACAATGTGGGAACAGATGATGAGGGTATTCATACTATAAGCACAGGCAATAAGGATACAATATTAATATTTGAGACTCAAGAAGATGCGGCTACTTTCGCACGACGATTAGGGGAGCAGAATTTTCCTGTACCGAGTGTTGAAGCTATGAAAGCTGAGGAGATTTTATTGTTTTGTAAGAACTCAGGTGATGATTGGGAATTTGTAGCGCAAGGAACAAATAGAATTCCTCCTGTTAAAAGTGGAGTTGGGGATAAAGCAGAAAATTTAGAAAGGGAGATCGCCGCTTACCAAGAAGCTTTGAAAGTTTATACTTTTGACGCATTTCCCGAAGATTGGGCAAGTACACAGAATAATCTCGCTATTGCTTACCGCGACAGAATCAGAGGGGAGAAAGCTGACAATTTAGAAAGAGCGATCGCCTACTACCAAGAAGCTTTGAAAGTGAGGACTTTTGACGCATTTCCCGAAGATTGGGCAAGTACACAGCATAATCTCGCTATTGCTTACAGTGACAGAATCAGAGGGGAGAAAGCTGACAATTTAGAAAGGGCGATTGCCTACTATCAAGAAGCTTTGAAAGTTTATACTTTTGAGGTATTTCCTAAAGATTGGGCAGATACACAAACGTTTCTGGCTTTTGCTTTTAAAGACAGAATCAAGGGGGATAAAGCAGAAAATTTAGAAAGGGCGATCGCCTGCTTACAAGAAGCGTTAAAAGTTTATACTTTTGATGCTTTCCCTAAAGATTGGGCAGATATACACTATAATTTTCTTTCTACTGCTTATAGTGAGAGAATCAGAGGGGATAAAGCGGAAAATTTAGAAGAGGAAATTATTTGTTATCAAGAAGCTCTGAAAGTTTATACCCGTGAAGCATTTCCTGAAAAATGGGCTGCTACACACAATAGTCTTGCTATTGCTTACCGTCACAGAATCAGAGGGGAGAAAGCTGACAATTTAGAAAGGGCGATTGCCTACTACCAAGAAGCTTTGAAAGTTTATACTTTTGACGCATTTCCCGAAGATTGGGCAATGACACAGCATAATCTCGCTATTGCTTACAAGAACAGAATCAGAGGGGAGAAAGCTGAGAATTTAGAACTGGCGATCGCCTACTACCAAGAAGCTTTGAAAGTTTATACTTTTGACGCATTTCCTAAAGATTGGGCAGATACACAAACGTTTCTGGCTTTTGCTTTTGAAGACAGAATCAAGGGGGATAAAGCAGAAAATTTAGAAATGGCGATCACCGCTTACCAAGAAACTTTGAAAGTTTATACTTTTGAAGCATTTCCCGAAGATTGGGCAAGTACACAGAATAATCTCGCCTTAGCTTACCGTAACAGAATCAGAGGGGAGAAAGCTGACAATTTAGAAATGGAGATCGCTGCTTACCAAGAACCTATTAAACAACAAGAACCTATTAAACAACAAGAACCTATTAAACAACAAGAACCTATTAAACAACAAGAACCTATTAAACAACAAGAACCCATAAAAAAAAAGCGTAGTCAGTTAATTCCTATTATAGGAAAGCTAATATACAAGCTTGGCAGAAGCTTTATAATTCTCTTGTCTATTATCTTTATTGGTATTCCTTTGGGAATCTTAACGCTTATCTTTCCTGCATTTAGACGGAAAATAGAATCGTTTAACCGATCCTCTGCCTCTCGTTTCGTATATCAACCGTCACAAGGAGTAACTCTTGACATTGAAATACCTAACCAACAAGATTATCTCAATTTCCTAATGGAGACATTACGAAAAATTTCTGAAAATCCTAACCCTCAAGTTATTTATCCCTTCTGGGCGCAAAATCTTGATAAATTGGATGATAATTTAGTACAAATCCTAGACAGTTGGGCGAGACAGACATTAACGCAAGCCAATCCTAAGCAGGCACATTTTATCGCTGCTGATATTGCCAACTTTAGTAATTTCTCTGCACAATTTCCCCTCGGCAACATTGCTGTCAACCAAGAACTTGCGATCAATGGCTGTGAAGTTGCCTTAACTATCATAAGTTGTGAGGCATTTCCCCAAGATTGGGCAAGAACACAAAGTATTCTAGCTCTTGCTTACTGTAACAGAATCAGAGGGGATAAAGCAGAGAATTTAGAAAGGGCGATCACCACTTGCCGAGAAGCCTTGAAGGTGTTGACTTTTGACGCTTTTCCCCAAGAATGGGCAGATACACAGAATAGTCTCGGTGGAGCTTACAGTAAAAGAATCAGAGGGCAGAAAGCTGAGAATTTAGAAAGAGCGATCACCGCTTACCATGAAGCTTTGAAAGTTTATACTTTTGACGCATTTCCCCAATATTGGGCAAGGACACAGAATAATCTCGCTGCTGCTTACAGTAACAGAATCAGAGGGGAGAAAGCTGACAATTTAGAAAGGGCGATCGCCGCTTACCAGGAAGCCTTGAAAGTGAGGACTTTTGACGCATTTCCCCAAGATTGGGCAAGGACACAGAATAATCTCGCTACTGCTTACCTTTATAGAATCAGAGGGGAGAAGGCTGAGAATTTAGAAAGGGCGATCACCGCTTGCCAGGAAGCTTTGAAAGTTTATACGTTTGACGCATTTCCCGAAGATTGGGCAGTAACACAGAATAATCTCGCTATTGCTTACTGTTACAGAATCAGAGGGGAGAAAGCCGAGAATTTAGAAAGAGCGATCACCGCTTGCAATGAAGCCTCGAAAGTGTTGACTTTTGATGCTTTTCCCCAAACATGGGCCATCTTATGCAATGTTCTAGCTCTTGCTTACCTTGGCAGAATCAGAGGAGATAAAGCTGAGAACATAGAAAGAGCGATATCCACTTCAAATGAAGCCTTGAAAGTTTTTACTTTTGATGCTTTTCCCCAAGAATGGGCAATAACACAGCATAATCTCGCTGCTGCTTACCGTGACAGAATTAGAGGGGAGAAAGCTGATAATTTAGAAAGGGCGATCGCCGCTTACCAAGAAGCATTGAAAGTGAGAACTTTAGACGAATTTCCCCAAGATTGGGCAAGGACACAGAATAATCTCGCTAATGCTTACAGTGGCAGAATCAGAGGGGATAAAGCCGAGAATTTAGAAAGGGCGATCGCCACTTATGATGAAGTTTTGAAAGTTTATACGTTTGACGCATTTCCCCAAGAATGGGCAGAGACACAGAATAATCTCGCTAATGCTTACAGTGGCAGAATCAGAGGGGATAAAGCCGAGAATTTAGAAAGGGCGATCGCTACTTATGATGAAGTTTTGAAAGTTTATACGTTTGACGCATTTCCCCAAGATTGGGCAGAGACACAGAATAATCTCGCTAGTGCTTACAGTAACAGAATCAGAGGGGATAAAGCCGACAATTTAGAAAGGGCGATCACCGCTTGTCAGGAAGCCTTGAAAGTTTTTACTTTTGACGCATTTCCCCAAGATTGGGCAACAATACAGAATAATCTCGCTAATGCTTACAGTGACAGAATCAGAGGAGATAAAGCAGACAATTTAGAAAAAGCGATCGCCGCTTGCCAGGAAGCCTTGAAAGTGAGGACTTTTGACGCTTTTCCTCAAGAATGGGCAACAATACAGAATAATCTCGCTAATGCTTACCGTTTCAGAATCAGAGGGGAGAAAGCTGACAATTTAGAAAACGCAATCGCCGCTTGCCAGGAAGCTTTGAAAGTTTTTACTTTTGACGCATTTCCCCAACAATGGGCAATGACACAGAATATTCTAGCTATTGCTTACCGTAACAGAATCAGAGGGGGGAAAGCCGAGAATTTAGAAAGGGCGATCACCACTTTGAATAAAGCATTAAAAGTTTATACTTTTGACGCTTTTCCCCAACAATGGGCAATGACACAGAATAATCTCGCTAATGCTTACCGCGACAGAATCAGAGGGGAGAAAGCTGACAATTTAGAAAGGGCGATCGCCGCTCACCATGAAGCTTTGAAAGTTTTTTACCTTGACGCATTTCCCCAAAATTGGGCAGATACACAGAATAGTCTCGGTGGAGCTTACAGGAAAAGAATCAGAGGGCAGAAAGCTGAGAATTTAGAAAGAGCGATCACCGCTTACAATGAAGCCTTGAAAGTTTTTACTTTAGACGCATTTCCCCAAGATTGGGCAAGGACACAGAATAATCTCGCCTTAGCTTACAGTGACAGAATCAGAGGGGAGAAAGCTGACAATTTAGAAAGGGCGATCGCCGCTTACCATGAAGCTTTGAAAGTTTATACTTTTGACGCATTTCCCCAAGATTGGGCAACAATACAGAATAATCTCGCTAATGCTTACAGTGACAGAATCAGAGGAGATAAAGCAGACAATTTAGAAAGGGCGATCGCCACTTACGATGAAGTTTTGAAAGTTTATACGTTTGAGGCATTTCCCCAAGAATGGGCAACAATACAGAATAATCTCGCTACTGCTTACCTTTACAGAATCAGAGGGGAGAAAGCCGACAATTTAGAAAGGGCGATCGCCGCTTGCCAGGAAGCTTTGAAAGTGAGGACTTTTGACGCTTTTCCCCAGGATTGTTCAATAACTGCCTCGTATTTAGGCTCTCTACACTACAGCGAAGAACAATGGCAACCTGCCACAGAAGCCTATAATACTGCCATTAAAGCCGTCGAAAATGCTCGCTTAGAAGCATTAAACCCCCAAAGTCGTCAAGAGGTTTTATCCAATGCTATTGGTGTTTTCCATCGCATCGTACAAGCCCATCTTAACCTCAATCAACCTGAGAAGGCATTAGAATATATTGAACGCGGTAAAGGGCGTAACCTGGTGGAATTAATGACTCAGAAAAATCTACACCCCCAAGGCGTTAGTCAAAAAATTATCGCCCAATTAAATGAATTAAAGCAAAGAGTGGTTAATGAACAAATCCGCTTACAACATCAAAGCATTAACCAGAAGCTAATGCAGAGTGATAACTTAACTCCTTACGTTCAAGATCACAGTTATCTGAAGGAATATCAACAAGACTTAGATAATTTTATTGCAAGAGAAATTAAAGATCCTCTCTTTAGCCTCACTCAAAAAGTTGAGCCGATCGCATTTTCAGAAATTCAAGCTTTAACTGATGCCGAAACTTGTCTCCTGCAATGGTACATTACAGGAGAGAAAATACTCGCTTTTGTCGTGTCTGCTGAGGGAGAGGTTAAAGTTTGGCAATCTTCCGAAGATGATGTAAAGCAATTATTTGATACATTCAATAATTATCGAGAGCTTTACTACTCCAAAAACGGTAAGCAAGAATGGAGAAATCAACTGTCTAACCTCTTACAGACTTTTGCTGATATTCTGCATATTAACGATATTCTTGCTCTCATTCCTAATACTTGTCAACGCTTAATTATTATCCCCCATTTGTTTCTGCATATCTTACCCTTACACGCCTTACCTGTTGATCCCCCCCAACTCTCCTTAAAAAGTGGGGAGTCGGCAACGGGGGGATCAGAATTACAAGATTTATTCCCCAAGGGTGTACAATATGCGCCTAGTTGTCAAATCTTGCAAAAAATCTCCCAAACTTTTCACCATTCCGACTTTAATAAACTGTTCGCCATCCAAAACCCCACCAAAGACTTATTTTACACCGACTTAGAAGTTAATATCCTCTCAACTTTCTTTACTGAACCTCAAGTTATCGCCCAAGATAACGCCACTAAAAACGCTGTTCTTCCCCATCTCAAATCCTCAGATAACCACTGCTATCATTTCTCCTGTCATGGAGGCTTTAACCCCAATAATCCCCTAGAATCCGCCTTATTCTTAGCCAATAAAGAACCCCTAACATTAGGCGAAATCTTTGAACTGCGCTTGAATAAATGTCGCCTTGTCACCCTTTCCGCTTGCGAAACTGGCTTAATTGATTTAAACTCTATCAGCGATGAATATATCGGTTTACCTAGTGGTTTTCTGTTTGCGGGAAGTCCCAGCGTTGTTAGTAGTTTATGGACAGTTGATGACCTATCAACCTCCTTCTTGATGATTAAATTATATGAGATTTTATTTGATGAGAATCAGCAAGTTTCTGTACCAGTTGCTTTAAAACAAGCTCAAAACTGGTTACAGAATTTAACCGTACAAGAATACTTTAATCAGTTGGATATTTGCCTAAAAATTGTCAAGTCAATGCAACAAAAATTAACATCAAAAGAATTTAATCGATTGATGGATATGATTGAAGATGAACAAATTAGAATAAAAGGGTTTGAACTTAATTATAAGCTTTTCAATAACCCTTTTTATTGGGCTGCTTTTACCGCATCAGGTATCTAAACTAATCACAAAAATCGTCTAATGTTTCCCTAACAACGTGAATAGCGAGAGGAGTTGCTACCACTACCAAAACTGGATTACCAGAAGTAGCAAAAAAACCAACTAATCCACCTAATATATTAGGTGCTAAATCATCTTTAACTCGGTCATAACATATTAATTGACGTGCTTGGGTGATAGCTTGTTGCCAAAAATTATTTTCATCTGCTCTCACTGTATCAATATTTGAACGCCTTGCTAATCTAATAGCAGCATACTCCAAATCGCCATCACAACGCTCAATCACGTCAATATCCGCAAGTGCTTTAGAATCCTCTGCCAATTCAGCGCGAAACTGGGCAATTTCTTCAGCAGTAACTTTAGTTGATTCAATATCCATCGGTTGTTCTTATTTACAGACAATGCTAATTGTATAGTTTCTATTTTACCGTCTATCGATAGTTTTTGATAGACAGTGTTAAGTGGTCAATTTCTCTTCTCTGATCCATGTTAAGAGCATCTTAACAATCCTTGACAAAATGAACTTTATGTGGGTTGCTTACCCAGAAATAAACTGATCACAAAATTGGCTAATTGTCAATAGCTTTTGAGATGCTCTCATTCCACAATACCCTCGATCGAGCCTAGGGTAACATCTTAGACTTATTGAATTTAACTAGCGATAGATTCGAGGATTTATTAGCCCCATCAAAGCAAAAACCCTGATTTTGCCTTGATTTTGCCCCATCTACCGCCCTAGCCCGACAAGTAATTTCTCCCATAGATAAGAATTATTCTCAATAGCTGTACAATAGGAAAAGACAACTTTACCAAGAATCGAGCAATGAACGATAAAATAACTCGGAGAGTCTTTCTAGGCGCAGGAACAGCCACCTTAGCGTTAGCAGTGGGTCAATTAGGGAAAATAAACGAAGTTTCCGCCCAAACTAAACAATTAAACCTCTATTCCTCCCGTCACTACAACACCGACCGACGATTGTATGACAACTTCACCCGACAAACGGGAATAAAAATTAACCTCGTGGAAGGGGAAGCGGACCCATTAATCGAACGAATCAAAAGCGAAGGCCGCAATAGTCCTGCTGATATACTCCTGACGGTAGATGCCGGGAGACTATGGCGGGCCGACCAACAGGGAATTTTTGCCCCCGTCAATTCCCCCATTCTCACCCAAAGAATTCCCGCTCATTTGCGTCACCCCAAAGGTCACTGGTTCGGGTTTAGTAAACGCTTGCGGGTAATCATGTATAACAAAGACAGAGTTAACCCCAGAGAAATCGATTCCTATGCAGATTTAACCAATCCCAAATGGAAAGGAAAAGTAGTCACCCGGTCATCTAGTAACATCTATAGTCAATCTTTTACCGCTTGGTTAATCGACATCCAAGGGGAAGCGGCCGCAGAAAAATGGTGTCGGGGATTAGTGGCTAATTTTGCCCGTTCACCCCAGGGCAATGATAAGGCACAAATCGAAGCTGTCGCCGCAGGAATTGCCGATTTAGCCCTAGCTAACACTTATTACTTAGCTGGGTATGCCGAAGAAAAAGACCCCGCTAAACGGGCAATTTATGACCAAGTAGGCGTAATTTTCCCCGACCAAACAGGCCGCGGCGCTCACGTTAATATTAGCGGTGGTGGTTTAATTAAAACTGCCCCCAATCGGGAATCGGCGATTAAATTTTTAGAATATCTTTCTAGCAATGAAGCACAGAACTTTTTTGCTAAGGGTAATCAAGAATATCCCGTGGTTCGAGGAATTGCTTTAGACCCTGTCCTGGCAAAACTCGGACGCGGAAAAGAAGATACGGTTAGTGTGGCTAATTTTGGTCCTAATTTAGCCAAAGCAGTACAGGTAATGAATCGCGCCGGTTGGAAATAAGTTATCAGTTATCAGTTATCAGTTATCAGTGGTAATTATGAATTATGAATTATGAATTATGAACTGGGGAGGTGGGGAAATTGAACTAAAACCCCAACCCCCAACACCTAAAACCTATCTCTTGCCGACCGCCTCCTCATACCCACAAAAAACTTTTTCACCTAGCTCTAGTATAGGAAATAGTACGGGAATCTGGAAAAACTCAATAGCGAAAACCCTACCCTGGTCAGAGAATCTTTTATCTATCCTAAAAGTGTAGAGACAAATCAACATCTCTAACGTCAAGAAAACTTCGGAGGTGAATTATATGGCACTTATACGTTGGGAACCTTTCAGAGAAGTAGAAAGCCTACAAAAAGAAATGAATCGCTTGTTTGACCGTCTTGTGCCGACTGATGTAGGCAATGGCGAAAAAACGGGGTTATCCTTGATCCCGGCTGCGGAAATGACCGAAACGCCAGAGGCAGTTCAGCTTAAACTGGAAATACCTGGTATGGAAGCAAAAGACCTCAACGTGGAAGTAACAGCCGATAGTCTCACCATTAATGGTGAAAGAAAATCGGAAATTAAAACCGAAGAAGAAGGATTTACCCGCACTGAATTCCGTTATGGTAAATTCCATCGGGTTATTCCTCTACCGGTCCGGGTTGATAACAATAACGTGAACGCTGAATACAAAGATGGCATTCTCAATCTCACCCTCCCGAAAGCGGAAGAAGAAAAAAATAAAGTGGTGAAAGTGTCCATCAGTCCTGCCATTGCTCAATGATGTAACACTCATTGTCTGGTCTTGAGCAAAAGGGTTAACCTAGTCTGATTAAGCCAAAGCGGGAGTATTAAATCATGCTTCCGCTTTTAGCTTCTTGAACTTTTAATTTAAAACTTCTAACACTGCTTGGGGTGATAATTTATCTTTAAACCAGATAACCTGAGCAGGTAGATTTTGAAATTTAACTCCAGCTTTTTCTAGATTTAACCGTTCCGATACGGCTAAAATTAGATTATTTGCTTGGGACGATTTAACCTGCAAGAATTTCTTTTGTAGGTATTCTGGTCGCCAATAACCAACAATTTCGAGGAGAAAAACGCGACCATCGGGATGCACTAAACGGAAATCGGGAATCATCACTCCTCCGGGTAAAGGAACTAAATCTACTTCCCTTTCCAGTTGCCATTCAGTTTTTAACTGTAACCAACGTTTAGCAAAAGATTCCTCTAACATACTATCGTAGGGTTTACCCGGGGAATAGTGGGACACCAGACCACAGTTATCCTCTAAATTGAACTGTTGTTTTTTAATAGTTCCTGTATAGGAATCTTTATACTGTAATTGTGCCTTCAAATTCCAGTGAGTGACATGGAGTAAGGCAGGAATTAATTTAGCGATTTCAATGCCATAACGACTATTAGTTTTAAATAAACTCGTGGGACCATCGATAGTAATAGTAAATCCTGTGTCCGCATCCCCTTCGATATAAGTCATTAAACGAAATAGTTTTAGATAGCGAAAGAGATATTTATATTCCCCCGGATCATTGCGATGGACGTTGATAATTAAATAACTGGCTCGATAAAAAATCCCTTGAATTTGCGAGAGGTTAAAACGATGAATTAAGTTTTCGGGAGTGGGAGCATCAAATTGAGTGAGAATTTTATTTTCTGCTAAATCAGCATAGAGTCCTTTTTCTAGAGCTACTGGAAAAATTTCTTGATTTAATTCTTGGCTGAGTTGCTGGGCAATTTTCTCCAGAATTAGCGATCGATTTTGGGGAATAGGAACAAAGTTGGCCGCTTGTTCAAAAACTCTTTTTCTTAATTCCTGCGGTTCTAAGGGACTAATAATCTCAAAGGTGGCAAAATGATTGGTTAATAGGTGAGCAAATCCCCGTTTAATTTTATAATCGGGACTGTCTCCCTCCAAGATTAGGAGTTTTTGGCTTAATTCTCCCTTAGTTTCACCGATACTTTCCTGAAAACAGCTGATTTGTTCTTTAGCGATCGCCAGATAATCAGGAGCGATCGGTAAGCGTTTGGGAATAATTGTCTCGCCATTTTGACGGGAAATCAATAAATCGGTCGGCAACATGGCAAGCTAGAGAAGAATAGTCAGATGGGGAAAGGTGGGACGACAAGCAAAGGTCGAAACCCCAAAAATCCGCCACTTCTAACTATTTTGGTCGAGATAACGCTCTAAATCCTCGATCACACGGGTTAATTCTGCTTCTGTGGTTAAGCGCAGGCGATCGTCGCGAACCGTTAACAAAACTTTAGCCGAAAAAGGATTCGGATAAATATTGGGATTACAAAACACTTCCAGAAACACATCACCAGTGTGCTGATATTCCAGCGGTTTTTGGGGTTGGGGTTTACCCCCACTAGCAGCATTACTGGCGATCGCTTTCAGGCGATCGAGTAAAATGTTAATTTCCCTTTGCAAATCGAGAGCAGCACTGGGACTGAAACGAAAAGTAACGGAACCTTGCAAGAGATTAAGAGTTAAAGGAATCATCGAAGAAATCAGGTTAAGAGAAAGCCTGAAGTTAATTATATTAATTTGGGGAAATTTGGGGAAATTGGGTTTTGGGGGATTGTTCAGTAATCAGTGATCAGTAATCAGTAAACAGTAAACAGTAATCAGTGATCAGTCAGGTTCTTCGTTACTAGGTCCGGTTTGATCGGGTGATCGCTAAATCATCCCTTATAACCCCGTCCATTGCATAAGCAGGAATCGAAAGGCCATCAGTGAACTGAAAACTCACCACTAATAACTCACCACTGATAACTGATAACTGATAACTGAAGTTACCGACGCGGAACGAGATTAATCCGGCCTTCGTCCATTTCATCCATGAGCAACTCGAGGGCCTCGTAATCCACGTCAGAAACGTAGCCAAGACGACCGAGGAGTTCATTAATTCCTTTTTCGATTTCTGGGGTGATTTGACGATAATACAGGGCTTTTTCCACTAATTGGCGGATAGTCGGCTGGTTATCCACAATTTCCTTACTCTACTTCAATAAATCTAATTTCCGTATCCCGCTTTACTTTATTTTAGCAAAAATACCGGTAGAATACTGGGTCATCATCAGTTATTCGGGATTAGAGCTTAAACCTAACGATTTTCCCCTGATGTTTACCCTAGTCAGTCCTGATCACTGTTTCTCTTTACTCCTCGGATCATCAGGTTAACCTAAAACCGCTTCCTCCCTACAGGGGTCAAGATTAAAAAAAGATTAATCTTTCCAAGAGAGAGAAAATCGATCAAGACCAAGGTTACAAAATCAGAAAGTTAGGAAATAATAGCGGTATCTGATTTCCAGTTAAAAGGTTCATTTATGAATTTCAAAGCCTAGCCATGAAAAGTCCCGTAAAAGTCCCAGAAATTGCTCTATTTGAGCCAAGTGGCTATATTACCGCCGCTAATGTCCTAGAATTTCAGGAGCAGCTCACCAATCTGGTTAACCGGAGTCGCTCTATCGCTTTTCTCGTGGATATGAGTAGGGTGGAGTTCCTCGATAGCGCTGGATTAATGGCCTTAGTTACCGCCTTTCGTCTGGCTCAAAGTCAAGAAAAATCCTTCAATATCTGTTCTATTCCACCTTCAGTCAAGATTATCTTTGAATTAACCCAACTAGACCGGGTTCTCTCGATTTTCCCTAGCCGTGCTGACTTTGATGCTGTTATCACCCTCACCCAAGCTGCGTAAGCAGACAAAATAGGGTTTCTCGCTACAACTTCTCAGCTACAATCTGAATTCTACTCCTAAATCACCTCTTGACTGGGCAGATTCCCATTTGTACAACCGACTCCTCAGGACAACAATTTTTCTCAAGGAGAGCCATTATACTGTTGAGATGGCTCTCCTCCTTTTTGGGTATTATTTCGGGGGACAAACTACCGTACACTTGTTCGGAGCAGCTGACAAAAGACTGTCTGTTAAGAAATTCCATCACTTTACTGATGACAGGGGGGAAGAGGGGCAAGATGGTAGATAGGCAATGAGTAGTAATTTCCTAGAATCCATGACAGTCAACAATCTCCAGTATGCTTATTTTCCCGGTTGTGTCGCTCAAGGGGCCTGTCGGGAACTATATTTATCCACGGCAGCCCTGACGGAAGCTTTGGGGATTAATTTAGTCGAACTCAAAAAAGCGGCCTGTTGTGGTTCGGGAACCTATAAGGAAGATTCGCAACTGTTAGAAGATGCCGTCAATGCGCGCAATATTGCCCTAGCAGAAGCCCTCAATTTACCCCTGTTGACTCACTGTAGCACCTGTCAAGGGGTGATCGGTCATGTGGATGAGCGCTTGAAGGAAGCAAAGCATAATAATCCCAATTATGTTGAGGAAGTTAATAATTATTTACAGAAAGAACATTGTTCCCCCTACCAAGGAACGACGACGGTTAAGCACCTACTCTGGGCAATTGTGGGCGATTATGGCCTAGATAATTTGGCGGCCAAGGTGATTCGTCCCTTATCAGGCTTAAATTGTGCCGGTTTTTATGGTTGTTATCTCCTGCGGGCCCAGGATACTCTTCCCTACGATAATCCCTTTCAGCCGGAATCCCTAGAAAATGTCTTTCGAGCCGTGGGAGCAAATCCGATTTATTATCAAGGACGCACTCAATGCTGTGGTTGGCCCCTGTCCAGTTATGCCACCACCCAATCGTTCCAAATGGCAGGAAAACACATTTTAGAGGCGATGGCAGCCGGGGCCGATTGTTTAGTCACCCCTTGTCCTTTATGCCATCTTAATCTTGATTCCCGACAACCGGAAGTGGCAAAAGTGATCGGTCGAAGTTTAGGTTTACCTGTATTACATTTTTCCCAATTAGTCGCTTTAGCGGTGGGAGTCAGTCCCGATCGTTTAGGATTAGATCGACACATCGTTTCCACCAAATCCCTGTTGAAGAAATTGGGGTTTTAGAACTCAATCAGGAGTGTTAGCAATGGATTGGTTAAAAAGAATTTTTGGCTTAGATAAACCGGCAGATGCCGCTATTGCGATCGCAGGAAAAGCCGCTGCTGCCGGTATTCCCCCCGAAAGAGTCGGATTAGATGGAAAATACGACGAAAGCGGCCTAGCTAAACGAGTAGTTCTAGCTTTTGACGAAACACCTGATTTAGCTGATGAAGACAAATTGTGGGTCGCTCAAACTAGCAGTAAAGTTGTACTTAAAGGCAAGGTTTCCAATCAGGCGAATTTAAATAAAATGGTAGCAATTGCTAGTAAAGTTCATGGGGCAACCAGCGTCGATACCAGTCAAGTAACTATTGGGTGAAGTCGAGGCTATATTCCCAGGGAAAATTAACCACTAAAACCCAGAGGGTTTTTGCTAGGGTAGATAACTCCAAGACTGGCAATCGCCCCCCAGCCGGCTGCTGTAAAATGGGAGGGATAGATACAACTCAGGAGAAAAGACCCCAGTGCCGTACAACCCCGCAGAAATCGAACAGAAATGGCAGAAGATTTGGCAGCAAATGGGATTGGACAAAACCCCAGAAAACGCCGATAAACCGAAATTTTACGCCCTCTCCATGTTCCCCTATCCATCGGGCAACCTGCACATGGGTCACGTTCGCAACTATACTATCACCGATGTGATTGCCCGTCTGAAAAGAATGCAGGGTTATCGCGTGCTGCATCCCATGGGGTGGGATGCTTTCGGATTACCGGCAGAAAATGCCGCCATTGAAAGGGGAGTTCCTCCAGCAAAATGGACTGATCAAAATATTGCCCAGATGAAACGGCAATTACAACAGTTAGGATTATCTATCGATTGGGAAAGAGAAGTTGCTACCTGTTCCCCGGAATATTATCGTTGGACCCAATGGCTATTTTTACAGTTTTTTGAATCGGGATTAGCTTACCAAAAAGAAGCGGCAGTAAATTGGGATCCTATCGATCAAACTGTCTTGGCCAATGAACAGGTAGATAGTGAAGGAAAATCTTGGCGATCGGGTGCTAAAGTAGAAAGAAAGTTACTCCGGCAATGGTTCCTAAAAATCACCGATTATGCCGAACAATTACTCACTGATTTAGATAAACTTATCGGTTGGCCGGAACGGGTTAAAACCATGCAGGCCAACTGGATTGGTAAATCGGTAGGTGCTTATTTAGAATTTCCTCTTGTTAATTCCCCAGAAAAAATTGCCGTTTTTACCACTCGTCCCGATACGGTTTATGGAGTGACTTATGTGGTACTTGCTCCCGAACATCCCTTAACTTTACAAGTTACCACTCCCGAACAAAAATCGGCCGTAGAAACTTTTATTCAAGAGATAGCCAGTGAAAGCGAATTAGAAAGAACTGCCGAAGATAAACCCAAACGCGGTATTAAAACCGGAGGACTGGCAATTAATCCTTTTACCGGTGCAGAAATCCCGATTTTAATTGCTGATTATGTCCTCTATGAATACGGGACGGGAGCAGTGATGGGAGTCCCGGCTCACGACAGTCGCGATTTTAAATTTGCTGGGGAAAATAACCTGCCAATTAAGATAGTTATTACTCCAGAAAGTGGCGAAATTGAGTTAAAAGATGCTTACACAGAAGCGGGAATTATGATTAATTCCGCTCAATTTAATGGACTTAATTCTACAGCAGGAAAAACCGCTATTATTGATTATGCCACTGCCCAAGGTTACGGCAAAGCTAGAATACAATATCGCCTCCGGGATTGGTTAATTTCCCGTCAAAGATATTGGGGTTGTCCGATTCCAGTTATCCACTGTCCTCACTGTGGAACCGTGCCAGTACCTATCAATAGTTTACCGGTTACTTTACCCGAAAATGTCGAATTTAGCGGTCGAGGTGCTTCTCCTTTAGCCAAATTAGAAGACTGGGTAAATGTGGATTGTCCTCGCTGTGGCACTCCCGCAAAACGGGAAACGGACACCATGGATACTTTTATTGATTCTAGTTGGTATTTCCTCCGTTATACCGATGCTAAAAATGAAGATATACCCTTTCAATTTGATAAGGTTAATGATTGGATGCCCGTGGATCAATACGTCGGAGGAATCGAACACGCTATCCTACATTTACTCTATTCTCGTTTCTTTACCAAAGTTTTAAGAGACAGAGGTTTAGTTAATGTCGATGAACCTTTTAACCGTCTATTAACCCAGGGAATGGTACAGGGATTAACCTACAAAAATCCAGAAACGGGCAAATATGTCCCCGCAGAAAATGTTATCTATAAAGAGGATAAATATTACGATAAAGACACGGGAGAAGTTCTTTCTTTCTTCTTTGAAAAAATGTCTAAGTCGAAATATAACGGCGTTGATCCTCTGAAAGTCTTAGAAAAATATGGTGCTGATACTGCGCGAATGTTTATACTTTTTACTGCACCCCCAGAAAAAGATTTACAGTGGGAAGATGCGGGAGTAGAAGGACAATTTCGCTTTCTTAATCGGGTGTGGCGTTTAGTCAGCGAATATATTGAAAATAAACCCAAGCAAGTCAAAAAAATAGAGACTTTCTCGAAAACTGACAAGGATTTAAGACGGGCAATTCACACCGCTATTAAAGAAATATCCGAGGATTTAGAAGGAGATTATCAATTTAATACCGCCATTTCCGAATTAATGAAACTCAATAACGCTTTAGGTGATAATAAGTGTTTTGCATCTTCCATTTATCAGGAAGGAATCGAAACCCTATTAATCTTACTTTCCCTCTTTGCTCCCCATCTTAGCGAAGAATTATGGCAAGCTTTAGGCCATAGCCAATCAATTCACCTGCAACCCTGGCCAAAAGTTGATCCTACTGCCCTGATTGTGGACGAGATTACCCTTGTCATCCAAATTTTGGGAAAAACCAGAGGCACGATACAAGTTCCCGCTAGTGCCGATAAAAGCACCCTAGAAACCCTCGCCCTGGAATCAGAAATCGCCCAACGTTATTTAGAGGGTAAGGAAATCAAAAAAGTGATTGTTGTTCCGGGCAAATTAGTTAACTTTGTCGTGGGTTAAATGACAGCAATTATCACAATGGTAGGGAATTAAGAACCTTTTCAGTTATCACAGAAAACGGGTTTCTCGGAGAAACCCGTTTTCTGCTCATGCACTCATGCAAAAAGGGGAATAAATAATCATTCTTTAATAACCAGATTTAGTAGAGAGCATCTCATACTAAATCCGTTGAGTATAGGATACATATCAGGACAGGCAAAAGGCAAGAGGCAAAAGAGGGAATAGATAATCAGTTTTTAATAACCAGATTTAGTATCACTTGTGCAATGAGTATTAATGCTTATAGCCGTCAAAAACTAGAAAATCTTCAACTTGATCACAAAGAGAAATGAGATTATAATAGTTATGACTTACGATTCAGAATATATCTCGATATTGAAGGTTTAATATGAAAGAATTAAAATCTTTAAATAACAACAGATTAAGCTGGTTTGAATCAGGTAAATCAATAGAATATATTACAAAATACTTAGAAGAAGCTAATCAAAAAATTCGCATTGCCACAGGCTTTTTTACGATTAAAGGTTGGAATTTAGTTCGGGGTTATACTACAGGAAAACAAACCTATATTTTGGTAGGTTTAGATGATCCAGGAGAGCAAAGGGCAAGGATGGCATTAATTCAAGAAATAATGAGAGATGTGCGTATAGGATTAGACAGAGATAGAAGAAAATCAGTTCTTGATATTATAGAAAAAATACAATCAAATCAGTTTGGAATTGTAGATGCCAGAGCCAAAGATCATCATAATAAACTTTACATTTGTGATGAAAAAGCGGCAATTCAAACTTCGTCAAATTTAACTGGTAAAGGACTAAGAGAACAAGTTGAGGGTGGTAATATTATCACTGATAAAACAGAGGTTCTTGCATTAGTTAAAGAATTTGATGATTATTTTGCTGAGGCTAAAGATTTAACTCAAGAACTATTAGAAATTTTACTAAAATGGTTACAGTTTGCTGCACCTTGGGACATTTATCTCAAAACTATGTTGGTTTTAGAAAATATCCAGTCTCCCAAAACTAGATATTCTAAAAAGCCAGTTTCCTACCAAATTGACATGATTGCCCAAACTTTACGACAGATCAAAAACTTTGATGGCTCAATGCTGGTTGCTTCAACTGGACTAGGCAAAACTGTTGTAGCGGTTCATGTAGCTCTTCATTTACGAGATGAAGATTTAATTGATAATATCATGGTTATTGGACCTAAAGCCGTCCGAAGCAATTGGCAAAAAGAAATGCGAGAAGCGGGATTACCCTGTGATTATTTTGTACGACAAACTTTTGATAAAAAAGATGCTAAACAAGATCATGCTTTGGAATTATTTGAAGAGATTTTAGAAGATATTAAAAATCAGCGTTGGTTATTAATTATTGATGAAAGTCAAGAATTTAGAAATCGATTTAAACAAGATTTATTTAATATGACTAAAAAACCCAAAGAAGAAAGATTAGCTTTTATCAAACTTAGAGAATTAGTAAAAAAGGGTAATCTTAAAGTTTTACTTTTAACTGGTTCACCTTATGCTAAAGATATTGAAAATATCAATAATCAACTTTATCTACTTCCTCACACTTGCGAAAGTAAACCTCAAGAATTTGACTATTTCTTGGAAAATTTTCCAGAACATAATCATTTATTTACAGAAGAAAAAAAAGATATTAATGCTTGGTGTATCAACGATATAGATGAATTTATTAATCTTTCTGTGGCTAGTCAATTAACAACTCCTCACGTTGCTAAATATTATGGTCAAAAGCAAGAATCGGAAACCTATATTAATTTTGGTGAAGAAAGATATTATGTGCCAAATATAATTCTTCATAGCATTAATTTTTCTCTTATTCTTCAAGATGAATTGACTGAAGCAATAGTCAAAGGTTACTTTAACCTTAAATCTAAAAATATCATGTTTAAAGATTTATTTAATCGTTCAGTTAAAATTGCATGGGCAAGTTCGCCCCTCTCACTTCAAGGAGTTTTAGAAAGTATTGCTGATACTCCAGGTGGGGAGAATAGCTATCAGTTTGAGAAACTTGAATTTATGTTTTCTCGTGAAGATAGAGAAAAATTTTTAAGACCTATTATTGCTGAACTGAAACGAATCAATCAGAACCTTAATCAGAACCTTGATCTAAAAGTTAAAATTTTGTCTGCCCTTATCAAAGAGCAGGTATTAGAAAAACAGCAAAAGGTAATTATTTTTTGTGAGAGAAGGGCTACAGTTTTTTATCTTTCTCAGCACTTTGAAAAGAATTTTCCCTCTTTAAAAATTGCATATACTATCGAGCAAAGCGAAGATGAAAAAAAATATCAGATGAAAGATAGTAGAGAGATTGAACAGTTAATTAAACAATTTGCTCCTCACTCCAATAAAACAACCGAGAAATTTGCCGAAAATTATGATATTTTTATTTCGACTGATGCCCATGGTGTTGGTGTCAATATGCAAGATGCTTCAGTAGTTATTAATTATGATATTGATTGGACTCCGATCGCACCAGTTCAAAGAGCCGGAAGAATTTTACGTTTCTGGCATTTACCTCGCATTGTTCACATTTATACTTTTGTGCCAACACTTACTGAAAAGAATAGTCACACTGAACTAAATCGTAATTTAGTGGAAATTCAAAAACGATGGAAAAAATTAATGTCTCGTCATCAAGAATCAAAAAAAGTAATTGATTTGCCTGTTTTAACTATTGCGGAAACTCAAGAAATTAATATTTCTGAAATGGCATCTCAAGTGACGATTGAATCTGGGGAAATCAATCTTAATGCTTTAGCAGATTTAGAAATTTCTCCTTATTATCAACATACAGCAAAACTTCAACTTAATCGTGATTATGCAAAAACTTTATCTGATGATTTAATTAGTGCTAAAATATATTCAGAAAAACATCCCTTACTTTATCTATTAGTTTTACATAAGCAAAATTATCACGGCATTTTTTATAATCCCATTACTAAACAATTAGCTGAACCTGATATTGTTAAAATTTTAGATAAAATTACCTGTGAAGAAAGTACGCCAGCCGCTAATGTTGACCATAATTTTATTGAAAATTTAAGTGATATTTGCCTTCAAGATTGGTGTCAAAAAAATAAAGTTTTAGCCGATGATGTTGAGCGAATTTGTGCATTATATTTAAAGCCTGAAAATGAAGATGATGATCTCAAATTACTTTTAAATTCAATCAATACTCAATAAGAATAAAATGCTCATCCCCGACTACATCGACAATAAAACCCAAAACCCAATTTGTCGATTTTGAATGAACGGCATATCCCTCTTCTGATTGCTTGAGATTGACTTGATATTGCATATTTTTAAGATCATCCCGTCCTTAATAAAAATTTGGGCAAGACTATTATGGCTCTTCGTTACTTGGTATGGTTCGATAGGGGAGCATAAATCGACTAAATCCTTATCTGGCAAGAGACTTAATTGATTAGTTCGCTTTAGATAAAAAACAATTGACAAAAATCGCTAAATGCCTTTCTATAGTCGTGCAAAATAAATTTCCTAGTGAAGAAAGGCAAAAGGTAAGGGGGGGTTAGATATGTGTAATTAATTTTGCTTAGGTACTTAACATCACCTAAGCATTGCGCTACTGCTACCATTACCTTTACCAACCCCTCATCCAGCAATTCCTGATTTTTCTGCACAATGCGGGGTTCATCGCCATCATTGCAGGATAATAGCTGATTAATCAGGTTGAGGCAGGGTTTAACCGCCATCCATCATCGCAAATCTGGCAGTTATTATTAATTTGTTGTTATGATCATTCCAGGGGGTGTGTTAAGGTAAAATAACGCACCCTGATTGGTCTAAAGATATTCTTAGTACCTAGGTAAAATTAATTACACCTATCTCACTACCTCTTGCCTTTTGCCTTTTGCCTATCCTAACCAAAAAATTAATTTTGCACGACTACTTATGAAAAGCATTGTTTTAATTGTTGGCTTTGAAACCTTTAACAGTAATTTGTATCGGCAATCGGGCCTGTTGGCTAGTTCTAAATGTCCCGATTTAGAGGTAAAAGTATTCAGCGATAAATCCTTGACTAGCGAACCGGAAATAGTCGAGCAAGCTTTAGCCACTGCTGACATTTTTTTTGCTAGTTTGATCTTCGATTACGATCAAGTTACTTGGCTGCGGCAACGAGCGGCACAGATTCCCATTCGCTTAGTTTTTGAGTCTGCTTTAGAGTTAATGAGTTTAACCCGTTTGGGAGAATTTGCCATCGGGGATAAACCAAAAGGAATGCCAAAACCAATTCAATTTATCTTGAGTAAATTTTCCAGTGGCAAGGAAGAAGATAAGTTAGCTGGTTATCTCAGTTTCCTTAAAACTGGTCCGAAACTGCTGAAATTTATTCCCGCTAAAAAAGTTCAAGATTTGCGTAATTGGTTAATTATTTACGGTTATTGGAATGCGGGAGGAACCGAAAATGTTGCCGCTATGTGTTGGGTAATTGCCCAAAAATATCTAGGATTAAAAGTACAGGAAATCCCCGAAGTTATCGAAACTCCCAATAAGGGACTACTACACCCCGATTATCAGGGTTATTTTCTCACTCCCCAAGAATATTTAGCTTGGTATAAGAAAAATAAATCCCTTGATAAACCAGTGGTGGCCCTGCTGCTTTATCGGAAGCACGTTATCAGTAAACTACCCTATATTAATCAATTAATCCGTCATTTTGAAACGGCTAATTTAATTCCCCTACCCGTGTTTATTAACGGAGTGGAAGGCCATACAATTGTTCGGGATTGGTTAACTACAGACTACGAAATTCAGCAAAGAAAAAAAGGAATCATTGAAACTCCTTCTTTAAGTGAAGATGTGGTGACAGTAGATGCAATTGTTTCGACGATTGGCTTTCCTTTGGTGGGGGGTCCCGCGGGTTCTATGGAAGCAGGAAGACAGGTAGAAGTGGCTAAACGAATTCTGTCGGCTAAAAATATTCCTTATCTTATCGCTGCCCCTTTATTGATTCAAGATATTTATTCTTGGACAAGACAGGGAATCGGTGGTTTACAGAGTGTGGTTCTATACGCTTTACCGGAATTAGATGGGGCAATTGATACAATTCCTCTGGGGGGATTAGTGGGGGAAACTATCTATTTAATCCCCGAAAGATTACAGCGTTTAACTGGACGTTTAAACAGTTGGATTAAGTTACATAAAACCCTTCCCCAAGAACGCAAAATAGCCATCATTCTCTATGGATTTCCCCCGGGTTATGGGGCAGTTGGTACAGCAGCTTTATTAAATGTTCCCAGGAGTTTAGTTAAGTTTTTACAAGCTTTACAAGCGCAGGGTTATAATCTGGGAACGATTCCCGAAGACGGGGAAGAAATTATTCAAAAAGTTAAATTTGCCGATGATGAAAATCTCTCTAAACAAAATCGTTTATCGATAGAAACTTTAGAAAATTGGCTAGGTTATCTATTAATTTCTCGCATCGAAAAACACTGGAAATCTCTTAAAGATGCGGGTATAAAAACTATTGGCGACCAGTATCATTTAGGGGGAATTGAGTTAGGTAATGTCTGGATTGGAGTGCAACCACCTTTAGGAATTGCTGGGGATCCGATGCGGTTAATGTTTGAAAAAGATTTAACTCCTCACCCTCAGTATGCAGCCTTTTATCAGTGGTTACAAAAAGATTTTAAGACCGATGCGCTCGTTCATTTTGGTATGCACGGAACTGTCGAATGGCTGCCCGGTTCACCCCTAGGAAATACCGGTTATTCTTGGTCAGATATTTTATTAGGAGATTTACCGAATTTATATATTTATGCCGCTAATAATCCCTCGGAATCTATCCTAGCTAAACGTCGCGGTTATGGGGTGTTAATTTCCCATAATGTGCCTCCCTACGGACGAGCGGGATTGTATAAAGAATTGATGATTTTACGAGATTTGATTGCCGAGTTTCGAGAAAATCCTGAGAAAAATTACGCTTTAAGAGATAGTATTCTCCAAAAAATTATTGATACAGGTATCTCTAAAGATTGTCCTTTTCTGGAAGCAGAAAAACAGGGAATAGAATTCAATTTAGAAAATGCAAAATTATTTAGCCGCTATGCACTAACCGATTATTTTGTCAAGGTGTATAATTACCTGCAAATCGTCGAGCAAAGACTATTTTCTTCGGGTTTACACACCCTAGGAACTGCTCCCAATCAGGAAGAATTAAAAGGTTATCTTGATGCTTATTTTACCGATTTATCTGAGCGAGAATTTCAGCAAATTCTCGCTGATGAAGCAACCAATGAAAAGGTTAAAGAAGGCATTACTATTAAAAATTTATTAGGACAAAATAGCGAGGAGTTAACTAATCTTTTGCGGGGATTAAATGGGGAATATATACCCCCAGCACCGGGGGGTGATTTACTCCGGGATGGTGCGGGAGTTTTGCCCACAGGACGCAATATACACGCTTTAGACCCCTACCGGATGCCTTCCCCAGCAGCCTACACCCGCGGACGGGAAATCGCCAAAAAACTCCTAGAACAAAACCTAAGCGAAAAAGGAAAATATCCCGAAACTGTAGCGGTTTTACTCTGGGGATTAGATGTGATTAAAACTAAGGGTGAGTCCCTGGGTATTCTCTTAGAATTAGTCGGTGCGGAACCAGTGAAAGAGGGGACAGGAAGAATTGTCAGGTATGAATTAAAACCTCTAGGGGAAATTGGACACCCGCGCATCGATATTCTGGCTAATTTATCGGGAATTTTTCGGGATACTTTTATCAATATTATCGAGTTATTGGATGATTTAATGCAGCGAGCAGCCGAGACAGAAGAATCGGAACATGATAATTATATCCGTAAGCACTATTTAGCCTTAAAAAGTCAAGGAATTGACAATGCCAGCGCTCGTTTATATTCCAATCCTGCTGGGGATTTTGGCTCTTTAGTTAATGACCAAGTAGTGGAGGGAAATTGGGACAATGAGAACGAATTAGCGAAAACTTGGGAAAAGCGTAATGTTTTTAGTTATGGTCGTCAAGATAAGGGACAAGCGCGACCAGAAGTGCTACAACAGTTATTAAAAACCAGTGAGAGTATTATCCAAGAAATTGACTCGGTAGAGTACGGTTTAACCGATATTCAGGAATACTACGGCAACACGGGAGGATTAAAATTAGCCGCAGAAAAACAAAGCGGTCAACGGGTGATGACAAGTTTTGTTGAGAGTTTTTCCAATGATACAACTCCCCGCAAATTAGAGGAAGTTTTGCGCTTAGAATACCGCAGTAAATTACTCAATCCTAAATGGGCCAATGCTATGGTTAATCAAGGTTCCGGTGGGGCCTACGAAATCTCCCAAAGAATGACCGCTTTAATTGGTTGGGGCGGTACGGCTAATTTTAGTGACGATTGGGTGTATGATCAGGCAGCCGATACCTACGCTTTTGATGCAGAAATGGCGGAAAAATTGCGTCAAGCTAATCCTGAAGCTTTCCGTAATATTGTCGGTAGAATGTTAGAAGCACAGGGTCGCGGTTTTTGGCAAGCAGACCCCGACAAATTAGAGAAATTACAGGAATTATATCAATTGACCGATGAAAAGTTAGAAGGGGTTACTTAGGGTTTGCTGAATAAATCTAAAAACCTTCTTGGATAATATCTTTAGGCTTTTTTGAAATCAAAAAGTGCCAGCGATTGGAGTGATTGGGGGGAAAATTCAGGTACTTTTTCCCCAAAAATGGCTCTCTTGGATTTGGTGGGTAAAATGTATTCTAAGATACATTCCCCCTAGCGAGGGGGTGGAAGGAACCACAAAGACACAAAGGACACAAAGATTGATCGATCCTAAGTAGTCGTGCAAAATTAATTTCCTAGCAAAGATAGGCAAAAGGCAAGAGGCAAAAGGCAAGAGGGGGTTAGATATGTGTAATTAATTTTGCTTAGGTACTTATGTGAGTTAAACTTATCACACAGAACCTAGAAGAGCCCAAAAATTAGGTAATTGACTCCCTGAAAATTGGTACAACCCCACACCCTGACACCAGGAAAAACTTTTTGCCGCAAACCCTACTTAGGGTTTTCATGGCAACAGGGAATCCTTGTGATAATCTGATTTCCCTCCTGTTTTACTCAGCAGACGGATATTTTCAATCAGGATTGATTTTTCTAACGCTTTAGCCATATCGTATAAAGTCAAGGCTGCCACAGACACCGCTGTTAAAGCCTCCATTTCTACCCCAGTTTCCGATTTTGTCACCACTTCTGCCCGAATTTCGTAACCGGGTAACTCTGCTTTCGGGATAATCTGAACATTGATTTTTTGCAAGGGTAAGGGATGACAAAGGGGAATTAACGAGGAAGTTTGTTTGGCCGCCATAATTCCCGCTAGTCTGGCCGTCCCTAAAACGTCACCTTTAGGCGCATTTCCCTGTTCTATGGCTTCAAAAGTCGTTTTTAGCATTCTCACTTGTCCTAGGGCAATAGCAGTGCGTTTAGTGGGCATTTTCTCTGATACATCCACCATCCGGGCCTCGCCTTGGCTGTCGAGATGAGATAATTTTTCTTTACCCTCTTGCGTCATTGAATGAACCTGTGCTATAGTAGTTTACTGTTGAGAAAAACAAGGGCTTGTAGCTTAGTGGATTAGAGCGTGTGGCTACGGACCACAAGGTCGGGAGTTCGAGTCTCTCCAAGCCCGTTAGATACAATGGCACATACTACAGGAATTAGGTTCCGATGGTTCCTAGTTCCTTTGGTTTTTTAGCCCATCTCCCTCAAGTCCCTAATGTAGTACAAATCGTCTTTGATAACAATCAAAAGCTTGCTGAAATTGTTTACTGGTTTTGGGAATGACTTCTATAGATCTCTTGCAAAAGTAATCAAGATATATCCTTTTGTCGGTAACGAAGTTCGTAATTGTAGATACCAGCAATCAAATTCAATCTCAGATCAAATTGCCGTCTGCGATTTCTGTATCTTGATGAAAGTATCCGAAATATTTTGAGACGACGATGAATATGTTCTATAACTATGCTCCGTTGTGATAACTGACGATTGGCTTTTTTTTTGCTCTTTACTTAGTTTTTCTTTTTTCTTTTTTTTATGAGGGATTTGACTGTTTTGATGGATTTTCTGAATTCCTTGATAGTCTTTATCCCCTAATATTTCTATTTCCTTATTTAACCTTATTTTGCTCTCTTGACCCAGTCGAAAATCATGGACTCTTCCTTTCTCACAAGGGACACAGATTACCTGCTCGCTTTTTTGGTCGCAACGCGCTCGCTGCGCGAGATCGGCAACGACTTGCGACTTTAATGTGTGGTAAGCTTTTACGCATTTAAGTTACATTAACAGCATTACCCTTATTTTTCAGTTTTCTACTCCATTTAATAATCAATCCCCCTTCATTTAAAAGCTGATTGACTACTTTTTCC
>VYKP01000077.1_pt1 | contig 34200 bp, 34 predicted proteins | sample 5114551 | NCBI WGS metagenome assembly VYKP01 (sample SAMN12291777, study PRJNA351875) | freshwater metagenome | isolation source: freshwater lake | place: USA: Michigan, Baseline Lake | collected 2013-08-09
ATCTGGTAGAAACGCTAGATGTTATTGCCTATTGCTTGATGCCCAACCACTATCACCTGCTAATACGGCTGAAAAAAGCCGAGCTTTCTGCGGCAATGCAAGCCTTTTCCCTGTCTTATACCAAAGCCATAAATCGGCGATATGGGCGAGTTGGCTCATTGTTTCAAGGGCGGTTTCAGGCAATTCTAGTAAATGACACAGAGTATTTGTTGAATTTGTCGAGGTATATTCACTGTAATCCAGTTAAAGCGGGTTTGGTGAGTCAGCCACAGGAATGGGAATTCTCCAGTTATCAGTTGTCATACTAAATCCGTTGAGTAACGCACAGAAAACGGGTTTCTCCGAGAAACCCGTTTTCTATTAATGCTGGGGGATAGTTTTTCCTAGCTTAGGGGGATTAAAAGTTTAATTTTCCCTGAATCTTTCTAGTAGTTCTGAGCGAGATAAATTAGCCAGAGAAAGAAGTAACCCGGTGCGTTCCGAGATAGGAAGTTGGACAATCTGTTCCACCAGACCAGATAATTCTGCATCTAGGCTGCCAAAGCGTCCTTCCAGAAGACTGGTTATCAGGGAATACCGTTCTTCTAAACTGCCTAGTTGTATCCCTTCTTGTATCCCTTCTTGTATCCCTTCTTGTATCCCTTCTTGCTTCCACTCTTCCCGTTGTTTTAGATAAGCTGGTGATAAGTTCATGATGTCTTCCTGTTCTTCGGTACTTAAATTATCTCTCAACTCTAAATTCTTGCGCCAGTTGGCCAGAATTTCCAGTAAATTCTCTTGGAAGGGATTATCTTCAGGCAATTGCACTAATTCTTCTACTGCTCGTTTCTGTGTCCCTCCTTTACCTAGCACCCTCAACCATAAAGTCTCCTCATTGACTGGTAATTGATGGATGGCGACAATTCCCGTTTTGAATAGGTTAGGGGAAAAATAAACTCCTTTTCCCCACTCCTCTTTCATCCCCTCTTCCGGTAGGAATGAAGGGGGGATTCCCACGACTTCTTCAATCATTCTCGCTGAAAAAGTAGGCGTTAAAATCCAGAGAACTGGTAGTTCAGCTTCTGTTAGAGTTTTGCTTGTCCTTTTCGCCTTCCTTAAGACTTCGCCATGAACCGCGTATAACTTGGAGATGCAACTGCGAATCTCTACCTCGGAGGGTGGGTTACGGAAGGGTTCAAATAAGCAGCAAGTCGCCGCCATTTTAGCGAGTAAACCCAAGGGTAATTCCGTCCTTGATGCTGTGGCTGGTTCAAACCAAACATCGATTTCTTGGACTTCACTCTTGACTTTCTTGCTCTTTTTAATCGTTCCCAGAGACGCTAAGAGTTCCTCTAAATATTCCTTGGCAAATTGGTCGTGAATTTGGCGAGTCATTGCGGGGGATAATTAAGCCGAGAAAGTGTATTAACAATCTTTTTGAATCATAGCAAGTTTTGAGAATTTATCGGCTTTCTTATGCTTTGTGTAACAAGTTTAACTTATATAGCGCACCTAAATGAAATGTAAAAACCCTCCGTTTGCCGTCGTGCTACACTTGACTTCTAGAGCCTACCCGTTCACAAATCAATTAGGCGCACTATATAATAGCCATCGGTCTTTGTGTCCTCTGTGTCTCTGTGGTTCCCTCCACTCCCGCGCCAGCAGGACTGTATCTTAGAATACATTTTACCCACCAAATCCAAGAGAGTCCCGGTTTTACTACAGCCTTTCTCAGATAAATGAGGTGCAATAGCAACAGTGTGTGAACCAATTACGAAGGTCTTTTTCCGAAACTTGCTTAAAAGCCTCTTGCAAACTAAGAAAAACGCTGCAAAAATTAACGACAGGAGCAACAACTATGACTGGTACTAATTCCACTAGCCCAAATTATGTAATCGTAACCGATCAATATTGGGATGGTTTGGCTGATAATCCCCTTGGTGCCACGGAAATTCGCGTCGAAAACGGGAATATTACTGCGATCGCCGCAACAGTTGATCACAGCAACGCTCAAATTATTGAACTAAAAGGACACACCGTTACCCCTGGTTTCATTGATTGTCATGTTCATATCACCTTCTGTGAAGGGGATCCTACAATTCCAGAAAATCCTTATATGGTGACAGTGCCATTCATGACCCTTTATAGCTTAAATCCCCTGAAAATACTGTTAATGAACGGTTTTACTACTGTACGGGAAGTGGGTTGTCCCGATCCAGAATTTATTACTGTCGATCTTAAAAAAGCGATCGCCAACGGCTGGATTATTGGACCAGATCTATTGGTAGCACCTCACCTGATTTCAGCCCAAGGAGGACATGGTGATTTTACCTCTTTAGTTGCTTTTCAGTTCAGACCAGAAAAATTTGAAGTAGCAGACGGAACAGCAGAAATTATCCGCATAGTACGGGAAGAAATTCGCTCAGGAGCAGATTGGATTAAATTCTGTGCTACAGGGGGTTTTAGCTCTCCTACAGATGATCCCAGTCAAACCACTTATTCCCAAGAGGAGATGAATATTCTGGTTAGCACCGCCAAAGATTTCGGTATTTCTGCTTGTCCTCACGCTTATGGAGGGGAAGGGGTTCAACGTGCTGTTAATGCGGGGGTACGTTCCATTGAACATGGTAATCTTGCCAGTTCCGAGACTTTGCAATTGATGGAACAGAAGGGAATTTATCTCGTACCAACTCAATACACTGTTTTAGAAAAAGCTCGCAATGCTAATAATCCTGAATATTGGCAAAATCGTTCTTCTTGGCAACACGCTAAATATCAAAAATATGCCCCTCAACTGATTGCTTGTGCTGATAATTTAGCTAAAAGTAACGTTAAGATTGCTTTTGGTACTGATGCAGGAACTTTTCCTCATATAGATAACTGGAAAGAGTTTCCAGCGATGGTTCAAAATGGTATTACTCCTTTACGCGCTTTAAAAGCAGCAACTACTGTAGCGGCTGAATTATTAATGCAGCCGAATATTGGTGCGTTAGCGGTGGGGAAATTTGCTGATATTATCGCTATGCCGGGTAATCCTTTTGATGATATTAATGTTACTGGTCAAGTTGATTTTGTGATGAAACGGGGAGTCATCTATAAACAACCATCGGGAGAACAAGCATAGTGGTTTTATCATCAAATCTCTGGAAGACACCAGTAACACTGCTAACAGGCTTTTTAGGTGCTGGTAAAACTACTTTACTTAACTCCATTCTTAAGGGTAAAAGTGATCGCCGTTTTGGCATACTGGTCAATGATTTTGGTAGTCTTAATATTGATCAGATGTTAATTAAAAATAGAGACGATGATCTCATCACTCTTGAGGGAGGTTGTGTTTGTTGTAATTTACAAAATAATCTGGTTAATTCTCTTCCCAAAATCCTATCTCTCCGTCCAGATCATATATTAATTGAGGCCAGTGGAATTGCTAATCCTTACACCCTGTTACAAACCCTAAAGCGTCCAGTTTTAAGTAAAATAATTCGCTTAGAAAGCATTATTACCCTAGTTGATGCCACCTATCTACCCCAAATTTGTGAACCATCTGGAAAAATTAACTATCAAGATTTGCTAATTGATCAAATTTCAGCGGCTGATATTGTGGTTCTCAATAAAATTGATTTGATTGATGAAAAAGCACAAATTAATGCTAGTCAGATTATCCAAAAAATAGCACCCTGGGCGCGTTTGTTAAAAGGGAGTTATGGGGATGTTTCCCTAGATTTATTATTAGGATTTAGGGACTCATTTCCCGTTCATTCTGTATCTAGTCAATTAAAATCTAATCCCTCGGATAACTTTCATACTTGGAGTTATGAAAGTGTTCGTCCTTTTCAGTTATTAACCCTGCGAAGAATATTAGGTAAATTACCCGTAACTGTATTGCGAGCCAAGGGTATTTTATCTACTGTTGAATATCCCAATAAAAGGGTAATTTTGCAACAAGTGGGGCCGAGAATTACCTTAGAAATAGGCGAGGAATGGCGTAATAATCCACCCTTTACCGAATTGGTATTAATTAGCACGGAGACAATTAATACAAGTATATTACAAGATCAATTAGATAGCTGTTTAAGACTAGATAATTTTGAGGTAGATTCAAAAACTCAAAGCAAGCATAATTTTATTTTAAGTAACGAAATATAACAAATATATCACAATTATCCAGGGTCAAACGTTTGATTAATGTGACAAGGAGAAAATGACTAGAAAGTTATCAAAAAACAAGCTAAAACATTCTAGATTGAAAACAATTGACCAAAATCGCCAAATGCCTTTCTATATAAGCGTTCCATCCCTTATAACTCCCGTCCATTGAATAATACAAATCAAAGAACCGTTTATTGTCTATTATTTAATTGTTGCTAACTAATTGACAACAAGAGCGTTTTTTGTGGTCAGATGGTGGCTCTTCTCGACTTTGTGTGATAATTTTTGCTTATGGAATCGTGAAATGCTTATCGGGCAACACTTTTAGGACTATTTTGTCGAAGAAACTATCAGTATAGACCTCGTTTCCATGTCTATCACCCATATTAATAATCTTCAAGACCAGATTTTGCAAAGTATTAAGACTTTACCGCTAGAAAAACAGCAACAAGTCCTTGAATTTGTCAAATCCTTACAAAGAAATTCACGTTTTCAGGAATGGGATAATATTTCAGATGCAGAAGCACAATCGCTACAAAATGAATTTGCTCAAGAGGATATTGGCTTTTCAGAAAGTATTTTACCCGATTATTTATCTCACCTTAAACAAGAGGATAAGAAATAAATGCGAGGCAATATTTATCCAGCTGATTTGAATCCGAGTCGTGGTTTAGAACAAGCTGGTATTCGACCTGTTAAGTACCTAAGCAAAATTAATTACACATATCTAACCCCCTCTTGCCTTTTGCCTCTTGCCTTTTGCCTATCTTTACTAGGAAATTAATTTTGCACGACTACTTATTATTGTCCAACATAACAATATTGATCGCTTCACTAGCACTGTTGTTGTAATTCCATTAACCAGTAATTTACGTCGCGCACAAATCCCTGGAACAATGGTTATTCCCGCAGAACAAGGAGGTTTAAATCAGGAATCAGTAGCCTTATGTTATCAAATTGTTGTTATTGATAGACAACGACTTCAGAGACAGTTGGGGACACTTTCTTCTAGTTATTTACAGCAATTGGAAGAAGCGATGCGATACACATTATATTTAATATATAGCGTTTCTGATTCACAAGAGGTACATTCCCGATCCTGAACAGCTTAATAAGCAAAGGTTTAATTGTGCCGCACAGATGCGAGAACCGCTATAAAACACTAATAGGAATGCTTAATTAGTTTAATTTTCTGTCTGGAAAACTTGAACTTTAAGTCTCCCGGTACTTAGTACACTCGGCGCAGCTTTAACCCTGAAGCGCAAACTCAAACTATCCAAATCTACTGAAAAAGAAACCAGAAAAGTAGGCTAAATTGCGTCTAAAAATACTATAAATGTCCCTTCATTTAGTCAGTTGAGGAGGGGCATTTATATCATATTTTTATGTTATCTTGAGGGTATTTATACCGCTTTGCGAAGTCAAAAGTCTTATACCATAAGCTTTTCATGTTCCTAATTTTTACAATCCAAATCAATCATTAATGCTACCAGTATAAAATAATTAAAAAATAAATCCACATCCCTATAACTTTGACAACTTTACTCTTCTGGAATAAACTGATAAACCAAACGATGCTGACAGAACAAATTAAACCTTTAGCCAAGCAAAAATATCCACTGCTGATATTGACCAACTTTCTAAACCTTTAATCACTGCTAAAGACTCATTATTTCCTTCAGTTGCAATATGTACTTTCGGTAATCCTGTTTGAAAAACGGTGACTGACTTTGCTAAAGGATCAATCAACCAACCTAATTCTGTTCCTTGTTGTAAACAGAAAATAATCTTTTCCATCCCTAAGGTAACAGATTGTTCAGGAGACATAATTTCAATAATCCAATCGGGATAACGTAAAAATTGATCGGCCATTTCTCCATCTACATCTCTTGGCAAATTCTCCCAACGAATCACCGCAATATCTGGCACAATTGAACGTTCTGCAAAAGTACAACGCAATTCAGGTAGAGCATAAGCTAATTTTTGAGGTTTAGTCTGTTGATTAATGGCAGAGGCTAACTCAAATTGTAAGATGCTGTGTTTTCCTTTGGGCATAGGTTTTTGAGTGACAATTCCATGATAATATTCCCTAGCAGGCTTAGTTTCTGGAAGGGCAAGAAATACTTCGAGGGAAAGAGCTTGTTTATCTTCTATTGTGGCAAACATTAATTGATTTCTCCGATCTTGAGTTGTTTTCTATTATAAGCTCCTGACTCCTTACTTTCAGGACAATTTTGATTTTTGCCATAGATTCAATCTAAAAATACGGGTTTTTCTTTAAGCTCTAGCACAAAAAATTTGATTAGCAGTGAGGTTTAACTCTGGAAAAACCCCTGAAATAAGACGTTGATCCTGTTTAAATAAATTACTTTGATATTCTCCATCGATTAATTGATAGATAGAAATGGTGGGTTCTTTGGGGCTGCCGATATATCGGGACGAACCTTTGGCTAAATAATCGATAATCCAATATTCAGCAATTCCTAATTGTTCGTAGTCATCGAATTTTTTCAGATAATCATCTCGCCAATTGGAACTGACAATTTCAATAATTAATTTAGCTGATGTTGCCAGAGAAATTGAGGAAGCGGTTTCCCAATAGGGATCATTAACTAGATTTTCTCTGTCTAAGACAATAATATCGGGTAGATAACCCGTATGGGGGCGAAGGGGTTTTACTGCGGCCGTATTGGGGATAAAATAGGGCAATTGCCGTCTTCTAATCTCCAATCCTAACTCGATGGTCATAAAACCGCCAATTTCTTCGTGTTTTCCGATCGGTCGCATCATGGCCAATAATTTTCCTGCGATTAATTCGTATTGTTGTCCATCATCGGGATATTGATTAATATAGTCATCAAAAGTCAACAATTGGGGGATAGTTTGGATTGTGGTCATGGCAGTTAGGGTAAATAAGAGAGATCATTTTTCTAGATTCTAACTCGATTAACGACGTTGCCACCAAGTCAATCCAGCTAGGGTAAATCCTACTAAAGGCATCACTACCATCGCTATCCAAAAAATAGCGTTAGCTTGCAGGGGATTTAAATTGATTCTTCTATTTTCTGGTTCCTTAGCTCGGATAGATAAGGTGGCTGTTTCACCACTGGCTAACCACTGCACAGAATTTAAAAATATATCTCCGTTTAACTGTTGTTCAAATAGTCCATCGCTGGCAAAGTTGGCATTACCAATCACGATTAATTTACCTTTTTTTCCCGTCAGAGCAACTCCTAAATCAAAGGGGCCAGCTAAATCTTTTTCAGGGTTAAACTGGAGATTCTGATCATTTAAATCACTCTCAGCCCACATTTTATCATTAGTAATCATTAAAGATACGGCTTCAATTCCTTCGATGGGAACGGTAGCGATGGGACGAGCAAAGGGAAAGATAGAAATACCGTTAGCAAAATCGCGAGTAATCGGATGATTGCCGTAATTGGTAATAATGGGACTAGCCGGACCTAAACCGATGATTTCCCCAGCACCGGAAGCATCAATAATAATTCGATTATCTAGTTTCACACCCCAAGGGGTTAATAAGGGTTCTAATCCGGTTTCGGTTTGGGGGTCAATCATTAATAAAATTTTGCCCCCTTGCTCAAGATAGTTTTTTAAAGCGGTGACTTCTTGGGGAAATATTTTTCTTTTGGGACTGGCAATAATAATAACATCGGCATTATTGGGAATGGTGGAACGTTCCACTAGATTAAGTGGTTCTACTTGATAACCTTTTGCTTCTAAACTATTGACTGCTTGCACTAATCCACCTTGAGGCTCTTTGATGGCATTTTCTCCATGACCTTGCAGAAAATAAGCGGTTAAAGTGCGATTAGTTTTAGCGGTTTCGATGGCGTTACTCAGTTTCGCTTCCGTGAGACTTTCCTCTTCACTAATAGTTTTTAGAGGTTGTTTTTTGTCACCATACTGTAGATAGACTCTAGACAGATTATCATCAGCTAGTTTTTTGAATTCCTGAGCGATATTGGGTTTTTTCTCTGGGTTAACTATCTCGTACTGAAATTGGGGATTTTTGCGTTGATAATTAGCTAAAAGTTCCTCTTCGTTGGCACTGATTCCCCGGCTTGAAAAAATCCAGACTTTAACGGGTTTTGACAGATTGGTTAATAGTCTTTCGGTTTGGGGGGATAAACTAAAGATTTGGTTTTCGGTTAAATCAACTCGATAGGGATAACGGAGAGCGAGAAAGTTAATTAAACCGATAACACTGAGGACAATAATAGTAGTAATGAGGGTTTGAGTACCGGTGCGGGTACTTCTTTTTTGCCAAAAGTCTTTGGAAGTGATTACTAATAACAATAGCCACCCTAGAAACAGAATAGCTCCAGCAATTAATAACCCCAGAGACAGGGATGACCACTGACCGGAGATTAACCCCACGGTTAAGCCGGCACTACCCAGAAATAGGGCGGGTATATAGAGAAATTTACTGTATTTTTGCCAGGATATCATAGTTAGTTTCTTTGATAACGGTTCGCTTCAATCGCTTGAGTAGTTAGGAAGATTCCCAGCAGAATATAACTGAGGAGGATGACTAAACTACTACTGTCAAAAATTCCCCGCACGAAATTGTTAAAGGGTTGATACCAAGATAGATGGGAGAGCAATTCTTTCAGGAAAAATCCGATCTGTTCTCCCACTTCTCCTCCAATGCGATCTCGAAAGAAGGTTTCGGCATTGTTAGCAATGACATCCAGTATCCAGATAAATAAGATGGTGATAAAGGTGATGATGTAAGCAAGGATAGAACTATTGGTAAGGGAAGAAATAAACATCCCGATGGCTAGGATGGCCGCTGCCAGTAAAATTAATCCTAGATGAGCTAGTAAAACACTGGCTATATTCACCGGGGGAACTGCGGCACTAAAAACCACTATTTCGTAAATCCAGAGGGGGGTAATCATCACGGTAAAAAAGGCCAGCACTCCCAATAATTTACCGATGGCTATACTCCAATTAGTCAGGGGAGAAGTGGCTAAAAGTTCTAGGGTTCCCTGTTTTTTTTCCTCTGCGTATAATCCCATAGACAGGGCCGGCAAAATTACCAACAATAAAGAGGATAAAATAATGCCAATGAAAGTGGTCATAAATTCAGATACCGTATCTCTGGCTACCAGAAATCCCGATTGTTCCTGAATACCAATATCGAGAATAATGCCGTAGAGAAGGGAGTTAAAGAAAAATCCTGCTACTAACCAAAATATACCCATAATGATATAGGCATTAGCGGCGGTAAAATAGCTTTGAAATTCCTTGCGAAAAATCGCCCAGATATTATTGATCATGTCTCTCCTCTTGCTGGTTACTTTCCCCGCTGCCGATTACTTCCAGAAAGATGTCTTCTAGGGTTTTACGGGTGCGACGCATTTCTAATAGGTTATAACCATTGTTGACAACTATTCTAGCAAGTTCTGCCCCTAGGTTTGTCCCCGCTTGACCAACAATTTTAAGCAGGTTATCGCCGACTTTTGCCCCTTGCTCGACTTGCGGCATTTGTTGCAGGATTTCTAACAGGGAATCCCTATCACCTTCGATCTCAATTTCATAACTGGAACCAGCAGGGGTAGCGGTAGTAATATTATTGGCTACGATGCGACCCCGATTAATAATTGTCGCTCGATCGCAGGTAATACTCACTTCTGGCAAAATATGAGTGGAGAGAATAATTGTATGTTCTCCCGCTAAACTTTTAATCAGATTTCTCACCTCGATAATCTGTTTCGGATCCAATCCTACTGTCGGTTCATCTAAAATAATTACCGGTGGATCGTGTACAATCGCTTGGGCAATTCCCACACGCTGTTTATAACCTTTAGACAACTTGCGGATAATAACTGTTCTTTTTTCTAGTAACTGACATTTGCCTAAAACTAAATCTACCTGCGCTTTTCTATCCCCCGATGAGATGCCTTTAATACGTGCCACAAAATCAAGAAAACCTTCAACGGTCATCTCTGGATACAAGGGGGGATTTTCAGGAAGATAACCAATGCGACGACGCACTTCTAAGGATTGTTGATGTACGTCGTATCCTGCTATCCTTGCTGTTCCCGTCGTAGCAGGAATATACCCAGATAAAATCCTCATAGTCGTGGTTTTTCCCGCTCCATTGGGTCCCAAGAAACCGAGTATTTCTCCTTTTTCTACGGTAAAATCCACGTCACTAATTGCCGGGGTCGAACCATAAATTTTACTCAGATGTTCCACTTCAATCATAAGCTTTATCAGTTATCAGTTATCAGTTACCAGTTACCAGTTACCAGTTAGCAGTTAGCGGTTAGCAGTTATCAGATGGGAGTTTTCAGTCTGTTAAGTGACCAGTTCGGGGCTTTCTTTTCACTGATTACTGATTACTGCTCACTGATAACTGATTTTTCCCAGACTATGATCTTGATTAATTTCTACCACTACATCTGCTTGTTTGAGCAGGGGTGGCAGAAATAATTGCGGATGTAAACTTTTCCAAAAATACTTGACAAATTCCTCGATTTCTGATGTGGTCATACCTCCTTTTGTTTCGGCCGCCTGTCGCCATTGTAAACTGTAACGGTAGTCAAGGGGATAAAGAATCAGTAAGCGATCGATTTTTGACCAGAGGGGTAGATATTCTCGCAATCTCTGATTATTATCCCTAGCGAATTGTCGATCTTCTTCCCTATTAATCGGATCGGGGGCATGATCAAAGACTGTTTCTTCTATTGGATTCATGCCCACAAACCAACCCTCGAAAAAAAGAATATCAACTCGTTCCACTTTTTCCGGTGCAATTCTATCTCCTTGTCCTTGATGCAGGGACTTGTCAAACCGCGGGATTAAAATCGGACTTTCTTGCTGACAAACCTGTTCTAAAACTTTAATTCCTAATTCTATATCATGAGTACCCGGTGGACCACGCCAGCGCAATCTTTCATCCTTTTGAAGCAATTTTATTCGCTCATTATAGGTCTTATAAATATCATCTAAAGAGAGATTATTTACTTTTAAATCAAAATAGGCTAAAATAATCGACATTATGGATGTTAAAGTAGTTTTCCCCGTGCCTTGAGGAGCCAAAATGCCTTGAATCAACGGTTTTACGTGACTGCGTAGCTCTAGCGCCCAGGGAATCCAGAAGCGCCAACAGCTGATCAAAATCTGATTTGGCTGATTTATCCCTAACTCCTGACATTTTTGCCAGACTCGCGGCCAGAGAATCGTTAACAGTTCCGCTCTTTCCTGTAGAATGAGAAGGTTAGTCTGGTGAAAATTTAAGGATTCGCTCTCTAGTAATTCTTCTAGATCCGTCTGAGTTAAGGGATTTTTGTCGATTAATCCCTGTAAAATCGTCAAAATCTTCATAGCTGTTATCACTTTACTAAATTGTCCGTCAAAATGGCTCTTCAATGAGAGGCAATGATCCTAAAAATCCGATTAGAAATAAAATTATAACTGAATAAGCTGCTAGATTAATGTATGAAATTATTACAGGACAAGCTATATCGTCCGAATCTAGTCAGGAGATGCGATACTATTTAAACAGAATAAACATGATGCAAGATGGCAGCTGGAAAAGTATTGACCAAAATCAAGGTCAAGGTCATTTTAATCCGATTAAAGGATTTTTTGGTGAATATTTTGGCTCTTCTCGACTTTGTGTGATAATTTTTGCTTATAGAATCGTGAAATATTTACCTAGAAAGACTTTGAGGACTATTTTGCTGAAGAAACTATCAGTATAGACCCCGTTTCCAAGAATTTGCTTCTAAAGCTGGTTGGACAAGTGACAGTCGTAATGAGGTAGCTTATATTAATGATGGTCAAGTTGCTTATATTTTAGCTGTGTTTACCCAAGATGCTGCCTAGGCTCAAAACTGGCAAATTTTCCCAAAAATTTCCGAGTTATTCTATCAAAAAATGCACCAAATACACTCATAGTCTAACCCCCCCAGCATCTTTTCCCGATTCTTACTTTAGTAACCCTGAAGATAAAGGCAACCTAACCGATTTTATTCAGAATCATCATTATAAATATCTTGGAGAGTTTTATTTTCATAGCGTTCCTGATCTTGATTTTTGCCGCGACGGGAAGGACGACGATATTTTTTATTGGCTAATTTCGGTTCGTAGGTTTCTTGACCTGCTTCTTTAATTTTTAACTTTAAACTTGACTCTTTTGTGCTAGTTTTCTGTAATGACTGTTCTCGTGCGATCGCTTCTTCTAAAAACTCTAAATAATGTTGGTAACGGTCCCAATCTCCCCTCACCACACAGTTAGGTTCCTGACGGTGAGTACAATCATTAAATTGACAATTTCCTAAAGCTAAACGCTGTCTCACTTCCGGAAAATAAAAAGTTAATTGTTCCGGTGAACAGTTAATATCCGGTTGGTTAAACCCCGGACTATCGGCCAATAAACCCCGATTTGGTAAAGCAAATAACTCCACATGACGGGTAGTGTGACGACCTTTTTGCAGTTTTCCCGACACATCCCCCACCCGTTGATTAATCTCAGGAATTAGGCAATTAATTAAACTCGATTTTCCCACCCCCGAAGGACCGGCCAAGAGAGTGATTTTATGGTTTAATTGTGCCAATAAAGCCTCAAATCCCCGATTTTTCTCGACACTGACAAAAAAGGGCTGGTATCCCCAACTAGCTAGGCGATCGCCCCAGACCTCTATTTGTTCTGGTTCCCCCAGATCAATTTTATTGACACAGACCGCAATTTCCAAGCCTGTGGACTCGGCCTTCACCAAAAAACGACTGATCAGCCAAGGATCGAGGACAGGTTCAGCAAGGGCAAAAACTAGCAAAATCTGCTCGATATTAGCAACGGCCGGTCGATCGATCTCGGTACTACGGGGGAGAACTTCTGCGATCGCACCCTGCCGATCATCAAAATTGGCCTCCTCCACGCGCACCCGATCACCAACCATCACCGATTGACCGATTTTTTGCAAGCGAGCGCGACGGGTACAGAGAAGATTCTCGCCCATAACGGCAGAATCCAAGCGTACCTGATAGAAATTCGCCTGTACAGCCACCACTGTGCCGTATAAATCGGTTAATTGTGCATCTAGCATTTAGGAATCGGGACGATAGACTTTGAGAACAAAAAAGCTATCTCGATCCTCGATCGATTCTATCTGATAACCCTCCACTGTCAGGCTAGTGGGAACCTGTTCGATCGGTTCCCCGGCATCTAACCAGACTTCCAACCGTTCCCCGGCGGTCATTTTCTCTAATTGCAATTTTGTCCGGACAAAATTAATTGGGCAGGGAGTGCCGCGCAGGTCTAAAGTCATAGTTATTTATGGAAGATATTACCTAAAAATCCCTCGATGCCGCCTTTCCCGACGGTTTCCCCGCGAACTTTCGCTATTTTTTCCAGTAAATCCCGTTCTTCTCCCTTGACACTGGTAGGAATCGAGATTTTAACGGTAATGCGATGATCACCGCGACTGACGGGATTGCCTAATTTGGGAACCCCTTTATTTTCTAAAATCAGTACGGTGTTCGGTTGAGTACCGGCAGGGATAGTCAGGTCCTCTTGGCCATCTACCGTATTAACTTTGATGGTACATCCTAAAATCGCTTGGATATAACTAATCGAGATATTCGATTTAATATCATTGCCTTCCCGTTGAAATTCTGTATCTGTTTCCACGGTTAGATAAACGAATAAATCCCCCGGCGGTCCGCCCTTAAGTCCTGCGTCTCCTTCCCGGGCAATGCGCAATTTCATGCCGTTGTCAACCCCCGCGGGGATGGTAATTTTCAGTTTTTTGGTTTCCTGTTTACGTCCAGAGCCGCCGCAAACGTCGCATTTTTCCTCGATCACCTCTCCAGTACCGTCACAGGTGGGACAGACCGAAACTTGAGCAAAAGTACCGAAGGGAGTACGGGTAGCGCGACGCACCTGCCCCGTACCACTGCAAGTAGTACAAGTGCGAGAACTGGTCCCCGGTCTCGCCCCACTGCCTTTACAGGTTTGACAGGTTTCCAGATGACGGATGCGGATTTCCTTTTCGCCGCCAAAAACCGCCTCGCGGAATTTTAGTCTAAAATCGAGACGTAAATCCTCGCCCCGGGTCGGGCCTGTGCGTCGGCGGGCCGTTGTTTGGCCGCCCATGCCCCCAAAACCACTAAAGATTGTCTCAAATATATCGGCGAAACCGCCCATATTGTCGGGATCAAAACCGGCAGCTCCTCCAGAAACCCCAGCCTCACCAAAACGGTCATAACGATTGCGGGTTTCTGGTTCCGAGAGAATTTCGTAGGCGCGGTTAATTTCTTTGAAGTATTCCTCGGCTCCCGGTTCTTTGTTAACATCGGGATGGTATTTTCGGGCGAGACGACGATAGGCGCGTTTGATGTCTTCTTTGCCGGCATCTCGCGAGACACCTAGAATTTCGTAATAATCAGTGGGCATAGGGGGCTATGGTTCTGCTGGCAATTTATAAATAAATTTTCGGTCTAGTTGTTACTTTAACAAACTATAGCGTTTCTGATTTACAAGAGGTACATTCACGATTGTGAACAGCTTAATCAGCAAAGGTTTAAGTGTGCCGCACAGATGCGAGAACCGCTATATACATAATAGTTTAGTTGGGTTATCCCTACTTTTTTTGCTGGGGGTTAGGGGTGTGGGGGAGTGGGGAGGGGGAATTATGAATTATGAATTATGAATTATGAAGTGGGGAAGTGGGGAAGCTGTCTCATCACCCTATCACCCCAAAACCCTATCACCCCAAAACCCTATCACCCCAAAACCCTATCACCCTATCTCCTGACGACCGTCTCCTGACGACCGATAGCTTTTCCCTTTTTAATCTACGGCCTCATAGTCACTGGAGATCATTTCTTCGTCATTGTAGGGATCATCATCATTGTCCGATTCGGTAGATTTAGTTTCCAGATTACTATAGTTTCTGGTTCTAGTCTGGAATAGGGTTTGCCCCTCAGTGAGGGTATTCGAGGAAGTGGCCTGAATGCGGGTGGTTCGGGTCAGTTTTTCGGAGACATCGATCGATTTAAAACCATTACCGTTGAGGATTTGCGTGTCCTCTTGTTTACCCCTGTAGATGCGGGTACCGATTTCGAGGACAATCTGACGAAATTCTTCCAGGGTGGTTGTTAGCTTTTCTGGGGATAGGGAGGGGTCGCGCAGAGCGATTTCCAACTGTTGTCGCTTCTGGTCGGCCAGTTGCCGGATATCGGGGGCAACTAACTCACTGTTTTCCCTGAGGGTGACTTCGTAGCTATAGAAAAGACTATCGCATTGCTGGCGAATGTCGATCATTTGCAGACGACCGCGATCAAATTCAGCGTATTTTTTGGCTTCTAGGCGCATTTTTTCAATTTCGTTTGTTTTCAGCCCTCCAGTGTGGCTAATGACAATGCTTTGTTCTTTACCTGTGCCTTGGTCGCTGGCGGCCACTTTCAAGATGCCGTTAACATCGATCTCGAAGGCCACTTCGATTTGTGGCATACCTCTAGGGGCGGGAGGAATTCCCGTCAGGAGAAATTTACCGAGGGTTTTATTGTCCCGGGCCATAGCCCTTTCCCCTTGCAGAACGTGAATTTCCACGGAAGTTTGACCATCGGCAGCGGTGGAGAAAACCTCAGATCTACTGGTGGGGATCGTGGTATTGCGATCAATAATTTTGGTAAAAACTTCGCCGAGGGTTTCAATGCCGAGGGAAAGGGGGGTGACATCGAGTAGCAGGATATCTTCTACTTCTCCACCTAAAACTCCCGCTTGAATCGCTGCCCCCAAAGCAACGGCCTCATCGGGGTTAACAGAGCGATCAATTTGGCCCGTAGAAAAGAAACGGGAGATTAATTGCTGTACGGCGGGTATTCTGGTGGAACCGCCGACAAGGATGACACGATCAATATCCTTAGGCTGCAGTTCGCTATCTTTGAGGGACTGTTGTACGGGTTCCAGGGTTTTTTCCACCAATTCTCTGGTTAATTCCTCGAATTTAGCGCGAGTTAGTTCTAATTCTAGGTGTTTAGGTCCGGTTTCGTCGGCGGCGATGAAGGGAAGATTGATCGAGGTGGTAATCAGGCTAGAAAGTTCGATTTTGGCTTTTTCGGCGGCTTCCCGCAGTCTTTGGATCGCCATGCGATCGCTGGCCAGATCGATGTTTTCTTGGCCTTGAAAGTTCTCCACCAACCACCGCACTAAGAGGTTATCAAAATCGTCCCCGCCAAGATGGTTATTACCAGCGGTGGCTTTTACTTCAAAGATGCCCTTCCCCAGCTGCAGGATGGAAACGTCGAAGGTTCCTCCCCCTAGGTCAAAAACGAGGATATGTTGATCTTCGTTTCGTTTATCTAAACCGTAGGCTAGGGCGGCGGCGGTGGGTTCGTTAATAATTCTTAATACTTCTAGTCCCGCAATTATCCCCGCGTCTTTAGTGGCTTGACGTTGGGCATCGGTAAAATAGGCGGGAACTGTAATTACGGCTTCTTTGATCGGTTCTCCCAGATAGGCCTCGGCATCGGCCTTTAATTTTTGCAGAACCATGGCCGAGATTTCCTGGGGGGTAAATTCCCGATCGCGAATTTTGATATTGACGGTATCATCGCGACCGCGTTGGCAATGATAGGCAACTCGTCCCCTTTCGGCCTCGGTGTCTTGCCAACGCCTACCGATAAAGCGTTTGATGCTATAAACGGTATTTTCGGCATTAGTAACCGCCTGACGTTTGGCCAGTTGTCCCACTAGGCGCTGGGCTTTGCCGAATCCCACGATACTAGGAGTTGTCCTTCCCCCTTCCGAGTTAGGAACTATAATCGGCTGACCTCCCTCTAGTACGGCAACACAACTGTTGGTTGTTCCTAAGTCGATGCCGATGACTTTTCCCATAGCGTTCTGATAATAACGGTGGTTAACTTAGGATACAATCGTTTACGAAAAATATCCCCAAATTAGAAACGGGCTTTTTACCTCGTTTAATCTTGCCGAGGATAAAACAGGACAATTTTCATCTTATCTTAACAAAACTTGTCAGTAAAATCCGCGAGCGACCTGCGAGTGCTCTAGTAGATTAGATACAAGAGAAACCTTTTAAACAGGATTTAGGACAAGCCATACTCAGATAAATTTAGGATAAAATAACCAGTAAACCGATTCTAGAGGACTTAATCATGATTAGAGCCTATGCTGCCCGAGAAAAAGGGGGGAAACTAGAGCCTTTTGACTACGATCCGGGTATATTAGCGGATGAAGATGTAGAAATTGCAGTGGAATATTGCGGCATCTGTCACAGCGACCTAAGTATGCTCGATAACGATTGGGGACTGACCACCTATCCCTTTGTCCCCGGCCATGAAGTGGTCGGTACGATCGCGGCTCTTGGTGCTAAAGTCAAAGAGTTAAAATTAGGGCAAAGAGTTGGTCTTGGTTGGTTTTCCCGTTCCTGTTCCACCTGTGAAACCTGTATGTCAGGGGATCAAAACCTTTGTGCTACTGCTGAAGGAACTATCGTCGGTCGCCATGGTGGTTTTGCTGAAAGAGTCCGGGCCCATCATAGTTGGTTAGTTCCCTTACCAGAGCAGTTAGATGCTGCCAAAGCTGGCCCGCTTTTTTGTGGTGGTATTACCGTCTTTAATCCGATTGTTCAATTTGATATTAAACCCACGGCTCGAGTTGGTGTCATTGGTATTGGTGGATTGGGCCATATAGCCTTAAAATTCCTCAAAGCTTGGGGCTGCGAAGTAACCGCTTTTTCCAGTAGTCCCGACAAAGAAACAGAAGCAAAAGAACTAGGGGCGACTCATTTTATCAATTCCAGAGACCAGGAAGCTTTGCAATCGGTACAAAATTACTTTGATTTCATCATCTCTACCGTTAACGTTAATCTCGATTGGGGTCTTTATATCGCCTGTTTACGTCCCAAAGGTCGTCTGCATATTGTTGGGGCTGTTCTTGAACCCATGGCTACCTATGCTTTTCCCTTGATTATGGGTCAAAAATCGATTTCTGGCAGTCCTTTGGGTAGTCCCAGTACCATCAATAAAATGATCGAATTTGCCTCTCGTCATGACATTGAACCGGTGACGGAAACCTATCCTATCTCCCGGGTGAATGAAGCCATGGAAAAATTGCGAACCGGACAACCTAAATATCGCCTCGTCTTGCAAATAAAATAAAACCATCTCTATCCCGGACCTAACCCCGATGACTCAACCCCTCACTCCTCCAGTTATCGATTGGGAAGAACCCCCGATTCCCCCAGAAGACTTGATTTTTGATGATGGAGAACCTTTGGAAACGTACCGTCACCGCAAGGCCATGAATGTGTTAATCGATTCTATCGAACAAGCCTATCAGGATCGAGAGGACTTTTTTGTTGGCGGTAATATGTTTATTTACTTTAGCCGTGAGCGGGTTTTTAATAAAGATTTTCGTGGCCCCGATTTTTTTGTTGTCCTTGATATTGATGGTAGTTATAAACGACAAGGATGGGTGGTTTGGAACGAAAACGGACGTTATCCCGATGTGATCGTGGAATTAATGTCAGAAAGCACCGCAAAAATCGATTTAACTACCAAAAAAAACCTCTATGAGCGGACTTTTCGCTGTTCCCAATACTTCGTTTATAATCCCTTTGATGCCACTTCCCTGCAAGGTTGGGCGTTAGACCAAAATCAATGCTATCAGGAAATTATTCCCGACCCCCGCGGTTGGTTATGGTGTCAACGTTTGGGATTATGGTTAGGAGTCTGGATGGGCAGCATACAGCGAGAAGAAGCCCCTTGGCTGCGTTTTTATGACCTAGACGGCAATTTAATCCTCTTACCTGCAGAATTAGCCGAAATTGAACGTCAGAATGCCGAAATTGAACGTCAGAATGCCGAAATTGAACGTCAACGGGCTCAGGCAGCCTATCAACAGGCCGAAAACGAACGTCAACGGGCAGAACGTTTAGCAGCGCAATTACGGCAATTAGGCATAAATCCCGATGAAACCCCGTAATCGGCCCAGGAATGACCCCCATCTCTAAAAACCGAAAGCCCACACCTTCCGATCTCGGTTTGTGTGGGCTGATTGTTCACTTAATTCTAAGATTGAAAGCTGATACTTTGGCGAAACCTCAGACCCTAACTCAGAGTAGCACCAGAGCGATCGTAAGTTTGGGAAGAAAAGTCGGCCGAGAAGCGACGTTGAACGGTTTCCCGGTGGCCATTATCATTGTCAATACCGATTTCAGAAGCACTTCTGTCTAACATCGATTGTTGACGATTTTTAACGGCGTGGTGGTGACGCATCATTAAGGCGCGAGCTTGTTGTTCTGTGGACATAATCATTTCCTCCGAGCTGCAAATCGTGTTTAGAACTTTTTAAATCACCCACTAATATATATAACATACAATTCTGTATCTATTTTTACAAAACGTCCTAATCCCAGAAAAATTAACAAAACTTTACAATAGGAGACTCCGAGGCAGAAGGCAGAAGGCAGAAGGCAGAAGGCAGAAGGCAGAAGGCAGAAGGCAGAAGGCAGAAGGCAGAAGGCAGAAGGCAGAAGGCAGAAGGCAGAAGGCAGAAGGCAGCTTTTATTTATTATCCCCACTTCCCCACTTCCCCATACCCCAATTCATAATTGATAATTCATAATTCATAATTCCCAAGACATCAATCGCCCTTATACCTTAATCGAACTAGGTTCATCGAGGGCAGCGATAATGCGATGACAACCGGAAAAGGGTTGCGCCCATTGATACTGGTGTTCTAAAGGATTACCCCAACAGAGACCGAGGTATAATTCTGTGCGCGCCACATCTAATTCCGCCCATTCGGACTGGGCGACTAATTCGGCTAGAGAGTCGGCAGAAATGGGACGACGGGAGTTAAGTGCCAACCAAAAATTCATATTAGGGGTGATACTGTTCCAAAAATCTAAAACCGAGGCTTTAGCAGCCATGAGAATTTCCTTGTCACCTGCGACGGCAACTAATTGATTATGAATTTCGGGATAACGGATAGTGCGATCGCCCCATTGACAAACACGCCAGATAATGCCTGAAACCTGATATTGTTGTTGATAATCGTGAACTTGGCGGCGAAAATCCTGATAGGCGAAGACTTTGCCCACCTTTTCTAGATTGATCGCCTTGGCAATCACCGGATTATCAATGCGCTCCGCCGGGGAGAGTAACAGACGTTCCCCTTTGCAAGTGGCGTGCATTTCTCGCTCGAGGATTTCAATTAACTGCTGTGTCGAGTAAGCCATACTACCGCTCTTACCTGAGAGAGGATTTCTTTTTATAATAAACTCGAATTTCCGTAGTGGAAAGGCTCGATCGCTAGAAAATTGTCAATCATCGGACATATCGGCAGCATACCCCTTAATACTTATGGGCGAAAAAACCCCTGAAAACACTGGAATCGACAGGGAGAGAAGACAGTTAGACTGTCTGGTTTTACGTCTGTTACTTTTTTTCTTGTCCAGATGGTGAGAATTGTCAGGAAAAGTCAACCCATCACTCCCGCTTAAGGATTTTTATCGATTCGAGTTAATCGATCGGGAATAGTAAGTAAGACCTATTTAAACCAATTATTCTTAGATTAGCCCAATCTCCGCCAATCCCTTTACTTTTTATCTTTGCATGAATGCCGCTTACCTTGTCTCAAAAAGTAATTTAAATTACAAACAGCGTAACCCCCGAACCCTGGAGCGCATTAATTTTTTCATGAGATGCTCGCAGGCAGTTGTGAATGTATTTATAATGATTTAAGAGTCACTGATATATTTAATGAAAAACTAGGCCAATCCAGGACTAGATAGCATCGTGATAAGGGGGATAGGACTTTGGACTCCGCTAACGATCAGAAAATTCTCGGCTATTTCATCGAAGAAGCGAAAGAACACCTGGAAACTTTAGAACAGGGGATTTTAAACTTAGGCCATCTCGTCAATAACACTGAACAGATTAACGAGGTGTTTCGTGCCGCCCATTCCGTCAAGGCAGGGGCGGCCATGTTAGGCTATAGTAGTATCCAGAAAACTGCTCACCGTCTTGAGGATGCTTTCACAATATTGAAAGAAAACCCCATAGAAGTGGATCAAAAATTAGAGTCTTTGTTCCTCAAGAGTTATGAGCTACTTCACGTATTGATTGATAAGCTGCAGGAGCCATTAGGTTTGCAGGCCGAAGAAGCTAATGCTATCGTCAAAAACGGTGAACCGACTTTTGCTGAATTACAGGCCCATCTTAACTATCTGCTCGGCCAAGTAAAATCCACCCCCGCTATTGCGGCAAGATCTTCTATCTCCATCAGCGTCAGAGATAGCCTCAAACAGATGTTAAAACTGTTTAAACAGGAAGAAACCAGCACTTCCCGTGAGCAATTGCAAGAATTAATTTTATCTCTGTCTCAATTAGCTTCAGAACAACAACAATGGCAATATTTAGTTAAAAATGCCCAATCAGCCTTAGCCAACCCCAAACATTCCTACCGCACTCTCGCCCCAGTTATTATTAGGGAATTAAAACAAGCTAGTGATTTATTAGAATGGGGTCGCGGGGAAGAAATCACCGTCAGTCAAGAATTGCAATTATTAGCCGCCGCCAAATTACCACAAATCCTGATTAACCCGGAAGCGGAATTAATAGTTAGTACATACGAACTTTTTTCTGATCAAGATTTAGAAGAAGCTTCAAATTGGAGTGAAAATCAGGATCCTAATGAGTCAGAAAAGCGTTTGTTAGAGTTAAGTCAAATCCCAACGGAGCGAAAAGTACAGATGGCAAGCCAAAGGGAAGCATATCAACTAGCTGAAGAAAAATTAACACCCGAATTTGAGGAGAATCAAAGAGCCGCTTTAATTAAGGAGACTCTAGCTTGGACGGGTGGTAACTTGGAGTTAACGGAAATAGTGATCCGTTTGCTAATCGACAATAAAAATGAGTTACAGGAAGGACAAGAAAAACCATTAATTGAACAATTGATTCAGAAACATATTGTAAAAAATTGGTTAGAAAATAAAGCGGCATCCCATCTCCAGAAAATACAAAACAGTCTCTTAACTGCTGATGAAAATGTTAGGTCAAGATTAGAAATCTATCAAGAAATTTTGCAACAGGGGGGAGTCTTTGCTGATAACAAACCAGAAAAACTGGCACTGCAGCAAGCAGAATTAGTGATTAAAAATGATGATTATCTAGAAGTGAGTAATCAAATTTACCAAGAGGTATTTAATGTTCAATGGGTTAGACAAGAACTAGAAAAATTAGTTAAGGTGGAAAATTCTCCTGCTGATTTAACTAAATTGTTATCTTTCTTGGCAATATTAGGCTTTCTTGGATTTGCTTTTTTGTCATTCAAGACTCCTGAAAAGACTCCTAATGTCGTAGTTAAAACCTCACCTAGTATTCCAGAAATTTGTGCTAAACGAGATTTTAATATTAGCTTAAACAGGACTATTCAACAACTGCAAGACTTGAAAAGGAAACAAGGTAATCGGCTTTCTGAAAAGTGTGCGACTCAATTAAGTGAATTAATGTTAATTCAGCAGGCAATAGGATTAGCTGCCAATAATTTTGTGGCTAATCTACCGGGTAAATACGGTGCTTTTGAAATGTTGTGCAAAATCCCCCCAACTTCTGATAACTTTAAAGAAGCTCAATTTTGGGCAAAACGTTGGCACAATGACAAAGCTTGGAAACTGGATATCGAGCGAGCTTTGCCAGATAATCCAGATTGCCAAAAACTTATCGAATAAACATTAACTTTTTAGTCACTAAATACCCCATCACTACCCGTTAATTCATCGGATAATGATACCCGGATTCCTTCCCTTCCCCGTGACCAAAATAGTGAGAATAGGTCGGAAACATTGAAGGATTGACTCTTGATAAAAGGAGAGAAGTTAACTGGTGGGTTCTTTTGACGTAAAACAATTACTTGCATATAGTAGAGGAGATTGCCAATTATTAGCCAGAGAACTAAACTAAAAATAAAGGTAAATGCCATGACTATAACCCATCCAAAAAATTGAAAAGCGACTTGAGATATGCGACTATTCTGTGTTAATCCAAGGGCGAATTCTCCCGCATCTTTGGTACTAAAGAAACCCACCGCCATTGTTCCCCAAAAACCACAAAAAAGATGTACTGAAATTGCTCCCACTGGATCATCAATTACTTTAGTTTTAACTAAAAATTCTTCCCCTAATAAGACGATAATGCCACTAATGCCACCGATGATAATAGCTGATTTGATATTAACATAACCTGAGGATGCCGTAATCCCCACTAATCCCCCCAAAATGCCATTAATAATTATGGATAAACTGACTTTGCGGCCAATTAAAGGATTAAAAATTAAGGCCAAAAATCCTCCTGTAGCAGCGGCAATAACCGTAGTAGTAATTACCATGGGGACGTCATTCAAATTTACTGCCGAACCACCATTAAAACCAAACCATCCTAACCAAAGAATGAAACAACCAAGAGTTGCAAATCCTAACTGATGGGGAGCAAAATTTCCCCTTTCTTTTTCTTCATAACGATCAGTTTTGCGATTATAACCAAAGCGTCCATCTCTCGGTTTTAGTAACCAAGCACCCACTAATCCGGCCATTCCTCCCACCGAATGCACCACCGTTGAACCAGCAAAATCTCGAAACTTAAATAAGTTATATAACCATCCTTCCGATGACCAAATCCAATGTCCTGTAATAGAATAAGAAAAAGCGACTAAAAAGAAGCTAAATAGCAAAAATGCCCAAAATTTAACCCTTTCTGCCACCGCTCCCGATACAATGGTTGCCGCAGTTCCTGCAAAGGTTAATTGAAAGAAAAACAAAGTAGCAATTGAACGACCTGGCCACGATTCTTGGAATTGACTGTATTGATTATTAGGGGTTAAAATTTCCAAGAAAAATCCTGTACCACCAGAGAAACTATTCTGTAGTACCGATGTATTGCCAAACATTAAACCGAAACCAAACATCCAATAAGCTAAGGCAGAAATACAGAAGACAATTAGGTTTTTAGCTAAAACATTAGTGGCGTTATTAGTACGACAAAAACCCGTTTCCAGCAGGGCAAAACCTGCATTCATAAAGAATACTAATGAGCCAGCTGTTAACATCCAGATATTAGCAACTAAATCCAGAGTAGAATTATTTAAATCCTGTGCTGTGACTTTGCCTACACCGATCAACAGCATGACGATAAGAGAGAAACAAAAAGATAGGATGTTACGCAAACGCGGGCGATATTCTAGAAAAGATAATAATCGATTCATGGGGTATAGCTATGATGGGCAATTTCCCCTTTATGATAATTGATTTAATCCCCTATCGTTCACTCAAAACTGCTTTTTTCTGATCCAGATAGCCAGAATTGTCAGGAAAAGTCAACCCATCACTCCCTCTCAAGGATTTTTACCGATTCCAGTTAATCGCTCAAGAGCAGTACCAGTGTATTTAATTAACTGGCCGAAGTTTAATTTATCCTACTATTCTCCTGTTCTATTTCTCGCAGTCTTTTTAAAATTATTGATTGTGTTGAGTTATCTCTAATTTTATTAATATCTTCATCAGTAAAACCCATAGTAAATAATAACCATATTAATTCTTCTTTCTGATCGCTGCCACTAAATCCTCCTAGAATAGCGTCTAATCTTCTTTGATAGTTCTTTTGCTTTTTTTCCAGTGTATATCTCCCGATTAATTCTTCGATGTATTTTTGAATAGTAAGTCTTTGAAAACGATCAAATTCATGTCTGGTATCATCATATAGTCTGTTTCTCTCCGATGCCAATTTCTCGTCGAAAGTCTCCATAATAGATATTTGAAATCCTTGGTACAACTCTAATAGCTTTTTGATCAGACTGGAGACAGGATTAATTGTAGATAGGCTAAATCCACCCATTACTTGGTCAATTTGTTCTAAATTAGGGTTTAAGGAACTAATAATAAAACCGAAGACCAGAGCAATGATTAAATTAACATATACATTATCCTCGATCGAGCTTAATAGAGAAAATATAAATTGAATCAGATAGTATAAGAGTATTGATATAACAATTTTGACAATTAATAAACAACGGAAAGTCTTTAAAAAATCCTTTTTTAAATTAGGAAATAAATGACGAATCCTAAAAGCTGAGAAATAGCTAATTCTAGTTTCAACTGCTACTCCAATAATTATCGCAGTCACCACAAAAGACCACCGATGTCCTTCCACAAATTTCTGTATTTCACTAGAAAGGTCGGTGGCAGCAGTTGTCTGAGAATCTACTAAAAATAGGTAATGGGTGAATGAACTGAAAAAAGGAAACTTATCTAATTCCGTTAGAACCTGACTACAAAATACCATTTACCCTCAGCCAACGAGTTTTCCAAGTGGGAGTAAAGATTTCGTAGTTTTTTTGTTTATTGACTTTGATATAGCCTTTGTCCTTTAGTTCTACTAATTTACGTTGTAAGTCAGCTTCTCCAACTCTATCTGTTTCAATTTTAAAGCTTACGACAGTGGCAGCCCTAACTTTGAGTAAATCAGATAAAAGAGACTTCTCCGCGGAGGTTAAATAATTGTCAGACTTAGCTGAAGTCCCAGAATCACCCTTATAAGTGTCCTTGTCTTTGGGCTTAGGAGGAAATATGTCAAGCATTATATTTTGTGTAGTTTATAAATACACTTCGACCAGTACATCTTGATCCTCAGTCATGACTCTCTGATCTCATGACTGATATATGTCTGACTCTGATCTCATGACTGAGATATGTCTGAGTTTTTTGCGATAAAATAGAGATTGCGTAGATTGATGGAAGTTTATGGGGCGATCGCTTAAAGTAAAATCAGAATATATCCCTAGAGTCAGACAAGCAGTTAAACGCAATAGTTTCGCAACTCAACAGCTGCTTGCTGAGGAGTTAGGGTTCGCAAAATCGACTATTAGCCTTTTTCTTAACGGTAAACCGATTAGTAATCTCAATTTTTATGAAATTTGTCAAAAATTAGGCCTTGATTATCGAGAAATCGCTGACTGGGATGAGTTGGAGGAAACAGCAGCTGCCACGTCTGAGGATGAGGGAGAAAACCGGGCTGCGGATTTTTCCAAGTATATTGAACGTCCTCCAGTGGAACAGCTTTGTCTGGAGACGGTGAGTCAAGCAGGTTCATTGTTGCGGATTAAATCAGCCAAGGGGATGGGTAAAACCCTATTAGTCGATAGAATTTTGAGTCAAGTTGACAAAAGACAGTATAAAACCGTCAGTTTGAGTTTTTTACAAGCAAGTAAAGGCATTCTCAGCGATTTAGACCGATTGCTCTCTTGGTTTGCTTTGATTATTTCCAAGAAATTAGGGTTAGCAGCTCTCTTTCAGGAAAAATGGCAAGAAGGATTAGGACTTTATAGCTGTACTGCCTATTTTGAAGACCATTTGCTCAAAAAGCTGGATAAACCCCTAATTTTAGTTTTAGAGGAGATAGATAGTCTCTTTGCCTATGCAAGCGTTGCTGACGATTTCCTTAGTTTATTTCGTCTTTGGCACGAGGAGGCAAAAAATAATAATACTTGGCAAAAGTTACACTTAATTATCACCTATTCCACAGAAAATTATGTTCCTGCTGACCTGAATAAATCTCCTTTGAATGTAGGAACAGAAATCCTGTTACCTGATTTTACTCTAGAACAGGTCTTGACTCTAGCCAATAAATATCAGGCTAACTTGGGAGAAGATGAACTGCAAAGAATAATTAATCTTGTCGGGGGACATCCCTATTTAATCCAAAAAGCGATTTATGGGATTACCCAAAAACAACTGTCTTTAGCAGATTTTTTAGAGACAGCAGCCACGGAAGCGGGGATTTATGGGGATCATTTGCGAGGACATTTGCTAAACTTACAAGAACATCCAAACCTAGCAGCAGGAATGAAAAAGGTTGTAGAGTCCTCTTCTCCCGTTGATTTAGGTGCAACAATTAATTGGCAACTTCATAGTTTAGGATTAGTAACCTTTGTGCAGAATGCTGTTCAACCCCGTTATCCACTATACAGCGACTATTTTAGGTATCGCCTATCCTCCTAAAATCCAATATATTGAGTTAAACTGTTGTACATCTAAATCTAATATTCGTTTTCACCTGTTCCCCGTTCCCCCATCGAACCCAGAACTTTAAATGCGGACTAGCTTAGGCACAGATAACCTTTGATTAAATTATTCATCGAACTTAACCAATCAGACAAATTGCTAATTTTAATGCTATGGCGACCAATTTTTATCATATTGGAGGCAGCGTCCCCCTAAATGCACCTAGTTATATCAAGCGGGAAGCAGATGATATATTTTATGACTATCTAAAAAATGGACAGTATTGCTATGTGTTAAATTCCCGTCAAATGGGAAAATCAAGTTTGTGGGTACAGACACAAAAACGACTGAAAAAGGATAATATTGATTGTGCTACCATTGATTTGAGTGGTATAGGAAAAAACATCTCCGAAGATATTTGGTATCGAGTATTATTTGAGCAACTGGTTAAACGCTTCAATCTTTCTATTCGGGGAAAAGAGCAAACTTGGTGGGATGAACGAGCCTATAAATCAGCTATTAATCGTCTTGATCAATTTGTTGATGAAATTCTCTTAAAGGAGATATACCAACCTATTGTTATCTGTTTCGATGAAATTGATAGCGTTCTGAGTTTAAATTTTTCCACAGATGATTTCTTTGCTTGGCTGCGTAGCTGTCATGAAGAACGTCCTTATAATAGGGATTACCAACGTCTAACCTTTTGTATGTTGGGGGTAGCGGCAGTTTCTAACTTTATTCTAGATAATAATCGTAATCCTTTTAATATTGGTCAAGATATTCGATTATCTGGATTTACTCTAAAGGATGCCAGAAAACTGGCCGAGGGATTGCAGGACAAAGTTATCGCACCGCAACGGGTTTTAGAGGAGGTTATAGAATGGACAGGTGGACAACCATTTTTAACTCAAAAAATTTGTCATTTAATCTCCACATCTCGCCCTGGATTTGGCAAGGAATCCCCAGCAACCCCGATTAATGTCGGCGATTTTATCCAGTCGCAAGTAATTAGTAACTGGGTATCTCAAGATAGTCCAGAACACCTAAAAACTATTCTGAATCGTTTATTAAATAATCGTTTATTAAATAAGCGTGTCACGGGTAGAAGAATGCTGAAGCTTTACCTAGAAATTTTAAGAAATGGTGAAATGACCGATGATGGTAGTCCCGATCAAATAGAATTACGCTTAACGGGATTGGTAGTTGAAGACCGACAAAAGTTAAAAGTTTATAATAAGATTTATAGAAATGTTTTTAATGAAACTTGGGTGACAACGGAATTAAATAAAATACCTCCATACATTGAAAAGTACGAAGTTTGGTTAAATTCAGGGGAAGATGACACTAAACTTCTTTATGATCAAGATTTAGCAGAAGCTTTAACTTGGAGTAAAAATCAAGATATTAATGAGTCAGAAAAGCGTTTTTTAGGGTTAAGTGAAATCGCAGCCAAACGAAAAGCACAGACAGCACGTCAAAGACAAGCACATCAACTGGCTGAAGAAAAATTAACGCCTGAATTTGAGGAGAATCAAAGAGCAGCTTTAATTGAGGAAACTTTAGCTTGGACGGGTGGTAACTTGGAGTTAACGGAAATAGTTATCCGTTTGCTAATCGACAATAAAAATGAGTTACGGAAAGGAGAAGAAAAACCAAAAATTGAACTATTGATTCAGAAAAATATTGTAGAAAATTGGTTACAAAATAAGGCAGCATCCCATTTCCAGAAAATACAAAACAGTCTCTTAACTCCTGATAAAAATGTTAGGTCAAGATTAGAAATCTATCAAGAAATTTTGCAGCAGGGGGGAGTCTTTGCTGATAACAAACCAGAAAAATTGGCACTTCAGCAAGCAGAATTAGTGATTAAGAATGATGATTATCTAGAAGTGACCAATCGAATTTATCAAGAGGTATTTAATGTTCAATGGGTTAAACAAGAACTAGAAAAATTAGATAAGGTGGAGAATTCTCCTGCTGGTTGCACTAAAATATTATCTTTCTTGGCACTATTAGGCTTTCTTGGATTTACTTTTTGGTCATTTTGGCAACCAAAAACTCCTGTGGGAACCCCCTCACCTAGTATTCCAGAAATTTGTGCTAAACGAGATTTTAATATTCCCTTAGAAAAGAATATTCAACAACTGCAAGAATTGGAAAGGAAACAAGGTGATCAGTTTCCTGAAAAGTGTGGGACTCAATTAAATGAATTAATGTTAATTCAGCAAGCAGTAGGACTAGCTAAAAATAATTTTGTGGCTGATGTGCCGGGTAGAGAAGGTGGTTTTGAAATTTTGTGCAAAATCCCCCCAACTTCTGATAACTTTAAAGAAGCTCAATCTTGGGCAAAAAGTTGGCATAATGACAGATATTGGAAATCGCGCATCGATCGAGCTTTGCAAGATAATCCAAATTGCCAAAAACTTATTGAATAAACATTAATTTTTCAATCACTAAATACCCCATCACTACCCGTTAATTCCTCGGATAATGATACTCGGATTCCTTCCCTTCCCCGTGACCAAAATAGAGAGAATAGGTCAGGAAGATTCAATAATTGACTCCTGATAACAGGAGAGGAATTAACCTGTGGGTTCTTTTGACGTAAAACAATTACTTGCATATAATAGAGGAGATTGCCAATCATTAGCCAGAGAATTAAACTAAAAATAACCCATCAAAAATTAGAATCGCCTATAACTCTCATGGGCAATTTCCCCTTTATAGTAATTGATTTAATCCCCTATCGTTCACTCAAAACTGCTTTTTTTCTGATCCAGATAGCGAGAATTGTCAGGAAAAGTAAACCCATCACTCCCGCTAAAGGATTTTTACCGATTCCAGTTAACCAATTGGGAACAGTACCAGTGTATTTAATTAACTGACCCACATTTAATATATAGTATGCCCAGATTAAACCCGCGTGCAGACCGATACTTTTACCCAAATTACCACCACAGGCGCGTTTTGCCCAACCGAGAATTAATCCTAGCAAGACTAAGGCAGGAAATTGGGGAAAAGTGCGGATAATTTCGGCTAAAGGTTTAATAAAGTGGGTAAGAGCGAAAATTAAGGCACTAATCACTAGAGCGATAGCGGGACGATAATCCTTTTCTAATTCTCCCAGTAACCAGCCCCGAAATAGCAATTCTTCGGCAAAACCCACCGCTAAAGCGACTAAAAACCCCTCCAGGATGATTTTGCTGATCTGGGGATTTGCGGGTAAGAAATTTAACCAACCTAGGAACGCTTGGGACAGAAAAAGCGAGAAAGTGAAAAATAAACCGATCGCTAACCCGTTAATTAACTCGATCAGCGTTTTTCTTCGCCAAATCAACCCATAATCGGCTAATCCCTCATCGCCATAAATTGTCCGTCCCCACCAATGGGATAACCCCAAAAATTCCAGATAGAGAACAGAAAGGGTCAAAATTGAGACCAGATTAGCATTAGTGGCAAAAAAGTGATAGAGAGGAAGTGCGATCGGCAACCAGAGAAAAAGTAAGAGCAAAATAAAAATTCCCAGTCGCAAGGGGACTGGGTAAGTGGCAATTACCCGCAATCTTTTATTCATCGGGTTCGATGCTGCTAGTCAAACCTTTATTTTTCAAGGTTTCACAGTAAAATTCCGCGTGTTCTTGGATGCAGGTAATCACCAAGGCTGTACCATTCGTGTGCGCTTCCATCATGATATCAACTGCTTGGGGTTGCGTCATACCGGCGATCGTTTGCATTAAACTCTGAACCACATACTCCATCGAGTTAAAGTCGTCATTGTGGAGTAAAACGCGATAACGCGGTGCTGGTTTACGGATTGTCGCTGTGGAACGCTTTTCGATGACTTCTGTGGACACCGTGTCTCTCCTTTGAATCTATATCGCAAATACAGGTCAATTACTTAATGATCATAATCAAAATTTCCGGATTGAGCTAGGCTTTTTCTGTGATCCGTGGGGGGTTGGGTGTTGGGGGTTGGGTGTTTCTTGGGTTAGCCTAGTTTGATCAGGGTTCTTCTCGGTTCTGTGTGATAAGTTTAACTTACAGAGGATCGATCCATCTTTGTGTCCTTTGTGTCTTTGTGGTTCCTTCCACTCGCTCGCCAGAAAGAATGTATCTTAGAATACATTTTGCCCACCAAACCTAAGAGAGCTTAATACGCACAAACACCCACACTACCTTTCTTGAATTTGTACCCGTTGGTTTAATTGATTCATAGTCAGAGAAATCACCAAATTAAAGAATAAATAGGTTGCCATAACTACTATTAACATTTCTACAGCTTTGCCTGTCTGATTAGCGATGGTACTAGAGATAGCATAAATATCATTATAACCAATAGCGATCGCTAAACTAGAGTTTTTAACAAGGTTTAAACATTCATTAGTTAGAGGAGGAATAATCACCGGCAAAGCTTGGGGAAAAATTACTAATCTTATCACTAATAAAGGTTTTAATCCCAAGGCTTTGGCTGCTTCCCATTGTCCCCGATTAACCGATTGAATCCCCCCCCGTACCGTTTCCGCAATAAAGGCAGCTGTATAAACAGTTAAACCGATCAAGAGGGTAGCAAACTCGGAAGAAAGATGTAAACCAAAGTCAATATTTTGATTAATAGGATTAATCTGGGGGCTTTGCCATTTTAAACCCCAGATTAGAGGAATTATAACTAGGATTAGTAGGCTAGTTAGGTATAAAATAAGTTTATTTTTTATATATAAAAATACTGAAAGAATTATTCCTAAAATCATGATAGATAAGGCTAACCATGTTCTAAAACTATTAGCAGGGAATGGTAAATATACTCCTGAGTTATTTAAAAATATACTACCCAAAAACTCTAAGGATTCCTCAATCTTTGGCAGTTTTAGAAATACAGCAAAATACCAGAAGAATAATTGTAATAATAAAGGAGTATTACGAATAGTTTCCACATAGATTGTAGCCAACTGACGAATTAACCAATTATCGGACAAGCGACCTAACCCGATGACTATTCCCAGACTAATCGCCAAAAATATGCCACTAATCATAATACGGAGGGAATTTACTAATCCCACCAAAAGAGCGCGAAAATAGGTATCGGTGGGACTGTAGGGAATAGGGGAGTCACCAATCGCAAAAGAAGCTGGTCGGTCAGGATCAAAGAGAAAGCCAAAGCCAAAACTTAAGCGTAAGCGTTGGAAATTAATCACTAAATTGCGACCAAAAAACCAGAAAATTAGGCAGACAATTAGCAGGATAATTACCTGTAAAAAAATCTTCTGAAATCGCTCATCGTACCAAAAAGAATTTTTCTGATGTAAAGTCATAAGTGGTCGTACAAAATTAATTTCTTGGTTAGGATAGGCAAAAGGTAAAGAGCAAAAGGTCAGAGGTAGTTAGATATGTGTAATTAATTTTGCTTAGGTACTTAACAAAAGAAATCGGTGACTTTTGGCCACCGATTAAGAAAATCAAAACGTATTTAGATAACCCCCAGACGGGAGAGACCGAGGATAACACCAGCGCCGAGGACATGACCAAAACTGGTAGTACCCAGTAAAGCGCCTAATCCCATACCACCGAATAAAGCGGGGGAAGGCAAAGCTGGACCAACGTTTTGTCGTTGAATAGTCGCTTTACCGAAAGCAATAGCGAGAATATTGCAGATAATCATGATAATCGCCACTTTGGGACTCCATTCGCTGGAACCTTGCACGACGGTGGCGGCCATTAATAGGGTTGAATACATTGAAATTCTCCTGAACAGGTCGTTTTAAGTTTTTAATCTTAAAGGTAGTTTTCACCCCACATCACGCCCTGTTGCAATACTTAATAATCAAAAGCACAGGAGTCAACCATACAGCCAATTCATCTCCACTCCTGAACTACTTGCTTAGTACAAATTTAAGTTTAAGCCTACTTCTCTAGCGAAGAGGGCTAATCCTTTCTTTTCAATGGTTTTGATAGCTTTGGTGGAGAGGCGTAGTTTTACCCAACGGTTGCCTTCCGACCACCAAACTCTTTTCCATTGTAGATTTGCTTCTTGTAATTTTTTGGTGCGACGGTGGGAGTGGGACACCGCATAGGCGTTATTGGCCTTTTTTCCCGTCATAGTACAGACTCTAGACATAATTTGCTCCTGTGCGATCGATGTTTGTCAATAGTCAACCTTTCTAGTTTAACTCAAATTTCGCCAGAAGTCCCCCCCTTCCCATGGGTGAAGTGAACGGAATTGACACTCCCTTCGCACTAAGCGCAAGGGATTCTTGGTTCCGCCGAGTTTCCTGAATCTATGGCTAACGCTACTGAGAGGAACTATTTCGGCTCTTCCGGTTTTCGTGTGTTAATTTTTGTTATGAATTAAAGCAAGCAAACAGCTTAAGTCGAAGACGTTCAAAATTGGTAAATTCATAACTTATTCTTTTAATAAGCTTTATTTTGGTATTCATTCCCTCAATTAATCCTTTGTTTGTATGATTTTCAAAGTAATTACAAATACCAAGCAAATGCTTCTAGATCATCCTGGCACTACTTTCATATAATATCCCGCCTATTCTTATCCATTTTTTCAATTTTCTCTAAGCACCTCTGAACGTTCTACTACTTTGATAAATTTGTCTAATTTCTTCTTTCATTTCCCAAGCTATTCCCAAGCAGAGATGTTCTTTTAAGATAACTTCTAGTTGTTGTTTTTGCTCGTCCTTTAAGTCCTCTTTATTCTTCCATAATAAATGAGGTAATTCTTTGTCATGCACCCCCATTAACTTTCTCAATTTATTAAGCTCGTCATTGATTATAGCCATTACATGAAAACGGTCATAGATGATTTTAGCATTAGGAAATAATTCCTTGATCACTGCTGTAAATCCTGACCACATATCGACGCTCACTTCTTTCACCTTCTCCCGAACTGCAGCAATTCTCATTTTGAAAAAAATCAGATAAAATTCTCTTATTTAAATAGAGAACTTGTGTAGAAGCATTATTTTTTGACAGATAATTATCATCCAACGCTGGAGATATACAG